>OIXG01000822.1_pt1 | contig 34954 bp, 49 predicted proteins | sample 1587731 | NCBI WGS metagenome assembly OIXG01 (sample SAMEA3888908, study PRJEB22519) | human gut metagenome | biome: human gut; feature: human-associated habitat; material: faeces | place: Denmark | collected 2010 | reverse complement strand
TTAATTTTTCTTTAATCTCCACTCCGCTAATAAATCATTTAATAATTCAGAACTTTCAAACACCCAATATTTTTTATGAGTTTTCTCATGAACTGATTTTGTAATATATTTTAAATTGTGCTTATTTAAAAAGCCCTTTAATGGACCACTGTAGCAATAAAAATATTTATTATCCAAAATATTAAACCTCTAAATTATTTATTTTCTCTACTTTTTGAGCCTTTATCAGTTAAATCATCGGTATCTTTTTCTGGTGCACCACCTTTAATTGGATCTGTTCCAGATTCTGGAGCGTTTCCTGATTGAGTATAGCTTGTACTTAAAGGATTACTCATTAAATCAACAAGTCCTAAATCTCTTTCTAATTTAAGAAGTGAAATCTGCTCTAATGGTGTATTTCCATCAAGAATTCCAATTGACATTCGAGAGAATCCATTTTGTGCTGATTCAACTAACTCTTTGCGCTTTGACTTTTTGGTATATGGGCTAACTCCATCTATATATTTAAAATATCCATGCCCAGTTCCTATAGTGTAGTTAAAATATAAATTCAAGTATCTTTGAACTTGAGGTAATAAAGTACTTTGACCATATTTCATGTCTGCTATAATTTGTGCCTCGTAAATAGTTGTTCCTGACTTATCTGAATTTAAAATAACACCACCGATATGTTTAAATATATTTGCTATTGAGTTAGAGATCATGTCACTGTCATCAGTATTATTTAGGTCTTTAAATTCAATTGTCTCAATTGGTAATGGTGAAATTGCAGCATTTACACATTCTGGAAGATTAGCTTCAAGTTTATTGTAATATTTTAATGCCGTGTCTGGGTCAACCTCAAAATCATCTGGTTCGTCTGCACCTGTAAGTGGTTTAAGTCTTGCAACTAATAATTTATAAGCACTAAGCTGATCTTTTACTGACTGAATACCAAGTAAATCCACGGCATTTATCAAAATCTCAAATAGGGATGAAAAACTCGGATAATCCATAGTCGGATCATCGCTATTTACCTTAAAACAAACCTGTCTTTCAGGTTCAAGTTCCTGCCATCTTAATGTAGAATCTTTCTGATATGCTTCATATTTAGACTTGAATTCAGAATCCCAATATTCAAGATATGCTTCATGTGATCTGAAATAAGAAAAATCAAATGCAAATCTGAATACACCTGCTTCAACAGAAGATACTCTGCAGTAATCTCCATCAAGAATCTGATAGAAACAAGTTCCACCGTCCTGATCTGAATCATCATAAACATATGCATATACAGAATCTTCACGCCAAGCTACAAGAAGTAGTTTTACAAGTTCACTGGCAAAATCCATACGTTGCCAACGAATCATGGTCTCATACCAAATATTAGTACGTTCCTCCGGAGTCATTTCCTGTGTAGGATCATCCAATGGTATAATATTGAACGCATCTCCACAAATCATAGTCGCATAGTGTAAACAGATACGTCTGTACTCATAGCAAAGTCTGTACAGATACCGGCTTAAATTCCTTAACTGAGACTCGTATGATTTTGGTGATTTCATATAAGTACGAAGTGTTTCCCTGGAATAGGTCTGGAAAGTACGCGATTCAGTTTTAGACAAATCAGTAAGCTGCAAGGCATCTATCATTGCTTTTGTGGTTTTTGCCATTTCAAGCACACGCTCATGCTTTGTAAGTGTTGTTGACATTTCAGCTACAGTTTTCTTCCCTTTTGGTGTATCAATAGTTGGAACAGTGGCTGATTTGTTTAACAGTAATTTATCAACTTTATCTAGTTTCTTTGTTTGATTTCTAGTTGTGGTTGATTTTGTATTGACTGTTTTAGTTGTTTTAGGAGCTACCTTTGACTTCGAAGTGGAAGTTGAGGCAGCTGTATTAACGGTTTTATTTGAAATAGGTGTACCGTCCTGCACCTTTGGCTTATTTTTACTACCTTTGGGTCTACCCATTGGTACACCTGCCTTTCTATTTATTGTTTTTGATTTGGATTGATTGGAATTTATTTTAAGAAGTAAGAAGTGGGAGAGTAGTTGGTGTTGGTTGATGGGATAGTGTTAGATTTATTATTAATCGAAATAAGAATGACGCTTCGCTGTACGGATTGGTAAGCGATCTGCAAGATTGGTAATGTTTTTTTTACGTTTTTTATTTTTTATATGTTCAAGACGTTTTTCAGATAAAAACCAGCCTAGCATTGCCAGTACATACGCATGATCGTCATGCATAGTAGCTTCTGAAACACCTGTGTCTGCATCTTTGTGAGCAGGTAGCCTAAATCCATCTTTTCCACCATCACGTTTAATACGACAAATATTAACGATTTCTTCTTTCATAACATCGATCTGAACTAATGCAGCTTCTTCGTCAATAGATAATTTTCGAATTTTAGTTTTTGCAGACTCAATTTCAGACAATCTTTCTTCAAGCATTTCTTCATATTCGTTTACATCCAAATCTAACTTATCCAATTCTTTTCGAATCATAGCTTCTGATTTTTGCATAAGTTCATTATCAACTTCAAGAATATTAAGATAACCTTTGTTATCATATTTTTCAGTAAAATGTATCTTATCTGCTTCAACCATTTTAATTAAAGCTTCATACATTTCTGATTTGTATTTCGCTGGTTCAATTAATTTTAATTTTGGTACAGCATCTGGATATCTTTTAGAATAAACGTCACCATTTGTATATTCTTTATCAATCAATCCACGATGAATTTTTCCGGATTTATCTTTCCAGTCTTCAATAAGACTATCTCGAACCCATGAATTACCACCACCACCTGAACCTGCATCTGCCATAAAAAGCTCAATATTGTCATAATCTAAAGCATCACCGTTATAATCAAGAAGTATTTTATGAATTTCTTTAATCTGTTCTTGTGTCATCATCGGAGTTCTTTTTCTTAATCCTAAGTCTGCAAAAGATACAACATTAACAATATCCATTGTATAGCCGTTTTCTTCATCATATAATAGTTCTCCAATACCAATAACTGACAAATCTGTTGAGCGCGCTGGATCATATGCGAGTACGAATTTTCTAGTGTTTGTATCATTATAAAGAACTGGTGGGCGATTATATGAATTACGAACAATCAAAGCCCTTTTGATAATTTGATTTGCTCCGGCATCTTGTGTAAACTGATTATAATATTCTCTGTTGGCTTTTTCAGGATTATTACGAATTTCATTATCAATAGTTTCTCTATTTAATAACGAAGCTGGGTATTTTTTTCCATGAAAGGTAGAATTAATAACAATATCACAGTTAAGATCTGCAACAAAATATCTCGGGTCTCCCAGTAACATTTTTTTAGAAAAATCTCTATATTTTTGATAAAAAGCAGTGTCTACAGAAGATGCGGAAGAAGCATATAGTAGTTGATGTGGGAACTCTTTAGGAATAGTAGACACATTTAAATTACCACCTAATTTAAAATTCGCATCTTGTGCTGTAAACGCACCAATTACATTAAATTCTTCCTCTGAAAGCCAACCTCCCTCATCAAAGTAAACTGCTTCACATCTTTTACCTCTTTTTGCATTTATATTGCTATTTAAAGTTTTTACAAAACTTCCATTATAGAGTTTATATGTAAATCCCATTGGATTATGGATAAATCCATTTGAGTTTGCTTGTCCAATTTCTACCTCATTTTTAAAAACATCTGTTAAACCAGTCATAGAACCTATGTTTTTTAATGCAATATCTTCTATCTTACGAAAAGTTTCTTGCGATTGATCAGCTGTTCCAGAACATATATAGATTCTGTATGGTAAATCTGCTAACAATCCCCTTACCATAGCAAATAAAGCAAGTTTTGTTGTCTTTCCGGCACTTCTACTTTCAAGCCATAAAACAAACGGAGTAATCCAGCTCATCATAAATGTATACTCTTGTGAATCCAAAAGTTCTACACCTATAAATTCAGACATAAACCTGGTCGGATATTTAATTCCCCATTGTCTTATTTTTGCAAGTTTTTGATATCCCTCAAGTTTTCTTTGCGAAATTTCTAATTCAGTAGGTTTAACATAAAACTGATAATTGTCTGGTAATATAATTCCTGATTTTGTTTTCATAATTTATCACCATCCAATTCAATACCCTTATCTTTAAGAAAATCCTTTATTGCACAATTTTCTTTTAACAAGAGTCTTGCCTTTTCTTCATTATCATCAGACTTCTTCTTATATTTATTAATAAGATCTCTTTGTTGAACAATCATGTCATTATAATCATTTTCATCAAGCCTAATCTGTTTTATAATTGCAGCGTCACTAATTTCCGCAACTTGCTGTAATCCCTTCGAATATTCAACATCATATAGATTAGTTTCAATTTCTTCCAGGTTCATTTCTTTTAATTTACGAACTTTTCCAGTCCAAGTATTTTCACCCTTAGAAGAATTGACAGAGTGTTTTAAACTAATGCCATTATCTTTTGCAAGATTAAGAACAGAACTTGTTATTTTGTTTTTTGTGTCTTCAAGATTTTTTTCCATATTTTCTATATCAGACATAAGAGTTGTAATAACATCATTTATTTTTTCTATATGATTAAAACTTTTTACAATTTCGATAGAAGAAGAGGTTTTTAATCTATCTTCGTTTGCATCCTCACTTGCATCAAGGTAACCTATTAAGCTTGAATATAAATAAGGCTGATCCGCATATGCTTCTTTTGCAAATGGGTCATAACCAAGTAATCGAACAACATCTTTTTTATTCTGTACAAAAGATTCAAGAACTTCATCATTTAAATTTGGTGTTAAATCAGTTGATATAGTTTCTGTTTCTTTTTCTATTCGTATATCATCAAAGTCAGAAGACATATACGTTTGACATTGATAATTGATCATACTTACGTTTTTTATATATGAATCATATGGTGTTCCGCGTTTTTTTCCAGAATTTTCATTTGCTGATTCCTGAACACTTGAATCCCATAATGAATTTAAAAATGGCTTATTTAGGTAAAACATTGCAAGACGTGTGTCTTTTTTTGTAGAATATTTATTCCCATCATCATCATATTTGATTGCCAAATCTTGTGCACACTTTTTACAAATTGGAGTTACGCCACTTTTATTTAGTGGGTCTGTACTTTTATAAAATTTTTCTCTAGGTTGTAATTTTCCACATAAACAACAAGTAAAATAATTTGTTTTCAGCTCCTCAATTTCAGATGTCAGTCTTTCTATTTCGGCTTGCGATTCATTTAATTTTATTCGTGCCTGAGAGACTGTCATTTTTGCTGGAGCAACTATTTTTTTTACAGCAGCTATAACAGTCGCCTCCTTTTGTTCATAAAAATAAATTATGCACTCATCTTCAAATCGAAGAGAGTGCTTTCTAAGTATTCAATATAACAAATAAAAGCACCCACATTTCTGTGGATGCTTTTATGCCAAATGCATGGCTACTAGCACTTAACGCTAGCTTTACCGTAAAAAGATAGGGCAGTGGTGCGAGTATCCACCTTTCTCTTATAATGATCAGTTATAAGATCCCTACCTATTAAATATCTACTACAGGCTTTGAACCTGTATCTGAAGGCACAAAATGTCCGTCCGTCATAACCAGTTAGACCAAGTAGAAAAAATTCTTTAAATGCAAGCGGATAGTACGACCATCTATTTCTCTTATTACCTACTCACAATTATGTTATCCATGGTTCACAATTGTTTTCAGATCTGGATCAATCCAGATAGCATCAATCCACTTGCCACACAAGCCCAAATCTGGTTTACTGCACGCAACGCCCCAGTAAAAACCTCGAAGGTTTTTGTTCATTATTTTTTCCTGTCACCGGTGTGCAAAATCTACACCATGCCTCCGGCAAAATACTATGTAGTAAATAGGAAAACTGGGATGGTGGGATTTGAACCCACGACATACTGATTTTAAACTATATTTTTAATAATTTAATCTCGTCTTGTTTATAAGGTAATCCATAAGATTTACACCATTTTCTTATTGTATTGTCAGACACATTAATTTTTTTCCCAATTGCAGTAAATGGATAATTTATTATAAGATTGTATAAAATATCTGAATTTGGTTTTATTTTTGATTTACGTTTTTGTGAATAGCAATTAATACACATATTAGAAGAAGTACTACAAGTATTCGCTTTACATATTGGGCATATTTTTAATCGTGTGCTATTTATTTTCATTGTTTTTTTATTAATTGCAATATATACATCTCCATCAAGCTCTATATTAGAACCCATATGAAAAGCTGTATGATCAGATTTTGTTTTAAATACCATTAAGTTATTAATATCATTATTGAATTTATTTTTATCAATATGATGTACGCATTCGTTTTTATTTAAATTTCTTCCAAGTTTTTTTTCTGCTTGTAACTGATGTATATAAACAAAACCATCTTTTCTTGCCATATAATGTGATGGCTTATAAACAGCCAAATATTTTCCAGATACAACAAAATTGGAATATTCATTATTATTATTTTTATTATATTCAATTATCCAATTTAATTTATCCATATAACGCCTCCATATAAAAATAATATATTCGGTTGATAAAAATTGGGATGACGTGACTCGAACACGCGACCTCGTGCACCCAAAACACGCGCTCTACCAAACTGAGCTACATCCCAAGACACTGGACCGAAGCCCAGCTTGGAGAAATAATCATGAAAATGAAAAATACAAAGAAAAGAGAAGAATAATAGAATAGGACAGTAGTCCTATAAACGTGTGGAGTAAGATTCGAACTTACGGACCGCCATTTCTGACGGTCTCTCGATTAGCAATCGAGTGCAATTAGCCAAACTCTGCCATCCACACAAAATTTAGATTTTATACTGTGTTCACCATTTTATATATACCTCCATGCCTTTTTTATAAGGACTTTATTAGGATAAAAGCGTAGGCGGAAGGATTTGAACCCTCGGACCTGTTACAGCCTCTTGGTTTCAAGCCAAGCGCAATAAGCCTCTCTGCCACGCCTACAGAATTGACAAGCATTTCCTCTTGTCCTGTGGAGGTTTCGCCGTTTTGTATTTGCTTCGATTTTGTAAAAAGCAAATTCTAGTGAGTAACACTATTCTCACTCTTTAGCTGCAAAATCAGCTATAGTATAAATACTAAGACAGCACACAGCTATTAATGGATGGAGAAGGATTCGAACCTTCGAAGGCAGAGCCGCCTGATTTACAGTCAGGAGCGTTTGACCACTTCGCTATCCATCCAAAATGCTCATAGAGAGATTCGAACTCACACTTCACAGAGCTTAAATCTGTTGTCTCTGCCAATTGGACTATATGAGCAAAACCACATTCTAATTAACCGATCAACGGAGTAGAACCGTTAGGGCAGTGTACCTGGACTTGAACCAGGAATCTTCATTTGTATGTTTACAAGTATTAAATATGACGCTTTACCAATTAAGCTATACCTGCCAGATTGCAATGTTTCTTTGCCGCACATTACGAAGCGCATTTATGTAATTGCGTAGTTATTTCGCTGTCCGCCAGCTATCCTGAATAAATCAGGAAGAGTATTATTTGCTTCCGCCCAGTCGGAAGGTTCCAGCCTAAACGCTGTATGATGAATCACGGATTATTTTACATCGGCTACACACAAGAGCATTCACTTTTCAGTCGTTACTCTCTCCGATGACAGACGCTCCTTATCTGTATAGCAAAGTATTTCTACTTTGGGCGAAATAATCAAAACATGAGTTCTGACTTGTATTTTTTATGTTTCAGAATCATAATAGAGAATGTAGAAGAGTACTTCAACTACTCCGATACACTTTAACTTATTGACATAGCACCTGGCATTTAAGATAAGACCGGAAAGGATCGGTGCATTCACATCAGAAGTCTATATGATTCTGGGCGTTCTGCTCACATATTCCCCTCTGAACCAGTTAGCTACTTTATAGCTAGGAAGGAGGTGAAATATGAGAAGGGAACACAACAAGCTTAAGCTTGCAAAGTTAGCGATCCGACTTCTTTGTTTTACTATAATTATAATCGCTGCACTGTGGATGATTTTTAATAATAATCCGCAAAGCCTCACAATCTCTGTTAATGCCGATAAGGTTAACGCAGAATTTGCTGTGAACTTTGCAAGCGTATTAGATGATGATGGTCAATAAAAGACTATCTCATCGGCAATGGGCAGTTACTTTTGTAGCTGCCTCTTTGTTTTTTAGACTACATTTATTGTTTATCAGGTACTGGTGCAGACTTCCAGAACAAATCCCCGCTTTTCAGCCTCTTCTTACCTACCTGATGTCGCAAGCGTCTTGGGAATAAAATGTTCCACCACAGAACAAATATAATAGAAGAGAAGATAACAGTCGTAATACTCTGTTATTCCACAGAAATTCAAAAATGTTATGTTGGACCATAAACTAAGATGGTCAATATCAAAAGTGTTACCTTCTCTATTATGTACTTCTAAATTAAATTTTGATTGAATCCTTAATTTTTCTAACCTTAGAATGATCTACCTTTATGTAATATTTCTTAGTAACATCAGTTCCTGCATGATTAAGCATTTCTGAAACATCTTCTAAACTTGCCCCATTTTCCTTAAGCAGACTAGCATAGCTATGTCTCCAATCATGACAATGTAATGTAGGATGCCCAATCATATTACCAATTTTTTTACACCATTCATTTAGAGTATCATTACTTACACATTGTTTCTCATTTGTATAAGCCGTTTTGAACACCCAACCATAATCATCTATATTATTGTTTTCTCTATATTTACGTAATTCATTCATATAATCGCGAGTTTCTTCACTAAATGAAAGCTCTACAATTTTACCTTCTTTTTCAAGCACATCAGAGCAAATACGTTCTTCCATATTGATTTGATCCCATTTCAAATGAGCAATTGCATTAACTCTAGCCATTGTAGTGAGAGATAAAAAAGCATAAACCTGTAACTGAACATCACCATATTCAGAAAGTTTTTCTCTCATAAATTGCACTTCTTCCTTTTTTAAATAAGTTTGTACAACAACAGGTTGTCCTTGTTTTGGTCTATCAATAAATTCCATTGGGGATTCTGTAATGAGTTTTTTCTTACGAAGAAATTTATAGAAAGCGGAAATAGAAGACATGACACGTTTCTGACGATTAACATTATTACCTTGCTGTTTTCTCCAGAAATAATATTCTTCAAGATCTTCTTCTTTTGCTTCAAGAACAGATAGATTAAATTGGTTATTATACATATAAATGAACCACTGCATTAAATCAGAATTATAACCCCTAATTGTCTTTTCTGATAGGTCTCTAATTGACATATCAATTTGATATTTTTGAAACAATCTTAATGTTTCCGGATTAACCTGTTTAGCTTTTTTTGCGTCATATAATAATATAGGTTTACTTCGTTCAACTGCCATTTCTTCATCACTTCCTTTTATCAAAATATTTCGTTATCTTATGTGAGATGACAGCACTAACCATCACCTCTTCAGAGAGTTTTATAATAATGAGCGAAAAAAGTAATTGCCTCACGGCAAATCACATCACATAAAATAACGATTTTATAGTATCCACAGGACCATTACAGCCCTGTGGTTTATCAAAAAATGAAAAATTCTATTTATCTAGCAGCATCCTTTACAGCTTTTGCCAGTTTTGCCTTAACAGTTTTATGAGGTTTAATCATCAGGTCTTCCCCAGTGAGCGGATTGCGGCCTTTTCTTCCAGCTACATCCTTAACCTCAAGGCTTCCAAATCCAGGTACTCTAATATCCTCACCAGCTTTCAGTGTCTCCATGATAACTTCCTGAAGAGCTGCTACGATATCACCAGTCTCCTTAATTGTCTTCTCTGCTTTAGTTGCTGTTGCTTTAATAAGTTCAGTTTTAGTCATAATTTTGTTACTCCTTTGATCATTTAAATTTTTATAATTTTATTGTTTTTATTTATACGTGGGTCCGCCACGCTCGGCATGTTATTCAGTTGTCTATGTTCGAACTGATTTTCATCAGTCAATAACAATATTAGTAGTTCCTTTAAGACCTTTTTCTTTGTCCCAAATGAAACAAATGCATTTTCTTACAGCACCAACAAATCCGGATTCGTGACTCCAGTTATCCTCGCCTGTAACAGATGGGAGATTACGAATGATTAACCACCAAGTTCTTTAATTGCCTGTTCCGAATGAAGGTGTGCGAGATGTGCTTCATGGTATTTTGTTCTTCCAAATGCCTCTCTGGCTTCAACCTGCATTACTTTGTCTACACGTTTACCTTCTTTATCTCCATGAGCGTACATAATAAGAGAATTGCCCCATTCAAAATATTTTCTTGGATGCATGTCTACATCAACAAACACATTTGGATCTTCATGAAAATAAGCCCATAATGTCATAACTACGTGCCAAGAGCTTAAAAAATCATGGTTTCCTGGGAAATACATAAGTTCAACAGGAGCAAATTTAGATAATGCAGTAATGCCATCAATAAGCATTTCAACGCATCCTTTAAACATCTCCTGATGTCTCATATTTGTGTCCTGTGCTGTACCACGAGTTGTTGTTCCTTGTACATTATCAAAATGGAGAAGGTCGTTGCCGATTGGCATAAGAATTTTTGCGACTTTTCTTGATTTAATATCCTCAATAGCCTCGGTTATAATCGTATTAAAGCATTTTTCAGCTATAATATAATCATATGCTCCGTTTGTAAGGCTTCCTGATGCGAACTTACCATAATGCAAATCCATAATTGGGATTTCATATAAAACTCCATCATCAACTTTTGGCTTTGTAAAATAATCTCTATTTTTCGGATTATAATTTCTAACTAAATCTTCGTAAAACTCTTCAATTTCAATCTGAGAAATTTCAGTTCTAGGTTTTACATTGATTTTGCTTGCATACAGATTTTTAACACCAGATTTTCCACCCTGATTCCAAATAGAGTTTCTTGCAGAGACAAGTTCCCATTCAAGTGGATCATAACCATGTGCGTTAAGTAAAAATTCAGGATTTTTCAAGTTTTCCTCATTAATCTCAATAAGTCGATCACTTGTAAAAGAGCCATCCTTATTTACATCTGTCTGTTCTTTATATCTTGGAAGCGAGAGAGGAGCCGGTTCGTCTGTAGTTGGTTCACTATTTACTTCCATTTCTTTTCTTCTTTTTTCATCAAAATATTCTTTTACGAATACGCTGCCATATACATTGCTACAAGCGTTCCGAAGAGTATTGCGAGAAAGTGGAATAGAGTATTGATCAATAATTTCAGTCCAATCTTTATCTGAGTTTCCCTGTACTTTTGCAGTTATTTCGGCAAACGAAGCCTCATACTGTTCAGGTGTCATTCCATAATCACTTATTCTTTTTTCGAAATCCATAGGCGATCACCTACTCTGCGTTATCTGCATCCTCTGCAGGAATTACATCTAACTCTTCCTCAGTTTTAATCTGAGTAGTCATCTCAATATACTGATTTTTCATAGCGTTGAGAAGATCTACAACAAATATTTCTTTTTCATCACCATTTTCATCTGTATATGTAATTGTGGAACAATCATCAGAAAGTGTTCCTTTAATAGATAATTTATCGGTTGTATTACGTTTGAAGCTTAAACAAGATTTAGCCATTTTTTATTTTCTCCTTTTAATCATAAAATTTTTTTAAATAATTTCATCCAAACTTTTAATTACTTTCTCTGCGACACCATATTTAATAGCTTCACTTGCAGATAAGTACCAATCGTTATCAAAATTTTCATAAAATACATCTTCTGGAATTTTTGTTCGTGATAATACAAAATTACCTAATTCCTCAATCTGACGCTGATAATTCATAATTGCAGCAACTACTTCATTATAATTACCTGCGAATGATCCACCACCTTTGTGAACAAGGAATTCTGCTGTTGGGAATGTGTATCTTTCGTGACAAGAGAGATAAATAAAACATCCACTTGATGCAGCGACGCCAACATTAATTCCAATAACTTTTGTTGTACTAAGCTGAATCGTGTCTACAAGACAGTTGTTTACTTCTAATTCACCACCTGGACTGAAGAAAATCACTTTAATAGGAGTACGCTGATCAACAGGGATATTATTTTTCTTATCTTCAAAATTCCACTGCATAATCATTTTTGCATATTCAAGCGTCATTGAAGTAATTTCATCATCAATCCAAATAATTCTATTCTCATAGTTTTTATAAAACTGTAGAAGTGATGGATCTGGTAACTGTAAATTTTCAGCATTCTGCGGAATAGCAATATCTAAATATGCCATTTCCAATTTCTTTTTATCCTTTTTTTCATTCATAAGCATTACCTGCTTTCCTTTTAGTCTTTTATTTTTATAATCTCAAAAACATATCTTTAGAGCTACATAATACTTTATAACTCTTGTCATTTTTTGAGATTGATTTTTGTAAATCTTCCTTAAGCTCTAACTTTGATTCCTCAGAGCCGTGGACCAATATTAATTTTTCAGTTTTTAGACTTGATCCAAACTTAACTAAATCATCATGATTTGCATGACTTGAAAAAGTATAGAGTGAAATACAGTCTGCTTTATTTTCAACCACAGTATGGTTAATTTTTAATTGTTTGAAGTCTTTATAATTCTTGATTCTATATGCCAGATAACTTGGATTATCACCACAATAACCACATAAACAAATCATACTGTTTTCATCGGCAATATATTTTTCCAGGTATTTTAAAATTCTACCGTTAGTACAAAAACCGCTGCTTGAAATTACAATCTTAGGCTGATCATCAGCTACACAAGTATCTGATTCTGCTTTATCAGAGATAAATCGTACATTTTCCCATTCTGTTACTTTATTCCAAAGCTTTAAATTATCTCCAGATAGAATTTCAGAATAAATATTAGAAATTTCACAACTGAGCATAGAATCTACAACTACTGGTGCTTTAAATTTAGTATCACTACCAAAAATCTCATATAAAACAGTAAGAATTTCCTGTGTACGTGAAAATGAGAAGCATGGAATAATAACACTACCATTTCTTTCAAACACAGTCTCAACAGCAGTTTTTAAATGTTCTTTATCAAATTTACGTGTCTTTTTACTGGTTCTTTGTTTTGAACCATAAGTTGATTCCATAATTGTATAGTCGTTGAAACAATCCGGAATTTCTGTTTGAGAAAGATAATGATTTACTGGATTTATTGCTCCAATATCAGAAGTGTATAAGATTTTCTTACATCGTTGCTCGTCTTTAAGAATAAGCTGTAATTGTGCAGCACCAAGACAATGAGAATTTTTGAACCATTGGAAACTTACGTTATCATCTAATCTAAAAACTGTATTGTATTGATCATAAACATAAAAGAAACCCAATGTTCTTTCTACATCATCCATTGTATAAAGTGGAGAGTAATCACGATTATATCTTTTGGATAATATACGTGCTTCATCTGCTACAATAAATGCACAGTTTCTTAATAATGCTTCGGCAATTCGTGCTGCTTTATCTGTGAGGATTATTTTACCCTTAAAACCTTCTTTTATAAGACGTGGAAGCAGTCCAATATGGTCAATGTGACAATGTTCTACGAAAATATATGATATTTCGCTTGGTTTAAATGGGAATTTCTTGGAATTAATTTTATAAGAATCAAGATAATCATTAGAAGATGCCTGATATAATCCACATTCTAATAGAATTTGTTTACCGGCAAATTGAATATGGTAGCATGATCCTGTGACTTCATTTGAGGACATGCCAGCAAAAGTGATACCATCACCTTTTTTCTTTTTAGCCATAAGCCTTTCAGCCTTTCAAGTTATTTTAATTTTTCCGCCTTATCAGCGTACCAATCTTCAATGTACCTCTTATTTCCACAGGTTTTATAATACCCCACATGGTACCCTCTGGAATTCATATACCCTCCTGAGTATGGCTTTAAGATTTTTTTATCAATAAGGGACTGGATACCCTCTTTTGTAATTGTTTTAATAACAATACACACCTTTCGTTCTAAATTTCCTCGTAAGAGAGGATAATAATTGCAGGAGACAGATTTGAACTGCCGATCTTCAGAGCATGAATCTGACGAGATACCAAACTTCTCTATCCTGCGACATTCATATTGCAAAGGGACCGAATATATATCCAATCCCTCTACAATATATGAATCAGAAATTTCTGGCCGTATACATACGTGTCTCGGCTCTTGGACACGGTAGCTTAATTTCGGAACTCTCCAATTTCATCTAAAAACTGTTTCCACTTTAAACAGTACGAATGGTTGTGGATGCCATTCATCTCTCTCCATATATGGGAAGATATTCGACATTAAAAAAAACCATATAAATAAAGGGGAAAACGAACATTATTGCAAAAGTTCTTGTTTCATTTGCAAATAACAAAGTTGCTTAAAAATTTTTCATGATTATATTGATATACTGTGTTTAAGATTTTTCTAGCATATTTTTGTGGATTTTTTAATTTAAAATCTCTTCCAGCATATTTTTTCCCAATTCCAAGTGCAATCTCTATCAAACGATTAATTGTTTTTTTATTTCCGATTTTCATATGTGATATTTGATCCAATGTATTCTTAGCAATTTCTGCTAATGAATCAACATATTCATCACGCTCAACTGATAGGCTGTTTAATGCTTTTATAGCGTTATCATACTCGTTTATAATTTTCATTATTTTTGTTACTTGTGCACTTGATGCTGTACCATCCATTTTAATGAAAAAATTTTCTGTTGGAATAGTAGTAGTTTTGCTTGCCCCCTGTATTTTATCTAACCACTCTTGTAACCAATTCATTGGACAAATTAAATCATTATTAATACGACCTTTTAATTTATTCCTTGATTCATCAATGTCTTCAAATGGAAGTTCCTTGCCATCTTTTGTTGTTTTTATTTCTCTTGTATACTGCATAAATTGTGGAAAGTCACATTTTACTGTTTTTACATTCCCATTTTTATCAATTACTTCTTTTTTCATTGACATACATGGAAGTTTACTAATCCTATCAATCTCTTTAACACCATCAATTTCATAAAGCCTCTTGCAGCTATCGATTATTACTTGAGCAAGAACGCTTAGAATTACGAAATTATCTGACAGTTCATCAAGTCTTTTTGGATCTGGATTATCACTCTGTAACTCACTCCAGTAATAAGTCATGGCAAGCTGTGCCAAATTACTGGAATATCCAATTCCGATTCTTGATTTAGAAAATGTATTGTCCATACGTGCATATTCTGATTTGTTATTTTTATAAACGACACCACTTTCTTTTAAGTCATTGACAATAGTAGGGTAGTGTTTATAGCAATAAGCTGCACACTTAACCATTGTCGGCTGATTTGTGGCTAGAACGAAATCCGAATCATGATCGCTTCCGTTACTTCTTGCTTGAAAGTCAGTCTCAATATTATTTACAGCAATAATATTTTTTGAAAATTCAAAGTATTTTTCCATCTCGTTACTATATACATTATGAAAATAACAAATATTATTTGGGGAATTGTGAGGATTACGAAATGCACATAGATGTTCGTCATGTTGAAATCTTGTAGTGTAACACTGAATTACACTATTCTCACTTTTTAGAGTAGGATCTTTTGTAAAATCCTCACCAACAGAATAGAGTAGAAGAGCATAAGGGTTTCCACATGTTGTTAAATTGTCACCATTTACAACAATCTTGCCTTTTCTAAGCTTGTGTACATATGCAGAAATAATTTTTGACTTCTCATGTCTGAAAAATGTACTATTGCCAAATTCATGGTTGTGATCATATAAATCAGCCATCATCTCATAGTGGTTTACCTCATTAGCATTTTTTCTTAAGAATTTCTCAAACTCATTATTATCCTGCTTCAGTAACTCCACATATTCAATACTGGTACTTGCAATATCCCTTACATCATCTTTGGTACATGGGAGAGTATTAACCATCTGATAACTGAGCTGTTGATATTCACCAAGTTTACTAGGATGATCGGTTTTTACAATACCGAACACGCTGCCATCTTCATTTACCTTATTGCACCAATACTCATATGCAGATTCTAATGAGCCGCCCATTAAATCCTTAAATTTTTTCCATTTGATGGCGTTGTCAGTAGTGATAATCTTAATGTCTTTCAAATAATGCCAATGACCAAACATGTCTTGGACCTGGTAAGTTTCGTAATCATTGCCGGTTTTCTTACACCAATCCTTAAAGAATAACTGTATATGAGATTTAAAACCACACATCTTAAATAAATGGTGTCTCATCAGAGCCATGCCGTTGATTTTAACAGTCCATTCCGGATTATAAGCATTTCTGCAATCTTTGAAATAATCAGCTTCGATCAAACCCATACCATCCCAAAGTGTATTCTTGACTTCAGTAACCTTCTTGTCTACTACACATTTCTTACCAATTCGACCCTTAGAATCAATGTAATCTTCTGCACGAACAATATTAGCCATTGTCTTAAAAAATGAATCCTGGTCTCGTAGAATAAGAATATCCTCTACAGGAATATACTTAGTTCCTACAATATTAGATGTAGTAAGTGGAACATAGGCAGACATCTCAACAATTTTTGCATTGTCATCTGTCATTAGTTTTCCAAGTCCGATAGTTAACCATTCGTAAGCCACTTCATAAAGTTCAGAGTTTATAAAGATAACCTGTCCAAGCTTTGCTTTAGCACTGGTTCGAAACAACATCTCATAGTGAATTGTCTCTTCACTTTTAATACTGCCATCTTTATTCTTAGTTTTATAAGTAACATCCACACCTTCGTTATAAAATTTATCTCTGATCTGCTCACGTTTTTTTTCATCATAAAGATCTTTGTTATTTTCAACTTTCTCTAATGTGTATTTAAGACGTTCCTTTAATTCGCCATCAGAATTTTTATATAACTGCTCAATTCGCTTATGTTCATCCTCGTAAGATCTGGTTCCAAAGTCAAAGTCTAAACAGATAATATCTCTAGTAGATTCACCTTTATACACATTAAGACCATTCTTTATAAGAAAAGCAGAAAATAAACTATTTTTCAGCATAGCTTCAGTGTATGAGAAATAATCTCTTGTCCCTAAATTAACATCATATAATGTACCGGCACTGATATTTTTAATTTTAATTCCAAATTCACTAATGATAATCACCACCTTACATTATTGATGATCTTTCTTAGTAGAATTTTTAGTTTGTTTAAATTTATATTTATTTCCCTTATTTTTATTATTACTTTTTGTCCATCCAATAGAAGAAGCTGCAGCATTAATATTGCAACTAGGAAATGGAGGATAATCAGTCTCAAAAGCATATAAATTTAATATATTTGATGCATAGCGATGAAATTCTTCACGAGATGGTATAGCAGGAAATGTACCTCCTGTATAATAATTTTTAGTAGTTTTAGATGATAATCTCTGTGTAAGTGCAACGTTGTCTGTGTTTACTTCTGTATTCATATTTAGTATGTACTCCTTTTAACATAATTAGTATTAATCCTTTCTGTTCGAGGTTGATAAGTTACATAACCTACTAAAAATGTAAAGGGTTGAAGGGTAGTAGGTTATATAAAATTCTTCTTAATAGAAAAATTTTTTATTCACAAAAAATGCAAATGTGTTATTTCACATCTGACTATTAATTTCTTCTCTATTTAGTTACAAGTTATATTGGAATTTATTTATCTGAATAGATAATGATAATGAATAATGACAATAATAATATAAAATCAAAAATTAAATAGAACGAAGCTAGATGTGAAGCGCAGCGAAACATATAGCGTAGTGATGACAAATGAACGCAGCGTAAGCGAAGTGAGTGCGGCAGCCTCTGGTGGAACACCAGTAAAGTATAATCAAATTTTATAATAAATATTTATAATCAATATTCCAAATTAACTTGTCTGTCGTTCCGACAGTGCTTCACCGCATTCACTACGCTTACGCTACGTTCATTTGGAGTCACTTCACAATTTTTCGCTAACGCTTCAAAATTGTTCGTTCGAAATTGGTTTGATTGTATATTTTTATTGGAATTCTTCCGTTTATAATTGGAATATCACGAGAGATCCTATATAAAATAAGGCTTAAATGTAATTGTTACAAAAGTGTTAAACTTGTTTTCGCCTTATTTTATATAGCGAAAAAGCGTGTTAAAAAATCGTCCATTTAAACTTCCCTATATAAGAGAATATATATAATAATATATATTGGAATTATAAATGGACGATTTTTGATTTTGCCCTTATTTTATATGGCGAAAAAGCCTTATTCCTAGTAACTTAGTAGACATTTGGTTTTACTATATAAAATATGGTTAAAATCAAATTTTCAACTTTTCTAAATTTGTATTAAAATGAAAATTCAGGATCATCCTCATTGCTCTTAATAAAATCTTCTGCTGAAAACTCTAAATCTTTGTGTCCAATTTTTATCAATTCATTTGTTAGAATAGATTGTGCCGTTAGATATGTATCAGGGATTTTCCATACATTTTTATCATTCTCCATTGAGAATGCAGGTAACTCACCCCAATAATCTTCTTCATTTCCAAATACTTCTTTATTATATTTTTCAATGCATTTATCATAGTAGGACTGCGCATTTTCATTTATACAAGTTACTACGTTTTCATTTAATAACTGTTTTTGTAAATATATTTCTGTTTCTGGAAGTGCTTCTTTAATGTCTTCTGGAGTGTAAATAATCTTTAATTGTTTATAACAATGATCCCATCCAAATTGATCTAATAAAAGTTCATTAACTTTTTCATAATATTCTTTTTGTCTGCCAGATACAAAAACCTGAAACATTTTTTCATATCCAATTTCAGTATGTAATACATAACGTTCTGTTTGAAGAATAAGTTTTTTTTCATCATCAGTAGCAATAGAACTTATTTCATTTCCATGATCGTCATATTCTACAATTACAGTTTCAGGTTCATATATAATAAGTTTTCTACTTTTTAGATTGTTTAATGCAGAAAATAAAATTTGTTCAAGTCTTTTATTACAGCGTTGATAAAAATTTCTTACTTCAAACGATGTTACTGTTTGATCTAATTTTATAAGATCTTTTTCACTTGTTTTTCCATAATTATGATTTGTAATACCTAAAAGTTCCCACCAGTTTTTCTTTGTTAATGTACTTGTAAATCCATCTTGTTTTGATAAATACTGTAATAAAATAACTTCAATGCAATGTGCATATATAGAATTATTCCCAAATTTTCTTTTATCATCTTTTTCAAGCGGAGTATCATAAATGTCTGTTATAATAAATTTCTGTCCAGATTTCTCCCAATCAAAGTAACATTCAAATTCTTTTAGTTGTGCTTTTCTTGCATTACCACCTTGAATAAAGTCTTGTTTTAATAACTCACAAAGTTCTTTATAATTCTTTACAGTCATTCCAACTTTTAACTTTGATGTATTGATTTTTAATGGTACTTTTGGCTTTGTTATTTTAGTAGTTGACGACTTTGTAGTTTTCTTTTTAGTGGTATTTGATGATTTACTTTGTTTATTAGTTTCTTTTGGCATTATATTTTTTCTCCTTAAAAATTTTATTGATTATTTTCAGTTGTATATTTATTTGGTTTCAAATATTTCTTCTAAATTATTTTTCTTTGCATTCTGAAAAAATATTATTATATTCTTCTTCAGTTAGTGGTCTTTCTAAATCATATTCGTATTTAGGTTCAGACAATTTCTGTGGTCCATTTGGATTATCTGGATCAATTGGTTCACAATAGAAATATTCTTCCTTACGTTTGTATGCCTGTTCTGCTAATTCTGTCATATTAGGTTTTAAGTAAGGTTGTGGTCCACCATAAGGACATGTTGAGATATGTTTATTAGCGACTTGTCTCTTAAATAGTGATTGTAAATCTGATAAAGACTTTATTTGTTCCATGATCCTGTTAACCTCATAATATATTTTTTGTATAATGTTGGCGATGCTTCCTTTAGTAATTCTTCTAATTCTTTAATAGGTTTGTTCCAAATACATACGGTGAATGGTGCTTGGTAACCGTCGTAGTATTCTGCATAAAATTTAACTTTTGAATCTGGTATTACTTCGATTCTATCATAGTTTTCCCTTGCTACTCCAAATGCTGATTCACCATAACCAGATTTTGAAATCGCCTCTTCAAATTTATCAAGTTCATCATCTAATGAGGAATCCCCTTTGTACCAAAACTCGGATAATAGTTTAACTAGAACTTCAAAATTATGTTTTTCATTCATTTTTTACATTCCTTTCTTGAGATGTGATTAGTGGATTCAATATAGACTTCTAAATGGAATTTTATTTTATTCTTATTAATTAAATTCGATGCAAAATGAGAAGTGTATTAGTTTAATGTAATTTTGAGTTAGATTTGAGTTAGATTTGAGTTAGACTTGAAAAAAATATAGCTATATATTAGACCTGGATGGTGATCTGGGTAGTGAGTGTAGCTGAGATTAAAATATACCCCCATTACGGTACTTTAAATGAGTTTTTGATGGTAAATTTTGACGAAATAGTTGTTATTGGTAATTGGTAGGGTAGAGGTGTTTGGTCGATTTTTAGTGTGGAATTTTGATATAAGGTAGGTGTAGATTATAGATGTGTTAAAAATACTGGGATTTGAGTGAGTGTTGAGTTAAAAAATAAAGCAGCATATCCGGATTGGAAGGCTGCTTTTAAATTTTTTTAGTTAAATTGTGTGAATTAAGTTGTGTTTTTTTTGATACCGAGAGATAACAGTATTTATATAGGAAAGAATGCGATTGATGTGATGAGTAAAATGGGATTTGAGTAGGGATTTATTTGGATTTTATCGAATGAGTGTTTTGGTAATAGTGAAAAATTGCTAGTTATGCCAGGAAAACATTGAGATTTTGGTGTGGTGAGTGATGTATTGGGTATTGTGGGAAATTTGTGTAGCTGAACGGTATCGATTGATGGCTTGAATTTATTTGGATTGGGATAGATGGGTGTGTGATTTTGGTGTGATTTTTGGTGCTATTTTTGAGAGGGTGTGATGAGAGATGATAGGGATTTATTTGGATTTTACGATACGGTGGTCGATACGATGGGAGAGTGATGGAGAGTGTGAGTTGGTAGGGATTTATTGGGATAGATGCATTTTCCAGTCAGTTTAGAGATTGACCTGCTTATGCTGCTGAGCCGATCCTGGATCTGCTCCAGGATGGAAAGTACCCCCATCCCTTATTTTCTATGACTTCTAATAGATATTAGTGGACATGGAAATATACTTTCTGAATAGAAAATATAGAAATTACTATACAAATGATGTCTGGTAAGGGCTTTAAACTGGTAATAGTAGGAACTTTTCAAAAAAATATGGTAAAAAGTCGTATAAATCCAGTATTTACAAGGCTTTGAGGGCTATTCATAAATGATAATTTTTCACCAGACGGTATGAAAAAAGTGTTGCATTTGCAACATTATCGTATTTATAGGTTTTATCTATAATAAACGATTTATCTATAGCTTTCACCTATAGCACACCTTGTCATAACTATAACATATATCAAACAATCCAGCTATAACTTTCTCTTATACCAGACTCACACACTATTATGCACTTTGCACAACGCCCATTCCGATTCTCAACTTTCAACCCTCAAAAAGACACTTTCACCATGCAATCCACACCATATCACAGCCCACAACCCTACTAAATCCAATACTTTTATGCAATATGCTGACTATGCAGCTCAACTCTCTGCTCACAAAATGTATTTCCTACACGGACGTTTTCAAACAATTATACAATTACACACGCAATAGCCACAATACACTAAATTGTATTTACATTTCCTCTAAATCCCTTGCTATTTTCTCATTTATAGCACTTTTAATAAAAGTTGATACATTTTTATAGCCAAAATCGGCTATATGTGTTTCTAGTTCTTTCTTTTTTCCTTTTTTTACTTTAATTACTATTCTATCATAGTTTTCTTTTTGAAAATTATTATCATATTCTGCTTTATTAAAACTTTTCTCTTTATTGTTCATACAATTACACCTACTTTACCGTACTAAAATATTACATATATGTTACAATTCAATTTAAAATAAATTAAAATATATTTCAAAAAGCTTAAAACATTTTACAAAACAATTAAACCGTATTAATTATCTATTACAAAATATTTCATGTTTGTTACACTTTTAAGTTAGACTTGCCTAATCTGAAAAAAATTCAAAAAAATTTCAACTTTTTTTGAGCCAAAAAAATTATACCACAAAAAGCCCAAAAAAGCTAGTAAAATCAATACTTTGAGGCATACTCGATCATGTTTTTGCCGAAAAAAACGCTACATTATAAACACGCGTAAAGGGTTTTTGTGTTTCGAAAAAAATTGAAAAAAGGTATTGACAATACGGTACACCAGTGTTATAGTTGTCACAAGCTCAAATGAGTGAGACGGAATAAACCGTTGAATTAAATATAGGCATTGAAAAGCATTTCTTCTTTTCTTCTTCCATTCTGGAATATAGCTTTTCAATATTTCTTTTCCAGTCTGGAAAATGCCATAGGTAGCAATAGGCAGTGTCAATGAGTCCTAATGCCTTGTAAGTTGGTAGTGTCAATAAATCCAACTTTTACCAACGCTATTAAAGGTAGCAAGTCCTTGTGTGGGAATGGACTATAAACAAGACCTTCACAGTATGTACGACTAAATGTTACACGGTTCCCATGTATGAAACGTTAAGCAATACAGAAGCTTTACACGTTACATATTTTTAAGTTCAACGTGAAGTTACATACCAAACCAAAAAGTAGCAAACTTGTAATAGTTGTAAACCCTTGTGAATAGTGAAGGATGAGATTAAAGGTGTTGAGCCTGGACGGTATTCTGGGGATAGCAAGAAAGTACAACGAATGGCACGACTTATAAAAAGTCGGGACCCACACAAGCCCACTTGTGAGTTACAAAAAAGCTACGGTATGAAAAACCATTCAGTGTAGGGACTGAATACAATTCGAACGCAATACCGAATAGTGACCGGATTTCATTCGGGGCTTGTGATTTCATCACAAGGCTATTCATACATAGACTTCTGGCATATGTTCTCGTGGCAATAGTCAGACAGTCGCTTGCAATACGTCAGTTTCCAGGACGTTGGGAAAAGTACAGTAACAATCCATTTTGACTGTTTTATTTCTTTCCAGTGGGTGCAATCCCCACATTGCAATTTTACCAAAAAATTATATTTTGCGCTCACTGCCTAGTGTGAGAGAAAGAGGTCAATCATGGCAAAAAAATTAATCAGTATTTCAATCCTTTGCAACAACGAAAAAATTGAAAAACACGCCGAAATTGTAAACTATGTAACAATGTTGGTTCGGTCTATGGAATGCCAGTCTTTAAAATCTGGCATGAAAACCGCACTTGAAAGTATCACGACAGCACACCCGGAATATTCCGACAAAATGCCAGTTTCCAGTAGTGCTGATGACATGGCAATCATTCAACAGGTTTTAGGCGTTTCCGCTGATACTTTCACGGAATCACTCAAACTCTATGAGGAGGCTCAGTCTGAAATTCTGGCTACCGGTGTGACTAAAGAGGATTTCCAGAACCTTAAAAAAGCTGACCGTATGTTCCTTACAATCTTAGCGCACATGAACTGCCGTGCTGTCAATTTCTCTTATGAGGAAATCAGCAAAGATGAACTTGCAAAATTCAAGGATAATATCATCAACTTCCGTAAAGATTGTAAGATTTCAGACCTCAAATCACGCCTACAGGCCATGTTTAACAGTCTGGTATCAGAAGAGGGTGAAATGTTCTATGGTCTGAAGGTTCGTAAGTCTAACCTTGCGACAGATACAATTGTCCAGGCTGTAGGTCTGACCTCTGGCAAGGCACGTTTTAACAAGGACAAAGACGACTACTCCTTCTCTAATCGTTTTAGCAAACTGAACCTTCTTCAGATTTTATCTGATTATTTCGGTGTAGTTTGCTATGGCAAGTCCAATGAGGTTGAGGTTATAAAACCACAGCCTCAGACAACACCAGAAGAAAATAAGGGTGAAAAGGTGGCATAATGCCACCAATCCACCACGGCACACTGTCCATATGACTGACTATGCCTCAACGTCAAGTGTGCCATTCGTAACTTGTCAACTAAATATCTCTGAAAAAGTCTGTCTAATCCGCAGCATTTCCCTAGGGATGGTCTACCCAAAAATAAGGAGGTTTTGTAACATGTCGAACCGTCAATATGTCCATCTGGCAGAACGCCAGACGAAAATGGAGGGATTTTGTATCCCAGTAGGCGCTATCTTTGGTCGCAGAAAAATCAACAACAAGACTCTGTTTTGGGTATCACTTTACCCTTCAGAGATATCTTTGAAAAACGAGTCACGCCAGTTTTCCCTCTGGGTGAACTCTGGCAACGACTGGCGAAAAGTTTCTGCATCCTTCCGTGGGATGTATGAACCGATTCGTTCTGACATGGTGAAAATCTGCAAAAAAATCAACGGCTTTCCGGTCGTTGAAAAATGGCAGAGACCAAAACGTCCGGTCATTACACAAGCTGACCGTGACGCTCATAAACTTGCCATGGAATTTTCATGGCGAAAAGTCCCGGAACCACAGCAGGGATATTCTCGCAAAAATTCGGACGGTACAATCCGTGAGTTTGACGCTCAGTACATGGTAGATGGTCGTTGGTACGACATTTCCTGGGAAGAAAAGGTTTACCCACTGGAAAATTATAATGGTCTGCCAGTATATTACCGTGAAAATAGCAAGCCTTCAATGACCCAAAAATGTTCCAATACTGGTTATGATGGAGCATTCGATGGAATTGGTAGTACTCGCCGTGACGGTATGAAAGTTAAACAGATAAAATGCCGTCCTGGAAAACCATTTATTGTTGAATAGGAGAGAATCTGTAATGGAAGTAATGGAAATGGATTTATCAACTTTCTGTGCTACTACACACAGAATTAAAATTCAGTTTTCAGAAGGGAAACTGTCAAGAGAATCGGCAATTAACAAACTTGCCAATCTATACGCAGACTTTTTTGGTATGTTTACCGGATCATACCAGGAAGCTATGTTGTCAGATTTTTACATTGATGAGGATTAATCTTTTCCTCATTCATGCCCACATAGTACAACCAGGCAGTACAATCCAACACACACCATCATACAGTCACGCACAACGCAGCAAACCCCTCAAACTGCGCCCAAAAAAGAAATCCGCAGCTTAACCCCTGAGCTGTAGATGCCTCTCCCTTAGTGTGTGTGTGGATAGATAGCGGTTCGATCCCGCTTGTGGGCTTTAATTTCCATAAGGGAAATCAAGGTTTTCTCTTGACAATATGGTATATATGCCATATGATAATTATAAGAAATGGAAGGAGGCAAACGCCACGGAAGATAAATTTGAAGTAGAATTTTTTAAAACTGACAACGGAAATAAACCTGCAAAGGAATTTCTTGATAGCTTGGACAAGAAAATGCGCTCTAAAATGTTATGGCTCTTATCAATTTTAGAAGAAAACGGAAATGAGTTAAGGGAACCATATAGTAAGTATATAGGCGATCATATATTTGAGTTAAGAGCAAAAGTTGGTACGGACATTACCAGGATGTTATATTTTTTCTATCACAATGGAAGAATAATTGTAACGAATGGTTTTGTTAAGAAAACCCAAAATACGCCACCTCAAGACAAAGCTCTAGCTAAAAAATATAGGGAAATTTTTCTTGTAAGGGAAACAGAAAAGGAGGGCAAAAATGAGTGAGTTAAGAGATTATATCAATGAGCAGCTTAAAGATCCAGAGTTTAAAAAAGAGTGGGATAATCTTGAACCAGAAATGGAAGTTGTCCGTGCAATGATCAAGGCAAGAACTGCACAAAATCTTACGCAAAAAGATTTAGCAGAGAAAACTGGAATTAATCAGGCAAATATAAGTAAGCTTGAGAACGGAAATATGAATCCGTCCTTAAAATTACTTAAAAGATTAGCTGATGGATTGGGAATGAACTTACGCATTGAGTTCGTTCCCAAAAATAGTAAAGCAATATAAGGAGAAATAATATAAATGAATAAAGTCCGGTATAACAAGAGTCTATCAATTAGATAGGCTCTTTTTTTATTGCCCAAAAATAATTTCAGCAAGGCAAACGCAAAAAGGAGGGTTCACAATGGTACGTGCTCAGTTCAACAAACCAAAGGTTACAACAAAATAATTTCATTCCAGGAAGGGAGATTAAAAAATGAAAAAACTTCTCATCACTGCCACACTCGCAGCATTAACATTAACCGCACCAACAACAGTTTCCGCAAAGGCAAATGTCCGGTATAGTTCTGGAATTATAACAGGTTCCAAGACAATTACAACCTCAGACGGAAATATCTGGCGTACTCGCAGAAAACTCCATCTTCACAAGGGAACTAACGTCCAGGTTAAATTTGACACTAAGGGAACTAAGCGAAAAAAGGATGATTCAATTATTAAAGTTTCAAATGTGCCAAAGAAGCAAGTGAAACCAGAAATTTCCATTCCGGTATCTGATATTGCTCTGGTGTATACGGATTCCCTGGGCTACACCACATTACAGCTGAAAGATTACGGCTGTGTGGCTGACGATCCAAACAACATTAGTTATGAAACTGTCAAACAAATAGTCAACTCTTATTACGTCTCTGTAAGGGAAGCTACAGATTCCGTGACGGTAACAGAGCCAAACGGAAATAGCTGGACGGTAAGAAAGTGAGGTGTTTACAATGTCAGAATCAGTTAAAAACTATAAAAAAGAGGCAATTAGTATTGCAAGGGATTTTCATTACTCAACTAGTATCCTTGCACGTCTTAACAACGCCACAACGGAAAGCGAAATCTGCCGTTTGATGATCGAAGGCAGACATTCAAAACGGTATTATTAAAAACACCTATATAATAAGGAAGCTTTTCATTCCATCTACGGTTCGTAGGTGGATTTTTTAATATAAAAAGTTTCCGATTTTGGAAGAGAAACACAAGGAGGTGTAAAGCAAATGGTTAGAACATGTGCATTAGTTGAGCGAAAATATGACAAAACTAAAGCTGTCGTAATTTTTGATCGCTGCGAGGATGGTTTTCCACTAAGCATAATGATGTTTGAGTTTGCAAGAGAAAACTATCCGTATAAGTACCCTTCGCCGTTTGGGGATATTAAAAATATCTCATGTGATACGGCAAGAAATGAGAAGGAAATGAAAGAGAAAGGATGGGTGAAACTTACAGATGAAACGCAAATATTATAACTGCGAACTTAAAGAGCTGGATGCTCAGAAACTCAAGGCAAAACTGAAAGAAGAGGGAATTGAATTTGAGTCATCTGGTGTTGGCTGGCATTATACACATTTTGAAATTCTGTGCAATGACGCAGAAGTGGGAATCATTGATAACTTTTTAATGGAACTGTAATGGAGGTATAAGGCAAATGGTAGAGGTATTAGCAACAATCAATACTACTGAAAAATCAGTAGGAAGAGTATGCAACTATTTGACAAACAGAAGAGTGAAACACAGAGTAGTTTCATCTGGCAATAACATGCAGATCAAATTGCTCACAACTCGAAGCGAAATCTCAGCAATAAATAGATTCTTGGAAAAAGAGGTAAATTAAAATGGGAGCAGAAGCTTTAAACTATGATTATGATGTTATTGATACACCAACCGAAACACCGACAACAGACAAGATTGTTCGGTGCTTTACAGATAGCGAGCTTAATGATGAGCTTGCTAATCTGTTAAAAGATTCTTTATCTGGAGTACGCAAGGCAAACTTAGAAGATCACGGTTTAGAAATCCGTAAAAGAAACCGTGAGTTAATCATCAGAGAGAAGAAGAAACAGAAACTTCTTTCTATAGTTGAATTGTCTATGATGATCTTTGTGTTATTACTGGTTCCGGTTTTAGGAACTGTGATTGTAAGGGAAACTGTATATTTATGGTTGTATATTATCACAGGACCAGTCGCAGCTTATTTAGCGAACCAGTTAAGAAAAATGTAGGAGGAGGTATAAAAATGTATAAGAGAAAAACTGTAGATTGTTACGCCATTGAGGGGTTTTACGAAGGGTATGGCTGGGACATTGAATGTAATTGTGAAGATTATAAGGATGCAAAGGTACAGTTAAAAACATATAGAGAAAACGTTAATTATCCAGTTCGGATTAAAAAATGGAGAGAGAAAATTAAGGAGGCATAAGGCAAATGGAACTGAAAAAGTATATTACCTACGAGGAACCATTGGAAGGAAAAAGTTTTACAATCAACCAGCTTCATGAGGTTTACAGAGATCTTGTAGACAAAGAAGAGTATCAAGATTTTGACTGTTGGTTTACCGATATGTTAAAGTCTGGAGTTTTTAAGGAGGTGTAAGGCAAATGACAGATTTGAAAGAAATTGCAAAAATTTGGGATGGAATTGTTGAAATCTATAAAGAAACTATTCCGCAAAACAATCCAAAGGTAACAGTAAGTGCAATTTACAAAAAATTCGGTAAGGCAAAGGCAAATGAAGCTTTTGCAACAATCGCAGAAATCAAAAAACATGATGGCAGAATCAGTCAAAGAAACAGAAAGAGACTGTCATCTATTCAGGTTAATCCAGATTGTACTGTATGGGATAGGATGATTAATCCGATGATCGGAACGGATTTAGACTATATCCATACTGCGCATATAGATAATATGATTACAGAATTGGAGGTGTAATAATGGGTAAGCGAACCACAAAATCATGGGATAAGAAACAGGAACGAAGGCTCCGGTCTTATCTCAAGGCAAACGGTTATTTGTATATCTGCTCAAAAGGCAGCCATGACAAATACCGGTCAACAATTACAGGAAACAACGTAGAGGTAAACAATCATATTAATAAGATGGTTTGGAAACGAACCATTGAAGAGGTCGCAGATGATCTCAAATCAAAAGGCTACAATTACGTTCCTTATGAGCGTGTTCGGTAGTCTTTTTTTTATTGGGAAAATTTTGAAAATTGAATAATGGATGCCATAAGGCAAATTGAAAATACATTGATGAATAAAGGAGAATAAGATTATGACAACAGTTAATATGAAAGATTATGTAAATGGAAACGTAAATGAAAATAAGGCAGTACAGGAAGTTATTGGAAAGATTAGTAAGGCAGAAACTAAAGTTAGTGCAAATGTTATAAATACAGTTGTTCCGATTCTTGGAAACAAAGAAAGAACATTAGAACAAAGAGCTGAGGATATTGGAGAGCTTAAGGGAATTCTTGCATCTTCTATTGCATCAGGTTTATCAAAAGTTATACTTAAAATTCCTGTAAGATTACTTGCAATGGATACAGCATATCAGATTCCAGAACGAACAGAAAGAAGTTTGGGAAAACTGTTAAAAGAATGGGACTATGATTCATGTGATCCATTACTTGGTGTACCACATTTTGAAGATGGATACATAGCAGTTGTTGATGGAACTGGTAGAGTTCGTGCATCTAATGTTATTGATAGTGACAAATACGAAAAACTTGATGTTACTGTCCTTTTAAAAGCTCCAAGTGACCCAAATGAAAGACAGAAATTTGAAGCTAAAAAATACGAATATCAGAATTCTGGAACAGAGCCATTAAAAGATTATCAGAAGCATGGTGCAAGATTAATTAGAGAAGATCGCCCTACTATGTTGCTTGAAGAATTAAAGCACCAGTATGATTTTGACTGGGTTTTAAAGAAAGGTCAAAGAGAGGGTGGAATTCTTGGTTCATATCCTTACACAAGAGAATTGTGCGAGAAATATGGAAGAAGCTGTATGGAATATATTCTTGATATTTGTAAAAAGTCAGGCTTTAACCGTCTTTCAAATGGATATTCAAGATGTGTATTTAAAGCGTTAAGGGATATGTGGAGATATTATGCAAGTGATAGAAATAAGACTGAGCAGTTTTTATCAGAATATTTACACGGAAAAACACCTGCACTCATTAAAGCAAGATCAAAGGTTGCATATGAATATCTTGACGCTGATGCAGCATTTAGAAGATGCAATTGTTGAAAATCTGCATTTACAGCAGACTAGAAAACTTTCAGATGATGAACAGAAACTTGAAGTTATTCGCAAATTTGCATAACAAACTTTACATAAACTAAGAAGTAGAGGGTAGCAAGCGAAATTAAAACTTGTTGCCCTCAAATTATATAAGCAAGAAGGGAGATAAAAATTATGGCATCAACAATTGAAGCAACATCAAAAGTTTATAAAAATGTTCGGTCTTACTTTTCAGCTGGACATGGAGTTGAAAATTATAATCTTGTATCAGTTCGACAAAAATTAACCGAAACTTATCTTTATAGGGTAATGGCACAGCACAAGACAACTGGGAAGTATGCAGTGTGGACATGTTGGAATGAAACCACACAGTCGCTAAACTTTGGTCATTATGACTTAGATTTAGAGGATGCTATGGACATTTTATATTGCAAAGGAGAGTGGGATTGTTGAAATACGTATATTTTATATTCTTTGTTCTCTTTATAGGTATTACCTTTGGAATTGTAGATATTGACGTAACACTTTCAGACGGAAGTCATTTCCATTATGAGAGCTGGATTCATTTATTTATGAGATAAAATGAAACTTTTAAGGGAGGAAAATAAAATGAAGAAATTTGAACTTACAACAGAAACTAAAATTAATATTTGTGGTAAAAAACTTTTTAGAATTAAAGCACTTATTTCTTTTGGACTTATAATTGCCGGAGAAAAAGGAGGATGGATAGAAAAAGAAGAAAATCTAAGTCAGTATGGTAACGCATGGGTATTTGGCAACGCAGAGGTATATGATAATGCATGTGTACGTGATAATGCATGTGTACGTGATAATGCATGCGTACGTGATAATGCATGTGTACGTGGCAACGCATGTGTACGTGGCAACGCAGAGATATCTGGCAATATAGAGATATCTGGTGACGCAGAGATATCTGGTAATGCATGGGTATCTGGCAAGCTGCATTAAAAAGAGATTTAACCGCAGAAGAAAAAACACGATATATTAAAGAAACTGCCCACGAATGTATGATGTTAATGATTGGGTTAAGTTGCTCATTGGATGAAGCATATAATACGCTGATGAATTAAAAACGGAGGTAAGGTAAATGAAATGTGATGAATGTACATGCACTTATGAATCATGTTCTTGTAAATTGCCAGGTTCAAAATGTGCTTACGAAACTGATGACAAAAAAGATGATGGAGCAAGAAAAAATGAAGAAAAATAAACCGAGATGGAAAGATCTTCCGTTCTATGAACGATTTGCTAGGACTTGTAAGCGAAATGGTTCTGCTGATTGGATGGTAGAACATATTAGAGAACGTGGTAAACAAAAAGAAAAAGAAGTAAGAGAAACGGAGGACAAATAATATGAGCATTACAAAATTGATCGAGTTACTTCCAGATAGCGTCAAGTGTGACACTGTAGATTTTAAAGATGTTCGGTTGATGGATGGTCGTAGCGCCATCCGTGTTACTATTGACAGACTTCTTACCCAGGAAGAGAAAGATAAAATGACCAGTAAGAGATTTGTTGGTCTTGACTGCGTAGGTTTTTACAAATATGCACCGGAAATCAGAAAATCATATTTCTATGTGGTTTAGTGAGGTAAGTGGAAATGATATCCTGATTGGTTAATTGAATGTATGTAAATAGAAAGTGGGTGAAGTAAAATGGGTAATTTTTACAACGTTCCTGGTGTTGAATTTATTTATCATAGTAATATATATTACCCAGATGTTCGGTATAAAAACAGATTGTTTAATTACTGGGACTTAGAAAATGCCTTGTATGAACAGTATATAGAAGAAGGTAATCCAAGAATTAATAGTCCAGCATGTGATGATAAACAATTTAGAGATTGGATAGCAGATGATCCAGATACGGTATATGGATATTTGGATGATTGGATTATGTCTCTTAAAGAAGCAGAATGGGAAGATCGAAATTTAAAAGGTCTTCTTAATGATGGAGAAGAAATTCTTTATTACAAATTTACTGGTGATTACTTATGGAGAGAATGCATTATTAGTAATGGAAGCGATGATATTACAGGAGCTTTGGAAGATACTCTTCATAGAATCCTAGACAATGGTGGAACTAAAGATGATGTTTGTAAAATTATGGGAGCTATCATTCCAAGCGAAAGTGAAATGAAAGAATTAGAGGAGTTTAATGAATATATTTCTATTGATCTTGGATATGTAATTCCTGGACTAATAACAGAAATAATGAGGTAATGGAAAATGAAATTATATTATGCATCTGTAATTATACAAGATAGTGTGAAAATAGTAAGCCATGGTTATGCTCAATGCAAGACAGTTGTACAACCATTAAAGATGCAAAAGAAATTATATTAAAAGCAAGAAAAAATTTTCGTGTATTATCTTCATGGATTGATACGTACGATGGTGCTAATAATAAAATTACAGTCTTTCATGAATGCTATGTAAATTTTATTGGTAAAGTAGAAAGACCGAAGGAGGTAGATGATTGAATGAAATACTATGGAAAAATTACATATGAAATTGACGAGAATCATCCGGATGTAAATTATGTTGCCGGTGGTTGGCACCAAGGAAAAGTGTTTGAGTATGAAGATACTTACGGATTTGACGAAAGACTATATTCACCAGAAGATTACGACATGATTATCAATTATATTAAAAAGGATTTAAAACTTGTCGCAGGTGGTGGACATAACACAGATCACATTCACAACGTAAAATTTGAAATTCGCAGAATGGCATAAAACGGAAATTTTAAGGGAGAATTTTACATGCAATATATAGTACTCGAAAGAAAAGTTTACGAGCGTTACTCTGTTGTTGATGCAGATGATCCGGAAGAAGCAAAAGAAATTTCTAGAAATAAATCATATGAGAATGATGAACCAGCCACTTATGTGGGAACCGAATATATTGCGTCAGAAATTTTAAGAGTAAGAAAGGAAAATTAAAATGAAAAAGTATAGTGTAACTTATCACGAAACATATGAAGAGAATTATGAAGTCGAAGCCAACTCGCCGGAAGAAGCAGAGGAAATTCTTCGAGAAAGAATTAGAGAGGGCAAAGAAGATGGTCCAGAGAATTGCAGTGATAGCTGGGCTGATGTAACAGAACTATAAAATCCGCATTTTGTAAGGGGAGATAAAATATGTATAAGGTAAAATATGAAAAATATCGTTACGGCTATGGTGGAACACAAGAAGTAAAAATATTTTCTTCGTTAGAGGAAATTGCAGATTGGCTATTTGGAATGGTAAAAGGGAAATATGAAGGCTCTATGTTCTTTGTTAATCCTGATGACAAAAATGATAAAGAATTGCATTTAGATAGTTCTTGTATTTCATCAAGGGATGATGAAAGATACCGTTACTGGGTTGAACAGATTGAAAAAGACGGATTAATTATTTATTCTTGTGGAACGTTCACAAACGGAGTGTGCTATTGGAATGAGGAAGTAAAACAGTGGTTAAGGGAATGTATTCAGCGGAAAGAGAATCCTCAGTTCAATTTTGGGTAAAGGAGACGAAGACTATGACGTTTGAGGAAGCAAGACAGAGATCTGATTATAGCTTTGCATTAAATGGAATTGAAAGTGATATTGAAGATATTCGAAATAACTACATGAAGAGGTTATATGAGAATGGTGATCCGGAAAGAGGAATTGCTATTCTTGAAATCGGTTATGTAGACATTGAGGTAAATTTAATGACATACGAACAGGTTGGAGAGCATCCTGGAGATAAACGTCCGATTATCAATTATTTTTCATGTATTAAATGTGGAGATAATGAAGATGATTGGAGATCTGATGATTATGTCGATCATGATATTAATGTAAATTGGAAATCAGACAATTGGGCAAAGCAGCTTGAAAGAGATATGTTTGAAGCTCTTGATAAATATGTGGCAGAAAATGGTTATAGTTATGATCACGCAAATAAGAAAGGGAGGTGAAAATTATGACAGTAGGTCAGTTAATTGAGGGATTAAAGCATTACGATCCAGAATCGGATGTAACTATTTTTGACAATAACAATGATGAACAATATGATGTTTCTTTTATCATTGAGGATGAAGAAAAAAATTTACAAGTAATGATTGTATTTGAAGGAAAATAAAATTCGTATTTGATCGGAGGAGAAAAATGGAATATTCAAAAATTGTAAAAAAAGAATGCCCAATGTGCGGTAAAACATATTTTGTTAAATTAACAGAAGTTGAATATGATCAGTACAAAAAATATATTGCATACGGAAGCTTGATTCAGAATGCCCTTTCAAACACAAGTCCAACAGTAAGGGAATTTTTGAAAACTGGGTATTGTCCAGACTGCCAGAAATTATTGTTTGGAAAATGTGAGCAGAAAGAATTGTTCTTTTCTTATGACGATATTAGAGAAGATGTTACAAAAGAGTTCTGTGAAAGGCATGAAAATATATTAGATGCTCTCACGTCTGATGATGCTGATGTTTTGACAGAAGAAGAGTGGCTATTACTAATGTATGAGTTTTAGTGAAAGGAGCAATGGAAATGGCATATTATCATAGTCCAAAAGAGTATGAAGCAAAAACAGGAAAACGTTTTTCTGATAAAGGAGCATCAATTCACAGAACTGGATCTGTAAAGGGAATGGTTAAGTTAGGATACTGGGATAAAGATGCAGACAAGGTAAGATGTGGAAGCTACATTTATCTGCAAAATAATTTTAGGTAAAAATTATAATCTACGGAGGTATTTTAATGTATAGAGTAGAGTGGATCGATGATGAAGGAAATCTTAAAATTAAAAGAGGTTTTAAAAAATCAGAACTGGCGCATCTGTGGATTGAAAAGATGCATTTAAAAATAGACAGTTTCCCAA
>OIXG01000821.1_pt1 | contig 35056 bp, 26 predicted proteins | sample 1587731 | NCBI WGS metagenome assembly OIXG01 (sample SAMEA3888908, study PRJEB22519) | human gut metagenome | biome: human gut; feature: human-associated habitat; material: faeces | place: Denmark | collected 2010 | reverse complement strand
CATGTCAGGCGGGGAACCGAGCAGCATTAAGCGGGACCATCCATGTGCCGCAAGGGCGCCGGTCACGCAGCTGTATGCGGAGGGCTTTTTCTATCCTCACGAAAGGGGCTATGTAGAATGTATCAGGCGCTGTACCGCAAGTGGCGGCCCAAGACCTTCTCCGATGTCGTCGGGCAGGCGCATGTGACCGAGACCTTGCAGCGGCAGGTGGCCGAGGGGCGGCTCTCGCACGCTTACCTCTTCACCGGCACGCGCGGCACAGGCAAGACGACCTGCGCGAAAATTCTCGCCAAGGCAGTGAACTGCGAGCAGCCCGAGAACGGCAACCCCTGCAACCGATGCCCAAGCTGCCTCGGCATTGAGTCCGGCGCATTTCTCGATGTGATGGAGCTCGACGCCGCGTCGAACAACGGCGTGGACCATGTCCGCGCCCTGCGCGACGAGGCCATCTACACTCCCGCGCAGGTGAAAAAGCGCGTGTATATCATCGACGAGGTGCATATGCTCTCGATCGCGGCGTTCAACGCGCTGCTGAAAATTCTGGAGGAGCCGCCGGAGCATCTGATGTTCATTCTGGCGACGACCGAGCTGCACAAGGTCCCTGCGACCATTCTCTCGCGCTGCCAGCGCTTTGCGTTCCGGCGCATTTTGCCGCGCGAGATCGAGGAAAGGCTGCGCTACATCGCGGGGCAGGAGGGCATCGACCTCCAAGCGGATGGCGCAGAGCTGCTCGCGCACATCGCCGACGGCGCGCTGCGCGACGCGCTGAGCCTTTTGGATCAGTGCGCGGCGGCGGGCGGGACCATCGACAGCGCAGCGGTGCTCGACGCGCTCGGCCTCGCCGGCAATCTCCAGACCGCACAGCTGATGGACTGCGTCCTGCGGCGCGACACGAAGGCCGCGCTCGGGCTGCTCCACCAGCTCTACGCAAGCGGCAAGGATGTAGGCGCGGTGCTCGGCGAGCTCTCCGCGCTCGCACGCGACCTGCTTATTGCAAAAACCGCACCCGAGGGCGGCGCGGCACTGCTCACGGGCGGCTACGACAGCCGCACGATGGAGGGCCTTTTGCAGCAGGCCGACAGCGCACGGTTCATCGCCATCTGCACCACGCTCCAGCGCGCGGCGGCGGACATGAATGTGAGCGTCAACCGCCGCACGGACGCCGAGCTGTGCCTTTTGAAGCTCTGCGACGAAACACTCTCCGGCGACCTGAGCGCCATCAACGCGCGGCTTGCGCGTTTAGAGCAGCAGATGTCTGCGGGCGTGCGCTATGCTGCTGCGGAAAACGCTGCGCGCATTGCGCAGGCGGCAGATGCTCCCGCGCCGAAGCAGGAAAAGAGGGCGGCAGAGGCCGCGCCCCTCGAGGACGAGGCGCCCCCGCCGTGGGAGGAAAGTGCTCCCGGTGCGACGGAGGAGGCGTATGACGACGCACCCCCGCCCTACGGCGAGCCGGTCGCTCCCGCGCACAAGCGCGAGGAGGCGCCGTCCGCGGCAGAGCCGAGGGCGGAAACGCCCGAGGCGTCCGACGCGGGCGACGCAGACCTTTGGCTCGATTTGATGGAGAGCTACAAAAACCGTCTCACGCCCGACAAGCGCGCCTTCGTCGGTCAGGCAGACGGGCGACTGGTGAACGGCCTTTTGACAGTCTACTGCCCGACAGATGTGGCTAAGGCAATGCTCGATACCGAGGCGGTTGCCGCCGTACTGCGCGAGGTGACGGGGCAGAGCGTCGGACAGGAGATCAGCGTCCGCTTTACGGTCGGTGCGCCGGAGGACGGCAAGAAACGCGACAAATTCCAAGACCTGCTGCGCATGGGCAGCAAGTTTGACAACTTCAACATCAAATAACGGAGGAATACGGATATGGCAAAGGGTTACAGTGCGCGCCGCGGCTTTTCAAATGGCGCGGGACAGGCGGCGCAGCAGATGCAGATGCAGCAAAAGCTCATGCAGATGCAGCAGGACATGGCCAAGGCGCAGCAGGAGGTCGAGGAGACCACTTTCACCGCAAGCGTGGGCGGCGGCGCCGTGAGCGCGACGGCAAGCGGGAAAAAGGAGCTCACCGCACTCACCATCAAACCCGAGGCGGTCGATCCCGAGGATGTCGAGATGCTCCAGGACCTCGTGATCTCCGCAGTCAACGAAGCGCTCCGTCAGGCGGACGACGCGATGAGCAAGCGCATGAACAGCTTCACAAACGGGCTGGGCATCCCGGGACTCGGCCTGTAAGAAGGGAAAAGCAGGGCAGCTCTGACCGGCGTTCCCGCCGCCATCGGCGCGCAGTCTCATCTTTCGTTTTATCCCTTGCCGGCGCAGGGATGGGGCCGCCGGGAAGAAAACATAAAAGATCAGCTGCAAGGTCACATGACCTTGCAGCTGATCTTTTGGAGCAGGGTACGGGAATCGAACCCGCCTTCTCGGCTTGGGAAGCCGATGCACTACCGATGTACTAACCCTGCGGCGTGAAGCTATTATAACAGAACTCCCCGCGCAATGCAAGGCGAAATTTGCGCGGGGGACAAAGATGTGCGCATGATGCGGCGCGTCCCCTCATAGGGTAGGATACCATTGAAATGACAAGGGGTGCATTGCATGAAACGATTTGGCGTTTTTTCTCTGCTTGCCGCGCTTTTGCTGAGCGTCAGCGCCTCGGCCGCAGGCCCCGCGGTGAGCTGCCCGAGCGCGCTGCTGATGGAAAAGCAGACCGGCACGGTGCTCTTCGCACAGGACGAACACACACCGCGCGAGCCGGCGAGCGTGACGAAGATCATGACGCTGCTGCTGACGATGGAGGCCATTGACTCCGGTGCGCTCTCCTACGACGACATCGTGACCGGCTCAGCCCACGCAGCGGGCATGGGCGGCAGCCAGATTTGGCTGAAGGAGAACGAGCGGATGACGGTGCGCGACCTCCTCAAGGCCGTGTGCATCGTCTCGGGCAACGATGCGGCGGTGGCTCTCGCCGAGCACCTTGCGGGCAGCGAGGACGCCTTCGTCGAGCGCATGAACCTGCGCGCGCAGGAGTTGGGCATGAACGACACGCACTTTGTCAACTGCACGGGTCTGCCCGCGGCGGGACACCTTACGAGCGCCTACGACATCGCGCTCATGTCGCGTGAGCTGATCCTGCGCCACCCTGATATTCAGCAGTTCACGACCGTTTGGATGGACTCACTGCGCGATGGCGCGTCGATGCTGGTGAACACGAACAAGCTCGTCCGCTTCTACGATGGTACGACCGGTCTCAAGACCGGCTCGACCGACTCCGCGGGCTACTGCCTGAGTGCCACAGCGGAGAGAAACGGCATGGAGCTGATCGCAGTCGTGCTCAAGGGGAAGACGAGCGACGAACGCTTTTCTGACGCCAAGAGCCTGCTCAACTACGGCTTTTCAACTTGGGCGCTCGTGACCGTTACGCCCGACGAGGCGCTGCCGCCTGTTCCCGTGACGCTCGGCGTGCAGCCAGCCGTGCAGCCGGTGCTCACGCGCGAAAATGCGCTGCTGGTGGAAAGGGGACTTGCAAACGATCTCACGAAGGAGGTCGTGCTGGCGGAGGGCGTGGCCGCGCCGGTGTACGAGGGCGATGTGCTCGGGCAGCTTACCGTGCGCGACGCGGCGGGAAACACCGTCGCCGAGCTGCCCCTGCTTGCGGGTGAGACGGTGGGGCATGTGACCTATGCGCAGATGCTCCGGCGGTATCTGGCACTCGGTTTCTGCTTTGCCCCGCGTAGCTGAGCGGCGAAAATCCTCCGTTTTGCCGAGAAATTTGTGTAAAAGCGCAAAAAAACAGAGATATCTCTTGACAAATCGCCCATTGGGTGTATACTGGCCTTGTTTTGAATAAGTCTTGATAGAGGCGCGGCCAACATCAGTAGCTCTGCAAAGCCGGCAGGAACCGGAGAGTGAAAGGGGCGGCCGCCGAGGGGACACACGGATTCCTGTGCGTGCGTTCACCGGGCCGGGGGATAACATCCGTCGGACTGTCGCCGAAAGGCGGAGAGCTGTCATGCGCGAGATGCGGCCTGCTGGTATTTGCGAACAGGGTGTAGTGTTTAAGCCATGATGGAGATCATGGCTTAAATTTTTTTGCGTCATTGTGCGAAAGGAGAACTCATCCCATGTTTGTCAACACCTTCTGGTCCCTCGTACCCCCCATCGTCGCCATCGGCCTTGCCCTGCTGACGAAGGAGACCTACTCATCTCTCTTCATCGGCATCACCGTCGGCGCCCTGCTCGCCACAGACTTCAGCCCCATCGGCGCGCTCGACGCCATCATCAACGACGGTCTGACCGCCTCCATCGCCGATAACGCCGGCATCTTTCTCTTCCTCGTCATCCTCGGCGTGATGGTCGCGCTGGTCAACGCCACCGGCGGCTCCGCCGCCTTCGGCCGCTGGGCTGCGAGCCACATCCACTCCAAGGCCGGCGCACTGCTGGCGACCTTTGCCCTCGGCGTACTCATCTTCATTGACGATTACTTCAACTGCCTCACCGTCGGCTCCGTCATGACGCCTGTGACCGACAGCCAGCGCATCTCCCGCCTCAAGCTCGCCTATCTCATCGACTCCACCGCCGCGCCGATCTGCATGATCGCGCCGATCTCCTCGTGGGCGGCGGCCGTTTCCGGCGTCGCCTCGAAGCTCGATACGGGCGTATCCGGCATCCAGCTCTTCATCGAGGCCATCCCTTATAACTTCTACTCCCTGCTTACCATCGTCTTTGTTGTCACCATGGTCCTTCTCGGCGTGGATTACGGCCCCATGGCTGCCGCCGAGCTCAAGGCCGCGCAGGGTGACCTCGGCGCGCTGAGCGACGAGCATGAGGAGGGCTCCTCCCGCGCGAATATGTGGGATATGCTCATTCCCATCTTCCTGCTCATCATCTTCTGCGTCATCGGCCTGCTCTATGTCGGCGGCTTTTGGGACCCTGAGACCAACGCGGGCGATTTCATCGGTGCCTTCGGCGATACTGACGCCTTCGTGGGCCTGCCCTGGGGCGCTACTGTTGCGCTGGTGCTCTCTATCGCATTTCTCTGCTTCCGCCGCGTCATCACCTTCAAGGACGCCATGGGCTGCATGGCAAAGGGCTTCAACGCCATGGTCCCCGCGATCCTCATTCTGACCTTCGCCGTCTCCCTCAAGAGCATGACGGGCCTTCTCGGCGCGGCCGATTATGTGGAGGGCCTGATGGAGCACGCCGCTGAGGGGCTCTTCATGCTGCTGCCCGCCATCATTTTCATCGTCGCCTGCCTGCTGGCCTTCGCCACCGGCACGAGCTGGGGCACCTTCGGCATCCTCATCCCCATCGTGCTGCCCATCTTCAACGCCGCGCCAGACCTGCAGATCATGGGCATCTCCGCCTGCCTTGCCGGCGCGGTCTGCGGCGACCACTGCTCCCCCATCTCCGACACTACCATCATGGCCTCCGCGGGCGCGAACTGCAACCACATCGAGCATGTCTCCACGCAGATCCCCTACGCCGTCACCGTGGCCGTCATCTGCTTTGTGAACTACATTCTCGCGGCGTTCATCCGCAATGTGGCTGTCAGCCTTGCCATCGGCGTCGCCATGGTCATCGGTACGCTGCTGGTCATCCGCTCCGTGCAGCGTAAGAAGGCTGCGTAAATACGGCGTTCTCCCCCACTATCGCAAAAAACGCTCCGACCGGATTTCCGGTCGGAGCGTTTTTCCATTGTCGTTTGCCGCTCATCTCGCGCGAAGCTGCCAGAACGCCACGGCGCTCGCCGCCGCCACATTGAGCGAGTCCACGCCATGCGCCATCGGAATTTTCACCGTGTAGTCGCAGGCGGCGACAGTGCGCGGGGAAAGGCCGTCGCCCTCTGTGCCGAGCAGGATCGCAAGCCGTGGCTCGGCGGCAAGCCGCGCGTCCTCAATGCTCACAGAGTCGTCCGTCAGCGCCATCGCCGCCGTGCGGAAGCCGAGCGCGTGCAGGCGCTCAACGCCCCGTTGCGGCCAGTCGGCGGCTTCCTCGCCGATGCGCGCCCACGGCACCTGAAAGACCGTTCCCATGCTCACGCGCACGGCGCGGCGGTAGAGCGGGTCGCAGCAGGTGGGCGTTACGAGCACAGCGTCGATGCCGAGCGCCGCGGCCGAGCGGAAGATCGCGCCCACATTCGTGTGGTCCACGATGCCCTCGAGCACTGCCACGCGCCGCGCAGCGGCGCAGACCTCCTCCACGCTCGGGAGCTTGGGCCGACGCATCGCGCACAGCACGCCGCGTGTCAGCTCAAAGCCCGTCAATCGCGCGAGCGTTTCCCGCTCCGCCGTGTAGACGGGGATCTCCCCGCAGCGCGCGAGGATCGGCTGCGCATCGCCCTCGATATGCCGCCGCTCCATCAACAGCGAGAGCGGCCCGCAGCCCGCATCGAGCGCGGTGGCGATGACCTTTGGGCTTTCAGCGATAAATACGCCCTGATCCGGCTCCAGCCGATTGCGCAGCTGCGCCTCGGTCAGGCGCGCATAGGCATCCAGCTCCGGCGCGGCAAGGTCGCTTATTTCAATGATGTGCGCCATGGCGTCAGCTCCTCACGCCCCGCCGCTCACAGCAGGTCGGGCAGGCGGCGCATGACCGCGGCGCAGCGCGGGCAGAGCCCGTCCTCGTTTGCGTCCGTGGAATGCTTCCAGCAGCGCGGGCACTTGGTGCCGGCGGCGTTGGTGACCTTAACGGCCAGCGCATCGCCGATGCTCAGCTCGACCTTGGAAACGATGAACAGGTCGGAGAGCGCCTCGGGGCTTTCATCGACGAGGAAGGTGTCGCTCTCGGCGACGGTCAGATGCACATCGGCCTCGAGGCTCTTGCCGATGACCTTTGCCGCACGGGCCTCCTCGAGCGCGCCGTTGACGGCGGTACGCACCTCGATGATGCGCTCCCAGCGCGCCATGGTCTCGGCGTCGAGGGCATAGTCGGCAAAGGGCTTGTTCATCTCGTTGAGCACCACATTGCGCGCGTCGTCGGCCTCGGTATGCGGCATGGCGAGCCAGATCTCGTCGCAGGTGAAGACGAGGATGGGCGCGAAGAGCTTGGCGAGCGTGTGGAGCGTGAGATAGAGCGCGGTCTGCGCGCTGCGGCGCTCCTTAGAGTCGGCAGCCTCGCAGTACAGGCGGTCCTTCACGATGTCGAGATAGAAGCTCGAGAGCGTGGTGACGCAGAAGTCGTTGACCGCGTGGGTGATGATGTGGAACTCGTAGTCGTCGTAAGACTGCGCGACCTTTTCGATCAGCTCGTTGAGCTTGGTGATGAGCCAGCGGTCGAGCACGGGCATATCTTCGCTCTTGGTGAGGTGCGCGGGATCGAAGTCCACGAGGTTATCGAGCATGAACTTACAGGTGTTGCGGAACTTGAGGTAGTTCTGGCTGAGCTGCTTGAAGATCTCCTTCGAGCAGCGCACATCCGCGTGATAATCGGCGGAGGCGGCCCACAGACGCAGGATGTCCGCACCGTTTTCATTGAAGACATCGGCGGGATCGACGCCGTTGCCGAGGGACTTGTGCATCGCCTTGCCCTCGCCGTCCACAGTCCAGCCGTGGGTGACGCACTCTTTGAAGGGAGCGCCCTCGCCGAGCGCGCCCACGGCGGTCAGCAGGGAGGACTGGAACCAGCCGCGGTACTGGTCGAGGCCCTCGAGGTACATTGTGGCGGGCCAGAAGCCCTGATCCTTCTTCATGGAGGCGTAGTGCGTGGAGCCGGAGTCGAACCAGCCGTCGAGCGTGTCCTCCTCCTTGGTGAAGCCTGTGCTCTTGCCGCAGTGCGGGCAGGCAAAGCCGTGGGGGAGAATGTCGGCGGCGTCCAGCTCAAACCAGGTGTTCGAGCCCTTTTTGGCAAAGAGGTCGGAAACGGCCTTGATGGTCTCGTCGGTGCAGACGGGCTTGCCGCAGTCCGCGCAGTAGAACACGGGGATCGGCAGACCCCAGCGGCGCTGACGGGAGATGCACCAGTCGGCGCGCTCGCGGATCATACTCTTCATGCGCTCGATGCCCCAGCCGGGTACCCAGCGCACATCGTCGCAGGCGGCGCAGGCCTCGTCCTTGAAGGAATCGACAGAGCAGAACCACTGCGGGGTGGCGCGGAAGATGATGGGCTTCTTGCAGCGCCAGCAGTGGGGATAGCTGTGGACGATCTCCTCGCTGGCGAAGAGCGCGCCGCTCTCCTTCATGTCGGCGAGAATAACGGGGTTGGACTCCTCGACGAGCATCCCCTCATACTTGCCGGCATAATCAGTGTGGCGGCCCTGGCCGTTGACGGGCACGACCATATCCATGCTGTAGCGGCGGCAGGTCTGATAGTCGTCCGCGCCGAAGCCGGGCGCAGTGTGGACGCAGCCGGTACCGCTGTCCATCGTGACATAGTCGGCGAGGACAAGACGGCTGGTCTTGGGCAGGAAGGGGTGCTGCGCGAGCATATTTTCATAAAAGCTGCCGGGATGGGTCTCGACGACGGTGTAGTGTTCGACCTTGCCGACGCCCATGACCTTCTCGATGAGGGCTTCGGCGACAATATACATCTCGCCGTTGTCGTCGTTGCGGACGACGGCGTAGCTCTCGGCCGGGTGCAGCGCGATGGCGAGGTTGCCGGGCAGCGTCCAGATGGTGGTCGTCCAGATGACGAAGCTGAGCTTGGACTTGTCGAGGTGGCTGAGCTTGCCGAGATCGTCGTTCATCGGGAACTTCACATACACGGTCGTGCAGGGGTCGTCCTGATATTCGATCTCCGCCTCGGCGAGCGCGGTCTCGTCGTGGTAGCACCAGTAAACGGGCTTGAGGCCCTTGTAGATATAGCCCTTTTTATACATCGCGCCGAAGACCTTGACCTCCTCAGCCTCAAAGCCGGGATCCATGGTCTTGTAGGGATGCTCCCAGTCGCCGAGCACGCCGATGCGCTTGAAGCCCTCCATCTGAATGCCGATGTACTTCTCGGCATATTCGTGGCAGGCGGTTCGGAAGTCCGCGACGCTCATCGCCTTGCGGTTGAGCTTCTGCTCCTTGATGATGGCGCTCTCGATGGGCATACCGTGGTTGTCCCAGCCGGGAATGTAGGGGGTGTAGTAGCCGCGCATGGCGTAGGAGCGGGTGATGAAATCCTTGAGGGACTTATTGAGCGCGTGGCCCATGTGCAGTCCGCCGTTGGAGAACGGAGGGCCGTCGTGCAGAGAGAAGCGGGGCTTGCCCTCGTTCTTTTTGAGCATCACATTGTAGAGGTCCATCTCCTCCCAATGCTTGAGCATCTCCGGCTCGCGCTTGGGCAGCCCCGCGCGCATGGGGAAGCCGGACTTCGGCATGTTCAGCGTCGCTTTGTAATCCATGTTGTGTCTCCTTTATGTGAATGATTTTTGTGACAAAAGAAAAATGCCCTGTCTCGACAAAGAGACAAAGCATTGCTATACTCTGCGGTACCACTCTTCTTGCCGCGCGATGGCGCGGCCGCTCAAATGCCGCGATGTAACGGTCGCTCCCGGGCTGTCCTACTGTGAGTTCAGACGCCTGCTCCGAGGTGATATTCGCTCTCCGCGCCCCGCTGTCTCGCACCGACCGACAGCTCTCTTTGCGGGCAAAACGGAGGGCTACTCGTCCTCATCCGCGCAATTCCACATATTACGGTCATTCTATCCTCATTCGTTCGCTTTGTCAAGGTGGAAAATGCTTGCGAAAGCGGCAAAAATGGGCTATACTATCGGCGGAAATTACGCGAAAGCGACAAATTGCGGGAGAATACGCCATGATACAGGACATCGAACCGAAGCATCTCTACAACGAATGGAAGCCGAACGCCGTGCCGAAGAAAACCAGCGCCGTGGTGCAGTTCTGCGGCCGCGACCTCCTCTGCCGCATCGACGACAACGGCCTCCGCCTGCCGAGCCGCGCCATGTTCGCCGACGGCGACGGAGCCTTTACCTATCTTTTGGAGCTGGACGGGCGGGAATACTACCTCCTGCGCGACGAGACCAAGCGCGAGCTGGAGGGCTTCACCTACCGCGACATCGCCCTCTTCCGCACGGAAACGCCGCGCGAGGTCGCCTATGCCGCCGTCAGCGCGTGGCACCTCTGCTCGTGGTACCGCGACACAAAATTCTGCGGCCGCTGCGGCGCGGCGATGGAGCATGACGAGAAGGAACGCATGATGCACTGCCCCAAGTGCGGCAACATGGTCTTTCCGCGCATCAATCCCTCGGTCATCGTGGCGGTGACGCACGGCGACTACCTCCTGCTCACGCAGTATGCCAACCGCCCCGGCGCGACGCGCACGGCGCTCATCGCGGGCTTCACCGAGTTCGGCGAGACCTTTGAGCAGACCGTCCACCGCGAGGTGATGGAGGAGGTCGGCCTCAAGGTCAAGAACCTGCGCTATTATAAGTGTCAGCCCTGGGGCATCAGCGGCAACATCATGATGGGCTACTGGTGCGAGCTGGACGGCGAGGACGACACGATCCACCTCGACGACTTCGAGCTGGCGGACGGCGCGTGGGTGAGCCGCGCCGAGCTGCGCGAGAGCTATCACGGCAACGGCATCGCCCTCACGAGCGAGATGATCTCCCGCTTTGCCGAGGGGCGCGAGCACGAGAGCGTCTGAGCGCCGATACAAAATGGAATACGGAAAAAGCACGGAGCATGGCTCCGTGCTTTTTCTTTTCGTTACGGCGCAGCTTCCTCCTGCGCGAGCAGTGCGTCGAGAGAGGACAGAAAGCCCTCCCACGCCTCGGGGTGCTCGACATAGTATTTCGGGCAGATCTTGCCCGTCACATCGTAGTGACGGATGACATCGGCGGAGCTGAGGCCGAATTCCCCGCACAGCCACGCGGTCAGGCGCAGGAGGCTCGCCATCGTCTCGGAGGAGAAGTCGCCCGCCTCGTCCGCGTGGCAGACCTCGATGGAAACGGTGTGGTCGTTTGCCTGCGAGGAGCAGTAGGCGATCTCTGTGAGCGGGACGCATTGGAGCACCTCACCCTCCAGCCCCACGACGAAGTGGGCGCTGGCATAGGTCTCGTGCGTGAGGGCAAGGTTGGCGAAGTAGCTGCGGTTCGCCGCTGCCGAGGTGCCGGGGTTTCCGACGTAGTGGACGACCACGCCGTCGATCGTCTCAAGCGGCGTCGCGGGGCGGGAGTAGGGGTTGAGCGGCAGGAGCTCCTGTGTCACCCAGTCCGGTGTGCTCACCTTCGCGCCGGGAATGGCGCGGTGACGGTACCAGTAGACCAGCTCCGCGCCGATGCAGAGGACGAGCAGCGCGATGACCGCCCGCTCGAGCCATGCGCGGCCGCGCTTTTTTCGTGCAGGCATATCTCAGAAAGCGGGCATTTCCACGCCCATCTCCGCGAGCGCTCCGAGCGCTTCGGTCATGTCCGGCGTGACGATCACATAGATGCTGCGGCTGGCGGCGGGGCTCGACGGCTTTGTGATCTCGCCGTAGTCGTTGACCATAGCCGTGCCGACCGTTTTCCCATCGCTTCGAGGGATATACCACAGCTCCAGCTCCACGCGGAAGCGGGCGTTGTAGCGCGTATCCTCAAAGAGGGAGGCGTTGGCGGTGCGGCCCGCCTCATAGTCGCGGCGCAGCGCGGAAACGAGCGTGCTTGCCTGCGCGGCGGTCAGCTCGCCGTCGATGTTGCCGGCATAGGCGCCCTCCTCGTCGTTGCGGAAGGCATTGTAGTAGCCGCCGGTGATGGTGTAGGAGCCGTCCTTCGCCAGCTCACCGAGCGCGCGCGAGCGCGCGGCCTCGGGGCAGTTGAGCAGCGCGGTCGCCGTCTGCGCGATGGAGCCTGCCTCCCTCAGCTCCGCGGCGGTGATGTGGCAGTCCTTGTAGCTGCGGCGCACGACGCGCCCGTCGGTGAGTGTGTAGTTCAGCTCGAAGGAATAGATGCGGGCGGTGTCGTCATTCTGCTCTACGGTGCGGTCACGGTAGGCGAGCTGGCGATCCTTGTCGGCGATCACCGCGCGGTGTGCCGCGAGCGCCGCGCCCACGCTCTCCGGCTCGGAGAATTTTCCGTGGAAGTAGTCACCGGTGGAGGAGAGATACACGGAAACGGACTCGACCCGCTCCGCGGCGGGCACATAGCCCTCAAAGCCTGTGAGGTCGAGCGACATCCCGACGCCGAAGCACACGAGCACGGCGGAGAACACCACTGCGCCCACGCGGCCTTTGCGCCACACGCGGAAGCTTTTTTCCAGCAGCATCTCGGCGGCAAAGTAGCCGAGCAGCCCCGCAAAGAGCATACAGGCAATGGTGCCTGCGAGCGAGTATTCGCCGCTCGTGAGGTTTATGCCGAAGATAAGGTAGTAGACGAGCTGGCCGACGGAGAAGGCGGCGCACAGCGCCACGCCGTATTTGAACACGGGGCGCGCCCACGCCACAGTGACGATGGAGCCGCTGACCTCGCTCGGGCGCTTCCGATAAACCAGCAGTCCGAGCAGGGCAAACACGGCGCCAACGGCGGCGTAGACGCCGAGCCACTCCATACCGTAGAGCACATATCCGCCGCTCGAAACGATCTGCCGTGTGCCGTCGCTGAGGATGAGGTCAACATCGGGGGCCGCTCTCACGGAAAGCGCCTGCGCCAGTCTCCAGATGGGCGAGAGGATGGTGAAGGTCTCGGGCGCCATGTAGCCGCTGTATCCATAGAGGAAGGTGCCGGCAAAATTGCGCACGAGGTATTCCATACCCACAGCAAGGAAATTGAGGATGCCGTAGAACACGGGCGCGGCCAGAATTTGCCCGGTGAACATCATGCACAGCACAGCGAAGGAGTAGAAGAACACCACGGCGAGCACGGCGGCAAGGCAGGCCGTGCCGAACGCGGCGAGGTCCAGCGCGTCGAAGAGCGCGGCGGTGACGCCCGCGAGGGCGAAGGCGAGCACGATCGACGAGACCATGCACGCAAGCCCCGCGAGGTAGTTCGTCGCATACAGCGTCTCGCGCCGCACGGGCATGGAGTGGAAGCCCTGCGTCGCGCGGGGCGCGGTGAGGTAAGAGAACATCGCCATGGCAAAGAAGATGCCGAATATCGCCGCCATCGCAAGGCCGCCGTAGGCGCCGATGGCGAGCACATCGTGGGATATTTCCTTGGCGATGTGCCAGCCCGCATGCGAGATCCAGCTCGCACGCGCAAGCTGATTGAGCAGCGTCAGCGGCAGGATCAGCAGCCAGAGGAGCGTGTAGCCGAACCACAGCGGCCAAAAGCGCTGCAGGTCTCTGCGGAAAAGGGCGCGGTCAAAGAACGATGTCACGGACTGCATAGTCTGCACCTCCCAGCTCATAGATGAAAATTTCCTCCAGCGTCAGCGGCACGGCCTCCATATACACGGGGTCGAGGGCGGCGAGCCGCTCGGTGATCTGCTGCGTGCTGCCGCGGAAGATGATGGTGAACACGCGCCCGAGATGGCTCTCGTGGAGCATATTCAGCCCCGTGGGCAGCTCCGGCACGACGTCTCCCTTGAAGACGATCTGCAGCTTGACGGTGTTGTCCTGCAGCTCGGAAAGGCTGCGCTCGAGCAGCACTCTGCCCTTGTTCATGATGCCGACGTGGTCGCACACATCCTCCAGCTCACGCAGGTTGTGGCTGGAAACGAGCACGGTCGTGCCGCGCTCGGCGACATCCTGCATGATGAGGCTCCACACCTGACGGCGCATCACGGGGTCGAGGCCGTCCACAGGTTCGTCCAGAATGAGGCAGTCGGGCATACAGCACATGGCGAGCCAGAACGCCGCCTGCTTCTGCATTCCCTTGGAAAGGCGGCGGATGAGCTGCTTTTCGTCGAGCGAAAAGACGCTGCGCAGCTTTTCATAGCGTTCCATGTTGAACTGCGGATAGAAGCCGCGGTAAAATTTCATCATGTCGCGGATGCTCGACTGCATAAAGTAGTACCAGTCGTCGGGAATGGAGGCGATGCGGCGCTTGACCGCCACATTCTCCCACACCTGCTCGCCGTCCACGGCGATGCTGCCGCTGTCCTGACGGTACACGCCGGTCAGGTGGCGCAGGAGCGTGGATTTGCCCGCGCCGTTCGGCCCCACGAGGCCGTAGATCGCGCCCTGCGGCACGCTCACGCTCGCGCCGTCGAGCGCGGCAAAGCCGTCAAAGGTCTTGACAAGGTCACGAATTTCGATCATTTCTCTTCCTCCTCCCGATAGATGGCGTCCAGCTCGGCACAGCTCATGCCGAGCGCACGCAGCTCACGCAGCGTTTCACGCAGGGTGTCGATCAGCGCGAGGCGGCGGGCGTCGTCCTCCGCGCGCTCGCGGCGCACGGCAAAGCTGCCCTTGCCCGGCACGCTCACAGCGTAGCCCTCCGACTCCAGCTCGCTGTAAGCGCGCTGGATGGTGTTCGGGTTGATGGCAAGCTGGCTTGCCAGCGCGCGCACCGAGGGGAGCTTTTCCCCGTCGGCGATCGCGCCGGAAACGATCAGCCGCCGCAGTCCGTCGCGCACCTGCTCGTAGATCGGCCGCGCGTCGCGGTAATTTAAGGTAATCATGGCAGCGCCTCCTGTTCTCTCATCGGCTGAGCAGAATGACAACGGCGGTGAGCAGCGCCACGATGATCGCGCCCACGCCGAGGGGTAACACGCTGGAGGAAAGCATAGAACAACACTCCTAACTGTATTAACCGTATTAGTACAGTTAGGATAGCATGGGCGCAGCGGTCTGTCAAGTGGTTTTTTGAAACTAAATTTAATAACGAGAAACGCGCATTTTAACAAAAATGGAGAAAGTGTCTTTTTCCGGTTGCTTTTGCGCGTGGAATCTGTTATCTTGTATATTGAAGATGCTAAAAATTCATAAGCATCTTCAAAAATACTAAATCACATTAATTTGAGAGAGGGGAAATCGCATGAAAACTATCATTGAGATCAACAGCGCGGTAAACGGCTTCGTATGGGGCCCCATCATGCTGGCGCTGCTGGTCGGCACAGGCATCTATCTGAGCGTCTGCGTCGGCTTCATCCAGTTCTCCAAGATCGGCTACTGGTGGAAGAACACCATCGGCAGGATCTTCAAGAAGACCGAGGCGGGCGAGGGCGAGATCACGCCGCTGCAGGCGGTTTCCACGGCGCTGGCCTCTACGGTCGGCACGGGCAACATCGCCGGCGTCACCGGCGCGATCATTCTCGGCGGCCCCGGCGCGGTGTTCTGGATGTGGATCTCCGCGCTCTTCGGCATGGTCACCAAGTTCTCCGAGGTGACGCTGGCGGTCAAATACCGTGAGCGCAACAGCAAGGGCGACTGGTGCGGCGGCCCGATGTACTACATCAAAAACGGTCTCGGCCCGAGGTGGAGATGGCTTGCTGTGGTCTTTTCCACATTCGGCGCCATTGCCGCATTCGGCATCGGCAACATCTCGCAGGTCCACTCCATCGCCTCCTCCGTCCAGTCCGTTGCTGTCGCTTTCCACGAGGATGCCGTGAATTTCAACACGATCATCTGCCTCATCACCGGCGTCGCCGTCGCCGTGTTTGTAGCGCTCGTGCTCATCGGCGGCGTCAAGCGCATCGGTCAGGTCACGGAAAAGCTCGTGCCCTTCATGGCTGTCGTCTACATCGTCTGCGCGCTGATCGTCGTCTTTGCCAACGCCGACGCGGTCCCCGGCGTGTTCGCCAGCATCTTCCAGGGCGCCTTCAACCCCACCGCTGCTGTCGGCGGTGTCGTCGGCATCTCTGTCAAGACCGCCATGACCAAGGGCGTCGGCCGCGGCGTCTTTTCCAATGAGGCGGGCCTCGGCTCCGCGCCCATCGCGCACGCCGCCACCTCGGAAAAGAACCCCGTCCGACAGGGCCTCTACGGCATCTTTGAGGTCTTCATGGACACCATCGTTATCTGCACGCTGACCTCCCTCGTCGTCCTCTGCTCCGGCGCCGCCACGGGCAACTACGGCAACGACGACCTCGCGGGCGTCCCCACCGCGGTCGCGGGCTTCGCCAGCGTCTTCGGCGACAAGCTCGGCTCCGTCATCCTTGCTGTCGGACTGCTGCTCTTTGCCACCTCCACCATCCTCGGCTGGGCGCTCTACGGCACCCGCTGCGCCGAGTTCCTCTTCGGCAGCAAGATCATCCGCCCCTATCAGGTGCTCTTCTGCCTCGTCGTCGTGGCCGGCTCGGTCGCCAACCTCAAGCTGGTGTGGGATATCTCCGACACCCTCAACGGCCTCATGGCGATCCCGAACCTGATCGGCATTCTGCTGCTCAGCCCCGTGGTCGTCAAGCTCACGCGTGAGCACTTTGCGGCTGTCAAGGATGGCCGCATCGAGTGACACCATATACCATATCTTGTTTCCCTCGGGGGGCGGGACCGCAAGTCCCGCCCCTTTTCCCGTCCGACAGGAAAAAAGGAGCGGAAACGGGGAATATTTTCGCAAGTTTTGCTTTACAATGAGCGCAAAGCGTGGTATGATACCAAAGCGCGTGAAGGCGCGCAAAGAGCATACCCGAACTTAGGACGCGGATCGTCACCTGTCCCGCCGCTCAGTTCAGGGTGAATATTTTTGAAAGGTGGAAACACAACCATGATGCTCAAAGACCAGAAGACTGCCATTATCGAGGCCAACCGCACCCATGAGAGCGATACCGGATCTCCCGAGGTCCAGATTGCCATTCTCACCGAGCGCATCAACCAGCTCACCGAGCACCTCAAGGTCCACGCGCACGACAACCACTCCCGCCGCGGCCTGTACAAGATGATCGGTAAGCGCCGCAGCCTGCTCGACTACCTCATGAAGAAGGACATCGAGCGCTATCGTGTCATCATCGCCAAGCTCGGCATCCGTAAGTAAGAGACAATATGCGCGGGGGAAGCTTTCTTTCCCCGCGTGTTTTGCTATCTTGCGCCCCCGTTTTTCCCGCAAAAGCCCGCAAAAAGGGAGCCAAAGCCCGCATTTAGCAGTTGATCTTGTCCGCGATCTCTCGCGGCTGAGCTCAAGTGCTAAAGGGTTGGACAAGCGGCTCCCGATCAAAATTTGAAAAGGAGTAAGATCATGTCAACCATCATCACCCATCGCCAGTTCCCCAACTATCACAAGTATGAAATGGACCTTGCCGGCCGCCCGCTGACGCTTGAGGTCGGCAAGCTCGCCGAGCTTGCCAACGCCGCCGTTATGGTCGGCTATGGCGATACCCGCGTGCTGGTCTGCGCCACCGCCTCCGCCCGTCCCCGCGACGGCATCGACTTCTTCCCCCTAAGTGTTGACTTCGAGGAGAAGCTGTATTCCGTCGGCCGTATCCCCGGCAGCTTCAACCGCCGCGAGGGCCGCCCCGGTGAGAAGGGCGTTTTGACCAGCCGCGTCATCGACCGACCCATCCGCCCCCTGTTCCCCTATGACTTCCGCAACGATGTTTCCATCATGGCGACCGTCATGGCCGTCGATCACGACTGCTCGCCCGAGATCGCCGCGCTCATCGGCACCTCTGCCGCCCTCGCCATCTCCGACATTCCGTGGAACGGTCCCGTCGGCGCGCTGAAGGTCGGCCTTGTGAACGGCGAGCTGGTGCTCAACCCCACGAGCGAGCAGCGCAAGGTCTCCGACCTCGATGTGACTGTCGTTTCCACCGGCAAGAAGGTCGTCATGATCGAGGCCGGCGCGAACGAGGTCGATAACGACACGATGTACCGCGCCATCGAGCTTGCCCATAACGAGAACCAGAAGCAGATCGAGCTGATCAACCGCATGGTCGCTGAGATCGGCAAGCCCAAGTTCGATTATCCCCACGCCGACTTCGACCAGGAGCTGTTCGACAAGATCGTCGAGAACTTCATGGACGAGGCCAAGGCCGCCATGGACACCGACGATAAGAATGTCCGCGAGGCGCGCTGGAACGAGATGATCGAGCACTGGCACGAGAAGTATCTCGAGGAATACCCCAACATGGACCAGTACCTCGACGAGTTCACCTACAAATTCCAGAAGAAGATCGTCAAGGCGTGGCTGCTTGAGGGCCACCGCGTGGACGGGCGGGCGAAGAACGAGATCCGCCCCCTCGACGCCGAGGTCGGCGTGCTGCCCCGTGTCCACGGCTCGGGCCTCTTCACCCGCGGTCAGACGCAGGTGCTCTCCGTCTGCACCCTCGATACGCTCAGCGCCAATCAGAAGCTCGACACCATCTGGGAAGAGACCGAGAAGCGCTATATGCACCATTACAACTTCCCCGGCTACTCTGTCGGCGAGGCCAAGCCCGCCCGCAGTCCCGGCCGCCGCGAGATCGGCCACGGCGCGCTGGCCGAGCGCGCGCTGTTGCCCGTCATCCCGCCCGTTGAGGAGTTCCCCTATGCTATCCGCGTGGTGAGCGAGGTCGTTTCCTCCAACGGCTCTACCTCTCAGGGCTCCATCTGCGGCTCCACGCTCGCCCTGATGGATGCGGGCGTACCCATCAAGGCACCCGTCGCCGGCATTTCCTGTGGTCTCATTCAGGACGGCGATGATTTCACCACCTTCATTGACATTCAGGGCGTTGAGGACTTCCACGGCGAGATGGACTTCAAGGTCGCCGGCACGAAGAAGGGCATCACCGCCATTCAGATGGACCTCAAGAACGACGGCCTCACCATGGCGATCATCAAGAACGCGCTGGAGATCACCTACGATGCCCGCGTGCAGATCCTCGACCAGATCATGCTGCCCTGCATCGCCGAGCCGCGCTCCGAGGTCAGCCCCTACGCGCCCAAGATGATCACCATGCACATCGATCCCGACCGCATCCGCGAGGTCATCGGCAAGGGCGGCAGCGTTATTCAGAAGATCGTCGCCGACACCGGCGCCAAGATCGACATCGACGACGACGGCACCATCCACATTGCCTCTCCCGACGCCGCTGCCTGCGACGCCGCGAAGAAGTGCATCGACGACATCGTCTTTGTGCCCGAGGTCGGCAAGCTCTACTACGGCCGCGTCGTGCGTCTGATGCAGTTCGGCGTCTTCGTGGAGATCGCTCCGGGCAAGGACGGGCTTGTCCACATCTCCAAGCTCGATAAGAAGCGTGTGGAGAAGGTCGAGGATGTGGTCACCGTCGGCGACATGATTTGGGTCAAGTTCATGGAGATCGACGAGAAGGGCCGCTGGAACCTCTCCCGCAAGGACGCGCTCCTTGAGATCGAGGCCCAGCAGGCCGAAGCCGCCAAGGCCCAGCAGTAACGCGGCGCTGAAAAGTCAAACGGAAGGGGGACACGGCTGTGCCGCGTCCCCCTTTTCAAATGTTTTGATCCGTGGTATCATACAGGAAAAATCAGACTGTCATCAAGGAGGGCATTGCCATGCCGGACACCATCGCCGCCATCGCCACCGCGCAGGGAGCTGCCGCGGTCGGCATCGTGCGCATCAGCGGCGCGGATACGCGGCGCGTGCTGGGCGCGCTGTTTGCACCAACGAGCGGCCGCGCCGTTTCCGACCTGCCGCCGCGCTGCATGGCCTACGGCACGGTGCGCGATGCCGAAGGCCGCACGCTCGACCACGCGCTGGCGGTCACATTTTCCGCCGCCCATAGCTACACGGGCGAAGAGAGCGCGGAGCTGCACTGTCACGGCTCGCCCGTCGTTTTGCAGGAGGTGCTGCGCGCCGCCTTTGCCGCAGGTGCGCGGCAGGCGCGCGCGGGAGAATTCACCCAACGCGCCTTTCTGAACGGCAAAATAGACCTCACCGAGGCTGAGGCGGTCATCGACCTCATTGACGCCGAGACCGCGGAGGCGGCGCGAAACGCCGCCGCACAGGTGGACGGCGCGCTGCGCCGCCCGATCGAGCGGGTCTACAACGCGCTGCTTGACCTCACTGGCCGCTTTTACGCCGTGGTGGACTACCCCGACGAGGACATCGAGGACGCAAGCCTCGCGCAGATCGAGCGTGTGCTCACGCAGAGCGAGCGGACGCTCGCCGCGCTGCTCGGCACCTTTGAGCGCGGGCGCGTGCTGAAGCGCGGCGTGGCGACTGCCATCGTCGGCGCGCCGAACGCGGGCAAAAGCTCTCTTCTGAACGCGCTCGTCGGCTATGACCGCGCCATCGTCACGGACATCCCCGGCACGACGCGCGACACGGTGGAGGAAAAGGCTGTGGTTGGCGGCGTGCTGCTGCGCCTCATCGATACGGCGGGCATCCGCGAAACGGACGACGCCGTGGAAAAGCTCGGCGTGGAGCGCTCGCGCCGCGCCGTCGAGGACGCCGAACTGGTGATCGTTGTGGCGGACGGCAGCCAAACGCCGCTCGCTGTGGAGCCGGATATTCTCACGCTTGCGGCCAAAGCGCCGCATTGGCTCTTGGCCATCAGCAAGGACGATCTGAAGCCCGCCGTGAAAACCGCCGCTTGGAGGCTGCCGGACGGAGCACCTGCGCCGGAGCACCTGATCTCCTTTAATTCCGTAACGCCCGACGGGCTGAATGTGCTGATCGACGCGATCCGCGACTGTTTTCCATCCGGCCTTCCCGCCAACGGCACGCTGCTCACAAACGCGCGGCAGGCCGAGGCGGTGGGGCGCGCGCTGGACGCTGTCCGCGCGGCAAAGGGAGCGCTCGGCGCAGGCATGACGCCCGATGTGGTGCTCACCGAGGCCGAGGGAGCGCTTGCCGCGCTCGGCGAGCTGAGCGGACGCACCGCGCGCGAGGACATGGTCGCGCGCATTTTTGAGCGTTTCTGCGTCGGCAAGTGAGCCGCGGCGCGTGTAGAAAAATCTTGATATTATTTTAACATTCTGCTACAATACTCCCGTTCTATGGAAGCTGGACACCACTTTTATCTCCGCAGGAGCCTCCAGACACGGACGGCCCGGAAAGGAATATCATGATGCGTGACTACATCTTAATGACCGACAGCTGCTGCGATCTGAGCGGGCAGGAGGTCGCCGAGCTCGGGCTGACCGTTCTGCCGCTCTCCTATACGATCGATGGCGAGACCTATCTCAATACGCCCGACCACGCCGATATGTCCCCCGAGGACTTTTTTGCGCGGGTCGCCGCAGGCGCGGAATGCTCCACTGCCGCCGTCAATGTCGGCCAGTTCGACGAGGCGATGCGCAGGGAGCTGGACGCGGACAGGGACATTCTCTGCATCTGCTTTTCCAGCGCTCTATCCACCACCTATCAGTCCGCCTGCATTGCGGCGGAGGACCTTCGCGGCGAGTATCCCGATGCGAAGATCATCGTCATCGACTCTCTCTCTGCCTCGCGTGGGCAGGGGATGCTTCTCTACCGCGCCGTGCAGGAACGCCGGAAAAACGATCTCGACATCGAAACGCTGGCGGCGTATGTGCGCGGCATCATTCAAAGCCAGTGTCACTGGTTCATCGTGGATGATCTCAACCAGCTCAAGCGCGGCGGCCGCGTGAGCGCGACGGCGGCCTTTGTCGGCACGGTGCTGGGCATCAAGCCCGTCCTGCACACCGACAGTGAGGGACGGCTCATTCCCATGAGCAAGGCACGCGGCACCAAAGCCGCGCTGACGGCGCTGGTCGATAAGGTCGCCGAGCTCGGCATTGAGCCGGAGAAAAACCAGCCCATGTTCATCTGCCACGCCAACTGCCCCGATTCGGTGGAATTCGTCGAGGGCCTTTTGAAGGAGCGCTTCGGCGTGACCGATGTGCGCACGGACTTCATCGGCCCTGTTATCGGCTCTCACACCGGCTGCGGTACGCTTGGCCTGTTCTTTGTGGGGACGCAGCGATGAAGTGGCTGGAACTGCACATCGACACCGCCCCCGCCGGTCTCGAGCCGGTCAGCGAGCTGCTGCGCGGGCAGGGCGTTGAGGGTCTCGTCATCGACGATGAGGCGGATTTCAAGGATTTCCTGGAAAATAACCGCCAATACTGGGACTATGTAGACGACGAGCTGCTGAGAGAAATGCACGGCAAATGCCGCGTGACTTTCTATTTGGAGGAGAACGAGAGCGGTTTTGCCACGCTCGCGCAGGTGCGCATCGCGCTCTCGGCACTCAAACAGCAGCACCCGGAGTACGCGCCGCTGTTTCTCACGATGGAAAATGTCGAGGACGCCGACTGGGAGAACAACTGGAAGCAGTTCTATAAGCCGATGGAGATCGGCAAGCGCCTGCTGGTGGTGCCGGAGTGGGAGACAGCGAAGCCGACAGAGCGTGTAAAGCTCATTTTGAACCCCGGCCTAACCTTCGGCACGGGCAGCCATGCGACGACGCGCCTGTGCCTTCAGGCACTTGAGCAGCATATCCACGGCGGCGAAAAGGTGCTTGATCTCGGCTGCGGCAGCGGCATTCTCTCCATCGCGGCGCTGCTGCTGGGCGCAAGGGATGCCTTCGCCTGTGATATTGACGACAAGTGCGTGGGCGTTGCCTATGAAAACGCCGCGCTCAACGGCATTGGGCGGGAGCACTATACCGTCCGCGCGGGCGATGTGCTCAGCGACAAAAAGCTCGCGCGGGAATTCGGCGGAGACTATGATCTCGTGGTTGCAAATATTGTGGCGGACGTTATCATCGGTCTTGCGCCGCAGGTGCGGCCGCTGCTGAAAAAGGAGGGCCTGTTCCTCTGCTCCGGCATCATCGACGACCGTGCGGTCGAGGTCGCGGACGCGCTCCGCGCCGCGGGGTGGGCAATCATGGAGGCGCGCGAGAGCGAGGGCTGGTTCTCGTATCTGTGTAAATAAGCAAAAAGAAAAGCTGTCGACCGACAGCTTTTCTTTTTGCTTTTGTAGAGGTTATTCCGCTTCCTGCATGGCCTTCGCAGCGGCGACAGCCTTCTCCTGCGCCTCGGCGGAGCACTGCTCGTAGCGCACGAAGTGCATGGTGAAGGAGCCGCGGGACTGCGTCATGGAGCGCAGGTCGATGGCGTAGCTCATCAGCTCGGCCTCGGGGCACTCGGCCTCGATGACCTGCTCACCGTCGCCGGTGGGGTTCATGCCCATCACGCGGCCGCGGCGCTTGTTGAGGTCGCCGAGGATATCACCCATGTACTGATCGGGCACGGTGACCTTCAGCTCGCAGACGGGCTCGAGCAGAACAGGAGACGCCTCGGGCATCGCGGCCTTGTAGGCAAGGTTTGCGGCGGTCTTGAATGCGATTTCGGAGGAGTCGACCGGGTGGTAGGAGCCGTCGTAGAGCACAGCCTTGAGGTTGACGACCGGGTAGCCGGCGAGCGGGCCGTGGACGCAGGCCTCGCGCAGGCCCTTTTCGACCGCGGGGAAGAAGTTCTTGGGAACGGAGCCACCGAAGACCTCCTCGGCAAAGACCATTTCCTCGCTCTCCTCGTTGGGCTCAAAGCGGACCCAGACATCGCCGAACTGGCCGCTGCCGCCGGTCTGCTTCTTGTGGCGGCCCTGCTTCTGCACAGTCTTGCGGATCTTCTCACGATAGGGCACGCGCGGGGTATCCAGCTCGGCGTCCACGCCGAAGCGGGACTTGAGCTTGCTCACAAGCACATCAATCTGAATGTCGCCCGCACCGGAAACGACCATCTGATGGGTCTCGGCATTGTTGATAACGGTAAAGGTCGGGTCCTCTTCATTGAGGCGGTTGAGACCGGTGCCGAGCTTTTCCTCCTGGCCGCGCGTCTTGGGCGCGATGGCACGGGAGTAGCAGGGCTCGGCGTAGGGCATACCGGCGAGCTTGACGATGGCCTTGGGGTCGCAGAGGGTGTCGCCGGTCTTCACGCGGTCCATCTTGGCGATGGCACCGATGTCGCCGCAGCAGATCTCCTTGACCTCCTCGTTCTTCTTGCCCTTGAGGGTGTAGAGGCGGCCGAGCTTTTCGTTGTTGCCGGTGGCGGTGTCGTAGAGGGCCATATCGCCGGTGATCTTGCCGCGCACGACCTTGACGAGCGAGAACTTGCCGTACTGGTCGGAAACGGTCTTGAAGACGATGGCGGCGGTGGCGCCGTTTTCATCATAGGGGACCTCGATGGCGTTGCCGTCGTCGTCCTGCGCGCTCTCCGCGGGCATGTCGGTGGCGACGGGAACAAGATCGAGCACGGTCTGCATAAGCATATCAACGCCGAGACCCGAGATGGCGCTGCCACAGAGCAGGGGGGCGACGCTGCCGTCGCGCACGCCGAGCTTCAGACCGCGGGCGATCTCCTCGGCGGAGAGCTCCATGGTTTCGAAGAACTTCTCCATCAGCTCCTCGTCGGCGCCGGCGGCGGCTTCCATCAGCTCGGCGCGCAGGGCCTCGACCTCATCGGCGACATCGGCGGGGATGGCGCACTCGGCGGCCTTGCCGCCCTTGACCTCGTAGGCCTTGTTGTGCAGCAGGTCGACGATGCCGCTGACCTTCTTGTCGGCGCCGATGATGGGCGCGACGATGGGCGCGACGGCGGTGCCGAACTTGCCCTTGAGCGCCTCGACGCAGGCGTTGTAGTCGATGTTTTCCTCGTCGGTGCGGTTGACGAAGATCATGCGAGGCTTGCTGCCGAGCATCTTCCAGCAGCGCTCGGCGCCGACGCTCAGGCCGTCCTTCGCGCCGCACACCAGCACGGCGCACTCGGCGGCGCGGATGCCGGAGAGGGCCTCGCCGACAAAGTCAAAGTTGCCGGGGGCGTCGAGCACGTTGATCTTCACATTCTTGTACTTCACAGGGGCGATGGCGAGGGAGATAGAGATGTTTCTCTTGATCTCCTCCGCGTCGTAGTCACAGGTGGTGTTGCCGTCGGTGACCTTGCCGAAACGGTCGGTGCCGCCGGTCATAAAGAGCATACTCTCAGCGAGGGTGGTCTTGCCGCTGCCGCCGTGGCCGAGCAGCACGATGTTACGAATGTCTTTTGCACTCATAGGGGTCATGTCTCCTTCCAAATCGGAATTCCCTTGCGGGAAGTCACTTCAACGGCACGATTATATAATAAACTCTCTGCCAATACAACCATAAATTTCTGATTTTTTTCAGTTTTTTTGGTATTTCTTCCGGCTGCCGCCCTTCGGCCCCTGACAAAGCCGCCAAATCCGCCTGAAACAGTGCGCAGAAAGCTTGTGGACAATGCCAAAATGCGGCCCTGACAACAAAAAAGCTGTGCAAACTCTACGGGATGTGTTATATATCATATAGCCATACGGCGAAACGAAAATCGGATGAAATAGCGAGGGCAAAAAATGAAACGAATTTTGGCCGCGGCGCTTTCGCTGGCGCTGCTTTGTATGCTGACCGCCTGCGGGGGCAAGAAGACGCCTGATGAGGGCACGGTCAAGGAGGGCGTGTGCTACGAACTGACCGGCATCGCGCCGGACGCCGCCGCCATGGCCGTGGACGGTGTCGAGGTGCCGATGGACCTGTATTTTTACAACCTCTGCTACGCTGCCTCCTATTTGGAAAGCTATATGAATGCATACGGCATGGGCTTTGACTGGTCCATGGAGATCGAGGACGGCATGACGATGCTTGACGCAGTGAAGGAGGGCGCGCTGAGCAACGCCAAGAGCTTTGCCGTCATCGAGAAGCTGGCGCAGGAGAACAATGTCATTCTCGACGAGGACGCGCTCAGCCGCCTGAAAACGCAGCGTAAGCAGACCGTGGACAATTTCGGCGGCGAAGAGGCTTTTCAGACCGAGCTGGACAAGCTCGGATTGCGCGAGGAGAGCTACGACCGGATGCGCCGCTCGGACTACCTCTACGATGCGCTCGCGGAGTTGGCTGCCGCCGAGGGCAGCAGTCTCTACGCCACTGACGCGCAGATTGTCGCCTTTGCGGCCGAGCAGGGCTGGATGACCGCCGACCATATCCTGCTGCTCACGCGCGACATGAGCAGCCATGAGGAACTGGACGATGAAATAAAAGCAGAGAAGAAGGCACTGGCCGAGGAGCTCAAGGCAAAGCTCGACGCCTACACCGGTGATGATCTGGTCGGCTACTTCACCGAGCTTGCCGATGAGTACAGCGAGGACTCCGGCCGCGCGCTCAACCCCGAGGGCTACACCTTCGGCTTGGGACAGATGGTTGAGGAGTTTGAGAGCACCGCCGCCGCGCTCGGCGAGGGCGAGGTCAGCGAGATCGTGAAGAGCTACTATGGCTACCACATCATCCTGCGTAAGCCGCTCAACGAGGAGAAGGCCATCGAGGCGATGCGCGGAAGTTATTTCGACGAGCTGGTCAGCCGGCGCATCGAGAACGCGGTGGTCGAGATGGACCCGCGCGTGAAGGAGATGGACATCGCCGGCGTCTACGACGCTTTCTCGGCGAGGATGAGAGCCGACGAGGAAGCCGCGGCAGAGAACGCTCCGGCCGAAAACGGGATCGATGTGACAGACCCTGCGCAGGAAGCGGTACAAAACTGAGAACGACGCAGGAAATGCTGCAAAACTGTTAATTATTTAACGAAATGCAGGAAAACCGTCAATTTTTGCCGATAAAAATGAAATTTTGCAGTTGATTTTTCATGCGAGTCTGTTGTATAATCAAAGCTGAAATCAAAAACCCCTGCATACTCTAAAAAATTTATGTAAAGAAGGAGAATCCCCCCATGAAAGAACTCTATGTTGTGAATTGCTGCCGTACCGCTGTTGGTTCCTTCGGCGGTTCCCTGAAGAACACCCCCGCCGCCGAGCTCGGCTCCATCGTTGTCAAGGAGGCGCTCAAGCGCGCGAATGTTGCTCCCGAGAATGTCGATGAGCTGATGTTCGGCTGCATCCTGACCTCCGGCCTCGGCCAGAATGTCGCCCGTCAGGTCGGCGTGGGCGCGGGTATCCCCTATTCCGTTCCCGCCTACACCGTCGGCATGGTCTGCGGCTCCGGCATGAAGAGCGTCATCGAGGCAGGCCGCGCCATTCTCGCCGGCGACGCTGACATCATCGTCTGCGGTGGTACCGAGAACATGAGCGCCGCTCCCTACGCCTCCACCGACGCGCGCTGGGGCGCCCGCATGGGCGACAAGAAGCTGGTCGACACCATGATCAAGGACGGCCTGTGGGATGCCTTCAATAACTATCACATGGGCACCACCGCCGAGAACATCTGTGACGTTTGGGGCATTACCCGCGAGGAGCTTGACGCCTTCGGCGTTGCCTCTCAGCAGAAGACCGAGGCCGCGCAGGCCGCCGGCAAGTTCGATGCCGAGATCGTTCCCGTTCCCGTCAAGGTCAAGAAGGAGATCGTCGAGTTCAAGCGCGACGAGTTCCCCCGCGCCGGTGCCTCGATGGAGGGGCTGGCCAAGCTCAAGGGCGCTTTCCCTGTCGGCCCCGAGGGCGTTGAGGATCAGATCGTCCACACCTTCGAGCCCACCGAGATCCACGAGGCGGATGCCCGCAAGCACGTTCAGCGCGTGACCGCCGGTCAGGCCTCCGGCATCAACGACGGCGCTGCCGCCATCGTTCTCGCCAGCGGCGAGGCGGTCAAGAAGTATAACCTCAAGCCCATGGCGAAGCTCATCGGCTGGGGTCAGGGCGGCGTCGACCCCAAGATCATGGGCGTCGGTCCCGTTCCCGCCTCCCGTCAGGCTATGGAGAAGGCCGGCGTGACCATTGAGGACATCGACCTCGTCGAGGCCAACGAGGCCTTTGCCGCGCAGTCCATCGCCGTTGCGCGTGAGCTGCACTTCGACATGAGCAAGGTCAATGTCAACGGCGGCGCGATCGCCATCGGCCACCCCGTCGGCTGCTCCGGCGCGCGCATCATCGTCACCCTGCTCCACGAGATGCTCAAGCGCGAGGACGCCAAGAAGGGGCTTGCTACCCTCTGCATCGGCGGCGGCATGGGCGTTGCCACTGTGTTCGAGAAGTGCTGAGAAGCCGGAAAGGGCATTAAGCTATAAAGATAGAAGCGTCTGCCGCGAAAATCGTGGCAGACGCTTTTTTGCATGACGAAAGCGGGATTTTGTCCGTATAGCCGCGCTTGCTTTTTCCCGCTCGGCGTGCTACACTGAATAAACAGGAGAAAATCAGCCTTTACATCATTTTTCTTGGAAAGGATACCATATACGATGGATGTGAAAGAAATTCTGCGCCATGTCGACCACACGCTGCTTGCCCCCACCGCCACATGGGAGGAGATCAGGGAGGTCTGCGACGACGGCATGAAATACGGCTGCGCGAGCGTCTGCATCCCGCAGACCTATGTGGCCCACGCCGCGCACTACATCGCCGAGCAGCAGCATTACGGCTTCGGCCAGCTGCCCGTCTGCACGGTCATCGGCTTCCCGAACGGCTATGTCCCCAGCGGCATCAAGTGCATGGAGGCCGAGTCCGCCATCGCCGACGGCGCGACCGAGATCGACATGGTCATCAACCTCGGCTGGGTGAAGGAGGGGCAGTACGACAAGATATTGCAGGAGATCAACTCCGTGAAGATCTCCTGCCACGGCAATATTCTAAAGGTCATCATCGAGACCTGTATGCTCACCGACGAGGAAAAGATCAAGCTCTGCGAGGTCGTTTCCAATTCCCACGCCGACTACATCAAGACCTCCACCGGATTCGGCGGGGGCGGCGCAACGCGAGAGGATGTCGCCCTCATGGCCGCGCACATGACCAACGGCAAGAAGATCAAGGCCGCCGGCGGCATCGCCAATTTGCAGGACGCGGAGGACTTCCTTGCCCTCGGCGCCGACCGCCTCGGCACCTCCCGCATCGTTAAGGCCGCAAAGGCCATGGAGAAAGGAGAATAATATGTCAACACCCCACAACAACGCAAAGCCCGGCGATTTCGCCAAAACCGTCCTCATGCCCGGCGACCCCCTGCGCGCAAAGTTCATCGCAGAGACCTTTTTGGAAAACCCGCAGCTCGTCAACAATGTCCGCGGCGTGCAGGGCTACACCGGCACCTACAAGGATGTGCGCGTGAGCGTGATGGCGAGCGGCATGGGCATCCCGTCCATCGCCATCTACTCCAACGAGCTCTACACCCACTACGGCGTGGAGAACATCATCCGCGTCGGCTCCGCGGGCGCGATGCGCGCGGACATGGAGCTCGGCAGCGTGTGCGCCGGCATGGGCGCCTGCACCAACTCCAGCTTTGCCGACCAGTATGAGCTGGGCGCCACCTACGCTCCCATCTGCAATTATGACCTGCTCGCCGCCGCAGTCGAGAGCGCGAACGAGCTGGGCGTGAAGATGCCCGTCGGCAACCTCTATTCCTCCGACACCTTCTATGACGCGGCGGGCCGCAACGCCCGCTTCGGCAAGATGGGCATTCTCGCGGTCGAGATGGAGGCTGCCGGTCTCTACTGCACCGCCGCCTACGCCGGCAAGCGCGCGCTTGCCATCTGCTCCATCTCCGATAACCTTGTCACCGGTGAGGAGCTTTCCGCCGATGACCGTCAGACGACCTTCACCAACATGATGAAGATCGCGCTGGAGGTCGCGGTCAAGATGGAGAACAAGTAAAAGGAGCGAATTTTCCCTCATGCGAGTTATTGACATTGAAAACATCACCGAGGCCATGCGCGACGACACACGCTTTGTGCTGCGCTGCGAGGAGGTCTTTCACGACAAGATCAGCGCCGCCGCCGCGACGATTTTGATGAACAAGGCCAAAAAGCCGCTCATCTGCCTGACCGGCCCGAGCGGCAGCGGCAAGACGACGACGGCGATGCGTCTGAAGGTCTATCTTGAAAATTTGGGTGTGAAGGTGTGCCTTCTGAGCATGGATAACTTCTTCCTGCCGCTCGACGAGCGCCCGCCGGAGGCGTCGGACTGGGAGTCGCCGCTGTGTGTGAACCGCGACCTGCTGATCGACCGCATCCAGCGCCTGTCTGACGGCGAGGAGGTCGAGCTGCCGGTCTACGACTTCAAGAGCGGCGCCACCGGCGGCTGGGTGACGATGCAGGGCGACAAGGACGCTGTGATCATCGCCGAGGGCATCCACATGCTCAACCCGCTTATTTTCGACCGCGTGCGCGACATCGCCACCGGTGTGTATGTCGCGCCCCGCACCCGAATCATCACCGCGCACGACAAGATCGTCCGGCCCGAGCAGCTGCGCGTGGCGCGGCGCATGATCCGCGACTATCAGGGCCGCGGACACTCCCTGCGCGATACCGTTGAGCGCGCCGAGAGTGTGGACGCGGGCGAGCGCAACTACATCATGCCGAATAAGCCCAACGCCGGTATCCACATCGACACCTTTCACGACTATGAGCCCTGCATCCTCGCGCGCTATCTCAAAGAGATCCCCGAATTTTACACCCAGCTCGACGACACCTTTATCGCCGAGCACGGGCTGACGGACCTCTTCGAGGTCGTCAACTCCGTCCCGCCGCTCAAGACCGATTATGTCCCGCGCGACTCCATCGTGCGCGAGTTCGTCGGCGGCAGCATCTTTGAATATTGACGCAGAGAAGGGCCGCGTGCGCGGCCTTTCTCTTTTTGCGTGTTTGGCGAAAAAACGGTATAATTGTCGCACTTGCACAGAAAAGATTTGCTGAAAATTCACACTTTTTGGCAAATATGGCTTGCCCTTTTGTAAAATCCCTGCTATAATACGCTCGAAGTCATGCCCTTGGCGCGATTTCAAAATTTTGTAAGGAAGGTTTGTACCATGAAGAAGTTTTTTGCTCTGCTTCTCTCCCTCGCTATGGTCCTCGCGCTCGTAGCCTGCGGTCAGAAGGACCCCACCCCCGACACGCCCGATACCCCCGACGATACCCAGCCTAAGGTCGAATACAAGGTCGCCATGATCACCGACTACGGTGACATCACCGACCAGTCCTTCAACCAGACCACCTATGAGGCCTGCAAGGCGTTCTGCGAGGACAACAATGTTCCCTTCAGCTACTTCAGGCCCGCCGGCGATAACACCGCCGACCGTGTCGCCATGATCGAAAAGGCCGTTGACGAAGAGTATAACGTTATCGTCATGCCCGGCTATGCCTTCGGCGGCGCCATCGTTGAGGCTGCTCCCGAGTTCCCCGAGGTCAAGTTCATCGCGCTCGACGTTGCTGCCGGCGACCTGCTCGAGACTGCCGTTGCCAAGGCCGGCGAAGCCTACGACTACACCCCCGAGAATTGGGACCTCAACAAGTACGTTGACATGAGCAACGTCTACTGCGCTGTTTATCAGGAAGAGCTCTGCGGCTACATGGCGGGCTACGCGGCTGTAAAGCTCGGCTACAAGAACCTCGGCTTCCTCGGCGGCATGTCCGTTCCCGCGGTCGTCCGTTACGGCTACGGCTTCGTGCAGGGCGTTGACGCCGCTGCCGCCGACCTGGGCCTCACCGATGTCAAGCTCAACTACATCTACGGCGGCCAGTTCTTCGGCGACGCCGACATCACCGCTGTGATGGATACCTGGTATCAGGGCGGCACCGAGGTCGTCTTCGCCTGCGGCGGCGGCATCTACACCTCCGCGGTCGACGCGGCCAAGAAGGCCAACGCCAAGGTCATCGGCGTTGACGTCGATCAGGCGGGTGTCATCGCCAAGTATGCCGGCGTGGACGGCATGACCGTCACCTCCGCCATGAAGGGCCTCTATCCCGCGACCTACGACACCCTCACTGATGTCATCGTCAACGGCAACTGGGAGAAGTACGTCGGCAAGATCGAGACACTGGGTCTTGTCTCCGGCACCGATCCCGAGGCGAACTACGTTCAGATCCCCATGGGCGACGGCACCCAGTGGTCCGACAGCTTCACGCAGGACGACTACAAGGCCATGGTGAAGGATATGTTCGACGGCAAGATCACCGTCAGCAACAACACCAGCAGCGATGTTACTGCTGCCAGCTTCGCCACCGTGATCACGGTCAACGATCAGGGCTCCATCAAGGGCTAAGCATCTATCGCAAAGTCCATATCGAAGGACGGGCAAAATGCCCGTCCTTCTTTTTTGCAAAAAATCGGGCGTTTTCGCCAAAATGACTTTGCTTTATCGGCAGTCTTATAGTATACTAAAGAATATCTATGGTTTCCGTCCCCGCAGACCACCTCACGGCGGGCCATGAAAACGGAAGGAGGGCGAAAAAACTTGGAAACACCCTATGCCATCGAAATGCTGAACATCACCAAGCGGTTCCCGGGTATCATCGCCAACGACAACATCACCCTGCAATTAAAGAAGGGCGAGATCCACGCTCTGCTGGGCGAAAACGGCGCGGGAAAATCGACGCTCATGTCGGTGCTCTTCGGCCTGTACCAGCCCGAGGAGGGCACCATCAAGAAGGATGGCGAGGTCGTGTCCATCAAGGACCCGAACGACGCCAATGACCTCGGCATCGGCATGGTGCATCAGCACTTCAAGCTGGTTGAGTGCTTCACCGTGCTCGACAACATCATCATGGGCGTGGAGCCGACGAAGCACGGCTTTCTGCAAAAGGCCGAGGCCCGTGAAAAGGTGCTCGCGCTGAGTGAGAAGTACGGCCTGCACGTCGATCCCGACGCGCTCATCGAGGACATCACCGTCGGTATGCAGCAGCGCACCGAGATCCTCAAGATGCTCTACCGCGACAACGAGATCCTCATCTTCGACGAGCCGACCGCGGTGCTCACGCCGCAGGAGATCGACGAGCTGATGCAGATCATGAAAAACCTTGCCGCCGAGGGCAAGAGCATCCTCTTCATCTCCCACAAGCTCGCCGAGATCATGGCGGTCGCCGACCGCTGCTCGGTGCTGCGCAAGGGCAAGTACATCGGCACGGTCGAAACGGCCAACACCACGATGGAGGAGCTGTCGGCGATGATGGTCGGCCGCAATGTCAGCTTCCATGTGGACAAAAAGCCCGCTGAGCCGGGCGAGGTCGTCCTCGAGGTCGAGGGCATGACCATGGCCTCCAAGCTCCACAAAAACAACGCCGTCAAGGATGTCTCACTCAAGGTCCGCCGCGGCGAGATCGTCTGCCTTGCCGGCATCGACGGCAATGGCCAGACGGAGTTTGTCTACGGCCTGACCGGTCTGGAGCCGCTTTCCGCCGGTTCCATCAAGCTCTGCGGCAAGGACATCACCCATGCCCCCATCCGCCAGCGCAGCGTGATGGGCATGAGCCACATTCCTGAGGACCGGCACAAGCACGGTCTCGTGCTCGACTACACGCTTGAGGACAACATGGTGCTCCAGCGCTACTTCGAGCCGGAATTTACCGACAAGGCCGGCTTCCTGCGCCGCAAGAATATCCGCGGCTACGCCGAACGGCTCATCGAGCAGTACGATGTCCGCTCCGGTCAGGGCCCCATCACCATCGCGCGCTCGATGTCCGGCGGCAACCAGCAAAAGGCCATCGTCGCCCGCGAGATCGACAAGGACCCTGAGCTGCTCGTCGCCGTGCAGCCGACCCGCGGTCTGGATGTCGGCGCCATCGAATACATTCACCGTCAGCTCGTCGCGCAGCGCGACGAGGGCAAGGCGGTCCTGCTCGTCAGCCTTGAGCTGGACGAGGTCATGGACGTCCCCGACCGCATCCTCGTGATGTATGAGGGCGAGATCGTTGGTGAGCTCGACCCGAAGAAGACCACGCAGGAGGAGCTGGGCCTCTACATGGCGGGCGCGAAGAGAGACGAGGTGAAGGCATGAAAAAGAACATCTTCAGGAGCAACGGCTTTCAGTCGCTGCTGGCGTCTCTCCTGTGCATCGTGCTGGGCCTGTTCCTCGGCTACCTCGTGCTGCTGCTCATCAATCCCGCGGGCGCGGGCGAGGCGATCCTCACGGTCATCAAGAACTTCATGACCTACAACCGTCCCGCTTCGCAGATGAAGTACCTCGGCAACACCCTCGTCAAGACCGCACCGCTGCTGATGTGCGCGCTGGCGATCCTGTTTGCCTACAAGGTGGGCCTTTTCAACATCGGTGCGGCCGGCCAGTACTGCGCGGGTGTGGCGCTGAGCCTGTATGCGGCGCTCGGCTTCGGCTGGAGCTGGCTGCCGTGTATGCTGCTTGCCATTCTCGGCGGCGCGGTCCTCGGCGCGATCTCCGGCCTGCTCAAGTCCTACTGCAATGTCAACGAGGTCATTTCCGGCATCATGCTCAACTGGATCGTGCTGTATCTGACCAATATGCTCCTCACCACGGTGAAGGAGGACGCCAGCCCCTACACCAAGGTGCTTGCGCACATCAACGAGTCTGCTGTGCTGCCCTCGCTGGGGCTCGGCGCGCTGTTCAGCAACAACCAGTATGTCGGCCTCGCGGTGCCTCTGTCCGTGGTGATGGCTATTCTTGTGTGGGTGGTGCTGGAAAAGACGAAATTCGGCTATGAGCTCAAGGCCACGGGCTACAACAAAAACGCCGCGAAGTATTGCGGCATGGCTGAAAAGCGCAATGTGATCCTCAGCCTGATGATCTCCGGCGCACTTGCCGGCATGGGCGCGGCGATGCTCTACCTCACCGGCTATGAGCAGTGGCAGTGCTCCACCTCTTCCGTTCCCGCGATGGGCTTCAACGGCATCGCCGCGGCCTTCCTCGGCGGACTGAACCCCATCGGTACGGTGCTCGCCTCCTTCTTCATCCAGCACATCACGGCGGGCGGCGCGTATGTGGATAAGACGATGTACTGCGCGCAGATCTCCGATTTGATCTCGGCGCTCATCATCTACCTGTGCGGCTTCGTCCTCTTTATGAAGCATGTGATGAATTCCTCCGCGGCCAAGCGTGAGGAAAAGGCGATTTTGAGGGCGAGGGCAGCTGAGGCGCAAGCCCCGGCTGACACGGAGAAGGGAGGCGATCGGTAATGGTACTGCTGCTGCAATACACCTTGATTTTCGCGTCCGTTCTGATCTTAGTCGCGCTCGGCGGCTGCTTTTCGGAGCATTCCGGCGTCATCAACCTCGGCCTTGAGGGCATCATGATCATGGGCGCGCTCGGCGGCGCGCTGGCAATGCGCTACATCTCTCCCGATGTGCCGGCGCTCGTGATGATCCTCGGCGTTTTAGCGATCTCCGCGCTGGTCGGCATGATCTACTCCTGCCTGCTGGCGGTGGCCTGCATCAACTTCAAGGCGGACCAAACGCTCGTCGGCACCGCGCTCAACCTGCTCGGCACCGCGGGCGCGACGGTCATCGTCAAGGCCATCAACACCGCGGCGAACCCCGACGATGTGTCCTCCATCGTGCAGTATGCCGCTGCGAAGAAGGCATTCACCGTCAGCATCGGCTCGTTCGAGTTCAGCTGGTTCATGCTCGTCACGGCGCTGCTGCTCGTCGCGGCCCATGTCCTGCTCTATAAGACCCGCTTCGGCCTGCGCCTGATGGCCTGCGGCGAGCATCCGCAGGCGGCGGACAGCG
>OIXG01000817.1_pt1 | contig 35131 bp, 33 predicted proteins | sample 1587731 | NCBI WGS metagenome assembly OIXG01 (sample SAMEA3888908, study PRJEB22519) | human gut metagenome | biome: human gut; feature: human-associated habitat; material: faeces | place: Denmark | collected 2010 | reverse complement strand
GTGGTGTTTGGTTGGAATTGTCCAACCAAAAGCCGATCCGTGGTGTTGTCTGCATTTTACTAAATACAAATTCAATGTATACAGAAAGATATAAGGAGTGGGAGGGATTCCGCCGTAGTTGGCATTGTAGGAAAATCCAAAAGTTTAGATTTTCCCACAATGCTTATCTTTTGGTCTTTGGTTCGGAATAGTGTAGTGCTGGCGGTCTATCTCTTGTTTTCGGTTGCTTGCTTCCTTACCGTACATGAGCAGTGTCTGCCGGATTGTCAGAAAATAGCTCAACAGCCTGTTTCCCGTCATTGGCGCGAGTCACTTTCATGCCCAGTTCTTCCAGCTGAATCTCAGCGATTTCAGCATTGAGGTCGTTGTCCTCGGCTAAAAGGACTCGGATACCACGCAGGTTCTCCTTTGCCTGCGGCATTTCCTGATGATCAATGTTTTCGATACTTGTCTGTTTCACTTACCTTGCTTTGAATAATTCTTGCAACACCTGAATGACCTGCATTATTTCAATCGGTTTTGACAGGAAGCCATTCATTCCGCACTCAAGCGCGGCTTTGCGATCTTCATCAAAAGCATTTGCGGTCATCGCCAAAATGGGGATATTCGCCAGAGCCGGCTCCGCGAGGTTGCGGATTCGCTTCGTGGCTTCATGACCGTTCATGACAGGCATTTGAATATCCATTAGAATGGCATCATAATCACCGGGATTTGAGGCAGTTACCTTTTCCACTGCTTCTAAGCCATTATCCGCCGTGTCAATAATAAAGCCGTACTCGCAAAGGATTTCTTGAGCAATCTCCTGGTTGAGCAGATTGTCTTCCACTAAGAGCAAGTGCTTGCCCTGGAAGTTGCTCTCTTCATCTGCCACAGGAAGAGCGCTTTCGTTCTGGCATTCTTCGGACCCGATTGCTTTGAGCAGTGTATCTCTCAAGTCAGACATGAACATCGGTTTCGAGCAGAAAGCAGTCACACCAGCGTTTCTTGCCTCCTCCTCAATATCAGACCAATCATAGGCTGTGAGTATGATAATTGGTGTATCATCTCCAAGACGGCGGATCTGCCTTGTCACCTCAATACCGTTCATATCCGGCATACGGCAATCAACAATGTAGGCATTGAATGCGATGGAAAAGCAATGCTCATTGACGGCGGCGAGGCATCTGAGTCCAGTAAGGTCTATGCCTACCTGAAGAAGTCAGGAGTAGATCATCTCAACTATATTGTGGCCACTCACGCCCACTCGGATCACATTGGCGGCCTTTCCGGTGCCCTGAATTATGCGTCGGTAGACACTGCACTTTGCCCGGTGACTTCCTACGACTCCAAGACTTTTTCCAGCTTCACGAAGTATCTTGGCCAGCAGGGAGCCTCTATTGCGGTTCCTGAGCCAGGAGATATATTCTCCCTGGGCAGTGCCTCTGTGATCATCCTGGGGCCTCAGAGGAGCTATGAGGACACCAATGACACCTCCATCGTGATGAAGGTGGTATATGGGAAGACATCCTTCCTTTTTACGGGCGATGCTGAAAGAACCGCTGAGGCGGATATTCTGGACGCCGGATACAACCTTTCTGCAACGGTCTTGAAAGTCGGACACCATGGCAGCGACACCAGCACCAGCTATCCCTTCCTTCGTGAGATCATGCCTGAATATGCTGTAATCCAGGTCGGCAAGGGAAACTCCTATGGACACCCGACAGAAGACACGCTCAGCAAGCTCCGTGATGCCAATGCGAAAGTGTACCGGAACGATCTGCAAGGGACGATTATCTGCACCAGCGATGGAGAAGAAGTTTCCTTCAGTACGGAGAAAAATGAGAGCTTACAGACCAATCCCACCGAGACATCGACAACGGAGCCAAACGATGTGGGAGAGTACATTGGCAACAAGAACTCAAAGAAGTTCCACCTGCCAACCTGCAAGAATCTGCCGGCAGAAAAGAACAGGGTTTTCTTCGACTCCAGGCAGGAAGCTGTCGATGCTGGATTTGACCCGTGCGGTAACTGCCACCCATAGAATGAAAATCATGAATGTTGTTCTGCATAGATACCAAGGCAAAAGAGATTATTAAAAGGGGCTCCCGTTGTTTTGACGGAAATCTTATCGATGCTGAGGTCATCGAACTGGTTGGCATAGCCCGGAATACCTATTACAAGTACAAGAAGGAATTACTCTTGAGCGAGAAGGACTGTTAAGAGGAATGAAGCTATGGAGACTCAGAAAAGGTTCTCCATAGCTTCATTCTTTTCAATATCTCAACTTGAAATTATGATAGTCACATGATCGCTGTTACAAATACTTCTTCATCATCTCGTATGTAATCATCCTTTGGATTTCTGAGTTTATATTAAAAAAACCAATTAATTCGACATTTTAATAATTATATCATCAAATTAGAAGCGGGTAGAAAGAAAATTGATATTTTAAATACCGATACAACCTCCTGGTTCGGTCTACAATAGTAAGTAGAGGAGGAGGTGCGCAATGGACGAGAATATACGGTATGAGCAGTTCCTTCGGACACGCATCACAAAGCTGAGAGAACAAAGAAATATCTCCGAGCATCGGCTTAGTTTAGAGCTTGGGAAAAGCGGCTCCTATATTCGCTCAATCACAAGCGGTTTGACGCTACCGTCCGTAAGAGAGCTATTTAATATTATCACCTATTTTGAAATCTCCCCAGCAGAGTTTTTTGCGGGGTTAGAGGATAAAACATCTCTTCGTGTTGCGCTGACTGAAAAACTACGGGAGCTGAGTGACGAGGATTTGGAGAAAGTGTCCACCTTTATTGGATGGATACAAAAGTAAATCACAATGACTGCATTTGCAGAATAAAAGCACATGCCAATGCTGTGATTAAAGAATTCCATAGAGCCTCAATACGGGAGCGATCTCATCGCTCCCGTATACTTTACATATTTTCGAGAGAAAGGGTTTGATATAGGTCAAAGAAGTTTGCCTTTTCGCAATGCTGCATATAAGTCCACCTATCCGGTCGAGAAGTGGAACAAGAAGAAACACCCGATTCAAGGCTAAAAACGCCTTGGATCGGGTGTTTTATTTTTCGATGTCGAAAAAAATCGAAGCAACACGAAATCGTCATTTTTCGATAATATACAACATTCGAATACTCCGCAGACTTCTTGCTTTTAAAAATTTTTTTGCAAATCTATGCCAAAAGTGCGCAAAAGTGGCCTTCCCAATTGGGATAGTAGTGAAAGGGGTTAAAACACCGCTTCCCGCGGTTCGGGAAGGGGGTGAAACTCTTGGAGCTTACACCATCCCAAAAGAAAACCGTTAGGCATCAGTTTGACAACTTCTGTAAAAAGGTGTTACGCGAAGAAGCCCGCAATTATGCGAAGCATATTGCATGGCGTTCTGAGCATGAGGTATCCCTTTCGGAGCTGTCCGAGGAACAGATTAATCGGGCTTACATACTGGACGAGCATCCATCCGACTATACACAGTTTGATGTGCAGGGTTATTCCGTCACCGTACACGATGACCGTTTGGCTCAGGCATTGACCGAATTGCCGGATGAAAAGCGTGATATTCTCTTGCTGTCCTACTTCCTGGACATGACAGATAGAGAGATTGCGGACAAGCTGAATATGGTACGCTACACCATCCAGCGCAAGCGCGTGAAGTCCCTCAAAGAAATGAAACAAAGATTGGAGGTTAATGAAGATGGCGGGCAATCAGAAGAATAGTACTTCCTCGCTGCTGCCGTATTCCACCATAGAAGCGGCTGCATCCGGCAATGTGGATGCCATCAACGCTGTGCTGGCGCATTATTCTCGTTACATCTGCGCTCTTTCCACCAGAACGCTGTATGACGAGAACGGTGTGCCGCATCTCTGCGTAGATGAAGAACTGCGGCGTCGGCTGGAAACCAAGCTGATTACAAGGATTCTGGACTTTGATGTGACCAGAGCGGCATAATCCCTTGCCCATACACGGCGGCGTGTTCCCCTTTCCACGCCGCCGCTATGGACTTTTTCTGCTTGCGGGTATCAGTTATCAACCTTTTCATTTGATGGCTGATACGGGCTAACAGAAGCCTTGTGTGGAACCTTGAAAAAGAAAGCGGCACATAGGCCGCAGAATAAGGCAGACAGGTACATTTGCATCAGAGCGAGCCAAACGGCAGATACGCCACGATCTCTTAACGAGGGAGCGATTATCCATATTTTACTACTTAGTTGAAAAGATTTCTGTCGAAAAGCGGATTGGCAACCCGTTGGTCAAGACCTCTGCTGCTTATAATGATACTCCCGAATTGAACGCCCTCAAAGCATTGTTCGGCGCACCCATCAGCATGGGCCGGGGTGAGACTCCCGTGGAGCTGTTGCCAGCAGCCGCCTGTCTGTTTTCCTTTTTTATGACCTTAAAAATTTGTGAATTTGGCGGCACCGTATTACAATTTTGATTGTCGGTACGATGCTGCTTGGAAAGGAGGCTGTTATGAACTACGAAAGCAGCACAATAAATAGTCATTCCGGCAAACGAACCTATACAGTAAAAGAAATATCTGACATCCTTGGTATCGGGAGAACTGCCGCATATAAACTTGTTCACTCTGGCGTATTCAAGACCGTACAGATTGGATCAACGATCAGAGTATCCAAACAATCTTTTGATGAATGGCTTGATAGACAGATGTAATTCAGGAGGTTTATCATGGCTTCAATCAGAAAGCGTAGAAATAAATTCAATGTCGTGTATTATTACACGAATGACCAGGGCGAGCGCAAGCAGAAGTGGGAGCCCTTCGATACCGAGGAAGAAGCAAAGACACGCAAAGCAGAAATTGAATACAAAATGAAGGTGAACACCTTTATTGCTCCCAGCAATCTGACGGTAGCTGCCTTTTTGGAGGATTTTGTTTCCCTGTACGGTATAAAGAAATGGGGGCCTTCCACTTACGAAGCAAACTGCGGACTGATCCGAAACTATATCAACCCCTTTATTGGCGATGAGCTGATTCAGAACATAAACACCATGGCGGCAGATAAGTTTCTCACACGGTTGCAAAAGACCCCTTGCGCTGTTCGGAAAAATCGCTATTCTTCCACGCAGTACATGACCCCTGCCGGAATCGCAAATATCAACAAACTCTTGAAATGCGCCTTTAAGCAGGCTGTACGATGGGACATTATTTCTAAGAACCCATTTGAGAATACCACCCTGCCGAAAGTAAAGCGCGAACCCCGTGCGATTTGGGATGCCGCAACAATTCGTAAGGCTCTGGATGCGTGTAAAGATAGTAAACTCTATGTTGCGATGAACCTTTCCTTTGCCTGCTCGCTGCGGATTGGGGAGATCCTGGGCTTGACTTGGGATAACATCCATATCAGTGATGCTGATATAGCGCGAGATGACGCCCACCTGTGCGTGGAGAAAGTCCTTTGGCGTGTCCGTGAAGATACGCTGAATGTGCTGGGAACGGAGGAAATCATTAAGGTTTTCCCCAGAACCATGTATCTGGAGAATGCCAGCACGGTCATCGTTCTGAAAACGCCGAAAACGGAAAGCAGTGTTCGCAAAGTGTGGATGCCCAAAACGGTTGCTTATATTCTCCGGGAATGGAAGGCTTCACAGGACAAGCAGAAGGCGTTTCTTGGCGATGAGTATCTGGATTATGGCCTTGTCATTGCCTTGCCCAATGGTCGCCCTTGTGAGGAAACGGTTATCAATAACGCCTTCAGGCGGCTCAAGAAAGAGGCCAATCTTCCCAATGTTGTTTTCCATTCCCTCCGGCACAGCAGCACGACCTACAAGCTGAAGCTGAATCACGGTGATCTGAAAGCGACGCAGGGTGACACCGGTCACTCCCAGGTGGACATGATTACAAAAATCTATGCGCATATTCTGGATGAGGATCGTAAGGTCAACGCGCAGAAGTTTGAATCCGCATTTTATGCGAACCCCGATCTGCGTAGTGTTCATGCTCCGCAGGAAGAAAAAACGCAGCCGCTGCTGGATGCACAAACTCTTTTATCTCAGCTTCAGCAGTCCCCGGAACTCTTATCGAACCTGACATCGCTTATCTTGGCACAGGCGGGGCGATAAGGGGTGGTGCCAAGACGGTGCCAAACCCCAGAACGGTGCGAAAACCATTGCAATCAATTTGGATGTGCCAAAGGCAGCGATGCCGCAAAATGAGATACACCTTATTCTGCTTTGGCCTGAACTTTTCAAAAAGAAAAACACCGCAATTCCTTGGAATTACAGTGTTTTTGGTGCGCCAGAAGGGATTCGAACCCCCGGCCTCACCCTTAGGAGGGGCGCGCTCTATCCAGCTGAGCTACTGACGCAGATATGAAATTTTGGAAAAAGTGGTGCCATTGGCGGGTATAGAGCATCCGCTTAGGAGGCGGACGCTCTATCCAGCTGAGCTACAGGCGCGTGTGACAGGGAAAAGTAAAACCATAGAGTGTATTGTACCGCATCCCGGCGGCGCTGTCAACGCCCCATTCCGGCAAAAAAAGTGAAAAAATCCGCGAAATGCCTTGCAATCGGGCAAACAAGGGCATATACTACTTAGGTTATTTCAAATATGCTTTATTCAGAGACACCTGCCGCCGGCAGGAAGGAGAGAACACCTTATGCAGAACAACAAGCTACGCAACATCGCCATCATTGCCCATGTCGACCACGGCAAGACCACGCTCGTGGACGAAATGCTCAAGCAGGGCGGCGTCTACCGCGAAAATCAGGAGGTCGTGGACCGCGTGATGGACTCGAACGACCTTGAGCGTGAGCGCGGCATCACCATCCTTGCCAAAAATACCGCCATCCACTACGGCGACACCAAGATCAACGTCGTCGACACCCCGGGCCACGCCGACTTCGGCGGCGAGGTGGAGCGTATCCTCAAGATGGTCAACGGCGTTATCCTGCTCGTGGACGCCGCCGAGGGTCCCATGCCGCAGACGCGCTTTGTGCTCTCCCGCGCGCTGGAGCTGGGGCACCGCGTGATCGTGGTGGTCAACAAGATCGACCGCCCCGACCAGCGCATCCACGAGGTGGTGGACGAGGTGCTCGAGCTGCTGCTTGACCTCGACGCCACGCCCGAGCAGCTTGACAGCCCCATGCTCTTCTGCTCCGGCCGAAACGGCACGGCGAGCTATTCGCCCGATGAGCCGGGCGTGGACCTCAAGCCGCTCTTTGATACCATCCTCGACTACATCCCCGCACCCGAGGCGGATGTGGACCAGCCCTTCCAGATGCTCGTCTCCGCCATAGACTACAACGAGTTTGTCGGCCGCATGGCCATCGGCCGCATCGAGCGCGGCAGCTTGAAGCAAAATCAGGAGATCATGGTCTGCAACTACCATGCGCCGGACGCCGCGCCGAAGAAGGCGAAGGCGGTCGCCCTCTACGAGTTCGAGGGGCTTGGCAAAAAACAGGTCGGCGAGTCCACCGCGGGCAACATCATCTGCCTGTCCGGTATCGGCGACATCACCATCGGCGACACGATCTGCGCGCCCGAGTGCGTGGAGGCGCTGCCCTTTGTGAAGATCTCCGCGCCGACGATGGAGATGACCTTCTCGATCAACGACTCGCCCTTTGCGGGGCGCGACGGCAAGTTCGTCACCTCCCGTCAGCTGCGCGAGAGATTGTTCCGCGAGACGCTCAAGGACGTCTCGCTGCGTGTGACCGAGCTCGAGGGCGCGATGGATGCTTTCAACGTCGCCGGCCGCGGCGAAATGTCGCTCTCCATCCTCATCGAGACCATGCGCCGCGAGGGCTATGAATTTCAGGTCTCGCCCCCGCGTGTGCTCTACCAGACCATCGACGGCAAGAAGTGCGAGCCGATCGAGCGCCTGGTCGTAGACGTGCCTGCCGAGAGCGTCGGCGCGGTCATCGAGAAGATCGGCTCGCGCAAGGGCGACATGGTCGAGATGACGCCGGTGGGCAGCCGCATGAAGGTCGAGTTCCTCGTCCCCGCGCGCGGACTGTTCGGCTACCGCAACGAGTTCCTCACCGACACCAAGGGCGAGGGCATCATGGCGAGCGTGTTCGACTCCTACGCGCCCTACAAGGGTGATCTGGCGCGCCGCAGCACCGGTTCCCTCGTCGCCTTTGAGACCGGCGAGAGCGTCACCTACGGCCTCTACAACGCGCAGGAGCGCGGCCAGCTCTTCATCGGCGCGGGCGTGCCCGTGTATGAGGGTATGGTCGTGGGCGTCAGCCCCAAGCAGGAGGACATCACGGTCAACGTCTGCAAGAAAAAGCAGCTCACGAATATGCGCGCCTCCGGCTCGGACGATGCCCTGCGCCTTGTCCCGCCCCGTCAGATGAGCCTGGAGCAGTGCCTGGAGTTCCTTGCGGACGACGAGCTGCTGGAGGTCACGCCCCACGCGCTGCGCATCCGCAAGACCATTCTCAACCATGAAAAGCGCATGAAGGCCACCCACGGCGGCAAGAAGTAAAAAAGGATAAAAAACAGGAACGGCGGGAGCCGTTCCTGTTTTTGCGTTTATTCGATGCCGAACAGCCGCCTGCCGTTCTCGGCGGTCAGGGCGAGCAGCGCGTCCGTGTCCAGATCGCGCAGCGCTGCGATCTTCTCCGCGATATGGCGGACATTGCGCGAGTCGTTGCGTGTGCCGCGCAGAGGGACGGGCGCCATGTAGGGACTGTCCGTTTCAAGCAGCATCCGCTCGAGCGGACAGTCGAGCGCGACCTCGACCGTTTTGCGGGCGTTTTTGTAGGTCACGGGGCCGTCGAAGCCGAGATACCAGCCGCGCTTTAAAAGCTCGCGCGCCATTTCGACGCTGCCGGAAAAGCAGTGGAACACGCCGCGCACGGTCGGGAATTCCTGCACGATGGCAAGGCTGTCGGCATGGGCGTCGCGGTCGTGGATGATGACGGGGAGATCCAGCTCCCGCGCGAGCGCGAGCTGGTCGCGCAGGACCTTCTGCTGCCATTCGCGCGGCGGGTTCTGCTCCCAGTAATAGTCCAGCCCGATCTCGCCGATGGCGACGACCTTGGGGCTTTGCGCCCATTGACGCAGCACATCGAGGCTCGCCTCGGTGTAGGGTGCGCAGTTTTCGGGATGCCAGCCGACGGCGGCATAGACATGGGGGTATTTTTCCGCCAGCTCCACCGCACGGCGGGAGGACTCAAGGTCGCAGCCGGGGTCGAGGATCAGCCCGACGCCGCTTCCGGGCATGGCGGCGAGCAGCGCGTCGCGGTCGGCGTCGAACGCCTCGTCGTCGTAATGGGCGTGGGTATCAAAGAGCAGAGCCATCAGCAGAGCTTTGCGCCGGCGGGGATCTTGTCGTCCACCATGACGAGGTTCAGAACCTCCTGCCCCTTTTCGGTGTGGACGGCGGAGAGCAGCATGCCGCAGCTCTCAAGCCCCATCATCTTGCGCGGGGGGAGGTTGACGATGGCGACGAGCGTCTTGCCGACGAGCTGCTCCGGCTTGTAGAACTTGCGGATGCCGGAGAGGATCTGGCGGTCTGTGCCGGTGCCGTCGTCGAGCGTGAAGCGCAGGAGCTTATCGCTCTTTTTCACCGCCTCGCAGGCCTTGACCTTGACGGCGCGGAAGTCGGACTTGCAGAAGGTGTCGAAATCGACCGTTTCCTCGCTCTGCGGCTCGAATTCCATTGCGGGGAGCGCGGCCTTTTTCTGCGCCTCCTGAAGGGCCTCGAGCTCGGCGAGGGCCTTTTCCATGTCGATGCGCGGGAAGATAGCCTCGCCCTTGCAGACGGTGACGCCCGCGCTCAAGCGGCCCCACTCGGCAGCGCTGTCCCAGTCGCGGCAGTCCTCCGCTGCGCCGAGGCGCGCGAAGATCTTCTCGCAGGAGTCGGGCATGAAGGGCGTGAGCAGGATGGTGCAGATGCGGACGGTCTCAAGCAGGTTATACATCACGCTCGCAAGGCGCGCGCGGTTGGCCTCGTCCTTGGCGAGCACCCACGGCGCGGTCTCGTCGATATACTTGTTTGCGCGCTGAATGACCTTGAACACAGCCTCCAGACCGTTCTGAAACTGGAATTTCTCCATCTCGGCCTCGTACCTGCCGCGCAGCGCGGTGGCGGCGGCGATGAGCTCGGCGTCAAACTCGCCCTCGGCGCGCTCGACCAGCAGGGTGCCGCCAAAATATTTCTCGACCATCGCGGTCGTGCGGGAGACAAGGTTGCCGAGGTCGTTGGCGAGGTCGACATTGATGGTGTTGATGAGCAGCTCATTGGAGAAATTGCCGTCCGAGCCGAAGGGGAAGGTGCGCAGCAGGAAGAAGCGCAGCGCGTCCACGCCGAAGCGCTCGGCGAGCACATAGGGGTCGACGACGTTGCCCTTGGATTTACTCATCTTGCCGCCGTCCATCACCAGCCAGCCGTGGCCGTAGACATGCTTCGGCAGCGGCATTTCCATGCTCATGAGCATGGCGGGCCAGATGATGGAGTGGAAACGGACGATCTCCTTGCCGACGAAGTGGACGTCGGCGGGCCAGAACTTATCGTAATCGTGATACTTTTCGTTCATGAAGCCGAGCGCGGTGCAGTAGTTGAAGAGCGCGTCCACCCAGACATAGACCACATGGCCGGGATCGAAGTCTACGGGAACGCCCCAAGTGAAGCTGGTGCGGGAAACGCAGAGGTCCTCGAGGCCGGGCTTGATGAAGTTGTTGACCATCTCGTTCACGCGGCTGGCGGGCTGAAGGAAATCAGTGTCCTCCAAAAGGTGCTGCACACGGTCGGCGTACTTGGAGAGCTTGAAGAAGTAAGCCTCCTCCTCCGCGTCCTCGACCTCGCGGCCGCAGTCGGGGCACTTGCCGTCGACAAGCTGACTCTCCGTCCAGAAGCTCTCGCAGGGCTTGCAGTATTTGCCGATATATTTTCCCTTATAGATGTCGCCCTTGTCGTGCATCTTCTTGAAGATCTTCTGCACGGCGGCGACATGGTAATCGTCGGTGGTGCGGATGAAGCGGTCGTTGGAAATGTTCATCAGCTTCCACAGGTCGAGAATGCCCTTCTCGCCGCAGACGATATTATCGACGAACTGCTGCGGGGTGACGCCTGCGGCCTTGGCCTTGTCCTCGATCTTCTGGCCGTGCTCGTCCGTTCCGGTGAGGAACATGACCTCGTAGCCGGTCAGGCGCTTGTAGCGCGCCATCGCGTCGGTCGCCACGGTGCAGTAGGTGTGGCCGATGTGCAGCTTGTCCGAGGGGTAGTAGATGGGGGTGGTGATATAGAAGCGTTTCTGTTCCATGGGTGATTTCCTCTTTTCCTGCCCGCGCCGAATGAAAGCGGGGCATAATTCTCTTTAGTTTAGCACATTTGAAGGCTTTTTTGCAAGAGGTACGGCGTTATTTGCGCGGCTTGCGCGCAAATAACGCCGTTTTTCCGAAGGGTATTTACACAAGGGCGCGTTTTTCCAGCGCGTGCAGCAGAGGAACGCCGAGCAGAAAGCATACGGCGGCCTCGCCCGCGCCGACCGTCAGCGCGTTGTAGGCGAACAGCCCTGCAAAGGCGGCGGAGAAGCCTGTGACCTGCCACGCGAGCATCGCGCCGACGATCAGGGCGTTGCACACGACCGGCGGCACGGCGGCGGTCCACGCGCTGCGGCAGCGGCCGGACCAAAGGGCGGCAAGGAGCGTTGCGAGCGTACCGATGACCAAATCGAGCAGCCCGTAGGGGCTGAGCAGGTTGGTGATCAGGCAGCCCGCGGCAAGCCCGGGGACCGCCGCCCGCCGGTCGCGGCAGGGCAGCACGCACAGCGCCTCGCTCAGGCGAAACTGAATCGAGGGAAAGGCAAGGCCAAAGACATTGGAAAGCCACGCGAGGGCGGCGTAGGCCGCCGTGATGACGGCGGCGCGGGCGAGATCGCGGGGGGTGAATTGCAGGTCCATAAAGAGAGTTCCTTTCTTGGGAGAGGTATCGGCACCCCATTATAGTCAAAAAAGGACGATCCCGCAAGAGCTATATTGGCGAGCCGAACGAGGCGGCGCGCTCAATCTTCGGTCAAAATGACGGGCATGGCCGTCGACTCGCTCTCGCCGTCGGCGCTGTTGTTGGCGGAGGGCATTATCTCGCGCGTGAGCATCGCCGAGAGCCGCGTGCCGTCGGTCAGCTCCGCATGGAATACGACCCGAAGCTCCGCACCGTAGGGAAGGCCAAATTCCACGCCCTCTGCGCCATAGATGCTGTAAACGCCGGCGGTGCTCTCATCGGGAATGTCGCTGATCCACCACTGTACGGCGGAGCGTTCGTCGTCGACCTCCATGAACCGGAGCGTGCTTTGCGCGGCGCTCTTTCCGTCCACCAGATAGTCGAGCCGCGCGGACTTCACGGCGGCGTCGTAGGCACCGAGGTAGAGGTTTGCGGTGCGGTGGTCCTCGTCCTCCCAGCCCTTGACGCTGCATCGGATGTCCGAGCCGGAATAGGAACGGCTGAGGACGTAGCCGAAGGAAAGATCCTCATAGAGCTTCGGCAGCGCCTCGTCGGCAAAGCCGGGCAGGTCACGAATCGTCTCAAGCCGGCGCTCGCCGCCGATATCGTAGGCGGCGACGGCCTCAAAGCCGTTGTCGTTCATCGAGAGGACGGCCTCGCCGCGGTAGACATCGTACTCGTCGCGCACCAGCTCGACGGCGGTGGTATCGCCGCCCGGCGCGAGCGAACGCAGGCGGAGCGAGATGGCGAGATCGTCCTGCACCGCCTTGGGCTGGAGCGAGAAAGCGACGGTGCAGGTGTAGTCCTTGAGGTCAAATTTCTTGGCGTTGTAGTCGAACTGCGCGGTCAGGGTGGCGCTCTCCTCCATTGCGTCGCGCACGGAGCTGCTGATGCCCGAAATCTGCGAGGAAAGGCTGGACTGCACGCTCATGATCTGTGATTGCAGAGAGCCGACCTGCCACTCGAGCTGCTTGACGCGGTGGTTATTGTAGAGTGCCAGGCCGACGGCGAGGGCAAGGCAGGCCGCCGCGGCGCCGAGGATAAGCTTCCGGCGCAGCGTTTTCTTCGGCGCGGAAGCGCCCGACGGCGGCTGTGCCGATGCGGTGGTATCGGCGGGGGCGTCGGGCTCCGTCTCATTTTTTTCGGCCTCTTCAAGGCTCAGCAGCTCGTCGACGCTCACGCCGTAGAGGCGGCTGAGCTCCACGAGCTTACTCAGCTCGGGCTGTGCCGCGCCGTTCTCCCACTTGGAAACGGCTTGGCGGGAGACGCTCAGCTTTTCCGCCAGCTCCTCCTGCGAGAGACCCGCCGCGCGGCGGAGCTCATAGAGTTTTTCACATAGCTTCATGGGCGCTTTCTCCTTTGCTTTGATGGCCCCAGCATAGCAAAACGGGCCGTTTTGCGCCACCAACCGGGTGTTTCGTTTTGTCAACCAATGGTTTCCTTTGCCCTTTTTCGTGCAACATTTCACCCCCGCGCGCATATACTGCATGGTATTGCGCAGAGGGAGGTGAGCGTATGAGAGAGTGGCAGGGCGTCCTCGGTGATGTGGACGATATGATCTTTGTCGACGACTGGTTCGTCAGCGACCGCTAAGCGAGAAAAGCTCCGCGCGTTTCAAGGCAGGAACGCAGGCGGAGCGTTTTTCGTTTTTATAGGGCGCGCTCGATCGTCGCGCCGCCGACAACGACATTGCCGCAATAAAAGACCACAGCCTGACCGGCGGTGACGGCCCGCTGCGGCTCGTCGAAGTCCACGCGGACCGCGCCGCCGCCGAGCGGCGTGACGGTCGCGGCGCTCTCAACCTGTGAATATCGCGTTTTGGCCGTGACGCGCAGCGGCTCCGCCGGCGGCGTGACGATCCAGTTCACGCGCGCGGCGAGCAGCGCCGCGGAGAAGAGCTCCACATCGTCGCCGAGGCGCACGGTGTTGTCCTCGGCATTTTTCGAGAGGACATAGAGCGGGCGGTCGGCGCTCACGCCGAGCCCCTTGCGCTGGCCGGTGGTGTAGGCGACCAGCCCGCGGTGGCGGCCGAGGGCGCGCCCGCTCGTATCGACGAAGTCGCCCGGCTCGGGCGTGACGCCGCCGAACTCGCGCAGGAAGCGCACATAGTCCCCGTCGGGGACGAAGCAGATGTCCTGCGAGTCGGGCTTCTGCGCGTTTTCAAGGCCGAAGTCCGATGCAAGCGCGCGGATCTCGGCCTTGCTGTATTCGCCCACCGGCAGCAGCAGGTGCGCGAGCTGGCGCTGCGTCATCTGATAGAGGACATAGCTCTGATCCTTGTGGGTGTCTGCGCCGCGCAGGAGCAGGTGCCGTCCCGATGCCGCGTCGAAGCCGACGCGGGCGTAGTGGCCGGTGGAAACATAATTGAAGCCGCGCGCAAGCGCCCAGTCGAGCATCGCGCCGAACTTCAGCTCGCGATTGCAGTCGAGGCAGGGGTTGGGCGTGCGGCCCGCGCAGTATTCGTCGACGAAATGCTCCATGACCTCGCGGCGGAAAATGTCGCACAGGTCGAGCACCTGATGGGAAATGCCCATCTGCGCGGCGACGCGCGCGGCCTCCTCGATGTCGTCGGCGCTGCCGCAGGTGCCGGGGCGGTCCTTATAGCCGTGCAGGCGAAGCGTGACGCCCGCGACCTCATAGCCCTGCTTTTGCAGCAGGAGCACGCAGGCGGCGCTGTCCACGCCGCCGGACATACCGACCAAAACCTTTTTTGCCATAGGGTCTTCTTCCTTAATCGAGGTATTTCTGCAAGAACGCGCCGCTGGGCAGCGCGTCGCTCAGCTCCATGAGCACATGGTCATAACCGCCGGCGTAGTCATAGCGGCGGTCGTGCAGCGACAGCTCGGTCGAGCGGACATTGGGCAGCGAGAGCGTGAAGGTCGCGCCCTCGCCGACGGCGGACTGCGCCACGAGCATCCCGCCGTGACCCTGCGCGATGCGCCGGCACAGCGACAGCCCCACGCCGAGCCCATGCGGGACGGGGTCGATGCGCTCGGTGTCCAGATAGCGCTCGAAGATGCGGTCGAGGCGCTCCGGCTCGATGCCGCATCCGGTGTCGGAGACAATGAGCTGGACAAAGCGTTCGCCGCACCTGACGCGCAGACTGACCGTACCGCCCTTGGGCGTAAATTTCAAAGCGTTGGAGAGAAGGTTCAGCAGCGCGCGCTCGAGCATGGGCGCGTGGAAGGCGATGACACGGCTCTCGCGGTCGGCGGAAAAGCGCAGCGCAACGCCGCACAGGTCAAAAAGCGGCTCCGCGCGCTCGTACAGGGCGCGGCAAAAGCCGACAATATCATCGTTTTGCAGCGCAAAGCGCTCCCTCTGCACCAGCTCGCTCACAGCGGAGAGATTGCCCACGAGGCGCAGGATCTGGTGGCAGCTCATGGTGAGAACGGCCGCGCTTTGATCCAGCGCGGGATCGTTTTCACGCGCACTTGCCGGCGCGATGCGGTTCGCCGCGGCGAACACGCTCGCCATCGACGAGCGGAGCTGCGAGGAGATGTTCGGCAGCACGTCGCTGAGCAGTCGGAGATCCTTTTCATCAAACGGCATCATAAATGATCCTTCCTTCGGGAAAGCTGTTGTTAGCTTTTGCGGCGCGGCGGAGCTTTTTCCGTGGAAAAGCATACCAGCGCAAAATAGCTCAGAGGGTACCATTAGAATATCAAACCTTTGTCGAAAACACAAGAAAATTCAGAGGAAAGAAAAATTTTTGAAAAAACGCTTGCAATCGGCAAAGAAACTGTTATAATACCAAATGTGCCATACATTCGATATATTCCGCAAACAAAGAAGGGAAGCGTTTTTCTATGTCTATCAAAATCGGTATCAATGGCTTTGGCCGCATCGGCCGCATGGTGTTCCGCGCCTGTCTCGAGCATCCCGAGATCGACGTGGTGGGCATCAACGACCTCTGCCCTGCCGATTACCTTGCCTATATGCTCAAATACGACACGATGCACGGCCGCTGCCGCGCCGACATCGAAAGCCGCGAGAATGCGCTGGTCGTCAACGGTCAGGTCATTCCCGTGTTCGGTGAAAAGGATCCCGCGAACCTCAAGTGGGGCAAGCTCGGCGCCGAGTACATCGTTGAGTCCACGGGCCTGTTCCTCACGAAGGAAAAGGCTGCCGGCCACATCGCCGCCGGCGCGAAGAAGGTGGTCATGTCCGCGCCGAGCAAGGACGATACGCCGATGTTCGTCATGGGCGTGAATCACAAGGACTACACGAGCGATATGCAGTTCGTCTCCAACGCGAGCTGCACGACCAACTGCCTTGCTCCCATTGCCAAGGTTTTGCATGAGAACTTCGGCATCAGGGACGGTTTGATGACCACCATCCACTCCGTCACCGCGACGCAGGAGACGGTGGACGGCCCCTCCCTCAAGGACTGGCGCGGCGGGCGCGCGGCGACCGCCAACATCATCCCCAGCTCCACCGGCGCCGCCAAGGCGGTCGGCAAGGTCATTCCCGCGCTCAACGGCAAGCTGACCGGCATGGCGATGCGTGTGCCGACGCTGGATGTTTCCGTCGTCGACCTGACGGTCAATCTGGAAAAGCCCACCACCTACGAGGCGGTCTGCACGGCTATGAAGAAGGCCAGCGAGGGCGAGTTGAGGGGTATCCTCGGCTACACCGAGGAGCCGGTCGTTTCCTCCGACTTCCTCGGCGACTCCCGCACCTCCATCTTCGACGCGACCGCAGGCATCGCCCTGACCGACACCTTTATGAAGGTCGTGAGCTGGTACGATAACGAGATCGGCTACTCCAACAAGGTGCTCGAGCTGATCGAGCACATGTATGAGGTCGATCACGGCCACGGCGCCAAGTGAGCGGAACAGAAAAGACAACTTCTGAGAGTTTCCTCCTCTCTTTCGTTGAAAAAGGAAAAACGCGGCCGAAGCCGCGTTTTTCCTTTTGGTTGCATTTGCCGCTTTACGCCGCGCGGAAAAGCTGGTAAACTGACAAAAAAACAAGGCAAAGAGGTCATTTTCATGTTTCAAGGCTTTTCGCAGCAGTCCATCGACTTTCTCTGGGGCATCGCCCTCAACAACGAGCGCGAATGGTTTCTCGCGCACAAGCAGGAATTTACAGACCATGTGGATCGGCCCATGCGCGAGCTGGGAAAGGCGGTCTTTTCCGCGCTTGCGGAGGACTATCCCAAGCAGGACTGGCAGCTGCATTTCTGCCGCATCTACCGCGACGCGCGGCGGCTGCACGGGCGTGGGCCTTATAAAAACCATCTGTGGTTCACCATCAAGCGCCCCTGCGGGCGCTTTGAGAGCGTACCGGCGCTGTATTTTGAGATCGCGCCGAACTTCTTCAGCTACGGCTGCGGCTACTGGGACGCGGGCGCGGCGACGATGGCGAAGCTCCGCGCGCGCATCGAGAACGACCCGAAAAAGCTCGAAAAGCTTGCGCGGCGGCTGAACAAATCGCGCTTCGCGCTGGAGGGCGAGCTGTTCAAGCGCCCCAAGGGCGAGGTGGGCAAGCTTCTTGATCCGTGGTATAACCGCAAGAACATCGCCATCGCGTATGAGGACAACCCCGAGGGTGTGCTCTTCACCCCGCAGCTTGAGGAAGAGGTGCTTGAGGGCTTCCGCTTTCTGATGCCCTACTATCAATATTTAGACACGCTCTCAGGCGACATGGAGCCGAACAGGTGAAAAAATGCAAAGCTGCAAAAAAGAAGGTCTCTTTTGAGACCTTCTTTCTCTGTTTGCTCACTCAGCGGCAGTATTTCTCGATGTAGGCGTTCTGGCACTTGACGATGATCTTCACCGCCTCGTCGCGGCCGAGCACATCGCTCACCACGGTCTCCTTGCCCTCAAGGCTCTTGTAGACGCGGAAGAAGTGACGGATCTCGCTGGCGACATGGTCGGGCAGCTCGGAAATGTCCTGATAGGTGTTGTAGGTGGGGTCCTGGAAGGGGATGGCGATGATCTTCTCGTCGAGCGAGCCGCCGTCCTCCATCGTGATGACGCCGATGGGGTAGCACTCGACCAGGCTCAGGGGACGGATGCACTCCGAGCAGAGCACGAGCACATCCAGCGGGTCGCCGTCGTCCGCCCAGGTGCGGGGGAGAAAGCCGTAGTTCGCCGGATAGTGGGTGGAGGTATAGAGAATGCGGTCGAGGCGCAGGGCGCCAGTCTCCTTATCCATTTCGTACTTGTTCTTGCTGCCCTTTTCGATCTCGATGACGGCGAGGAAGTCCTCGGGGCGCACGCGGTGGGGCGCAACATCATGCCAAAGGTTCATAGACAGGCCCTTCTTTCTATGTAAAAATAAGAGGTTTCTTTCGTACAAAGATTATAATATGCCCTTGTTGCGATTGCAAGAGCGGAGCACACAAAGTTTGTGGGAAATTTCCTCGCTTTTGGGGGAAAAGGCAATAAAGCGGCGGCGATAAAATTTTTGCGCCGACTTGTCAGAGCGCGCGCTTCGTGCTATAATTTATCCGTTAAAGTATATCATTTTGGAGGAACTTCCCTTGGAACGCGAAAAGGTATTGGTCAGCGCCGAGGAAACGGCGCGGCAGAAGGAATATATGGAAAAGGTGCGCGCCCTGCACGAGCGCCGCGCGGCAAAGCCGCTCGCTTATGTCCACACCTACGGCTGTCAGCAGAATGTGGCGGACGGCGAGCGCTTGATGGGTATGCTGCGCGAGATGGGCTGCGATTTTACCGACGACACCGCCCGCGCCGACCTCGTGCTGATGAACACCTGCGCCATCCGCGAGAACGCGGAAAAAACCGTTTACGGGATGCTCGGGCAGCTCACGCACACCAAGGCGGCGAACCCCGATCAGATCATCTGCCTGTGCGGGTGCATGGCGCAGCAGCCGCGCGTGGCGGAGAAGGTGAAAACCAGCTACCGCTATGTCGATCTCGTGCTCGGCCCGCAGGCGGAGTGGAAATTTCCCGAGCTTTTGTACCGTGCTTACACCGAGCGCGGCCGCGTCTTTTCCATCGACGACGAGCCGGGACGCATTGCGGAGGATATCCCCGTCTACCGCGTCGGCGGCGTGAGCGCGTGGGTGAGCATCATGTACGGCTGCAACAATTTCTGCTCCTACTGCATCGTTCCCTACGTCCGCGGACGCGAGCGCAGCCGCGAGCCGGGGCAGATCATCCGCGAGGTCCGCGAGCTGGTCGCGGCAGGCTATCGGGAGATCACGCTCCTCGGGCAGAACGTCAACAGCTACGGCAAGGACCTCGGCACGGGCTACGACTTTGCCGACCTTCTCTCCGAGATCGACAAAATAGACGGTGACTATTGGCTGCGCTTCATGTCCAGCCAGCCCAAGGACGCGACGCCCAAGCTCTTCGACACGATGGCCGCGAGCCGCCATGTGGCGCACCAGCTCCACCTGCCCGTGCAGAGCGGCAACGACCGCGTGCTGCGCGCGATGAACCGTCCCTACACCCGCGCGGGCTATCTGGAGCTCATCAACTACGCGCGCAGGGCCATGCCCGACCTTGTGCTCACGAGCGATGTCATCATCGGTTTCCCCGGCGAAACGGAGGCGGAGGCGATGGACACCGTGCGTCTTGTAAACGAGGTGCGCTTCGACGCGCTCTTCACCTTTATTTTCTCGCCGCGCCCGGGTACGCCCGCGGCGAAGCTGGACGATCCCACGCCGCGGGAGGAAAAGCAGAAGTGGTTCGATGCGCTCTGCACCGCGCAGAATGCCATCAGCGCGGAAAAGCACGCCGCCTACATCAGCAAGACCGTGCGCGTGCTCGTTGAGGGCGAGAGCGATGACGCGGACTTTCCGCTCTCCGCGCGCACCGAGGGCAACCGCCTCGTGCGCATGAAGGGCGAGAGGTCTTTGATCGGGAAGTTCACCACGGTGAAGATCACCGACAGCAACACATGGGCGCTTTACGCTGAGGAGGAAACAAAATGAAGGTCACAACACTTCTGGAAAACAAGACTGCCTGCGACGCGCTGCGCTGCGAGCACGGGCTTTCCCTCTACATCGAAACGGAGCAGCACAAAATCCTCTTCGACGCCGGCGCGAGCGACGCCTTTTGGGTCAACGCCAAGGCGCTCGGCATCGACCTTGCGCAGGTGGACATTGCCTTCCTCTCCCACGCGCACAACGATCACGGCGGAGGGCTGCTGACCCTTTTGGAGGGCAACAAAACCGCAAAGGTCTATCTTCAGAAGGAGGCCTTCGGCGATTACTATGTCGTGACGCCAACAAAGTGCGCCTTCATCGGTCTTGACCCCAAGCTGCACGACTATGCCGACCGCCTTGTGCCCGCAGAGGGTGTGACGAGGATCGACGGCGAGCTGACGCTCTTTTCCGACATCAGAACCCACGAGTTACTCAGCGAGGCGAACGCCACGCTGCGCGAAAAGGTCGGGGAGGACTACCCCCGCGACACCTTCCGCCACGAGCAGGATTTGCTGGTGACCGAGCGCGGCAAAGCGGTGCTTTTCGCCGGCTGCGCCCACAGCGGCATTGTGAATATCATCGACCGCGCGACAGAGCTCCTCGGCCGCGCGCCGGACGAGGTGTTTGCGGGCTTCCACCTCTATAACCCCTCGCTCGGCCAAAGCGAGCCGCGCGCGCTGGTGGACGCGGTGGGCGAGCGGCTGCGCGCGCTGAAGGGCACACGCTATGTCACCGGTCACTGCACGGGCGACGAGGCGTATGCATGGCTGCGCGAGACACTCGGCGACCGCCTTTCCTACATGGCGGCCGGCACGAGCTTCACGATCGAATAAAACGCAGTTCCCCAAGATTTCAGAAAGAGAGCGACGAGCATGGCAGAGATCACGCCGATGATGCGGCAGTATATGGAGATCAAGGAGCAGAATCAGGATTCCATTCTGTTCTTCCGCCTCGGCGACTTCTACGAGATGTTCAACGAGGACGCGAAGCTCGCCGCGCGCGAGCTGGACCTTGTTCTCACCACGCGTGACCGCGGCAAGTCCGCCGGGGAGCAGACACCGATGTGCGGTATTCCGTACCATTCGAGCGACGGCTACATCGCGCGGCTCATCGCCAAGGGCTACAAGGTCGCCATCTGTGAGCAGACCGAGGACCCCGCGCTCGCCAAGGGACTCGTCAAGCGCGACATCATCCGCGTCGTCACCCCCGGTACGGTGATCGACAGCGCCTGTCTCGACGACCGACGCGGCAACTTCCTCTGCGGCGTGTTTTTGGACGAGCAGGGGGCGGGCGTCGCGTTCTGCGATATGTCCACGGGTCACACGCATGTCACCGCCTTTTCCGGTGCGGACCGCGCGGAACACCTGATGAACGAGCTCGCGCGCTTTTCGCCCGCCGAGGCGGTGCTGAGCGCGGGAGCCTACGCGAGCGACGAGCTCAAAACGCTGCTCGCGGACAAGCTCTCCTGCCGCGTGGAGCGCGGCGAGGCGCGCTTTGACCTCAAGGCGGCGGAGAAGGCTGTGCTCGCGCAGTACGGCGAGGACGCCTGCGCCGCGCTGCCGCGCAGCAATCCCGCCGCTGTGCTCGCACTCGGCGGCCTTCTGAGTTATCTGCATGAAACGCAGCGGAGCGACCTCTCCTACATCAATGACCTTGAATACTACGAGCAGGGCCGCTTCATGGAGCTGGACCTCTCCGCCCGCCGCAACTTGGAGCTGACCGAGACCATCCGCGGCAAGGAAAAGCGCGGGAGCCTTCTCTGGGTGCTCGACAAGACCAAGACCGCCATGGGCGCGCGCTGCCTGCGCGCGTGGCTGGAGCGCCCACTGCGCGAGGTAAACGCCATCACACGCCGCTCCAACGCGGTCGGCGCGCTGGTCGGCGACACGATGGCGCGCGAGGAGCTGATTCTTGCCCTCTCGGGCATCAGCGACATGGAGCGACTGATCGGCCGCATCGTCTACGGCACGGCGGGCGGGCGCGACCTTGTGTCGCTGCGCAATTCCATCGAGCAGCTTGCCGCCGTGCGCGCGCAGCTTGAGCGCTTCACCGCCGGACGGCTCGGCGAGCTGGCGGGCGAGCTTGATCCGCTCACGGACATCGCCGCGCGCATCGCGGAAACGCTCGTCGACGAGCCGCCGTTTTCCGTGCGCGAGGGCGGCTTCATCCGCAAGGGCTTCAACGCCGAGGTAGACCGCCTGCACGACATTCTCTCCGGCGGCAAGGGGCTGCTGGCCTCCATCGAAACGCAGGAGAAGGAGCGCACAGGCATCCGCACGCTGAAGATCGGCTACAACAAGGTCTTCGGCTACTACATCGAGGTCTCGAACTCCTTCAAGGAGCAAGTGCCCGAGAGCTATATCCGCAAGCAGACGCTCGTGAACGGCGAGCGCTACATCACGCAGGAGCTCAAGGACTTAGAGCAGGAGATCCTGACCGCGGGCGAGCGCGTAAACGCGCTGGAGTATGAGCTTTTTTCCGCGCTGCGCGACGAGATCTGCGCGGGCGCCGAGCGCATCCAAAGGACTGCCGCCGCGGTGGCGGAGCTGGACACCCTCGCCGCGCTCGCAAGCGTCGCGGTGAAAAACAACTACTGCTGTCCCGTGGTGGACGACTCCGGCGTGATCGAAATTCACGACGGGCGCCATCCGGTCGTCGAGCGCGTTCTGAAGGACACGCTTTTCGTGCCGAACGACACCTACATGGGCGAGAAGGAAAACCGCGTCGCCATCATCACAGGCCCCAACATGGCGGGTAAATCCACCTATATGCGTCAGGTCGCGCTCATCACGCTTATGGCGCAGATCGGCTCGTTCGTGCCTGCGCGCGCCGCGCGCATCGGCGTGGTGGACCGCATCTTCACCCGCATCGGCGCGAGCGACGATTTGGCGGGCGGGCAGTCGACCTTTATGGTCGAGATGAGCGAGGTCGCGGAGATCCTCCGGCAGGCGAGCGCGCACTCGCTGCTGATCCTGGACGAGATCGGCCGCGGCACCTCGACCTTTGACGGCATGAGCATCGCCCGCGCGGTGCTGGAGTTCTGTGCCGAGCGCAAAAAGCTCGGCGCGAAGACGCTCTTTGCCACGCACTACCACGAGCTCACCGAGCTGGAGGGCACGCTCTCCGGCGTAAAGAACTACAACATCGCCATCAAAAAGCGCGGCGAGGACCTTGTGTTCCTCCGCAAGATCATTCCCGGCGGCGCCGACCGCAGCTACGGCATCGAGGTCGCCAAGCTCGCGGGCCTGCCGCGAGAGGTCGTCTCCCGCGCGAAGAAGATATTGGAGGAGCTGGAGGCGGGCGGCAGCTATATCCCGCCGCGCGAGGAGCGTGAGCAGGTGAGCCTGGAGGCCATCGGCGAGGCGGAGGTGCTCGACGCCCTGCGCCGCGCACAGATAGACACCATGACGCCCATCGAGGCGATGCAGCTGCTCTACGACCTCAAAAAGAAATTACCGGACTAAGCCCCGAAAGAAATAGAAAGGGATCACCACATGGCAAAAAAAGCCACCTCCCACATGAACCAGACCGAGCGCGTCGCGGGGACGATCTTCTTCGTCGTCTACCTGCTCGTGCTGCCGCTGCTGGCCAATAAGATCTTCAGCATCGTCGAAGTGCTCTTCGACACTAAGATCAGCGAGTCGCTGGCGAACATCATCTACTACTATGTGCTCTTCGCCGTCGTGCTGCTGCTCTTCCACTCGTTCCTTGCGCACACGACCAGCCGATTTCTCGGCGGCGCAAGCCACGCGATGACGACCTTCTGCGTGGCGCTGCTGGTGTTCTACGGTGCGAACGAGCTTTTCTACCGCGTGACGAACATCTTTTTCAACAGCCACACCAACCTCAACGACACGACCATCGCGGCCTCCATCAACGCCGCGCCGCGCCTGACGGCGCTCATCGTCGTGCTCCTTGCGCCCTTCGTGGAGGAGGCCTTGTTCCGCGGGCTGGTGTTCGGCTGCCTGAAGGAAAAGAGCCGCATTTTTGCCTACGCTGTCTCCTGCGTGCTCTTTGCGTTCATGCATGTGTGGACCTTCGCCCTTTCCTCGTGGGATTGGAGCTACTTCATTCTCATGCTCCAGTACCTTGTGCCGGGCCTCGTGTTCGCGTGGGCGTTCGACTACTCCGGCACGCTCTGGACCTCCATTCTGCTCCACGCCACCGTCAACGCGCTGGCCCTGTGGGCCATCGTCGGATAAGGAGAATACCATGCCGCACATCGAACAGCTATCCCCCCATATCGCCAATCTCATCGCCGCCGGCGAGGTCGTCGAGCGGCCCGCGAGCGTCGTCAAGGAGCTTGTGGAGAACGCCGTAGACGCGGGCGCAAAAAACATCACCGTCGAGCTGCAAAACGGCGGGATGACCTACCTGCGCGTCACGGACGACGGCTGCGGCATTGCGCCCGACGAGCTGCCCACCGCCTTTTTGCGCCACGCGACGAGCAAGCTCCGCACCGCCGCCGACCTTGCCGCCATCGGCACGCTCGGCTTTCGCGGCGAGGCGCTCGCCGCCATCGCGTCGGTGTCCCATCTCGACATTTTCTCGCGCCAAGGCGGCGCGCCGAGCGGCGCGACGCTGCACCTGGACGGCGGCAAACCCCTTCCCGTCGAGCCTGCGGGCTGTCCCGAGGGCACGAGCGTCATCGTGCGCGACCTCTTTTACAACACGCCCGCGCGGCTGAAGTTCATGAAGCAGGACCGCGCCGAGGCCGCCGCCATCGCGGGTCTTGTCGCGCACCTTGCGCTCTCGCACCCTGACATTTCCTTCCGCCTCATCAAGGACGGCAGGGAGGACCTGCACACCCCCGGCGACGGCAAGCCGCTCGGCACGGTCTACGCCGCGCTGGGACGCGACTTTGCGCTCTCGCTCGTCGAGGTCCGCGGCCGCGACGGTCAGCTTGCCGTGGACGGCTTTGTGACCAAGCCCCTTGCGGGGCGCGGCACGCGCGGGATGCAGACCTTTTTCGTCAACAGCCGCTTCGTCAAGTCGCAGCTCCTCACCGCTGCGGTGGAGGAGGCCTACGCCAACCGCCTGATGAAGGGCAAATTCCCCGGCTGCGTGCTGAACGTGACGCTGCCGGCGGATATGGTGGATGTGAATGTCCACCCCGCCAAGACGGTCGTGAAGTTCTTGAATGAAAAGCAGATATTTGACCTTGTCTACCACGCCGCGTCCGACGCGCTCGACCGCGACGGCGCGCCCGCGCCGCAGCCGAAGGCGGCGCAAGTGGAAAAGGCACCGGAATTTTTCCGCAGCATGAGCGCACGGGACTGGCGCGCGCAGGGTGAGGTGAAAACAGCGGAGCCGACCAAAAAGGAAGCACCGCTCATCAGCGTATCTCCCGCCGTCAGTGAGCGGGGCGGCCGTGTGCGCGTGAACGACTTTGTCCGCCGCAGTCCGCCTCCGCCGCCGGAACGGGCAGAGAGCGGGTGCGTGCTGCCGGAGCTGGTCGAGGCCGCCTTCATGCCGCCGCGCAGCGGCGAAGCGGCAAAGCCGAAGGCTCCGCCGGCTCCCCTTGAGGAACTGCCCGCCTCCCCTGTTTCCGCCGCGCAGACGGCGGTCGAGCTGTCCGCTGAGCCGGAGCAGACCGTCCTCGCGCCGGAGCCTCTTATCCCATGGCGCATTGTGGGCGAGGTGCTGGATACCTACATCGTCTGCGAGGACGCGGAGAAAAACGTTTGGCTCATCGACAAGCACGCCGCGCACGAGCGTATCAACTTTGACCGCTACAAGGCAAATCTTGAGCCGATCATGTCGCAGGAGCTGCTGACCCCTGTGGTCGCGCAGCTCCCCGCGGCGGAGTATGCCGCGCTCGTCGGGCAATTCGCCCTGCTGCGCGAGTTCGGCTTTGACTGCGAGGAGTTCGGCGACGGCGCGATCCTCATCCGCGCCCTGCCCGCCGATCTGCCCGCCGAGGACGCGGCGGCAAGCCTTGAGGACCTTGCGGGCCGCCTCGCCGAGACGCACCGCGCCGACCCGGAAAGTGCGCGGGACGCACTGCTGCACACGATGGCCTGCAAGGCCGCCATCAAGGGCGGCTGGAAGAGCGACGAGCGCGAGCTGCGCGTGCTGGTTGATAAGGTGCAGTCGGGCGAGGTGAAGTTCTGCCCGCACGGACGCCCTGTTGCCGTGAAGCTCACGAAATACGAACTGGAGAAAATGTTCAAGCGCGCGTGAGCGCGGGGGAGGAGGGGCCATGCCGCCAAGGGTCGTTTGTATCGTCGGGCCGACCGGCTGCGGAAAGACCGCGCTGGGCGTCGCGCTGGCAAAGCAATATGGCGGCGAGGTCGTCTCCTGCGACTCCATGCAGCTCTACCGCGGCATGGTCATCGGCACCGCCGCGCCGACCGAGGAGGAGACGCAGGGTGTGCCGCACCACATGGTCGGCGTGGTCGACCCGTGTGAGGACTACTCCGTGGCGCGCTACGCCGCGGACGCCGCCGCGTGCGTGGACGGGATCCTCGCGCGCGGAAAACTGCCCGTTCTCGTCGGCGGTACGGGGCTCTACCTCGACGCGCTGCTGCGCGGGCACGGCTACGCCCCCGGCACGACCGGCGGCGCGATCCGCGCCGAGCTGGAGCGCCGCTGGGACAGCGAGGGCGACGAGGTGCTTTTCGCCGAGCTGCGTGCCATCGACCCCGAAAGCGCCGCGGCGCTGCATCCGAACGACAAAAAGCGCATCATCCGCGCCCTTGAGGTCTACCGCGAAACAGGCAGGACCATGACGCAGCACAACGCCGAGAGCAGGCTCGTCCCACCGCGCTACGAGGCGGTCTCCATCGGCCTTGCCTACGCCGACCGCGAGGAAATGAAACGCGTCATCGATGCGCGCGTGGATAAAATGGTCGCCCAAGGGCTCTTTGATGAGGTGCGCGCACTGCTCGCGCGCGGTGTGCCGCGCACGGCGACAGCGATGCAGGCCATCGGCTACAAGGAATGTATCGGCTATCTCGCAGGGGAATGTGCGCAGCAAGAGGCTGTGGACGAGATCAAGCTCCGCTCGCGTCAATACGCCAAGCGGCAGCTCACCTGGCTGCGGCGGAGCAAGGATATTCACTGGTTTTACCGGGAAAAATCCCGCGATCTTCCCGCAGCTCTACAATTTTCGACAGAAATTCTCACAAACAATGGCGTATCCTGATTTTATACGGACGGCACGCAAAAAAGCGCCGCCCGAATAAAAAGAAAGGGTACATCCAACATGAAAAAAACAGCCAATCTTCAGGACATTTTCCTCACCAAGGCCCGCAAGCAGGGCGTGCCGCTGACCGTGTTCCTCGTCAACGGCTTTCAGATGCGCGGCAGCGTAACGGGCTTTGACAGCTTCACCGTCGTGCTTTTGAGCGAGGGGCGGCAGCAGATGATCTACAAGCACGCCATCTCGACCATCGCGCCGCTGAACCCCATCGACCTGCATGAGGCGGAGGAAGAGGAGGAATGACCTGAGCAGCCCGAGGTGCCTATGAGATCCCGCTCACTATCGACAAAACTGATCTTTGTTTTCCTCTTTCTCGCTGTGGCCGCCTACTTCAGTGTGCAGGCTTACCGCTATTTTATCGACCCGCAGACCACCACGTTCGTCTACGCCTACGCGAGCGAGGATGCCATCACCGCGACCGGCTATTTCGCGCGCGACGAGCAGGTGATCGCGTGCGGCGAGACGCTTTTGGAGATCGAGCGCGCCGAGGGCGAGCGCGTGCCGGCAAACGGCGCGCTCGCCACAGTCTACCGCAGCGAGAGCGCGCTGAGCGAGCACCGTCAGCTCCGCGCGCTGCGCTCCCGACTCGAGCAGCTGCGCTACGCGCGCGAGGCCGCGCGGGACGCGGAGACCGCGCTCAAGCTTGACGGCGACATTCGGACGGATATCACTGCGCTGCGTGCCGCGCTGGCCGCCGAGAGTTGGTCGACCGCCGAGAGCGCCGGGGAGACGCTGCGCACGAGCGTGCTCAAGCGCGAGTACGCCTACGAGGGCACGGATGAGCTGGGCGCGCGCATCGATGCGCTCAAGGCCGAGGTCGCCGCGCTCTCCGGCCGCTTGGAGGGCGGCACGCAGACCGTCCGCGCGCCCTTCGCCGGCACATACAGCGCCGTTGCCGACGGCTACGAGGCCATTCTGACGCCCAAGGCGCTGGAAAATATGACCGTTACGCAGTACGACGCCCTCGCGCCTGAGCCGGTCAGCTCGACCGTGGGGCGGCTCATCGCCGGCGAGGAGTGGCGCTTCGTCACCGCGCTGCGCGCCTCGGACGCCGCGCGGCTGCGAAAGGGACAGGCCCTCAGTCTGCGCGCCGCGACCGGCGTGGACTTTGATCTCGCCGTCACTGTCGAGCGCCTCGGACGCGAGGAAAACGGCCGCGTGATCGTTGTGCTGCGCGGCGACAGCCATCTCGCCTATGTGACGCTCCTGCGCGCGCAGAATGTCGAGCTGATCCTGGCGCATTACGAGGGCCTGCGCATCCCCAAGAACGCCCTCCGCGTGGACGCGGACGGCAGCAGCGGCGTTTTCTGCCGCGTGGGGCTGCGCGCCTACCGCAAGCCGGTCGAGGTGGTCTGGCAGGGCGAGGACTACTGCCTTGTCAAGCCCGTGGACATCGAAACGAACAACGAAAGCACGCGCCAGCTCTACACGCTGCGCGCGGGCGACGAGGCCATCGTCTCGGCAAACGATCTCTATGACGGAAAGGTGATTGAATAGCATGAGCATTCGGGAAAACATTGAGAAGGTGCGGGAGCACATCGCCGCCGCGGCGCTTGCCGCCGGACGCAGACCGGAGGAGATCACTCTTGTCGGCGCGAGCAAGATGAACGACGCCGCGGCCTGCCGAGAGGCCATCGCCGCGGGCATCGACGCGCTCGGCGAGAACCGCGTGCAGGAGATGACGCAAAAGCTCGCCGAGAACGCCTACGACGGCGCTCCTCTGCACTTCATCGGGCATCTTCAGCGCAACAAGGTGAAAATGGTCGTGGGCAAGGTCGCGCTCATCGAATCCGTCGGCTCCTGCGAGCTGCTCGAGGCCATCGACAAGCAGGCGGAAAAGCTCGGCATCGTCCAGCCCATCCTTCTTGAGGTCAACATCGGCGGCGAGGAGGCCAAGAGCGGCTTTGCCGTATCTGAGATCCGCGCCGCTGCCGAGAGAGTCAAAACGCTCTCCCATGTTGCGCTGCGGGGGCTGATGACCATTCCGCCCGTGGCGGAGGGCAAGCACGGCAGCGTACCCTACTTTGAAAAAGTTCACGCGCTTTTTGTTGACATCAATACAACTTTGTATGATAATAAGCTTGATATACTGTCTATGGGCATGAGCGGCGACTATGAGGACGCTGTCCGCTGCGGCGCGACGATGGTGCGCGTCGGCACGGCGATCTTCGGCGCCCGCCATTATACACATTGACACGGGGAGGTATTTTCCATGGGACTTATTGACGATCTGAAGAAGTGGGCGCACCCTTACGAGGACGAGGACGAGGAATACGAGGACGATTTCGCCGAGCTCGGCTCCCGCGACACGGGCGCCTTTGCCGATGAGCGGCCCGGCCGCCGCGACCGCGACCGTGATGAGGACCGCCGCAACAAGGTGGTCAACATTCACGCGACCACGCAGCTCAAGGTCGTGCTCGTCAAGCCGGAGCGCTTTGAAAACGCCAGCGAGATCGCCGATCACCTGAAGGAAAAGCGCACGGTGGTCATCAACCTCGAATCCACCAACAAGGACATTGCCCGCCGCCTGATCGACTTCCTCTCGGGCGTCGCTTACGCGGGCGAGGGCAAGATCAAGAAGGTCGCGGCCAACACTTACATCATCACGCCCTACCATGTCGACATCATGGGCGATCTGATCGACGAGCTGGAAAACAACGGCTTGTACTTATAAGGGACGGAGGGCTGAACGATGCTGACACCGCAGGAGGTTTCCAACCACGCCTTTGCCAAGGCCGTCATGGGCGGCTACAACATGGCGATGGTCGACGAGTTTCTGGACGAGCTGACCGACGACTACACCGCGCTTTATAAGGAAAACGCCGCGCTCAAGGCGAAGCTGAAGGTACTGGTGGACAAGGTGGAGGAATACCGCTCGACCGAGGACGCCATGCGCGCTGCGCTGCTCACCGCGCAGAAGATGGCCAACACCATGGTCGAGGAGGCCGAGGAGAAGAAAAAATCGCTGCTGGAAAACGCCGAGGCAGAGGCCGGAAAAAAGATCGGTGCGCTGCGCGACCAGATCACGCAGGAGGAGCGCCGCCTCAACGCCGCCAAGAGCGAAACGGCGGATTTTCTCGCGCGTGTGCGCGAGGTGTACGAGCGCGAGCTGAAGCTGCTCGAAGAGCTGCCGGAGCTGGACATTGCGCCTGCCGCGCTGAGCGTGGAGGCCAAGCCCGCCGCCGATGTGAGCGAGATCGAGCGGAGCATTCTCGACTCCTTCCGCACCCCGTCGGAGGAGGAGCCGGAAGCCGCCGAGCCGGAAAATGAGCCGGAGGCGGCTCCTGCCGAGGACGCGGAGGATGCCGACGACGCCGGCGAGGGGAACCCCTTCGTGGACGGCGCGACGCGCGCCATCAAGCTCAGCGACCTCAAATTCGGCCGCAACTACCACGGCGAAGAATAAACGCAGATCAAAAAAGGCGGCTCTCCGAGCCGCTTTTTTCACAGGAGGACACCATGACCAAGCGCCCCATTGTCGCTTTTCTTTACGATTTTGACAAGACCCTCTGCACCACCGATATGGAGGATTACGCCTTCATCCCCTCGCTCGGCTACACGCCCTCGGAGTTCTGGGCCAAGGCAAACGGCTTCGGCCGCGAGAATAAGATGGACGGTCTGCTCGCCTATATGTACACCATGATCCGCGAGTGCGCCGCACAGGGCATTCGCCTCGACCGCGACTATCTCGTGCGCTCGGGCGAGGCCATCGAGCTTTTCCCCGGCGTGCGCGAGTGGTTCGCGCGCATCACCGCCTACGGCGCGGACCTCGGCGTGGAGGTGGAGCACTATGTCATCTCATCGGGCCTGAGCGAGGTCATCGAGGGCAGCGGCATCGCGCACGAATTCAAGCAGATCTACGCCTGCGAGTTCTACTACGACGAAAATGGTCTCGCCGCGTGGCCGAAGCTCGATGTCAATTTCACGAACAAGACGCAGTTCGTCTACCGCATCAACAAGGGCATCCTCGACATTGCCCGCGACAAGGAGCTCAACGACTCCATGCCAGACGATAGTAAGCGCGTGCCGTTCACCAACATGGTCTATGTCGGCGACGGGCTCTCCGATGTTCCCTGCATGAAGATGATGCGCGCCTACGGCGGGCAGGCCATCGCGGTCTATCAGCAAAGCAACCGCGCGGGTGTGGAAAAGCTCTTGCAGGACGGGCGCGTGGACTTCATTTTCCCCGCCGACTACCGCGAGGGGACGGAGCTGGACAAAACGGTACACAACATTCTGCGCAAGATGGCGGTCGCGGACGCGCTGAGCGAGAAGAACGCCGAGCAGCTGCGCGCCATCGGGCAGGGGGACGACCCCGATCAGGTCATGCTATTCTGAGGAGAACACCATGGACGAAATGAACACCGTCGGCACACTCTACATCGTGGCGACACCCATCGGCAATTCGCGCGATATGACCGAGCGGGGCCGGCAGATCCTGGAAACGGCAGACATCATCGCGGCGGAGGACACCCGCCGCAGCGTCGTGCTGCTCAACAAGCTCGGCATCCGCGGCAATCAGCTCTCCGCCAACCACAAGTTCAACGAATACGGCAAGGCGAAGTGGTTCATCGAGCAGCTTCAGCAGGGCAAGAGCATCGCCGTCATCACCGACGCGGGCACGCCCTGCATCTCCGACCCCGGCAACGAGCTCATTCGCGCCGCCATCGACGCGGGCATCCGCGTGGTCGGCGTGCCGGGCGCCTGCGCCGCGGTCACGGCGCTGTCGATCTCCGGCTTTGACCTCTCGACCTTTTTCTTCTTCGGCTTCTTCCCGCGCGAGGCGGCCGACCGCCGCCGCGCGCTTGCGATGATGCGCCGCGGCGACACGCGCACCTACTGCTTCTACGAAAGCCCCAAGCGCATTCTGGACGCGGTGGAGTTTTTTATCGCCGAGAACGCGGGTGTGAGGCTGTGCCTGTGCAACGACATGACGAAGCTCCACGAGATGACCTTCCGCGGCACGCCTGCCGAGGTGCGCGAGGCGCTGCTCGCCAAGGGTAACTATGACAAGGGCGAATATGTCCTGCTCTGCGAGGTGGAGGAGGACTATCTCATCACCGAGGTCGAGCATGTTTCCTCGCCCGAGGCCCTGCTCGTGGACTGCATGGTGCGGCAGGACTGCACCGCCAAGGACGCCATCCGCCTTCTTTTGAAGGACGATAACAACACTTACAGCAAGAACGAGCTTTACGCCGCCCACCTTGCCCTGAAAGAGAGGTTCGGCGCATGAGCATTATATTGGACGACCTTGCTGCGCGGCTCGACACACTCACCAAGGCCGTGCTCTCCCAGCCGCTTGCGCGCATCGGCTGCTCGAAGGTGACGATTCGCCCACTGACGCTGCGCGGCAAGCCCTTCTTTCAGCTCGAATACCAGCAGGGGCAGAAGGTCGTGCACCACAATGTGACAAAGAGCGCGCTGCCCGAGCTGTTCGCACAGGAGCTGGACGGGCTGTATCTTCAGGCTGTGCTCTGCACGGAAACGGAGACGCGCCAGTATGTCCGCAAAGCGAACGGCGGCTATAAATGCACCGCCAAGGGGACGGCGCAGCGCGCCGCCGCGCCGAAGGCGCACGACCGAAAAAAGGAATACCTTCTCGCCGAGGGCGAGAACATCCCCGCGCTGGTCGATCTCGGCGTCTTTACGCAGGACTTCCGCATCGTCAGGGCGAAGTACGACAAGTATAAGCAGATCAACCGCTTCATTGAGCTGGTGGACGATGCTTTCCGCGCGACGGAGCGGCAGGAGATCACCATTTTGGACTTCGGCTGCGGCAAGTCGTACCTCACTTTCATTCTCTACTACTATTTCACCGTTAAGCGCGGCGTGAAGGCGACCATTCTCGGCTACGACCTCAAGGAGGATGTGGTGGAGCACTGCAACGAGGTCGCGCAAAAGTACGGCTACGACGGCCTGCGCTTCGTCGTGAGCGATGTGACGAGCGACACGCTTGCCGACACCCATGTGGACATGGTCGTCACGCTCCACGCCTGCGATACCGCCACGGACTATGCGCTTTGGTACGCCGTTGAAAAGGGCGTGGAGCACATCTTCTCCGTACCCTGCTGCCAGCACGAGATCAACGCCACCATTCACAAGGGCGGGGACTTTGACCTGCTGCTGCGCCACGGACTATTGCAGGAGCGTTTTTCCGCGCTGCTGACCGACGCCATCCGCGCCGCCGTGCTCGAGGACATGGGCTACACGGTAGATGTCATCGAGTTCATCGACTTTGCCCACTCGCCGAAAAATCTCATGCTCCGCTGCGTGAAGGACCGCCGCGCGGGAGAGAAAAATCTCCGCACCGCCAAGGAGCTTGCGGAGCGCTATGGCTTCCGCCAAACACTTTTGGCGCTGGCCGAAAAAAACGCGGGAGCGCCGCGGGAGTGAGCCTATGGACTACTATCTTTTAACGGATATGGCCGCGCAGATCGGCTACGAGCTGGCCGTCAGCGGTGCGGAGACCTTCCGCATCGAGGAGACCATGCGCCGCGTGCTCGCGGCCTACGGCATCTGCTGCGAGACCTTTGCCATCCCCAACTGCGTCATGGTCAGCCTGGAGGCCGACAACGGCAAGCCTTTGATGGTGATGAAACGCGTTGGTTTCCACGGCAACGACCTCGACGCGGTCGAGCGGCTCAACGCACTCTCGCGCCGCATCTGCGCCGAAACGCCCGACCCCGCTCTCGCCGCGCAGTGGCTGGAGGAGGCCAAAAAAAGCCACCGCCGCTATCCCGCGCATGTCTATTACCTTGGTAACTTCCTCGCCGCGGCGGGCTTCTGCCCCGTCTTCGGCGGCACGCTGCGCGACAGTCTCTGGGCGGGCTTGATGGGGCTTATCATTGGCTTTGTCTCGCGCCAGCTGGAAAAGGTGGAGGTGAACCCCTTCTTCAGCACCATCACCTCTGCCTTTGCCATGGCTGTCCCCGCCTACCTCATCGCGGCCTTCGGCCTGATCGACTATGCGGACGCTGTCATCATCGGCTCGCTGATGATCTTAGTGCCGGGGCTGCTCATCACCAACTCCATGCGCGACATCATCTACGGCGATACAAACTCCGGCGTCAACCGCATCGTGCAGGTGCTGCTCTCCGCGCTCGCTATCGCCATGGGTACGGCGGCTGCGTGGCATATCACGGCTCCGCTCTACGGCCGCATGACCGCCAGCACGCTCTCCTATCCCTTCTGGTTTCAGGCTATTGCCATCGCCGTCGCCTGCACCGGCTTCGTCATTCTCTTCAATGTCCGCGGCCGGGGACGCAGCCTGTGCGCGCTTGGCGGCGTCGTGACCTGGATGACCTATCTGCTGTGCCTCTCCCTGGGGCTTGATGTATACGGCGCGAACTTCCTCGCTGCCGCCGTCGCCGCCGCCTATGCCGAAAGCATGGCGCGCGTGCGCAAGTACCCCGTGACCTCGTATCAGGTCATCTCCGTCGTGCCGCTCCTGCCAGGTGCCGGCATCTACTACACCATGTCGCTCGGACTCACCGGCAACACGCAGCTCGCCCTGCAAAAAGGCTTTGAGACCGCCGGTGTCGCCGGCAGCATCGCCGCCGCGATTTTGCTCATCTCCTCCGTCGTCCGCCTGCTCGTCACACAGCGGAGAAATAGAACGAAATAGGGGACAGGCGCAAGCGCTTTGCGCCCCGCGCGTTCCGCGCGGCGGGAGATGCAGCGGCAGGGCATCGGCGCGCCTGCGCCGCACAAGCGTTTTACGCGGCAAAACCTTGGCGGAGGGGCAATTCACTTGCCCCGGGCATTGGAATACCGAAGGGTGGAGCCGCCCAAGGGCGGCGAAACCCAAAAAAACACCATGACCATAGGTCATGGTGTTTTTTTGGTGCCTCGTCCGGGATTCGAACCCGGGACACCCTGCTTAAAAGGCAGGTGCTCTGCCGACTGAGCTAACGAAGCAGACAATATAAAAACGGCGGTGCCGTTTGATCGCTTTGGCAGGGATGGCTGGACTCGAACCAGCGAATGAGGGAGTCAAAGTCCCTTGCCTTACCGCTTGGCTACACCCCTATTGGGAAGAGAGGGCTGGGACCAAATCCCATCCCTCTCTTTTTGTGGGGTGGGTAAAGGGACTCGAACCCTCGACACCCGGAACCACAATC
>OIXG01000797.1_pt1 | contig 35782 bp, 33 predicted proteins | sample 1587731 | NCBI WGS metagenome assembly OIXG01 (sample SAMEA3888908, study PRJEB22519) | human gut metagenome | biome: human gut; feature: human-associated habitat; material: faeces | place: Denmark | collected 2010 | reverse complement strand
CGCGCTTTTCACGGAAAGGAGTTTCTGAATTGTCTGAAAAGCGCAAAGATAGCAAAGGTCGTGTTTTGAAGGATGGCGAGAGCCAGAGAGCAAACGGCACCTATGACTATCGTTATACCGATATACACAAGAAACGGCGTTGTATTTACGCCAAATCCCTGACAGAGCTGCGGAAGAAAGAGGACGAGCTGCGGCGCGACATGGCGGACGGCATCGACTATGCAGCGGGTGAAATGACCGTGGCAGAGCTGGTTGACCGCTATATGAATCTGAAACGGGGTTTGAAGCAAAACTCCCTGCGGTCTTATGGTTCTGCGGTCAAGCGGATTCATGCCGACCCGTTCGGGCAGAAGCCGATCAAAACCGTAAAGCTGTCCGACGCAAAAGGCTGGTTTGTGTTCCTGCACGACAGCGGCATCAAGCAAAACACCATCGGCGTCCTGCAAAGCGTTGTCAGACCGGCATTTGAAATGGCGGTGGATGATGACATCATCCGCAAGAACCCGTTCAAGTTCAAGCTGTCTGACGTGGTGCCAAAAGACGCCTATATACGCGATGCGCTGACCAAGGAGCAGCAGGAGAAGTATCTTCAATTTGTGCAGGACTGCGGTGGGAACTACTATGATGACATTGTGATCCTGCTGGGAACCGGCTTGCGTGTGAGTGAGCTGTACGGTCTGACACGGGCAGATATTGACTTCGACCGGCGCTGCATTCACGTTCGGCGGCAGCTATGCCGGACAGCGGAAAAGCCCTATTTCGTCACACCGCCCAAAACCAAAAGCGGCATCCGAAACGTTCCTATGACGGACGCGGTTTACATGGCGCTGATGCGGGTGGTGAAAGCCAGAACCGCCCCGAAGGTGGAATTGCTGGTGGACGGTCACAGCGGGTTCCTCTTTCTGGACAAGTCCGGGATGCCGAAGGTTGCGATGCACTTGGAGAACTATATGCGAGGGCTACAAGCGCGATTTGAAAAGGCATACGGCAAGCCTGTCCCTCGGATCACGCCTCATGTGCTGCGGCATACCTTCTGCACCAACGTCCAACAGGCGGGACTTGACGTGAAAAGCCTACAATATCTGATGGGACATTCCAACGCCAGCGTGACGCTGGACGTCTACACGCACAGCAGCTTTGATTCCGTCGAGAGAGCCTTTGAACAGATCGCCAGCAGCCTGTAATTTTCATTGTACGAAGTTGGTTGGCTTACGCCACAACTTACGCCAATTCCCTGTCAAGTGGCGTAGATTTGCGTAGAAATGTGTGAATTTCATCAAAATCAAGGAAGCGTCAAAAACGGGTTCAAAGCCTTGATAACTCTATGAAAATCTGCGTTTTCCGTTATATTTGTTTTGCTTCAAAAAGTTGCGGTTTTGAAGGGCGGTATGTACTAATCCCCCCTGCCCCGGCAAAACAACAGACAAAGCAAGATCCGGCGCCCGCGATGCGGGCGCCGGATTTTTTGCTGTCTGCTTTCTTCTCTATCCACGGTGCAGCAGGCTCGCCCGCTCACGCGCCGGGCCTGCGCCGGAAATGCCCGCCGCGTTCATTGCGGATCACATCGTCCAGCCGCTTGACCATATCCCGCGGCATATACTCCGTCAGCGCCGCCCAGATGGACGGCCGATACTGAAAAATGATCCGGTCACGGCCGATCCGCGCCACCTCGCCGCCATTTTGGGGTGCATACTCCGCCGGGTCCAGCGAGAAGTACAAAAACGGCATGGACATATAGGAAAAGGAGTACCCATAAAACCCATATGTACGAATTTCATCCCACCGAAGCGTAAAGCGCCCCCAGCGTGGGCTCCGGCAATGGATGCCTTCGGCATCAAAGCTGCAGCGCGTTAAAAGCCGACTAAAAACCTGCGGCTTATACGATAAACCGATCGACAAAATAGCGGGGCAGGTCAGTATTAGAAAACATGGGATTGAAAATGACAAATCCGGTGCATGAAATACCCAAATATCAAGCGCAATCACAGAAATATAATATAATCCAAGACCAACCAAAATCAAATAAGTAATATAATTACCATAGAGTTTATGCCACTTTTGCTTCATCGCATCTCCCTGCCCGTCCGTTTCGGTCTCTGCGCCCATTCTACACACCCGCGCGCGGGTTGTCAAACCCGGGCAAAAAAACAAAGCCTGACGCAAAGCGTCAGGCCTCGTAAGGTTGGCTCAGCCCCGGGTAGGCTGACAGCGTGCTACCGGTTAACAGCACACAAAAAATCAATTACTTGTTCGGGCACATGGATCTGAACTTCTCGGCCATTTCCTGGTCCCAGTTCCACTGATCATGCAGCCATCCGAGGAAGCAAAACGGGCAATCCCAAGGCATGAATTTTACTCTCCTTTCGTGTTTTAGAACAATTTTTATCAGTTCCAGAAAAATATTACCATAAATCGACCGTTTTTGTCAAGTATTTCTTTCCTTTTTGTAACAGATTCGTTTTTCGTGCATTTTTTCATGCATCTGTTGCAAATCGGCACTTGCGTCCGCTGTTCCCAAAATGCACCAGATGCACAAACGCCCGCCGGATATCCGGCGGGCGTTGAGGAATTCGGGATTCGGTTATTTCGCGTAGTCGACAGCCTTGGTCTCGCGCAGGAGATTGACCTTGATCTGACCGGGGTAGGTCAGCTCGTCCTCGATCTTCTTGGCGATGTCGCGCGCGAGCAGCACCATCTGATCCTCCGAGACCTCCTCGGGCTTGACCATGATGCGGATCTCGCGGCCGGCCTGAATGGCAAAGCAGTTGGCGATGCCGGGGAAGCTCTTGGTGACTTCCTCGAGCTTTTCGAGACGCTTGACATAGTTCTCGATGTTCTCGCGCCGGGCGCCGGGGCGCGCGGCGGAGATGGCGTCGGCCGCCTGGACCAGGCAGGCGACGACGGTGTGGGCCTCCACGTCGCCGTGGTGGGCCTCGATGGCGTGGATGACTTCCTCCGACTCCTTGTACTTGCGGGCGATGTTGACGCCGATGGACACGTGGCTGCCCTCGACCTCGTGGTCGATGGCCTTGCCGATGTCGTGCAGGAGGCCGGCGCGCTTGGCGGTGGCCACGTCGACGCCGAGCTCGGAAGCGAGCAAGCCGGCAATGTGCGAAACCTCGATGGAGTGGTTGAGCACATTCTGGCCGTAACTGGTGCGGTACTTCATGCGGCCGAGCAGCTTGATAAGCTCGGGATGCAGGCCGTGGATGTTCGTCTCGAAAACGGCGCGCTCGCCCTCGGCCTTGATGGTGGCGTTGACCTCCTTCTGGGCCTTGGCGACCATTTCCTCGATGCGGGCGGGATGGATGCGGCCGTCCTGAATGAGCTTTTCGAGCGCGATGCGCGCGACTTCGCGCCGCACGGGGTCGAAGCTCGAGAGCGTGATGGCCTCGGGCGTGTCGTCGATGATGAGGTCGCAGCCGGTGAGCGTCTCGATGGCGCGGATGTTGCGGCCCTCGCGGCCGATGATGCGGCCCTTCATCTCGTCGTTCGGCAGCGGCACGACCGACACGGTCACTTCGCTCGCATGGTCGGCGGCGCAGCGCTGGATGGCGGTGGCGATGATCTCGCGGGCGCGGCTGTCGGCCTCGTCCTTGTACTGGGCCTCGATCTCCTTGACCATGAGCGCCTGCTCATGCACGACGTCGTCCTTCAGGCTGTTGATGAGGAAGGCCTTGGCCTCCTCGACCGTATAGCCGGAGATCTTTTCGAGCAGCTCCATCTGGGTCTTCTTGAGCTGATTGATCTCGTTCTGCTTGGTGTCGATCGCGGCGATCTTCTGGTTGAGCGCGTCCGTCTTTTTGTCGAGCGTGTCTGTCTTGCGGTCGAGGGTCTCCTCCTTCTGCTGGAGGCGGCGCTCCTGCTTCTGCAGCTCCGCCCGGCGCTCCTTGACCTCGCGCTCGTACTCCGTCCGGCTCTTGTGGATCTCTTCCTTGGCCTCGAGCAGGGTCTCGCGCCGCTTGCTCTCGGCACTCTTATAGGCGTCATTTATGATCTGCTTGGCCTTCTCCTCCGCGCTGCCGATCTCGCGTTCCGAGACCTTTTTGCGGTAAAGCCCGCCAAGGATGCAACCAACCACAAGCGCTGCGATGATACAACCGAGTGCTATTGGTAACGACATATGAAATTGTGATCCTCCGTTTCTTCAGATTTTTTCTACGATATTCTTTCAAGTTGGAAAAGGCGGGCCATCAAGCGCACCCGCCGGGAACATAACGATATTCGTGGCGGCGCTCCATCCGCCGCCAAAAATATAATCACATTATTCTAACTTTATTCCGGACAGTTGTCAAGTGCTGCCGCCCCTCCGGCGGATTCTTTTCTGGACAGGGCCGCCGCGCTGTACTATAATATAGACCATCCGGCATTCCGGCGAAGGGAGGGACCGCGCATGGCAGCGCTCCGGTATATCCTGCTCGCAGCCGCCATCACGCTCACGCTCGCGCTGCTGGCGCATCTGCGCCTTCCCGCGCGCGCACCCATTCCCCGGCACACGGGCCGCCGCGGCGGGCTTGGCATCGCGGTGCTGACGGCGGTGTACGCCGTCGCAGCGTTCTGGAATCTCGGCTCCGCGCACGACCCGCAGCGGTTCTGCTCGTTCGAGGCGGGCGAATCGGCCGTGCTCGCGCTCGAGCGCGAGACTGCCGTCGGCACCGTGTGGTACTACCCCGGCCTGTCTACAGGCGAGTACACCCTCGCCTATTCGACCGACGGCGTGACCTTCACGCCCGCCGGCACGATGCCGCAGGGCTATGCCGACCTTTTCAAATGGCTCCAGCCGGAAATGACCGACGCCGCGCCCGCGACGGCGGCCTACGTCCGCATCACGGCGAGCGCGCACATGGAGCTCGGCGAGCTCGCGCTCTATGACCTACGGGGTGACCGCATCGGCGTGCGCGCCATCACCGGCCCCGCGGACGCGGACGCCCTCTGTGACGAAGCGGACACCGTGCCCGCCGCGTCCACGTACTACAACAGCACGTATTTTGACGAGATCTACCACGCGCGCACGGCCTACGAGCACCTGCGCGACGTGTATCCGTATGAAGTCTCGCACCCGCCGCTCGGCAAAGAGATCCTCTCGCTCGGCATCGTGCTCTTCGGCATGACGCCATTCGGCTGGCGCTGCATGGGCGCGCTCTTCGGCGTGGCCATGCTGCCATTGATGTGGGACCTGCTGCGCCGGATGTTCCGCGACGACCGCGTGGCCCTGTGCGGCGCGGCGCTGCTGGCGTGCGACTTCATGCACCTGACGCAGACGCGCATCGCGACCATCGACAGCTTCGCGACGCTGTTCATCCTGCTCATGTACCTGTTTTTGTACCGGTACTTCACGGAGGGCAAGCTGCGCCATCTCGCCGCCTGCGGCGTCACCTTCGGCATCGGCGCGGCCACGAAGTGGACGTGTCTCTACGCCGGGGCGGGTCTCGGCGTGCTCTGGGCGCTGCACTGGGTGTTTTCCGGCGTGCGGGCGCACCGGGCCGGTGACGGCCGCCGGTATGCGCGCAGGCTGCTGGGCAACATTGGCTTCTGCCTTGTGTTTTTCGTGCTCGTGCCGGGCATGATCTACTATGCAAGCTATTACCCCTACGGCGCGGCGCGCGGCCTGCACGGCGCGGGCATGTACTTCACGCGCGAATACGCCGCCATCGTGCTGGAAAACCAGCGCTTCATGTTCACGTATCACGCGGGCCTTGTCGCCACGCATCCGTATTCCTCGCGCTGGTGGCAGTGGCTGCTCGACCTGCGGCCGATCCTCTACTACCTGTCGTACGGCGACGGGACGGTGTCGACCATCGGCGCGTTCGTCAATCCCCTGCTGTGCTGGGGCGGGCTGCTGGCGCTGCCGGTGCTCGCGTATCGCGCGGCGAAGCGCGACCGCACGGCGCTGTTTCTCCTCGTCGGCTATCTGGCGCAGGTGCTGCCGTGGGTGTTCATCTCGCGCCTGACGTTCGAATACCACTACTTTGCGGCGACGCTCTTTCTCGTGCTCGCGCTCGGGTACGTGTTCGACCGGCTGCGCCGGCACGGCTATCTCGGCATCGTATACGCCTTCACGGCAGCAAACGGCGTGCTCTTCGCGCTGTTTTACCCCGTGCTCACGGGTGTGACGATCCCGCGCGACTACGCATGGAATGTGCTCAAATGGCTCCCGGACTGGCCATTTTAACACCGGGAAATTTCAGAAATCGAGGTACTGTATATGATTGCGATCGGATGTGACCACGGCGGCTTTGCCCTCAAGCAGGAGGTCATGCGCCATCTGGACGAGCTGGGTCTTGCCTATCAGGACTTCGGCACCTACAGCGAGGAAAGCTGCGACTACCCCGTCTACGGCGAGGCCGTGGCCCGCGCCGTCGCGGCCGGGGAGTGCGAGCGCGGCATCCTCATCTGCGGCACCGGCATCGGCATCTCCATCTCCGCGAACAAGGTCAAGGGCATCCGCGCCGCCCTGTGCGGCGACTGCTACTCCGCCGAGATGACCCGCCGCCACAACGACGCGAACATCCTCGCCATGGGTGCGCGCGTGCTCGGTCCGGGCCTCGCGCTCAAAATCGTGGACACGTTCCTCAGCACGGAATTTGAGGGCGGCCGCCACGCGCGCCGCATCGCCCTCATCAGCGACATTGAAAACCGCGGCTGACGCCGCCTGACCCAAAGGAGGTGTGCCGATGCGCGCCCATCGCAACGACGTTTACCGCGCCCGGCGCAGCCGGGGCAAGGTCTGGCCGGTGATCCTGTGGATCCTCGCCGGGCTGATCGTGCTGGCCGTCATTCTCTTCTACGCCGGCCAGAAATACATCGTCTATGACAGCGACGGCTCTCTGCACGTCGTCTTCCCCATCATGGAAACACCCGCCCCCGTCACCGAGGGCGGCCAGCCCGAGACGGTCGACACTGAGGTCGTACTCGAGGACCCGGACTACTCCGGCATCGTCTCCGACGCGGGCAAGGGCCTCACCGAGCTGCACGGGCAGTACCTGACGGCCGACAAGATCACGCCCGACGGGCTCAAGCGCGCGGCCTCCGCCGTGAAGGCGGCGGGCGGCAACGCCCTCGTGCTGCAGATGAAGGCACCCGGCGGCACGCTGAGCTGGAAGTCCGGCGTCTCGGACGCCGCGGCCTACGGCGTCAACGGCACAGCCGAACTTGCCGACGCGATCCAGACCGTCAAGGGGCAGAACATCTACCTCGTCGCCGTTGTGAGCACGTGCGTCGACACGCTCATGGCCGAGCGCTACGCCGCCACCGCGCTGCAGACCGCGTCCGGCAGCGCGTATACCGACGGCTCCGGCGGCTGGGTCGACCCGTACAACACGTTCATCCGCACGTACCTCGTCAGCCTCTGCAAGGAGCTGCATGACATGGGCTTTGACGAGGTCGCGTTCTCGTACCTGCAGCAGCCGCTCGCGGCCACGGAGCTCAAATATGCGTCCCAGAGCGGCACGCCCTCGCGCACGGATGCGGTGGTGTCGCTGGCAAAGTATCTGCGCGCAAACCTGACCGCCACGGGTCTGCGCGTGAGCGCCATCGTGAGCGCGGACTCCATCCTGCAGGACAAGGCCGCGCAGTCCGGGCAGGACATGACGGTGTTCCCGAAACTGTTTGACCGCGTGTGCGTGTTCGCCACGACCGACAACGTCTCCACGCTCCAGAGCGCCATCGCGGCCGACAGCAGCTTTGACGCGGCGACGCGCTTCGTGCCGTTTCTCACTCAGGCGCCGGAATCGGGCAGCTATGTCACCACCGGCTGAGCGCCGGCCCATATAAGAAAAGCCGACCGGCGTGACCAGATGGTCACGCCGGTCTTTTCTCTGCCATGGCAAAGCGCCTGTTTGCATCGGATTGCACCGGATGGGAAACGCGGTTTTATCAGCCGGCAGCCCCTTTTGTGACGACCGGCTTTCCCTCCGCATCCAACAACGGCGTCAATCCACCCGCATATCCGCTTACGATAAAGAGATAATTCACGCCCGTCTCTTTATCCACATAGATCGTTTTTGCGCCCATGAAACCGCCTTCCTGATACACGATCTCGAAGCGTTTCTCTTTCTTCATTTCGCCTGACCTCCGAATTGCGATTCTGCATCCCGTCTGGTCTTATCTTACCACGCATCCGCGCGCAGCACAACAGCAGCCGCAGCGGTCAGGACGCTGCGGCTGCTTTCTGTTTTCTGCCCCGCTTCCCGGCGGGGTTTTGCCGGCCTCTTCATCATTTCAGGAACATCATCCACTCGTCTCAACATATACCGCCTGCTGCAGTGAAATGATGTTGCGCAGATAAGTCATGAGCGTCTCATCCATGGATACCCCTCCTGTTTATTTACCTGATATAAGGGCAACCTTTAATATGGTAAATATCAACAGGTAATTCCTTTGGTACACTAACCGGGAATAAGGGGTGTGCAGATAGACGACTATAAAAGCATCGTGTCCTATCAGACACAGGATCACGGATACATCAGAATCAAGCTCCGGCAGCTGCTCGATGAGCGGCAGGTCACGCGCAACAAACTGCGCACACTGACCGGTGTGAAATACGACGTCATCAACCGCTACTATCAGGCGGAGCGCGTGCAAATGGTGGACCTCGATTTCCTTGCAAAGGTCTGCTGTGTGTTCAGCTGCGAGATCCGCGATCTTCTGGAATACTGCCCGCAGCCGGAAACCCGTCCGGAAAACGAATAACCAAAAATCAGCCGGGAACCGATCGGTTCCCGGCTGATTGGCATATTGACGCGCTTTACTGCTTCGGCTGCTTGACGGCAAATACGTGCATCGCCATGCCGAGGCCCGTCACGCCGCAGAACACGCGGTGCATGACGCGCGCCTGCTTCGGGCCGATTTTCTTGGCCGCGGCGTGCGTGTAGTTCAGGCCGAGGATGCCCGAGCCGATGACCGACCCGCTGATGACGGCGGGCACGTCCGTCTTGCCCGTTGCAAACGCCTGCACCGTGTGTACGCCCGCGCCGAGGCACAGCAGCCCCGCACCCGCGCCGTGGATGAGCATGCGCAGCTTGTAGTGTGCCTTGCCCCACTTCGTGTGCTTGAGCACGGCCTCCGCGCCGTCGACAGCGTAGCCCGCCACGCCGATCCACGGCCAGATCTTCTGGTACTTACCGAGGGTATTCCTAATTTTGCAGTTGCATTTTTTCATCGTCGCGTGCCTCCTGAGCATTCATTTTTGGGGGTTCTATCTGCAGCCCGGCGCGCAGCCGGGTCAGGGCCTCGGGGTCGTTTTCCACCTCGCGCGTGACGAGCACGACGAGCTGCGCGTCCGTGCAATCACTCACCGCCGCCAGACAGGCGAGCAGCCGCAGCGTCGCCGCAGCGTACTGCACGGGAAAGGCCACATCGCGGTCGTCGAGCGCGTCCATGCCGTGCCGCCAGACGATCGCCTGCGCGAGGCACGTCTGCTGCACGGCCGTCATTCTGGGCGGCGGGCAGGCAGGAAGCGCCGCCACGCGCCGGAGCAGTTCCGGCCAGCGGGCATCGAGCGGTTCCGGCGACGCGAACGCCGCCGCCAGCGCCGCCGGCGCCATGGGTTCGGGTGCTGCATCGGCCGCCGGCACCTTCCCGCAGGCCAGCGCCGCAATGCGGTGCCGGTCGAGCTGGTGCTGTGCCGCACGGGCAAAATCGAGCGCCGCCGCGAGGTTTTCCTCGGCCGTGCGCCCCGGCCGCACCAGCAGCGCGAGCACCCGGTCGCGCACCGCCGTGACGGCGGCGGTCAGCCGCCGCTCCCGCGCACCGGCCACATAGCCGTCGTCCGGCAGCGGCGCGGAGACAAAGCGCAGGGGTGCCGTGCGCGCCAGCAGCCGCCGTGCGGCCTCCGGGCACGCGGGCGAAAGTCCGCGCTCCACCCGGTCGCACAGCAGCACCTCCCAGCGCGGGAAGTCCCGGCACGTGCGGCACAGGCTCTGTTCGCCGAGTGTGCGCTGCAGCTCACACAGGCCGTCCGCGCACAGAAACGGGCAGCGCCCGTCCGTCTGCGCAAAGTACGTATCGCCCTCGCTGTCCACGCGCAGCACGCGCCGCAGCTTTGCCGCCAACGGATGCTGCAGGCGCAGGTAGGCGTCCTGCGCGTCCGGATCGACGACGATCTCCCACGCGGCGCAGCATGTCTGCGGGCACGCCCCGGCCAGGCACCGGAACGCGGCATAGTCATCGGATCGGGTCTGGTACATGGCGGCCTCCTCGCGCATTTTTGTCTATTGTAACACATTGCACGCCGCAGGAAAAGGGACGTTTCCACACTCCGTGCGCAAAAAACAGACGGACACCGAAATGTCCGTCTGTCTGTTGCTGTTATGACCGGCCGGCAGCTTACTGCTTGACCAGATCCATGAGGTTGATGATGCCGCGCGGGCAGATATCGGCGCAGTGGCCGCAGCCGACGCACTTGTCGTAGTCGATCGTGGACACGAAGTTCTCGATCTTGATGGCTTCCGCCGGGCACTCGCGCTGGCACTTCATGCAGCCGATGCAGCCGACGTCGCAGATCTTGCGCGTGACGGCGCCCTTGTCCTGATTGCGGCAGCCGACAAGCACTGCCTGCTTATACGGCACCTTCTCAATGATCTTCTTCGGGCAGGCCTCGGCGCAGGCCATGCAGCCGACGCACTTGTCGCGGTCGACCTTGGCAACACCGTTGACGATGTGCATGGCGCCGAACTTACAGGCCTTGGCGCAGTTGCCGAGACCGATGCAGGCGAAGCGGCACTCCTTGTTGCTCTTGCCGCCGAACAGCATGGCAGCCTGGCAATCCTGGGGCCCTTTGTAGTTGAAGCGCTTGACGGCGACGCCCTCCGCACCGGAGCACGGCACGAACGCGACCATCTTCTCCTCCGCACCGGCGGAGACGCCCATGATCGCAGCGATCTTGTCGGCAGCTTCCTGGCCGCCGGCGACGCAGCAGTTGACCGGAGCCTGACCCGCCGCGACCGCAGCGGCATAACCGTCGCAGCCGGGGTAGCCGCAGCCGCCGCAGTTGGCGCCGGCGAGACACTCACGCACGGCTTCCTGCTTGGGGTCGACTTCCACATGGAAGATTTTAGCGGCGAACGCCAGCAGTGCGCCGAACACGGCGCCCATGATGCCGAGGACGGCGATCCCTTCGAGAATCAAAGTAAAATCCATATTTCAGCCCTCCTTAGCCGATCTTCATGCCGGAGAAGCCCATGAAAGCCAGGGCCAGCAGACCGGCGGAGACGAGGCAGATCGGGAAGCCCTCAAAGCTCTCCGGATAGTCGGCAAACTCGAGCTTCTCACGCACGCTTGCGAACAGGCAGATGGCGAGCATGAAGCCGAGGCCGCCGAACACACCGTAGACCACGCTCTGCAGGAAGCCGAAGCTGTACTGCGTGTTGAGCAGCACGACGCCGAGCACGGCGCAGTTGGTGGTGATCAGGGGCAGGTAGATGCCGAGCGCGGAGTACAGGGACGGGATGGACTTTTTGAGGAACATCTCGATGAACTGCACGAGCGCAGCGATGACGAGGATGTAAGCGATCGTCTGCAGGAAGCCCAGGCCGAGCTTGACGAGCAGGCAGTTGACGAGCCAGCAGATGGCGGACGCCAGGCCCATAACGAACGTGACGGCGAGGCCCATGCCGGCGGCGGTGTCGATCTTGCTCGAGCAGCCGAGGAACGGGCAGCAGCCGAGGAACTGCGAGAAGATGAAGTTATTCGTCAGCACGGCGCTGAGGATGATGGCAAAAATACTGGTCGTAGAACTCATGTTATGCCGCCTCCTTTTCCTGCGCTGCGAGCGCTTTTTCCTTGGCTTCCTTCTTCTCGGCGGACTTGCGCAGCGCGTACTGCATGAGCGCGATCAGGCAGCCGAGCGTGATGAAGCCGCCGATCGGGAGTGTGAGCACGAGCGCGCCGTACTCGGACGGGAAGATCTGAATGCCGTTGCCGGTGCCGATGACACCGTCGATGGTGTTGAAGATGCCGGTGCCGAACGAGCCCTTGCCGAGCAGCTCACGGATGACGCACATGGCGATGAGCACGAGCGTGTAGCCGAGGCCCTGGAAGATGCCGTCGAAGAACGACGGGCCGACGGGGTTTTTCTGGCAGAACGCCTCGGCGCGGCCGATGATGATGCAGTTAACAACGATCAGCGGGATGAACACGCCCAGAGACGCGCTCAGTGCGGGGACGTAAGCCTGCAGCAGCAGGTCAACGATGGTGACGAAGCCCGCGATGACCAGCACGAAGATGGCCAGACGGATATCGTTCGGAATGACTTTGCGGATGAGAGAAATGACCACATTGCAGCAGGTCAGAATGACGAGCACGGACAGGCCCATGCCGATGCCGTTGAAGAGGCTGGTCGTGATGGCCATGGTGGCGCACATGCCGATGAGCTGCACGAGGACCGGGTTATTGGTAATGAGGCCTTCCTTGAACTGTTGTTTGATATTCATGTTTCAGCCCTCCTTAACCCAGCGACTTGGCCGCGTTGATGACGGTCTGCACTTCGGTAACGACGGCGCGGGACGTGATCGTCGCGCCGGAGATGGCAGTGATGTCGCCGCCGTCTTTGGCAAGCTTCATACCGTCACCCTGGCCGACGAGGTTGTCGCGCCAGGCGCCTTCGTTCGTGTCCGCCGCCTTGGCGCCGAGGCCGGAGGTCTCGGAGTGCTTCGTGACGTACACACCGGTGCAGTTATAATCATCGTCCAGGCCGACGACCATGGTGATCATACCCTGCGCGCCGGAGAACGTGGCCTCGGCGACGTAGCCGGCCTGCTGGCCGCCGGCAGTGGCGGTGCTGAGCTTGGTGATGGTGCCGTCGTTCTCAAAATTGGCCTGCTCGGTGTATTCGTCGGCCGCGAGGACGTTGGCGTATGCTTTCTTGGTCGTCTCGGCCGCGCGCATGGCGATGGTGTCCTTCGTCAGCTCATTGACGAGGCCGAGGGCCAGCGCCATGATGGCGGACACGGCAAAGAGCACGAGCGCGAGCTTGATGATCTGGCCGCCGCCGGATTTCTTTTCAGTCTTTTCAGCCATTTGCAGCAGCCTCCTTTGCTTCTTTCTTCGCAGCCTTTGCAGCGGCCTTCTTGGCCTTGACGTCCTCACGGCTGACGCCGAACTGACGGCGCTGGGTGTGCTTGTCGAACATCCATGCGCAGCAGTTCATGATGAGGATGGCAAAGGAAACGCCCTCCGGGAAGCCGCCGAACACGCGGATGAGCACGGTCAGCGCGCCGCAGCCGACGCCGTAGATGATGCGGCCGGGAGCGGTGACGGGGCTGGTGCTGTAGTCGGTCGCCATGAAGAAGGCGCCGAGCAGCAGGCCGCCGGACAGGAGGTTGTCGAGCATCCACTCGACGTGGGTGTAGCCGCCGCCATTTTTGCTGCCGAAGATGAGCGTCAGCAGCGCGACGGTGCCGATGAACGACACGGGGATGTGCCAGGTGATGACCTTGCGGCACAGCAGGTACACGCCGCCGATAAGCAGCGCGAGCGCGCTGACTTCGCCGAGGCAGCCGGGCATGGTGCCGAGGAACATGGACTTATAAGTAAAGTACTGCGGCAGCGCCTCGCCGGCCTTCATGTAGCTGAGCGGGGTGGCCATGGTGGTCGCGTCCGCGCCGATGACGGACGTCAGGCTGCCGGGCACGACCCAGGTGGTCATGAACAGCGCGTAGGAAGCGAGCAGGAACGCACGGCCGGCAAGCGCCGGGTTGAGGAAGTTCTTGCCGATGCCGCCGTAGAGCTGCTTGACGACCACGATGGCGAAAAACGCACCGATGATCGGCAGCCACCACTTGCAGTTGGCCGGCAGGGTGTACGCGAGCAGGATGCCCGTGACCACGGCGGACAGGTCGCCGATGGAGTCGGGCTTTTTCATGAGCTTGCGGTAAACCCACTCAAAGAACACGCACGACACAATGGACACGGCCAGCGGGATGAGCGCCTGCGCGCCGAACTGCCACACGCCGACACACAGAGCCGGGAGCAGGGCGATGATCACGTCGAGCATGATCTCGCGGGTGCCGCGCTTGGCGCGCACCTGAGGCTGGTAGGCAGCGTCAAAGGTAAATTCTTTCGGTGTCATTTCGTTTCAGCCTCCTTTGCAGCGGCTTCCGCGCGGGCCTTTTCTTCAGCTGCACGGGCGGCGAAGAGGAGCTTTGCGGTCTTGAAGGTATGGGTCAGGGGCAGACGGCCCGGGCAGTTGTACGAACAGCTGCCGCACTCGAAGCAGTCGAGGATATGGTACTTCTGCATGTTCTCGAAGTCGCGGTTCTGATAGTACTTATACATGTACAGCGGCTCGAGCTTCATCGGGCAGACGGTCAGGCACTTGCCGCAGTGGATGCACGTCGGATTCTCGACGGAGCGGTCTTCCTTATCGGTGAAGAACAGGATACCCGCGGTGCCCTTGATGTTGGGCGCCTCGAGATTCGTAGCGATCAGGCCCATCATGGGTCCGCCGAGGACGATCTTCTTCGGCTCGACGACGAAGCCGCCGCACTGCTCGACGATGTAGCTGAACGGGGTGCCGAAGCGGCACTGCAGGTTGTAGGACTTATCGCCCATGGCGCTGCCGGCGACGGTGAGGACACGCTCGATGCTGGGCATGCCTTCGTAGCAGGCGCGGTAGATGGCGTAAGCCGTCTGGGTGCTGATGACGTTGCAGCCGACGCCGGACGGCAGGCCGCCGGGCTTGACCTCACGGTTCGTGATGGCCTTGATCTGCATCTTCTCGGCGCCCTGGGGGTACTTGACGTTCTCCGGCACGATCTCCACGCCGTACTGCGCGGGGTTTTTCGACAGCAGCAGGTCGATGGCGTCCTGCTTGTTCTTCTCGATGCCGTAGTAAGCCTTGTCGAGGCCGGACGCGATGCGCGCCAGCTCGATGCCCTTGAGCAGCTCCTCGGGGTGGTTTTTCATGGTCAGGTGGTCGCCATTGAGGTACGGCTCGCACTCTGCGCCGTTGATGATGAGGGTATCGACCTTGCCAAGGCCGCCGCGGATCTTGAACGCGGTCGGGAACATGGCGCCGCCGTGGCCGACGATACCGGCCTCGCGGATGCGCTCGAGGATGGCCTCAGGATCCTTCATCTGCTCGGGCGTCAGGGGCGCGAGATCCGTGCAGGGGGTGTCCTGGAAGTCATTTTCGATTACGATCGCGGGGATCATATCGCCAAGGGGGTGGGGTCTCGGCTCAATAGCAATCACCTTGCCGGAGACCGTCGCGTGAATGGGCGCGGAGACGGGTGCCGGATTGTCAGCGATCTTCTGACCCATCTTCACATAATCGCCCACCGCGACCAGCGGTTTGCAGGGTGCGCCGATATGCTGCATCATCGGGAGCACGACCTGCGGCGGAGGCGCAATGACGGTCACCGGAACGTCCGGAGCCTTCATGTAGTTGGGATGAACTCCGCCATGAAACTTAAAGGGCATTTGCATCACCTCTCTATTTTTTGACCCACATATATTAGCACACCAGCCTAACTTCGTCCACCAAAAATGGCGGAAAAACATCAAATTGTACTAATTTAAATATTAACGAACCTGCAAAAATGCTGACAAATCCAACATTTCCGGAAACTTTGCAACATTTTGTGCATATTGGCGGGATTTCTCGCCATTCCGGCGCGCCGGGCGGAAAAAAATTCTGTGTTCGGGACTTAACAAGCGGGGAAAAATCCTGTAAAATAGATAGCAAATGCTCTGCCGGCGCCGCCGGCGGCAAAAGGAGGCCACGTTATGCTGACACCCTGGGCGGATACGCTCGACCGCGCGCAGCCCCTGCCGGAGTATCCCCGGCCGCAGATGGTGCGCGACAGCTACCTGAATCTCAACGGCCCGTGGAGCTACGCGATCACGACGAGCGCGCAAAAGCCCGCGCAGGCCGACGGCACGATCCTCGTGCCCTTCTCGCCCGAGAGCGAGCTGTCCGGTGTGGGACACGTCCTGCAGCCGGAGGAATACCTGTGGTACATCCGCACGGTCACGCTGCCGGACGGGTTCAATGTCGGCCGCGTGCTGCTGCACTTCGGCGCGGTCGATCAGATCGCGACCGTGTGGTGCAACGGCGTGGAGCTGACCACGCACACGGGCGGCTACCTGCCGTTCACGGTGGACATCACCGAGGTGCTGGCCAAGGAAAACACGATCCTCGTGTGCGTGCGCGACGCGACGAACAAGTCCCAGCTCCCGCGCGGCAAGCAGACGCTGCACCCGCACGGCATCTGGTACACGCCGCAGAGCGGCATCTGGCAGACGGTCTGGCTCGAGAGCGTGCCGCAGAACTATATCCATTCCCTGCGCGTGACCCCGCTGTTCGACGCGCATCAGGTGGAGATCACCGTCGAGGGCGCCGGCCAGTGCATGATCGATCTGGAGGGAAAGCGCTTCACGTTCCCGGCGGGTGTGCCGGCGCACGTGCCGGTGCAGTCATTCCGCCCCTGGTCGCCGGAGCACCCGACGCTCTACCCCTTCAGCGTGACGCTCGGAGACGACACGGTCTACAGCTACTTTGCTATGCGCAAGTGCAGCGTCGAGACGGATGCGAACGGCGTGCGCCGCCTGTTTCTCAACGGCAAGCCGTATTTTCACAACGGTCTGCTCGATCAGGGCTACTGGCCGGACGGGCTCTACACCGCGCCGAGCGACGACGCGCTCGTCTATGACATCCAGCTGGCCAAGGACATGGGCTTCAACATGCTGCGCAAGCACATCAAGGTCGAGTGCGACCGCTGGTACTATCACTGCGACCGGCTGGGCATGCTCGTCTGGCAGGACATGCCCTGCGGCGGCAGGCGCTACGACCCGCTCATCGTCTCGACCCCGCTCGTGACGGGCTGGCACCTCGACGACAGCTGGTATCCCCTCTTCGGCCGCACGAACGTGACGGCGCGCAAAGCGTTTTTGAACGAGCTGCGCGACATGGTCACCACGCTCTACAACCACCCGTGCATCGCCGTGTGGGTACCGTTCAACGAGGGCTGGGGCCAGTTTGACAGCCAGACGGCCGTGCAGGTCATCCAGTCCGTGGACAAGACCCGCACGATCGACCCGGCCAGCGGCTGGCACGACCAGGGCTTCGGCGATGTGCGCAGCCTGCACGTGTATTTCCAGAAGTACAGGTTCCAGCCCGATAAGCTCGGCCGCGCCACGCTGCTGTCGGAGTTCGGCGGCTATATCCACCGCGTCGAGGGCCATGCCGTCGGCGGCAAGAGCGTCGGCTACAAGACGTGCGACGCCCCGCTCTCGCTCGAGTATGCGCTCCAGGCGCTCTATGACGAGCAGATCCGCCCCGCCATCGCGCAGGGGCTCAGCGCCGCGGTGTACACGCAGCTGAGCGACGTGGAGCATGAGCTCAACGGCCTCGTGACCTATGACCGCAGCGTCGTGAAGCTCCCGGTGCAGACGCTGCACAAGATCTTTTATATCGAAAACGAATAAACAAAACCGCCCGCTGCGATCGCAGCGGGCGGTTGATTTTTGCGTTTCGGGCTCGGCTCAGTACGCCACGCCCCAGTAGATCATGCACTTGGCGGGCTTGCCGCACACGGGGCACACGTCGTCGAGGTGCTCCTGCTCGAACGGGATGCAACGGCTGGACATGCCGGCCTTGTCCTTCATCTCGAGCTCGCAGGCAAGGTCGCCGCACCACATGGTCTTGATAAAGCCGCCGTTTTTCTCCTGCAGCTCCTTGGCCTCTGCCAGCGAGTGCGCGGCATAGGTGTGCTCGTCGAGGTTGCGCTTGGCCTTGTCGAACAGGCCCTGCTGCACGGTCTCGAGCAGCTCGGGGATGCGCGCCTCGAGCTCGTCGAGCGCGACGGTGATCTTCTCGCCGTTGTCGCGGCGGACGGCGACGCAGTGGCCGGCCTCGATGTCCTTCGGGCCGATCTCGACACGCAGCGGCACGCCCTTCATCTCCCAGTTGGCGAACTTCCAGCCGGGGCTGTTGTCGCTGAAGTCGCCCTGCGCGCGCAGGCCGGCGGCCTTCAGGCGCGCAACGAGCTCCTCGGCCTTCTCGGTCACGCCGGGCTTGTGCGCCGCGATGGGCAGCACGATGACCTGGATCGGCGCGATGTGCGGCGGCAGGACAAGGCCGCTGTTGTCGCCGTGGGTCATGATCAGGCCGCCGATGACGCGCGTGGACATGCCCCACGAGGTCTGGTGCGGATAGGCCTGCTGGTTGTTCTTGTCGGTGTAGGTGATGTCGAACGCGCGGGCGAACCCGTCGCCGAAGTAGTGGCTCGTGCCGGACTGGAGCGCCTTGTGGTCGTGCATCATGCACTCGATGGTGTAGGTGTTCACAGCGCCTGCGAACTTCTCCTTGTCGGTCTTGTTGCCGCGGATGACGGGCATGGCCAGCTCCTGCTCGCAGGTCTCGGCATAAATTTCGAGCATCTGCAGCGTCTCCTTGCGGGCCTCGGCCTCGGTGGCGTGCAGGGTGTGGCCCTCCTGCCAGAGGAACTCGCGCCCGCGCAGGAACGGGCGGGTGGTCTTTTCCCAGCGCATGACGCTGCACCACTGGTTATACAGGCACGGCAGATCGCGCCAGCTGTGCACGATGTGGCTCCAGTGCTGGCAGAAGAGCGTCTCGGACGTCGGGCGCACGCACAGGCGCTCCGGCAGCTCCTCGCTGCCGCCCATCGTGACCCACGCGCACTCGGGCGCAAAGCCCTCAACGTGGTCCTTCTCCTTCTGCAGCAGGCTCTCGGGGATCAGCATCGGCATGGCCACGTTCTGGTGACCGGTCGCCTTGAACTTGCCGTCGAGTATCTTCTGGATGTTCTCCCAGATGGCGTAGCCATACGGGCGCATGATGAACAGGCCCTTGACATCGGAATAATCCACGAGCTCCGCCTTGGTGCACACGTCGGTGAACCACTGGGCGAAGTCGACTTCCATATCGGTGATCTGCTCGACCTTCTTTTCTTTGGCCATAAGCGCAACACTCCTCTGTATGCCGCGCAGAGATCCCGCGCGGACGTATTTCATAATGTATGGGGTAACTTATATAGTGTATAGAATCCGCCGCCGCTTGTCAAGCACCAAGCAGCTCCTGCACCGCAAAAACACCGATCATGACGGCGATGATAAAATACAGCACGACCGCGGCGACGGAGTGCCGCGCCGGCCGGCGGTCAAACAGCTGCCCCGCGCACCAGAACACGAGCAGCGCGGTGCCGATCCAGTAGACCGGGTTGAGCGCGATGGCCATGACGGTCACCTCGACGATCAGCAGTGCGAACACCGCGATCTGCCACGTGCGGATGCGCCGCGCGCGGCTGTTGCAGTAGATCTCGCGCCAGGCGTCGGAAAGCTCGCGGCGCTGGCGGCGGAAAAACGGCTCGCGCGGCTTTTTTGGCGCGGCCGCCTCGGCCGCAGTTTCGGCGGTTTCGGTCACGGTTTCGGCGGTCTCGGCCGCCGTTTCAGGTTCTGCTTCGGTGTAGGGGCGCTCTTGTTCCATGCGTTCCACTCCTTTCCGGCTTTTCGGAAAACCGGTCCTTTTTCCACAGGATACCCCGCCGCGCAGCGCCTGTCAAGAGCTGGGTCACGGCCGAAAAGTGCATTTCGGGCTTGACCGCGCACCATTCGTGCAATATAATATGTAAATTAGAGATGCTATTTCAAGATGCAATCGAACCCCTTGGAGGTGACCATCTATTAACAGACAGAGTTACATGGCGGAGATCAGCAGTCTGCTCGGCCTGATCACCGACGACAATACCCGTCAGGCGCTCATCGCGCAGATGGAGAACATGTTTGACAACGCCCCCGATGAGGAGCGCCTCATTCAGGAGATCGGCAACCCGACGAAAGTGGCCGTCGCCCTCATTCGCTACGCCGACAGCGGCAAGATCACGCCGGCCGCCGCGCCCGTGGTCGCGCCCGAGCAGGTGCAGCCCAGGCGCGCGCCGCAGCCGCGCCCGCGCGCCGAGCAGTACCGCCCCATCGCGCCGCAGCCTGCTCCCCAGCCGGCCTATGCCGACCAGGCCGCCGAGGACACCTGCGACGAGCAGCCCGCCGCGCCCGTGCTCGACGGTCAGTTCTCGTTTGACGAGCAGCCCGAGAAAGGCTACTATGATGAGCAGCCCGCCGACGACGGCTACTGCGACGAGCAGCCCGCCGACGACGGCTACTATGACGAGCAGCCCGCCGACGACGGCTACTACGACGAGCAGCCCGCGGATGACGGCTACTACGACGAGCAGCCCGCGGATGACGGCTACTACGACGAACAGCCCGCCGACGACGGCTACTACGACGAGCAGCCCGAGGGCGGCTATGACCCGAACTACGCCACCGACGGCGAGGAAGGGTATTATGACGAGGCCTATTATGACGAACCGGCCTACAAGACGAACGTCTTTCTGGCCATTCTCTACACGCTCGGCGCGATCGTGGTCGGCGTGCCGGTGCTGGCCGTGCTGCTGGTGCTGGATCTGGCCGTGCTGGCCGTCGGCGTCGCATGCGGCGCGGGCGGTGTGGGCCTGATCGCGACGGCCTTCATCGGTCTGCCCATGGTGGCGGATATGCTCATTCTGCTCGGCGGCGGCGCCGCCGTGATCGCCATCGCGCTTGTCGTGATCTGGCTGGCCGTCTGGCTGTTCATCCGCATGGTCATCGGCTGGGTCCGGCTGCTCGTGCGCACGGGCAAGCGCTGGTGCAGAAAGGAGATCGCCGCATGAAAAAAGCCTGGAAAACCATCCTCATCATCGCCCTGTGCATCCTGATCGTCGGCGAGATCGTGCTCGGCGTCGGCCTTGCGACCGGCGGCAGCCCCGACCGCATCTGGGATGCGGCGTATGAACACTACGACTTCGCGTCAGTCTTCGCATTCATCAAGTCCTCCGGCATCGCGGACTTCCTTGCGAGCATCGGCCTGTAAGAAAAACAAAAAATGAGGCGGCGAGCATAGCTCGCCGCCTCATTTCATTTTAAAAAGCAGCACGCCGCCCGTCATCAGTGCGAGCCCCGCCCACTTGCTCCAGCCGAAGGCGAGCTTTTCCGTGCCCATGATACCGAAGGCGTCGATGGCCGCGGCCGCAGAAAGCTGCGCGATGAGGATCGTCGCCACGGCGAGCGTCGGGCCGAGCCTGCCCATGCCAAGCATGACCGTGACCGTGATGGCCAGCGCCAGCACACCGCCGAACCAGCAGTATTTCGGCGCGGCGCCCAGCGCGGCAAAGCTGCCCGTGCGCCAGAACACCAGCACCAGCAGCGACAGTGCCGCCGCCACACACTGCACGAAGGCGTTGGTCTCCATCGTGCCGATGTGCTCGCTCAGGCGCGTGTTCATCACGCCCTGAATGCTCATCGCCGCCCCGGCGAGGATGCACGCGAGAAATCCACCCAAAATTCATCGGCTCCTTCCGAATAATTCTTGCACTGCCGCCAGAGATGTGTTACACTGTGTTATACGGGCAAACATTTGCCCGCAGTACACGCACAAAGGAGGCCCCGCCCATGGCAGCAGGCAGCAAACCGAAATACTATCTCGTGGAGGCGAGCGTCCTGCCTGAGATCTTCGCCAAGGTGATCGAGGCCAAGGAACTGCTCGAGACCGGCCAGGTGCGCACGGTGGCGGACGCCGTGGCGCGCGTGGACATCAGCCGCAGCGCGTTTTATAAATACAAGGACTTCGTGTCCCCGTTTCAGGACATGTCGCGCGGCCATCTGGTGACGTTCAACCTCGAGCTGCTCGACCGGCAGGGCGTGCTGTCGTCCGTCCTCGCTATTTTTGCCGAAAACGGTGCAAATATACTCACCATCAACCAGAGCATCCCGACGAGCGGCGTCGCCCCGGTGACGATCACGGCCGCGACCGAGAATATGCAGACGACGATGGAGGCGTTCATGGCGGCGCTCAAGGCGGCCGACGGCATCATCCGCGTGCACCTCATGGCCGGCTGAAGATAAAAGCAATACAGCCCCGAACCGTGTTGGTTCGGGGCTGATTTTTTTATCTCATGTTCACTCGAGCAGCTGGGCGCGGCCGCCGTGCAGCCGGATCTTCCCGGCGCAAAAGCGCTTGACCGCCTCGGGTAGGAGCTTCCACTCCGCATCGGTGAGCACGCGGCGCTTGAGCGTCGTGACATCATCGTCCTCAAGCACGGGCACGGCCTTCTGCAGCAGCACCGGGCCGACGCCGCCGGTCTCGTCCACGAGGTACGCCGTCGCCCCCGTGACCTTCAGGCCGCGGGCAAGCACCGCCTCATGCACCGCGTCGCCGCGCAGCGTCTCGAACGCCGGGACGAGCGACGGCTGCACCGCAATGACCTTGTTGCGAAAGCTCTTCGCCGTCTCGCGGCCGACGCCGGGATAAAACCCCGCGTTGATGACCAGCTCGATATCCATATCCTTGAGCTTGTTGCGGATGGCCATGTCGTACGACGTGTCGTTCGGGAACATGGCCGGCTCGACGACGACAGTCTCGATGCCGGCGTTGCGCGCACGCTTGAGCGCATAGGCGTTGGCGTCGGACGAGATGACGGCGACGAGCTGCAGCTCCGGGATCTCACCGAAGAACACGGAGTCCAGCAAACTTTGCAATTTTGTTCCCTTGCCGGAAACCAGAACAGCGCTGCGGATCATATGCTTGATTACTCCTTCCCCAGCAGCCGGGCGGCTGTGGCGCGGTTGTTGTCCTCCTGCCGGTTGAGCAGTTCGGTGCGGCGGCGCAGCTCCTCGCCCCGGTCGGCGAGGGCGACGGCGGAATCGATCAGGTCGGACAGATCCGTCGCGTTGAGCGCCTCGAACTGCATGTAGTTATTCTGCTCGACATAGTCGAGAAATGCCGTGACCTTCGGGTCGTAGGCGACGCCGATGAGCGGCACGCCCTGCCCGGCGGCAAAGATGAGCCCGTGCAGCCGCATGGACACGACGGCCGTCATGCGCGAGAGCACGCCGATCACCTCGCCCGTGGACATCTGCTCGCCGAGCACATGAAACGGGATGCTCAGGTGCTCCGTGACAAGCTGGCTGGCCTCGCCGTCGGTGCGGAAATTGATGCTGAGGAACACCGGCGTCAGGCCGTATTTCAGGTAGGCGTACACGGCGCCGGCGGCGAACACGGTGGCCTTTTCCTCAATGCCGGGCCACTTGCGCAGTACGAAGCCGATATATTTGCCGTCCGGGTCCATATCGTGCTCGCGCAGGATGCGGTCGATGCGGCCGCGCTCGGCGGCCTGCAGCGTGAGCGCGGGGTCGGACGCGAGGATAACTTCCGGGGCCGTGACGCCGAAGTCCGAGAGCGTCTCGCGGCTGTCCGGCTCGCGGAGGGTGATCTTGTCCACACAGCCGTTGATGATGCGCGCGGCGAGCTGCCGGTCACGCTCATACACGATCGGGCCGATGCCGCAGCCGTACATCTGCACCTTGCAGCCGCAGCGGTGCGCCAGGCGGATGGTACTCAGATAGTACCACAGGCTCATGCGGCTCGTGACGTCCTGCATTAGGCTGCCGCCGCCGCTGATGAACAGCTGGCTCCGGCGCAGCACGCGCCGGATGGCCAGATAATGAAACCGGTTGCACGCGTTGACGCCGTAGGCGCTGCGCGTATCCTTCGGCCGGCGGGAGATCACGGTCACGGGCATGTTCGCGTCGATGCGGCGCATCTCGCCGATGATGGCCTGCAAAATGGCATCGTCGCCCGCGTTGCCGAAGCCGTAGGCCCCGCAGATGAGCACGCCGTCGCGCACACCGTCGCGCCGGTTGCGCTCCATGCGGAAAACGGCGTTGTAGATCTCCAGCTGGCGCAGGCCGGTGGCCTCCTCGGAGAAGTCAGCCTTGCCGCGCCGGTAGAGCGCCTCGCCCATCTCATGGCGGTAGTTTTCGTCGAGCGCGTAGCGCGCGAGGTAGGCCGCGAGCATGCGCACGTCGCCGGGCTCGATGAGCAGGCCGGTCACACCGTGCTCGATGATGGCCGGCACACCGCCGACGTTCGAGGCGACGGTGGCCAGATGTGCGCGCGCGCCCTCGGGCAGCGCATAGGGAAACGCCTCCGACAGGGACGAGAGCGTATTGATGTCGAGCGCGCCGTAAAAGCTGTCGAGGTCGTTGACCCAGCCGAGGAAGAACACGCTGTCGGCCAGCCCCAGCTCTTTTGTGAGCGCCTCGAGCTTTTTGCGCTCCTTGCCGTCGCCCGCGATGGCGAGACGCAGCTGCGGGCAGGCCTTTTTTGCCAGCGCCACGGCGCGGATGAGCGTCGGGATGTCCTTGACGGGGTCGAGCCGGGCGGCAATGCCCGCGATGACGTCGCCCTCGTGAACCGTATACCCGAACTGCGCGAAATACGCCGCGCGGTCGGTCTTGGGCACAACGTGGGAAAAGTCGAGCCCGTTATAAATGGAAAAGAGCCGGTTCGGCTCAAAGCCGCGGTCGATGAGCCGCTGGCGGATGGGGTCGGACACGCACACGCGGTAATCGAGCCGGTGCAGGGCCCAGATATTGAGCGTGCCGTAGACGGCGCGGGCGAACGGCCGGCCGAGATAGTCGAGCCGGTAGTCGCTGTGCACGGTGCTGATGACCGGCACGTGCACGCTCGCCTTGAGCATGGCGCCCATGACGTTGGCCATGGAGCCGTGGCAGTGCACGAGGTCATACTCCCCCGCGCGGATCAGCTTTTTGAGCGCGGCGAGGTTCGGCAGAAAGCCTCCGTCGAGCACCATCGTCGGGATGCCGAGCGCGGCCGCACCGTCGGCAAAATCACCGCCGCGGAAGCACACGAGCTGCACGTCGATGATCTGACCGAGATATTTCAGCAGGGAGTAGACATGCGTCCGGGCGCCGCCGGTGTCGCCCCCGCTGATGAGGTGGATTACTTTCACTTTGCCCTCCAAAGCACTTGTGCGCGCTGCAAAAACACGGTATAATGCGCTCGTACAGGTGCTGACACATTCCCGCGCGGAACAAAAGCGCGGATTCAGATTATTATACTGTATGATTCCACTATGGTCAAGTTTTGGAGGCCCGCAATGACGAAAATTTATCTGATCCGGCACGCGGAAGCGGAGGGCAACCTCTACCGCCGCATCCAGGGACACTGGGACGGGAGCATCACCCCGCTCGGCCTGCAGCAGATCGACGCGCTCGCGCAGCGGTTCCGCCGCGAGCACATTGACGCGCTCTACTGCAGCGATCTGTCGCGCGCACGCGCGACGGCCGAGGCGATCACGCGCTATCACGACATTCCGGCCGTGGCCACGCCGCGCCTGACGGAGATCTGCATGGGCGTGTGGGAGGGCCGCGCCTGGGGCGACGTGGAGCACGAATTTCCGGAGCAGATGCGCTATTTCAACACCGACCCCGACCGCTGGTCCGTGCCCGGGTGCGAGCCGTTTCGCGATGTGCAAAAGCGCATGAAGCGCGCCATCTCCGACCTCGCCGCGCGGCACGACGGGCAGACCATCGCCCTCGTGAGCCACGGCATGGCCATCCGCGCCTATCTGTGCACGGTGCTGGGCATCCCGAACAGCGAGATGGCCACCCTGCCCTATGGCGACAACACGTCCGTGAGCCTGCTGCTCGTCGATGGGGACAATACGACCGTAGAGTATTATAACGACAACCGCCACCTGCCACCCGCGCTGAGCACCTTCGGCCGCCAGACCTGGTGGCGCGGCAGCGGCAGCGGCGTGGAGGATCTGCGCTATGAGCCGCTGCGCTTCCCGCGCGACGAGGCGTTTTACCTCCAGTGCTACCGGGACGCGTGGCGCAACGTGCACGACACGGACGAGGGCTTCGTGCCCGAGCTCTATGCCCGCAGCGCCGCCCGGCACGCGCAGGAGCACCCCGGCTCGGTCGTGCGCGTCCTGAGCGGGGACCGCGTGGTCGGTCTCGTCGAGCTCGACCCCGGGCGCGACGAGCAATCCGGCTGCGGCTGGATCAGCCTGCTGTATATGCTGCCGGAGTACCGCGGCCGCGGCTGGGCCATCCAGCTGCTGGGCTACGCGTTCTGGTTTTATGAGAATCACGACCGCACGGCCATGCGCCTGCACGTGTCGGAAAACAATGCCCGGGCCATCACATTCTACCGGCGCAGCGGCTTCGTGCAGATCGGGCGCGACCCCGGCGTGCGCGCGCATCTGCTGCTCATGGGCCGGCTCATCCACAGGACGGTGACGCATGGAACGGTGTGATTTTCTGCCCGTCTCCGCCGAGGAGATGCACGAGCGCGGCTGGTGGTGGTACGATGCGCTCGTCGTCGGCGGCGACGCATATGTCGACCACCCGAGCTTCGGCACGGCGGTCATCAGCCGCGTGCTCGAGGCCGAGGGCCTGCGCGTGGCCGTGCTCGCGCAGCCGGACTGGCACGACGCGGAGGCTTTCCGCGCCATGGGCCGGCCGCGGCTGGGCGTGTTCATCGGCGCGGGCAATCTCGACTCCATGGTCGCGCACTACACGGCGGCCAAGCGCCGCCGCAGCGAGGATTTTTACTCCCCCGGCAAGCGCACCGGCTGCCGGCCCGACCGCGCGGCCATCGTCTACTGCAACCGCGCGCGCGAGGCCTTCGGCCCCGACATGCCGATCATCCTCGGCTCGCTCGAGGCGAGCCTGCGCCGCTTTGCGCACTACGATTACTGGGACGATTCCGTCCGCCGCGCCATCCTCTTCGACGCCCCGGCCGACCTGCTGGTCTACGGCATGGGCGAGGCCGCGACGATCGAGATCGCTCACCGGCTGAAGAAAAAGCAGTCCGTGCGCACGATGACGGACATCCCCGGCACGGGCTACATCACGCGTGACCCCTCCGTGTGCAAATTTGACCACATCACGCTCCCGTCGTTCGAGGACGTGCGCGATGATAAGCGCCTCTATGCCGAGGCCACGCGCACCGAATACGCCGAGCACGACCCCATCCGCGGCCGCGCCATGATCCAGCCGTGCGAGGGGCGCTATCTGATCATCAACCCGCCCGCCATGCCGCTCGACACGAAGGAGCTCGACCGCGTGGCCGAGCTGCCCTATACCCGCGAGTGGCACCCCATGTACGAGCCGCTCGGCGGCGTGCCCGCGATCGAGGAGGTGCGCTTCAGCGTGATCCACAACCGCGGCTGCTTCGGCGGGTGCAATTTCTGCGCGCTGGCGTTCCACCAGGGCCGCATGATCACGAGCCGCAGCCACGCGAGCGTCATCCGCGAGGTCGAGGCCATGACGCATCACCCGCTCTGGAAGGGGTACGTATCCGATGTCGGCGGCCCGTCGGCAAACTTCCGCCACCCGTCGTGCCGCCAGCAGCTGGAGCGCGGCATGTGCCCGAACCGGCTGTGCCTCGCGCCGACGCCGTGCCCGAACATTGACGCCGACCACTCGGACTACCTCGCCCTGCTGCGCAAGCTGCGCCAGATCCCCGGCGTGAAGAAGGTGTTCGTGCGCAGCGGCATCCGCTATGACTACATGCTCTGTGACGATAACGACGCGTTCTTCCGCGAGCTCGTGCGCTACCACATCTCCGGCCAGCTCAAGGTCGCGCCCGAGCACTGCATCGACACCGTGCTCGACTATATGGGCAAGCCCCACATCGGCACGTACGAGCGCTTCATGGACGAATACCGCCAGCTCAACCACAAGTATGATAAGGAACAGTACGTCGTGCCGTACCTCATGAGCTCGCATCCCGGCAGCACACTTGCCGACGCCGTGGCCCTCGCGGAGTATCTCAACCGCCGCGGCCGCCAACCCGAGCAGGTGCAGGATTTTTACCCCACCCCCGGCACGATCAGCACGTGCATGTACCACACCGGCATTGACCCGCGCACGATGCAGCCCGTCTACGTCGCCAAAACGCCGCACGAAAAGGACATGCAGCGCGCGCTGCTGCAGTGGCGCCGGCCGGACAAGCGCCGGCTCGTCATTCAGGCGCTGCACGAGGCCGGGCGTGAGGATCTGATCGGCTTCGGGAAAGAGTGTCTCGTCCGCCCGATGACCGACCGGCGCAAACCCGCCAAGCCCGCCGAACCCCAGCCGCCTCAGCGCAAATACGGCAAGGTCTACGGCGGCGGCAAAAAGCCCGCGTCCGCCCGCACCGCGCAAAACGGCAGGGCCGGAAAACCCGGCAAGCCCGGCCAGGCCGGAAAATCCGCCAAGCCGGGCGCGCCCCGCTTCGGCGGCAGGAGCGCGCAGCCCCCGCGCGGGAAAGGCGGCCGCCGATGAGCTATTTCTTCCTTTACCTCGCCGCCATCAACGTCATCGCTTTTGCCGCCATGGGCATCGACAAGGCAAAGGCGCGCGCAGGCAAGTGGCGCATCGCGGAGGGCACGCTCTTCGCCCTCGCCGCGCTCGGCGGGGCGCTCGGCGGCACGCTGGGCATGCGCGTGTTCCACCACAAGACGAAACACAAGGAATTTCGCTTCGGCTTTCCCGCGCTGCTGTGCCTGCAGTGCGCAGCCGTGGTGTATCTCATTCTGATCTGGAAGCAGGTGCTCTGATATGACTCCCACCCTACTCGCCTATCAAATCGCCCCCGGAAAGCTCGGCAGAATGCAGGTCGTGTGCCTGCGGCTCGGCATCCGCGTGCAGGCGGTCGATCCGGCCGATTTCGGTCAGCCGATCGGCGCGCTGGCCGGTGTGCTGCCGCGCGCAGCCGATGTCCCCGCCGCCCCGCTCCCGGGGGAGATGCTCGTCATGGCGCACTTCCGCCCCGGCATGCTCGAGGGGATGCTGCAGGGGTGGCGCGCCGCGCACATCCCACCCGTCGCGCTCAAGGCCATGCTGACGGACACGAACGCCGCCTGGACGGCCCCCGCGCTCTATGCCGAGATCGCCAAGGAGCACGCCGCCATGCACGGCGGCGGCCGCGCGCACAAGGCGTAAAAAAATTTCGCGATTTACAGCAAAGAACCGATTGACAAGCGCCCGCGCCTGTACTATGCTATGGGCACGGGTGCGCACCTACCGGCAGTCAGGCGAGGAGAGTCTGACTGCTTTTGTATTTGCCGCCGACATTGCCAAGGGGTTCCCGCTATGAAACACAATCAGATCCGTCAAGTCGTTTTCCCGATCCTGGCCGCGCTCATCTGGGGCACTGCCTTCGTCGCGCAGGACGTCTGCGCCGATACGATCGGCACATTCACCTTCAACGCCGTGCGCTATTTCATTGCCGTGCTCGCGCTGCTGGTGCTCATCGCAGTGCTGAATGCCACGCGCAAGGACCGCCCGCAGCCCACGGAGGTGGAAAAACGCGCCGGACGCAAACAGCTCTGGCTCGGCGGCTTTTGCTGCGGCACGGCGCTGGCCATCGCCTCGAACTTCCAGCAGGCCGGCATCACCGCCGGGACGGATGCCGGAAAGGCGGGCTTTCTCACGGCGCTGTACGTGGTGCTCGTGCCGGTGTTCGGCCTGTTTTTTAAACGCAAGGTCAGCCTGCCGGTGTGGGTCGCGGTCGCGCTGTCGGTCGTGTCTCTGTACCTGCTGTGCATCAAGGGCAGCTTCCGGCTCGCCGCTGGCGACCTGCTCGTGCTCGTGTGCGCGGTATGCTTTGCCGTGCACATTCTGGTCATCGACCACTTCGGCGCCCGGTGCGACGGGGTGAAGCTCAGCTGCGTGCAGTTTCTGTTCGCGGGGCTGTGGTCGGCCGTCTGCATCCCGTTTTTCGAGCATGTGGATGCCGCCGCTCTGCTCTCGTGCGCGCTGCCGCTGCTGTATGTGGGCGTATTCTCGTGCGGCGTGGGCTACACGCTGCAGATCCTCGCGCAGAAGGACTCCAACCCCACGGTCGTCACCATCCTGCTGAGTCTCGAGAGCGTGTTCGCCGTCATTGCGGGCGCGATCATCCTGCACCAGAGCATGACCCCGCGCGAATACCTCGGCTGCGTGCTGATGTTCCTCGCCGTCGTCCTCGCGCAGATCCCGCTGCCGGCCAAGGCCGCCCGCGCGGAAAGCAAATAAGACCGCAAAAAAGCGGATGATTCCGGTTTACGGAATCATCCGCTTTTCTTTTCAGGCCGTCCCTAAATAGAGCGTCTCGTCATTGAAGATCATGGTGAGTTCACCATGATAAAGCCGATCCATGGATTGGATCTGGTCAATGAACGGATGAACGCAGCTGCTCTGATGCTCCACTAACTGCCGCATTGTCTTGGCAGTGCACTTTTTCTCGTAGTCCCCGATCTTCTGACCGGCCTCGATAAGCGATTCGTCCATTTGCGACCGGCTGATGACTGGCAGCTTGGCAATGGTTTCACCAAGCACCTTACTTGCAGACGATACGCCGCGAAGCATATATGCTTCAGGAGACGATTTCACGCGTTTCTCTATGCGCTCATAAGCTTCTGTGTATAATTCGCGGTACGCAAGAGACATCTGTTCCAACTTGGCAGCAGCAGCGTTCAAATACTCGGAATCAAAGCTTTCCTGCAGCAAAATCTCCAGAAAATAAGCATACCCATACAGATATAGAGCCAACTGGTAACTCTGAAACGCCCTCGTCAGTTCATTCAGCTGTTTTTGCGCATCCCGAGCCGCAGGCAGAAATCCACCTTTCAGAAAGTTCTTTTTTACTTGCTCTCGGAAAAAGTCCACCTGCTGCCCTGCTTCGCGCCGGATTGCTAACACTTGACTGTGATTTGCCGCCTTAAACTTATCGTTATTCCAATTGAATCTGTAATCCGCAAGCACATCTGACAGAAAATTCAAATCTCCTTTTTGCTTGGAAATTTCTTTTTGCAGCAAGAAATCCATCATTTCTCGCTGCGTCTCCTGTATTGCATCCAGCTTCCGCTCCATACTCATAAGTGTGGCTGCAGCAAACAGCAGCGTAGGATTGCAAATCAGCGGATTCAGGCGAGCTTGTGCGTCGAAGCTGTTTGTCGCGTTACCCAGAGCAGTTCCTAAAAAGCCGCTCCCATCTCGAAAACTTGCGAGATGTGTTCCCTCTGGAATTGTCACCTTGTAGTAGCCGCTCACCGCCTGCCCATGATTTGTAATCTGCTGAATTGCCGACACGACCGGCTCTAATCCAACCCCCAAGGCAGCCAGCTGCGACAGAGGCAGCTTCCCATATGACTGCGCATTCAACTCGGTTTTAAGCGCCGCCGGCGCGACCTCTGTCGTGGCCATCATTTTCAGAAAATGGTCCTTGTTGACAAGTTCATTCATACCCGTACCTCCGTTGTGATATATTTTCTCAACAGGCAGTGTAAAAATCGCGTCAATTTCAGTATGACAACTTCTGGTGCTTTCGTCAAGCACTATTTACACATTCTCCCTCGTGTGCACCCCACAAAACGGCATGGAAACGGCGGAGATTTTTTTACACAGTTTTGTGAACTTGTCCCATTATCCCCTTGCATTTTTGCCCAAATTGGGCTATAATTCTTGTCAAGAAATTCACAGTAAATGTATGCACAAGGAGGTCGATTCCCCATGAAACTGACACCCGAACAGCAGGCCGTGCTCGACGGCAGCAAGGGCGAAGTCATGGCCAAGGTCATGAAAACGCTCGTCATGTACGGCGACGCCTTCGGCGCGGAAAAGATGGTGCCCGTCACGAGCACCTACGGCCACACGGTCATCAGCTTCGGCATCAACGCCATGAAGCCGGTCTATGACCTGTATGACCAGCTGATCGAAGCCGGCGCGTTTTCCGAGCAGAAATTCACCGCCGACCCGCTCCCGCTCGACAAGAACGTCCCCTCGAACCCGCTGCAGGACCTGGTGTTCCACCAGTTCATGTATAAGCAGCAGGCGCGCTACGAGGCCCAGCTCAAAAAGCTCGGCATCCTCAGCGACAAGGACTACACCTGCACCTGCTACCTCGACGAGGTAGGCAACAAGCCCAAGCAGGGCGAGGTGCTCTCGTGGGCGGAGTCGTCCGCCGTGGTGTACGCCAACAGCGTGCTCGGCGCGCGCTGCAACCGCAACTCCGGCATGATCGAGCTCATGGGCTCCATCGCGGGCTGCGTGCCGTATTTCGGCTTCCTGACCGACGACGGACGCAAGGCCGACTGGATCGTCGAGGTGCGCACAACGAAAAAGCCCGAGCCGCAGCTGCTCGGCTCCGCCATCGGCATGAAGGTCATGGAAAAGGTGCCGTATGTCAAGGGGCTCGACCAGTGGATTGGCACGGAGATCAATGAGGACGCCATCGCGTATCTCAAAGACTTCGGCGCGGCCACCGCGTCCAACGGCGCCGTGGGTCTGTACCACATCGAGCACCTCACGCCCGAGGCCGTGCAGCAGGGCGAGGCACTCATCCGCGACGGTGCGCCGGTGTACGTCATCGACGACGCGGAGCTCCAGCGCGTGCGCGAGAGCTATCCGTGCGTGTGGAAGAACCTCAACGCCAAGCCGAAGCTGTGCTTCATGGGCTGCCCGCACATGACGCTCCACCAGCTCATCGACACGACCGAGCGCGTCGAAGCCGGCCTCCGTGCGCACGGCCAGCGCAAGGTCTGCATCCCGACGGTGTTCACCGCCGCGCCCGGCGTCATCGAGGAATTTGAAAAGACGGAGTACGCGCCCCGCCTGCGCAACACCGGCGTCGTGCTCAGCTACATCTGCCCGCTCATGTACATGAACAATCCGCTCAGCAAAGCCATGCCCGTCATCACCTCGTCGAACAAGCTGCGCACGTACACGACCGCGCGCTACTACACCGAGGAAGAGATCATCACCATGATTACGAAGGGGGCCAACTAATATGAAACAGTTTCAGGGTCGCGTCATCTGCCCCGGCACGTGCGAGGCGGAAGCCCTCGTGTCGCACGGCGGCTTCAACACGCTCGCCAGCTACCAGATGGCCTTGATGTTCCACGACAAGCAGGTCAAATGCGGCGACCAGAACAACCCCGACCTGTATAAAAAGCCAATGATCGGCAAGGCCCTGTGCCTGCCGGAGACGATTGGCTCCACCACCGGCGGCATGGTGCTCTACACGGCCTGCGCCTCCGGGCAGCAGCCGGCGTGCATGCTCTTTTCCAAGCACATCGACTCGCTGGCGGCCTCGGGCGCGATCCTCGCGTCCGTGTGGACGGACGCCGACATGCCGGTCATCGACTGCCTGGGCGACGAGTTTCTCGCCGCCGTGCAGACGGGGCAGACCGTGCGCGTGCTCGACGGCGGTGTCGTCGAGGTCGCCTGACTTTTGCAGCAACGAAACGGGGCTGACCGGCCGGTCAGCCCCGTTTTTGCGTGCTCTGCCTTCCTTTCGGAAATGGCGGGAGCGCGCGCTGCCTTCTCCTTGAGGAGAAGGCATCCAGCTCTGCTTGCCGGATGAGGTGGAAAGGTCACGGCCATCTCCAGCGGCCCCCGGCATCGCACCGCACATCACCCCGCGCCGCGTCTTGACATATTCCCCAAATGTGGTATTCTGTTTTTATTCATTTTGCCCGGTGTTGTCCCCCGGAAAGAGATGCGCGGCATGAAATACGCATTCGGCAACGCCGATCTCCCCGCCGGCACTGCACCGGCGGGGCACTCGCGCATCGACCGGCCGAAAGTCAAACGCAATGCCCGGCCCGGCGCCGGGCTCGACCCCCTGCTCGCCTGAGCGGGACACATTCTATTGGAAAAACCAGGTGATGCCATGAAAGCGCTTTCCCAGCCGCTGTTCGCCTCCCTGCGCGGGTATGACAAGGCGCAGCTCGGGCCGGATCTGTTCTCCGGCGCGCTCATCGCGCTGCTGTCCATCCCGATCTCGATGGGCTATGCCCAGCTGGCCGGCCTGCCGCCGGTCTATGGGCTGTACGGGTCGCTGGTGCCGATCCTGCTGTTTGCAATGCTCAGCACAACGCGGGAGTTCATCTTCGGCGTCGACGCCGCGCCGGCCGCCATGATCGGCGCGGTGGTCACATCGCTCGGCGTCACGCCCGGCGGCGCGGAGGCCATGCGCGTCGTGCCGGTGCTGACGCTGTACGTCGCGCTGTGGCTGGCCGTGTTCGCGCTCGTGCGTGCGGATAAGGCCGTTGATTACATCTCCGAGCCCGTCATGGGCGGGTTCATCAGCGGCGTCTGCTGCGAGATCATCCTCATGCAGGTACCGAAGCTGCTCGGCTCCGGCACCGGCACGGGCGAGCTCTTCGAGCTGCTGGGGCACATCTTTGACGCAGCAGCGGTCATCAACTGGCCGACCGCCGCGCTCGGCTTCGGAACGCTTGCAGTTTTGCTCATCGCGCCGCGCAAGTGGCCGAAGGTGCCATGGGTGCTCGTGATGATGGTGCTCGGCGGGCTGCTCGGCGCGTTTGCACCGCTGACTGACTGGGGCGTGGCGCTGCTGGCCGCCGTGCCGCGCGGCCTGCCGAAGGTCGCGCTGCCGGATCTGACTGCGCTGCCGTTCACGCAGGCGCTCGTGGCAACGCTGCCGGTCGCGGCCGTCATTCTGGCCGAGACACTGCTGGCCTCGGCCGGCACGGCGCAGAAAAACGGCTACCGCCTCAACGGCCGCCGCGAGATCGCGACGTATGCCGTCTGCAACGTCACCGCCGGGCTCGTCGGCTGCTGCGTCGTGTCGGGCAGCGTGTCGCGCACGGCCGTCAACGAGCGCAACGGCGGCAAGACGCAGCTCGTGTCCGTCATGGCGAGCGTGACCATGCTCGTCGTGCTGCTCGTCGCCACGCCGCTCATCCGCTTTCTGCCCGTGCCGGTGCTGACGGCCATCGTCGTCAACGCGCTCATCGGGGCGACGGAGTTCGGCATCGCGCGGCGGCTCTGGCGCGTCAACCGCGTGGAGCTCGGCATCTTCGCCGGGGCGTTTCTGGGCGTGCTGCTGCTCGGCGCGATCAAGGGCGTGCTCGTGGGCATGGTGCTGTCGTTCATCGACGTGCTCATGCGCGCGGCCGCGCCCCAGCGCACCTTCCTCGGCACGCTGCCGGGCAAGGCCGGGTTCTTCCCGATCGACCGCGTCAGCGGCGTGCAGGCGCTGCCGCACATCGTGCTCTACCGCTTCAGCGGCAGTCTGTTTTTCGCCAACATCCGCCGCTTTCAGGAAGACATCGAGGGCGCGGTGCAGCCCGACACGCATGCCGTCATCGTCGACGGCAGCGCCATCGTGAGCGTGGACATCACGGCGTGCGACCGGCTCGTCGCGCTCAACCGCAAGCTGCGCGCGCAGGGCGTGCGCTTTTACCTGACCGAGCACATCGGCGAGGTCAACGACCAGCTGCGGCACTTTGAGGCCGGGGAGCTGATCGAATCCGGCGCCGTGCGCCGCACGATCCAGGGCGCGCTGCGCGATGCCGGCGCAGCCGTCGACATCGGCGGGTCGCAGCAGCGCATCCCCGACAACATGGACGACATCCGCCAGCTCCAGGAGCTCGAGTGGCTCTACGGAGCGGACGCTGAGGTGCAGATCGAGCGCAACGTGCAGCTGCTGCTCGCGCGTATGCGCGCGACGGACGACGTCGCGGAGCGCCGCACCATGCTCGAGCACTTCCTCAACGAAGACTTCCACTTCGGCAGCATCGACACCGACGAGGTGCTGCTGCACCTGGAGGGCCACACGGACGAGCTGGCCGCGCTGCTCGGCAACTCCGAGGACGATGTGTTCACCGACCTCGAGGTCGAGCGTGGCAGCCTTATCGACCGCGTCGAGCAGGACTATCCCGAGCTCGTCGAGCACGTGCGCGAGCGGCGCGACCACCTCGACCACGACTTCCGCGCCAACCACCCGTCGAGCGCAGCCCGCATCGAGGCCCGCCGCGCGCAGCTGCACGCGCGCATCGAGCGCGAACGTGCCGAGCGAAACGAGCGCCGCGCCCAGCATCAGGCGGAGCTGCTCGAGCGGCATGCCGAGCACACGGCCGCGCGTCAGGAGCGGCACGAGCAGCACGCCACCGAGCAGCAGCTGCGCCATGAGCAGCAGCTC
>OIXG01000795.1_pt1 | contig 35885 bp, 46 predicted proteins | sample 1587731 | NCBI WGS metagenome assembly OIXG01 (sample SAMEA3888908, study PRJEB22519) | human gut metagenome | biome: human gut; feature: human-associated habitat; material: faeces | place: Denmark | collected 2010 | reverse complement strand
GGGCTGCGCGACCCGAAACGGCCGGTCGGCTCGTTTCTCTTCCTCGGCCCCACGGGCGTCGGCAAGACGGAGCTGTGCCGTGCGCTGGCCGAGGCGGTGTTCGGCGACGAGGACGCGCTCGTGCGGCTGGATATGTCGGAATATATGGAGCGGCACACGGTCTCGCGGCTCGTCGGCGCACCGCCCGGCTATGTCGGCTACGACGAGGGCGGTCAGCTCACGGAAAAGGTGCGCCGCCGTCCGTGGTCCGTGGTGCTCTTTGACGAGATCGAGAAGGCGCACGAGGACGTGTGGGACCTGCTGCTGCAGATCCTGGAGGACGGCGTGCTGACCGACGCGCAGGGACGGCGCGTGGACTTTCGCAGCACGGTAATCGTGATGACCTCAAATGTGGGGGCGAAGGCCATCACCTCGACCGCTGCGCGACTCGGCTTTGCGTCTGCGGAGAGCGGCGACGGGGAGTTTGCGCGCGTGAAGGAAACGGTGACGGCGGAGCTGCGGCATACCTTCAAGCCAGAATTTCTCAACCGCATCGACTCGACCGTGGTGTTTCGTCGGCTGAGCCGAGAGGAGATCGCCGCCATCGCGCGGCGGCTGCTCGACGCCACGGTGCGGCGCGCCGCGGCGTGCGGTATCACGCTGACAGCGGAGAAATCGGCGGTGGAGCGCATCGCGGAGGAGGGCTTCGATCCGCTCTACGGCGCGCGGCCGCTGCGCCGCGTGATCCGCACGGAGGTGGAGGACGCTGTGGCGGAGCTGCTGCTCTCCGGCGCGGTGGCGGCGGGGGACTGCGTCTGCGTCCGCGCAGAAGAGGGAAGGATATGCGTCGCGCGGGAGGAACGGCTGCTTGCCGTTCCTGCCGTGGCAGGCGAAACGAAGGGGCAGCCGCTTTGAGCGGCTGCCCCTTTTTGTGGTTATGGAAAAATCTGCGCTCAGCGCTCGAAGAGCAGGTGCAGCAGCTCGCAGCCGCGCGCGACGAAGGGGCCGCTTTCACCGGCCTTTTCGGTGTACACGCCGCCGCTGCCGCTGTCGATGCGGCTGTCGTAGAGCAGATAGGGGACGGGATCGCCGTCGTGCCCGCGGGTGGCGGTGAGCGTCTTATGGTCGGAGAGGAGGAGCAGGCGGTAGTCCATGCGCGCCGCGTCCAGCCGCTCGATGAGGGGGCGGACGAGGCGGCTGTCGAGCCATTCGATCGCCTGTACCTTGCCCTCGAGGTCGCCGTTATGGGTACACTCGTCGGGCGCCTCCAAGTGTAGGCAGACAAAGTCGTATTTTTGGAGATTTGCCCAGGTGGCCTCCAATTTGCCCTCAAAGTTCGTGTCCAGCTCGCCGGTCGCGCCCTCGACCGTGACCATCTCAAGGCCGCGCAGGACGCCGATGCCGTGGCAGAGGGGAACGGCGCTGACCACCGCGCCGCCGCAGCCGTATTCCTCGCGGAAGCTCGGGAGCTGCATCGCGGTGCCCGCGGCCCAGAACCAGATGCCGTTCGCGCCTAATTTGCCCGCGGCGCGGCGCTTTTCGGTGACGGGGTGATGCTCAAGCACGCGGTTGGCAAGGCGCATGAGGTCGGCAAAGACCTTAGCCTGTGTGGCGTCCTTTCCGCTCGGGAGCAGCGGCCCGATGACCTCGCCGAGGTGGTCGTGCGGCGGGACAAAGCTCACGCCGCTCGGGTCGCAGCGGTGCTTGACCGCCAGCGGACGGAAGGAGGGGCTAGGGTCGATGTACAGATCTGCGGCGCGGAGCGCTGCGGAGAAATCGGGGTCGGCGTTGAGCGCGGCGACCACATCGAGCGCGTCCTGCCCCGCGATGGAGCCTGCGGAGTGGGAGAGGATGCGCTTTTCCTCGAAGGGCTGATCGCCCGTCTCGAGCGCGACGAGGTTGCAGCGGAACGCCGCATCGCCGGGGACGAGCTTGAGCCCGATGGCGGCGGCCTCCATCGGCGAGCGGCCGGAGAAGTGGCGCAGCGGGTCGCAGCCGAAGATGGAGAGGATGGCGGTCTCGCTGCCTGCGGGCAGCGGCTTGGGGCAGTTGACGGTGCTGCCGACCGTGCCGCGCGCGGCGAGGGAGTCGATGGTGGGGATGCGGGCGGTTTCCAGCGGCGTTTTGCCGCCGAGGGCCTCGACGGGGTTATCGGCCATGCCGTCGCCGATGATGACAAGATATTTCATGGGAGCGCCTCCTTTTGCGCCTTATCTTCTGCGGCCGCGGTAGCCGGTGGAAACGGTGCGGCCGCGGCTGCGCTTACCGTAGCGCCGACCGCGCCCCGCGCCGCGCAGGAAAAGCAGCACGAGAAGGAGCAGCACGACGGCGGCGAGCACGAGCTTAACGACGGTGCGGGAGAAAAATTCGACCACATTGTGCTTGGCGACCAGCAGCCACGAGGCGGACACATCGCTGAGCGCAAGGAGCTTGACCGTGCCGTAGGCGGTGCCGTTGTAGGAAATGGTCATCTCGCCCAGCTCGTCGCCCGCGGCGATGGGAGCGTCCACGCTCTCGGGCAGGGTGATGGCGCGCTCCAGCTCGCTGAGGTCGAGCTCGCGCGGGAGCATCCTCGTGATGCTCTCGGCGGGGTGGACGACGACATAGTTCGCCTCGCTCGAGAGTGCGACCGGCACCTCGCGCACCGGCTCGTCGACGGAGATGATCTCGCGGGAGGAGAAGCTGTCGAAGCCGTAGTCAAAAAGGCGGCTGGTTTCGGAAAAGCTCTTGGTGAGGGTGCTCTTGCCGTCGGCAAGCGTGACCTTTTCCGCGCCGAGCACCACGCTCACAAGCCGTCGGCCGCCGCGCACGGCGGAGGAAACGAGGCAGTGGCCTGCCTCCTCGGTCGAGCCGGTTTTGATGCCCTGCGCGTCGCGGTAGAGGTAGCCGAGCTCGCGCCAGTTGGAGATCAGGCGGTTGGTGGAGTGGAGGACATGCTTTTCGTTGTGCTCCGTCGCGGGGATCTCGGCGGACTTGGAGTTGCAGATCTCCATAAACTTATCGTAGGGCAGCAGCGCGCGGGTGATGAGATAGATGTCCCACGCGGTGGTGTAGTGGTCGGGGTCGTGCAGACCCGAGGTGTTGACATAGTGCGTATTCTCGCAGCCGAGCGCGGCGGCGCGCTCGTTCATCCGCTGCACAAAGAGGGAGATATTGCCCTCGCCGCACACGGCCTCGGCGAGGATGTTGCACGCCTCGTTCGCCGAGACGATGAGCATACACTGCAAAAGCTGCTCGACCGTCAGCACCTCGCCGGCCTTGATGCCGGCGGTGCTGCCGTAAGCGCTCAGCCCCGCGAAGGCGCTCTCGCGCGCGGTGACGGGCTGATCGAGAGAGAGCTGGCCTGCGTCGATGGCCTCGAACACCAGCAGCGCGACCATCAGCTTGGTGATACTCGCGGGGTAATTTTTCTCGTGGATGTTCTTCGCGTACAGCACCTCGCCGGTCTCCTGCTCGACGAGCAGGGCGGCGCGGGCGTCGATGTCGATCTCCTCAAAGGCAAGGGCTGTCACGCTCAGAAGCGAAGAGAGCAGGCAGAGCACCAAAAAAAGAGCAAAAAAGCGGCGTTTTTTCATGGAAATGTACCTCATACTATGTTACAATAAAAATCGAAATGAGCTGCGCGGCGGACGGAGCGCGGCCCTTCGACCGGTTTCGACCTTCAGTATAGCAAAAAAAAGGAGGGAGTTCAAGCATGGAGCGGCAGGAAAAAAGCGGTGGTACCTATTTCTTTTTGGCGCTCGTGACGCTGGCCTTCCTCGCCGCCGTGCTGTATCTGACCTTCGGCGCGAACCGCACCGAGCAGGAGGGCTATACGGTACAGACCGAGCGACCCGCGCGGGAGGAGGTCGCACCCGAGCGCGTGCTTGTGAACATCAACACCGCGAGCGCCGAGGAGCTGGAGAGCGTGAGCGGCATCGGGCCTGTGCTGGCGCAGACGATCGTGGACTACCGCGCCGAGCACGGCGATTTCGAGAGCGTTGATGAGCTGATGAATGTGCGCGGCATCGGCAGCGCGAAGCTCGACGCCATGCGCGACCAAATTACGACAGGAGGCGATGTGCCATGAAGATCTTAGTGGTGGACGACGAGAAGCTGCTCGTCAAGGGCATCAAATTCAACCTTGAAAACGAGGGCTATCAGGTCGAGACCGCCTTCGACGGCGCGGCCGCCGTCGAGCTGGCGAGGAGCGAGAGCTTCGACCTCATCATTCTCGATTTGATGATGCCGGAGGTGGACGGACTGAGCGCCTGTATGCGCATCCGCGAGTTTTCCGCCGTGCCGATCATCATGCTCACCGCCCGCAGCGAGGATGCGGACAAGATCATCGGCCTCGAGTCCGGCGCGGACGATTACATTACCAAGCCCTTCAACATTTTAGAGCTGAAGGCGCGCATACGCGCGCTGCTGCGCCGCGCGGGACAGACCGCGCAAAAGCGCACGGAGCTTCTGACCGCCGGCGGCATCGCGCTCGACACCGAGCGGCGCATCGCGCTGCGCGACAGCGCGCCGGTCGATCTGACGGCGAAGGAATACGACATTTTAGAGCTGCTCATCAAGAACCCCCACCGCGTCTACTCGCGCGAAAACCTGATGGACCTTGTGTGGGGCTATACCTACGCGGGAGACTACCGCACGGTGGATGTTCACATCCGCCGCCTGCGCGAAAAGCTCGAGCGCGACCCCGCCGAGCCGGAGCACATCATGACCAAGTGGGGCGTGGGGTACTACCTCAAGGATTGAGAAGAGAGCGGGGGAGAGAACGGGCGAGGGGAGGGAGCGCCGTGCGGCGAGCGAATTTACAGGTCAAGTTCGGCCTGAGCTATATTCTCATCATCGCGGCGGTGCTGGTGTTTATGAACACCTACCCGCTGATCGTGTCGGAAAATCTGGTCGTCCGATCCAAGCAGACGACGCTGCAAAGCAGCGTGAGCGTGATGGTGACGGCGTTGAGCGGCCTGGAGGAGCTGAGCGAGGAGAATGTTGCCTCCGCGATGACGCTCGTGGAGGATACGGGCATCTCGCGCATCCTCGTGACCGACGCCGCGGGGCGCATCCTCTACGACACCCGCGAGACGGACGCCGCGGTGGGGCGCTACGGGCTTTATACCGAGATCGTGCAGGCGCTGCGGGGGTATGATACCTTCCACGCAGACTTCACCGACGGGGCGTTCCGCAGCCGAGCAGCCTCGCCGGTCATCTACCGCAGCCAGACCATCGGCGCGGTCTACGCCTACGAATACGATGTCGAGCAGGCGACGCTGCTGCTGACGCTGCAAAAGAACCTGCTACGCATCTCGGCGGCGGTCGCGCTCGTGGTCGTGCTGCTGAGCTTTCTGCTCTCGCGGATCCTCACGCGCCGCTTCGGCGCACTGCTCGAGGCGATCCGCCGCGTGCGCGAGGGCGCGTACAGCTATCACGCCGAGATCGGCGGGCACGACGAGATCAGCGAGCTCGCGGACGAGTTCAACAGCCTCTCCGACCGCCTGCAAACGACCGAAGAGGCGCGGCGCCGCTTCGTTTCCGACGCGAGCCACGAGCTGAAAACGCCGCTGGCGGGCATCCGTCTGCTCTCCGACTCTATTTTGCAGACGGAGGACATCGACGACGCCACCGTGCGCGAGTTCGTGGGCGACATCGTGCAGGAGACCGACCGCCTGACGCGCATTACGGAAAATCTTCTGCGCCTCACGCGGCTGGACAGCGGCGTGGTGGAGCCCGCAGAGCGCGTGGCGGTCGCGCCGGTCATCGAGCGCGCGGTGCGGATGCTCCGCCTGGTCGCCGAGGTGCGGCAGATCGCCCTGCACTACGAGATCGAGCGCGAGGAGAGCGTGCTGGCCAGCGGGGACGAGGCGCACCAGATCATCTATAACCTCACGGAAAACGCCATCAAGTACAACCGCCCCGGCGGCTTTGTGTGCGTGACGCTCACCGGTACGGAGGACGAGTGCGTGCTGCGCGTGGAGGACAACGGCATCGGCATTCCCGAGGAGGATAGGCCGCGCGTATTCGACCGCTTCTACCGCGTGGACAAGATGCGCTCGCGCGCCGCGGGCGGCACGGGGCTGGGGCTTTCCATCGTGGCGGATACAGTGCGCCGCCGCGGCGGCAGCATCGCCGTCAGCGCCCGCGAGGGCGGTGGCAGCTGCTTTACGGTTTGCCTGCCGGCGGCGCGAGGGGAGGGGGAGGCATGAAAAAACGGACGAGCCTTCTGCTCTCGTTCCTCGCGCTCGTGCTGCTGCTCGCCGCCTGCGTGCGCGGCGGCGAAGCGGACGAGGAGAACGGCTATCTGCTCTATTACCCCGCCGCGGAGCTGCGCAGCGTGTCGGGCGGGGACGCCATCGTGACGCGCAGCGTGCAGATCGAGGACGCGGAGACGCTTGCCAAGGACGAGCTGGCGCAGCGCCTTTTAGAGCAGCTGCTCGGCCCCGTGCCGGATGCCGGCGTGCGCGCGCCGCTGCCGAGCGGCACGAAGGTGCAGAGCCTGACGGTCCGCGGCAACTGGGCGAGCGTGGATCTCTCGCGCCAGTATGCGCGCCTTGCGGGCATCGACCTGACGCTCGCGGATTACTGCATGACGCTGACGCTCACGCAGCTTGACGGCGTGAACGCCGTGTCTATCACCTCGCTTGGGCAGGAGATCCCCTATCGAAAGACGCAGATGCTCACAGCGGCGGACCCGCTGCTGTCAATGCGGGAGGACGCGCGGCGCCCCATCATCGTTTCGCTCTATTTCCCGAACCGCGACGGCGTGCTGTGTGAGGAAAAGCGCACGCTGGCGCTCTACGAGGGGCAGAGCCGCGTGAACGCGCTGCTTGAGGCGCTCTCGCAGGGGCCTGAGAGCGGGGAGCTGCTGGCACTGCTGCCGGAGGGCTTTGCTGCGATCTCTGCCCGCGTGGAGGAGGAGACCTGCTATCTCAACCTGCCGGCGGACGCCGACCTCGGAGCCGACCCGCAGCAGACGGTGGACGCGCTGGTCCGCTCGCTCTGCTCGCTCGACGGCGTCGGGCGGGTGCAGCTTGCGGTGGACGGCGAGATCGTGCCGCTGCTCAACGGCGTGAGGGTCGGCGAGCCGCTGACGCCGTGAAAAAGGACGGAAAAGCCGCGCGGCCCTGCCGCGCGGCTTTTTGAATGAGCGGAGACGGTATTTTGGCGGGGCGGAGAGGGTTTTTGTTGAGTTTTGCGCGCGCATGGGCTATACTGTATCCTGAGAAAGAATGAAAACACGGAGGGCTATGACGATGAAGCTGATGGTGCTGGACGGCAACTCGATCCTCAACCGCGCCTATTACGGCATCCGGCCGCTGACGACGAAGGACGGCTTTTATACGCAGGCGATCTACGGCTTTCTCACCACGATGGCGCGGCTGGAGGACGAGGAGCGGCCCGACGCAGTGTGCGTGGCCTTCGACCGGCGCGAGCCGACCTTCCGCCACTTGGAGTACGAGGGCTACAAGGCGCAGCGCAAGGGGATGCCCGAGGAGCTTGCCATGCAGCTGCCGGTGATGAAGGAAGTCCTGGATGCGATGAACATTCCGCGCTACGAGCTGGCAGGCTACGAGGCGGACGACCTCATCGGCACCATCTCGCGCAAATGCGAGGCGGCGCTCTGGGACTGCGTCGTCGCAACGGGCGACAAGGATTCGCTCCAGCTCGTCACGGAGCGCACGACGGTGAAGCTGATCTCCACCCGCATGGGGCAGACGACCACCAAGCGCGTGACACCGGAGAGCTTTGCCGAGGAATACGGCTTTGAGCCGCTCCGCATCATCGACCTCAAGGCGCTCATGGGCGACGCGAGCGACAACATCCCGGGCGTCCCCGGCATCGGGGAGAAGACCGCGATGGCGCTCATTCAAAAGTACCGCAGCATCGACGAGCTTTACCGCCTGCTGCCCGATATTGACGCCAAGCCCGGCGTCATCAAAAAGCTGACCGAGGGCGAGGGGAGCGCGCGGCAGAGCTATCATCTGGCGACGATCCTCACCGATGCGCCGCTGGACTTCGCGCCGCAGGACAACCTGCGCCGCGCGCCCTCCGACGCGCTCTATCCGCTCTTGATGCGCTTGGAATTTCACAAGCTCATTGAGAAAATGGGCTTGAAGGCGTCCGAAGAGCCGCTCGCCGCGGCGGAGACAGCCGAATGTACCGTGACCGCCGAGGCCGTGACCGCGGCGGCGCGGGCCGAGGAAGTGCTTGCCCTGTGCCGCAAGGCGGAGCGGGTGACGGTGCTGGCCCTGCCCGACCTCTCCGGCGTGATCGCGGAGTGGGAGGAGAGCGAGGCGGAGACGCTGAGCGCGGAGTTTTTCTTCGACCGCTACGAGGGCGACTGGAACGCGCTGCTGCGCGCGCTCTTCTCCGCCGACATCAAAAAGGTCAGCCACAACATTAAGGACCTCATGCACACGCTGCTGGAAAACGATCTTCCCGCCGAGGGCTTTGTGTTCGACACCGCGCTCGCCGCCTACCTCATCGACGCGACAGCGGGGAAGTACGACATCTCCTCGCTCTTTGCCGTCTACTTCCATACGCAGCTTGCCGCGCCGGCGCATCTTGCGCCGGGCGCCTTTGATCTGCTCGGCGACGCGCGCGAGGCGGAAACGGCGTTTCACAGCTATACCTCTGCCGTCGGCGCGCTCTATGAGGCGCTTGCGCCGCGCATCGAGGAGCGGCAGCTCCATACGCTTTATTATGAGGTCGAGCTGCCGCTGTGCCGCGTGCTCGCGGAGATGGAGCTTGCGGGTATCCGCGTGGACGCGAAGTCGCTCGCGGACTTCGGCGCGGCGATGGACGCGGAGCTGAAGTCACTTGAGGAGCGCATCTATGAGGAGGCCGGCGGGGCGTTCAACATCAACTCCCCCAAGCAGCTCGGCGAGGTGCTCTTCGGCCGACTCGGCCTGCCGCACGGCAAAAAGACAAAAACAGGCTGGTCCACAAACGCGGACGTGCTCGAAAAGCTCCGTTGGGAGCATCCGATCGTCGCCGACGTGCTGCAATATCGACAGTACGCCAAGCTCAAGTCGACCTACTGCGACGCTCTTTTGAAGGTGCTCGGCCCGGACGGGCGCGTGCGCACAAGCTTTCAGATGACGGTGACGGCGACGGGGCGGCTCAGCTCCACCGAGCCGAATTTGCAGAATATCCCCACGCGCACGCCGCTCGGCAGCGAGCTGCGGCGGATGTTCGTGCCCGAGTGCGGAAATGTGCTCGTGGACGCGGATTACAGCCAGATCGAGCTGCGCCTGCTCGCCCACATCGCGGACGACAAAACGATGCAGCAGGCATTTTTGAGCGGGGAGGACATCCATACCGTCACCGCCTCGCAGGTGTTCGGTGTGCCGGTCGAGATGGTGACGCGGCAGATGCGCTCGCACGCGAAGGCGGTCAACTTCGGCATCGTCTACGGCATCTCTGCCTTCTCGCTCGCGCAGGACATCGGCGTGAGCGTCGCCGAGGCGAAGGAATATATGCAGAGTTATCTTGAGCGCTTTTCCGGCGTGCGCCGCTACATGAGCGAGATCGTGGAGAAGGCGAAGGAGCAGGGCTATGTCGAAACGCTGCTGCACCGCCGCCGCGACCTTCCAGAGCTGACGGCGAGCAATTTCGCCACGCGCTCGTTCGGTGAGCGTGTTGCGCTCAATATGCCCATTCAGGGCACGGCGGCAGATGTGATGAAGCTCGCCATGGTGCGCGTTTTCGACCGCTTGCGGCGCGAGGTCCCGCAGGCGCGGCTGCTCTTGCAGGTCCACGACGAGTTGATCGTCGAGTGCCCCGAGGAGCTGGCGGAGCGGGTGGCGCGGCTGCTCACCGAGGAGATGGAGGGCGTGATGTCCCTCTCCGTGCCGCTGGTGGCCGAGGCGCACTGGGGCAAAAACTGGCTGGAGGCAAAGTGAATGGGTGAGAGAACTATGGCGGTGCGTATCGTACCGATGAAAACCGAGCATCTCGACGCGGTGGCGGAGCTGGAGCGGACCTGCTTTACCGTGCCTTGGTCGCGCAATGCGCTCGCCGAGGAGCTGGACAACGCGCTCTCGGCCTTTCTGGTGGCGCTCGACGAAGAGGAGCGCGTGGTCGGCTATGCGGGCTTGCAGGTCGTGCTCGACGAGGGCTACATTACGAATGTCGCCGTGCGGCCCGACTGCCGCCGCCGCGGCGTGGCGGGCAGGCTGCTCGATGTGTTTGAGCGCTTTGCCGAGGGCAATCACCTTGCCTTTCTCACGCTTGAGGTGCGCGCGGGCAACTACGCCGCCATCGCGCTCTACGGGCGGCACGGCTACCGCGGCGTGGGCCGCCGCAAGAACTACTACGAGCATCCAAAGGAGGATGCCGTTATCATGACGAGGGAATTCGGGGAGGGAGCGAAATGAAGATACTGGCCTTTGAATCCTCCTGCGACGAGACCGCGGTGGCGGTCGTCGAGGACGGCAGGAGGGTGCTCTCGGACGCCATCGCCTCGCAGGCGGATATGCACGCGCTCTACGGCGGCGTCGTGCCGGAGATCGCCTCGCGCAAGCACATTGAGGCCATCGCCGCGCTGACGGACAAGGCGCTCGCGGACGCGGGCGTGTCGAAATGCGACATCGACGCGGTGGCCGTCACCTATGCGCCGGGGCTGATCGGCGCGGTGCTGGTGGGGCTGAGCTTCGCCAAGTCCGTCGCCTACGCGCTCGGCGTGCCGCTCATTCCCGTGCATCACATCCGCGGGCACATCGCGGCGAACTACCTCGCCTTTTCAGAGCTGGAGCCGCCGTTTCTTGCGCTTTGCATGTCCGGCGGCAACACGCTGCTCGTGGACGTGGGGGGCTATACGGACTTTGCTCTCGTCGGCGCGACGCGCGACGATGCGGCGGGCGAGTGCTTCGACAAGGCCGCGCGCGTGCTCGGGCTGCCCTATCCCGGCGGAAAACCGATGGACGAGCTGGCGCAGCAGAGCGGGGGCGGCGTGTACGACCTGCCGCGCGCGAGCATCGAGGGCCATCCGCTCGACATGAGCTTTTCCGGCTTGAAAACCGCGGTGGTCAACCTCGCGCACAACGCCGAGCAGAAGGGCGAGGCGCTCGACCGCGCGGCGCTCGCGCGGGACTTCACCCGCGCGGTGTCCGATGAGCTGGTGCCGCGGGCGATGCGCGCCGCGCGGGAGTGCGGGCGAAAAACACTTGTCGCTGCCGGCGGCGTGGCCGCAAACAGCATCCTCCGCGCCGACCTTGAGGCGGCGTGCGCGCGCGAGGGCGTGAAGCTCTATCTGCCGCCGCTGCGGTTCTGCGGCGACAACGGCGCGATGATCGGCGCGCAGGGCTACTATGAGTATCTGGCGCTTGCGCGCGCGGACCTATCGCTCAACGCCTACGCCACGCGCGGCATTGACGAGGCAGTGGTCGCCTACTGCGCACAGGAGCGGAAGGCACCGATGTGAGGCGCGCAGCGCGCGAGACATGAAAAAGAAAGCGTCCGCATATCCTCTACCAAAACAAAACGGGGAGGATATGCGGATGTTTTTACGGTTTTCTTTTCGGAAGGGGCGCGGCAAGCGCGAGGCGGCGAGGCCGCGCTTTTTTGTGCTTCACCGCAGGACGCTGAGCGTCGGCGCGGCGCTGCTGGCGGCGGCCGCCATCTTCGGCGCGGTGAACGCGCCCGCCGCCGTGCGGGCCTCGGTCGCGACGCGGCAGCTGCCCATCTACTGCGTTGAGCGCGACCAGAAGGTGTGCAGCATCTCGTTCGACGCGGCGTGGGGGGCGGACAACACGCAGAGGATCCTCGACGTGCTCGCGGACTACGGCGTCAAGGCGACCTTTTTTGTCGTCGGCAACTGGGCCGACCAGTATCCCGCGCAGGCCAAGGCCATCGTGGAGAGCGGCTGCGAGCTGATGAACCACTCCAACGCGCACGACCACTTCAACACACTCACTGCCGAGCAGATCATCGCCGACGTGAACACCTGCAGCGATAAGATCGAGGCGCTCACCGGTATCCGTCCGACGCTGATCCGCTGCCCCTTCGGCGAGTACGACGACCATGTGATCTCCGCCATCCGCTCGGTCGGCATGGAGCCGATCCAGTGGGATGTGGACAGCTTGGACTGGAAGGGCATTTCGGCCGCGGAGATCACCAAGCGCGTGACGGGCAAGGTGCAGAACGGCTCCATCGTGCTCTTTCACAATGCGGGGGAGCACACGCCCGAGGCGCTGCCGGACATTCTGGACCATCTGCTCGGCGCGGGTTATGAGGTGGTGCCGATCTCGCAGCTGCTGCTGACCAGCTGCGAGACCTACATCGACCACACGGGACGGCAGTGCGTGAAGAAGGGGTGAGCGGGCAGCGGACTTACAGGCCCATCTCTTTCTTCACCTCGCCGAAGCACTTGACCGCGAAATCGAGGTCTTCCTTCGTGTGGCCCGCGGAGATCTGCGTACGCACGCGGTCGCGGCCCTTGGGGACGACCGGATAGCAGAAGCCGACGACATAGACGCCCTTTTCGAGCATCCTGCGGGCGAACTCGTTCGCCACCTTGGGATCGTAGAGCATGACGGGCACGATGGGGTGCTCGCCGGGGAGCAGGTCAAAGCCGAGCTTTTCCATCTCCGCGCGGAAGTAGCGCGCATTCTCGTGTACGCGGTCGCGCAGCGCAGTGGACTCGGTGAGCATACGGATCGTTTCGATCGTCGCGGCGCAGATAGCGGGCGCGAGGGAGTTGGAGAAGAGATAGGGACGGCTGCGCTGGCGCAGCAGGTCGACGATCTCGCGTCTGGCGGCGGTGTAGCCGCCGGACGCACCGCCCATCGCCTTGCCGAAGGTGCCGGTGAGGATGTCCACGCGGTCCATCACGCCGCAGAATTCGGGCGTGCCGCGCCCGTGCGCGCCCATGAAGCCGACGGCGTGGCTGTCGTCCACCATCACGAGCGCGTCGAACTCGTCGGCGAGGTCGCAGATGCCGCGGAGGTTGGCGATGTAGCCGTCCATGGAGAACACACCGTCGGTCGCAATGATGATCCGCTTGCAGCCCGCCTCGCGCGCCGCGGTGAGCTGTGCGCGCAGATCGTCCATGTCGCTGTTATGGTAGCGGTAGCGGTGCGCCTTGCACAGGCGCACGCCGTCGATGATGCTCGCGTGGTTCAGCTCGTCGGAGATCACGGCGTCGTCCGCGCCGAGCAGCGTTTCAAAAAGGCCGCCGTTCGCGTCAAAGCAGGAGGAGTAGAGGATGGCGTCCTCCATGCCGACAAAGGCCGCGATCTCGCGCTCGAGCGTTTTGTGGATCTCCTGCGTGCCGCAGATGAAGCGCACGGAGGAGAGGCCGAAGCCCCACTCGTCGTAGCTCTTCTTCGCCGCCTCGATCAGGCGCGGGTGGTCGGAAAGGCCGAGGTAGTTGTTCGCGCACATATTCACCACGCCGTGCGCGGCGGTGGTGTCGATGCGGCTTTTCTGAGGCGTGGTGATGATGCGTTCATCCTTGTAGGTGCCTGCCTCGCGGATGGCGGCAAGCTCGGCGCGGTAGCTTTCGTAGGCTGACTTCATGGCTCGTTCCTCCTTATTTTTTCGTCCAGTCGAGAATGACCTTGCCGCTCATGCCGCTGTGCATGGCCTCAAAGCCCTTTTCAAATTCGGTGTAGTGGAAGCGGTGGGTGATGGCGGGGGTGAGATCCAGCCCGCCCTGCACCATGTAGCTCATCTGATGCCAGTTGTCCATCTTGCGGCCGTAGATGCCCTGGAGCGTCAGGCCCTTGCCGATGACAAGGTTCATGTCCATCTGGACAGGGCCGTTGCCGAGGCCGAGAAGGCTGATCTTGCCGCCGTTGCGCATCACGCCGATCATCTGGCGCAGCGCAGCGCCGGAGCCTGACATCTCAAAGCCGACATCGAAGCCCTCGACGAGTCCCTGCTCGCGCATGGCGGCCGTCAGGTCCTCCTTCGCGGAGTTGATGGCCGCGTCCGCGCCCATCTTCTTCGCAAGCCCCAGCCGATAGTCGTTCAGGTCGGTGACAACCACGCGCCGCGCGCCCGCATACTTGGCGATGGCGACGGCAAGGATGCCAACGGGACCCGCGCCCGTGATGAGCACATCCTCGCCCACGAGGTTGAACATCAGCGCCGTGTGCGTCGCGTTGCCGACCGCGTCGAACATGGCGACCACATCCTCGTCGAGCGAGGGATCGATGAGGATCACATTGCGCGCGGGGATGCAGAGGTACTCCGCGAACGCGCCGTCGCGGTCCACGCCGACGCTCGTGGTGTTCTTGCACCACTGGATGTTGCCCGTGTGGCAGTTGCGGCAGTGGCCGCAGGTGATGTGGCCCTCGCCCGAAACGCGCTGGCCGACGGTCAGCCCCGTCACGCCCGCGCCGAGCGCGGCGATCTCGCCGACATACTCGTGCCCGATGACCATGGGCGGCTTGACATGCTGGGCCGACCACTCGTTCCAGTCGTAGATGTGCACGTCCGTGCCGCAGATGGCGGTTTTGTGGATCTTGATGAGAACTTCGCCGGGACCGGGGACAGGAACTTCCACCTGTTTGAGCTCCAAACCGGGGCCGGCACTGGTTTTGCAGATAGCGTCCATAAGCTGCATCGTCATGTCCTCCATACATAGTCATATTGCGAAAAAGTGTTCTTTGGCTAAAGGCATGGTATAACATGGATCTGCGAATGTCAAGAAAAAAAGCAAAAAAGACCACGCGGCACGACGGAAGCTGCTGCGCTTGTCGTGCCGCGCGGGGAAAATGCCTTGGACAGGCTGTCAGGCATACACTCTGGGCGTGATGATCCAAATTTAGCTTGGCGGCTCTATGCTCGGTCAGATAGTCGGACAATTAGGCGGCACGGGGGCCGACAGGCAAATTGCAGAGCACGCAAAAATATGAGGGTGTGTTTCAATTATGTGAAGTGACGAGAAAATGTTTCTATTTCAGATCAAAAGACAGGAACTATAACGATTTGTGTTCTTCCTCCTTGACATTTAATAAATATGCGTTAATTTATGTTGTAGATAAGCTGTGTCAGAAGCCTTGGATGCAAGGAATTTACACCTTCTGCGCAACGGAAAGGTAAGGTCAGAAAAATGAGGATCACTGTTATGCGTGCAAATCCTGCCGGGAATATTACGCTGTTTGTGCTCTCTCCCGTGGAAAAGAAGGATCATGCATCTCTCGCGGAGAAACTGATGGCGCTGGAGCAGTTCAAAGCGGAACAGGTGGGCTATTGCTGCGAGCCGGAGTCAGACGTGGATGGCCACATGGAAATGTCCGGCGGAGAGTTTTGCGGAAACGCGACGAGGGCTTATGGTATGCTGGTGGCGCAGCAGAAGAAAATGACTGGAAAAGAGAGCCTGAAAATCAGAGTGAGCGGGTGCGACCACCCTGTAAAGGTAGATGTTGACATGGAGGCGCAGACGGCCCGCTCGGAAATGCCGCTGCCGCGCTTCGTTCGCAGGGAGCTGGTGGAAGGCAAGGAGGGCGTGCTCGTCCATTTAGGAGGAATTGCACACTTTGTCGTAGAAAATGTGGAGCCCTCCCTTGCGTTTTTTGAACAGGCGGAGACAATGTTCCGCGGCTTGAATGATCTTGATGCTTACGGCGTTATGTTTCTTGATGGGAAAACACATCGGCTTACGCCGCTTGTTAAGGTGCCGGCGGCAAATTCACTGTTCTGGGAAGGCAGCTGCGGCAGCGGCAGTCTGGCGACTGTGATCGCGCGGACGGAAGGAATGGCGGATGGCGAGTATTCAGAAGACATTATTCAGCCTGCCGGAACGGTTCGTGTGACAACGATGAGGAAGAACGGCCGGGTGGCTGCCGCTTATATCGGAGGCGGGGTAGAGCTTGATGCTCCGGTCGAGGTCGAAGTGTAAAGATTTCAAGAACGGCTTGTGCATTGCATTTCTGTGACCACACGGCATGAGACGCTTTGGGCGGACGCAAAAAGAGGTTGACGATTGGGACGGATGCGCCTATAATAAGCGCAAAACGGCGCCCCGCGGGGCCATTGGCGAGCGGTATGCCCTGCCGAAGCAGGCAGGAGAGAAAGGAAACAGGACAGCATGCAGGAACTGAGCAGAAGAAACGAGCATTTTACCGACTCCGTCATCCGGCGGATGACGCGCATCAGCATCGACTGCGGCGCGATCAATCTGGCGCAGGGCTTTCCCGACTTCGACCCGCCCGAGGCGATGACCAGGCGGCTGGAGGAGGTCAGCAAGACCGGGCCGCACCAATATCCCATCACGATGGGCGCGCCGAACTTTCGGCAGGCGCTCTCGCGCAAGTGCGAGCGCTTCATGGGGCTGCGCTACGACCCCGAGACCGAGATGGTCGTGACCATCGGCTCGACCGAGGCGATGGTGGACACTATTTTCGCCCTGACCGACCCGGGCGACAAGATCGTGATGTTCTCGCCCTATTTTGAAAACTACCGCGCGCAGACCATCATGGCGGGCTGCGAGCCGGTGTTCGTGCCGCTCACGCCGCCGGCCTTTGGCTTTGATCCCGAGGTGCTCGAGGACGCGTTCCGACAGCACCCGAAGGCGATTTTGATCTGCAACCCCTCGAACCCGAGCGGCAAGGTGTTTACCTACGAGGAGCTCAAGCTCATTTCGGAGCTGTGCAGCAGGTACGATGTCTATGCTATCATGGACGAGGTCTACGAGCACATCGTCTATGAGGGGCACAAGCACACCTATATGAGCACGCTGCCCGGGATGCGTGAGCGCACGGTCTGCTGCTCGAGCCTGTCGAAGACCTATTCCATCACCGGCTGGCGGCTGGGCTATGCCCTCGCGCCGCAGAACATCATGGACCGCATCAAGCAGTATCACGACTTCAACACCGTCGGCGCGCCCTCGCCGCTGATGGAGGCCGCGGTCGTCGGTCTCGATATGCCGATGCGCTATTATGAGGAGTTCGGCGCGCACTACGCGCACATGAAGGCGCTCTTCACCGGCGGCATGAGGGAGCTCGGCATCCCCTTCACCGACCCGCAGGGCACCTACTTCGTGCTGGCGGACATCTCGCCGTTTATGAAGAAGGGGCAGTCCGATGTGGACTTCTGTGTCGAGCTGGCGCAGAAGCTCGGCGTGGGCGCGGTGCCGGGCAGTTCGTTCTTCGCCGAGGATGTGAACCACATCATCCGTCTGCACTTCGCCAAGCGCGACGAAACGCTCAACGCGGCGCTCGAGCGATTGAGCCATCTCAAGGAGCTTGCGCACTGACGCGAAAGGAAAAAACGGACGCTGCTTTCAGCAGCGTCCGTTTTCGCTTTGCGGGGGAGCTTTTTCGTTTTCTGTGCCGGGCTTTTCCGAGGGGCGGCGGGGCTTACAGCGCGGACGACATGAAGCCGCCGTGCAGCCAGCGGGACAGCTCGGCGGGGGTGCCCGGTGTGCCGACGGTGGCAAACTCTGTGCGGCGGGGGATCATTTTGGCGTTGTCATTGCTCTCCGCCCACTGCACGCGCTGGAGGATATGCTCCGTGCAGCGCGAGAGGTCACCTTCGGGCGCGGGCTTATATTGGAGAAGGATGGTCACATAGCGGTTGTCGGAGGTCCAGCGGCCGAAGTTGGTCGTCGGCTTGCGCCACCTCCAAAGACACTCGCCGCCGCTTTCGCGGCGCAGCCTGAGATAGCCGTCGGCGATGTCCTGTGTGCAGCGCATCAGCCAGATGACATGGTAGCCTGCGCGCTGAAAATGGGAGCAGACCTTAAAGAAGTTTTCCTGCATCAAAAGCCCGTCCTGCAGCATCATCACGAAGTGGTTGATCTGCACATAGGCAAGCATCGTTTTTCCGTCCGCCTCGATGGGGACATTGCGGCACTCCGACGGCACGAGCGACTGCCACTGGCTGCGCCAGTCCTCTGTGGAGGACTGGACGAGGGGCGTCCGCTTCTTTTTCCAAGGCAAGAGCATGGCGGTCTCCTTTCGGGCGGTGATCGTTCCTGCTGCCATTATAAGGGATGGGAGGCGTCTGCGCAAGCGCTATTTCGACACGGAACGCACGGGAACAGGCACGCAGGCGCGGGGGAAATTGCAAAAACGGCTTGTTTTCCGCGTGCGGATGTAGTACAATATACTTTACCATTATGCACTTTTGCGGCGTGGCGAGCGCCGCCGTATCAAATACGAAGGAGCGAGAAAAAGCTATGAACATGATCCAGAGCGCAAAGGACCAGATCGCCGCCCTGACGCAGGGTGCTTACCGCGCCGCCGTGCAGGAGGGTCTGCTCCCCGACGGTGTGGAGACCGTCCCCGCGGTCGAGATCCCCAAGGACACCGCCAACGGAGACTATACGACGACCTTCTGTCTGGCAGCGTCCAAGGCGATGCGCAAGAATCCGCGTGAGGTGGCGGCCATTCTCACGCAGCACATGAGCTTTGACGGCACCTATTTTACCTCCGTTGAGATCGCGGGTCCCGGCTTTCTGAACTTCCGCCTCGGCGAGAAGTGGTACGCCGATGTTATCGCCGAGGTGGAGCGCGCGGCGGATGCCTACGGCCGCGGCGAGGGCCTCAAGGGAAAGAGGATCATGGTCGAGTTCGTCTCTGCCAATCCCACCGGCCCTATGCATATGGGCAACGCGCGCGGCGGCGTGCTCGGCGACACGCTTGCGAGCGTGCTCGACTGGTCGGGCGCGGATGTGTGGCGCGAATTTTATGTCAACGACGCGGGCAACCAGATCGAGAAGTTCGCCAAGAGCTTAGAGGCGCGCTACTTCCAGATCATCAAGGGTGAGGATGCCGTCGAGTTCCCCGAGGACGGCTACCACGGCGACGACATCAAGGAGCTCGCCCGCGCGTTTTATGAGGAGCACGGTGAGAGCTATGTGGATAAGACCGAGGAGGAGCGCCACGCCGCGCTTGCGCGCTTCGGTCTTGACCGCAACATCCCCAAGATGCAGAGCGACCTCAAGCGCTACGGCATCGAGTTCAACAAGTGGTTCTTTGAGTCCGAGCTGCACGAGAGCGGCTTCGTCGCCGACACTGCCGAGCGGCTCAAGGAGCTGGGCTACACCTATGAAAAGGACGGCGCGCTGTGGCTCAAGACTGCCGAGATCACCCGCGCGCAGCTGCGCAAGACCGGCAAGAAGGACGAGGACATCGACAAGCTCGACCTCAAGGACGATGTGCTGCGCCGCTCCAACGGCTTCTACACCTACTTCACCGCCGACATTGCCTATCACCGCAATAAGTTTGAGGTGCGTCACTTCGACAAGGTCATCGATGTCTTCGGCGCCGACCACCACGGCCACGTCGCCCGCTTGAAGGGCGCGATGGACGCGCTGGGGCTCGACGGCACGAACAGGCTCGACGTGGTGCTGATGCAGCTCGTGCGCCTTGTGCGTGACGGCGAGGTGGTGCGTATGTCCAAGCGCACGGGCAAGACCATCTCGCTCTCCGACCTGCTCGATGAGATTCCCGTGGATGCCTGCCGCTACTTCTTCAACGCCAAGCCCGACACGCAGATGGACTTCGACCTCGGTCTCGCTGTGCGTGAGGACAGCGAGAACCCCGTCTACTATATCCAGTACGCCTATGCGCGTATTTGCAGCCTGCTCAAGACGATGGCGGACGAGGGCCGCGCCGTTCCCGCGGCGGACAAGACTGATCTGACGCTGCTCTCCGGCGAGCAGGAGCGTGCGCTCATCAAGGAGCTGGCGGGCTTCGGTGAGGAGATTCGCATGGCCGCCCGCGACTACGACCCGAGCTATATCAACCGCTATCTCATGCGCCTTGCCGGCGCGTTCCACCGCTTCTACAACGCCTGCCGCATCAAGGGCGAGGCGGACGAGGTGGCGAACGCCCGTCTGTTGCTTGCCGCGGCGACTCGCCAGGTGCTCGCCAACGGCCTGACCATCCTCGGCCTGAGCAAGCCGGAGAAGATGTAAGGCTCATATTATATTGTAATGTAAGAGAAGCCCCTGCCTGCAAAAGCAGACGGGGGCTTCGGCTGTTGTAAATCAAAGGTTTGCTGCGGCATCGGAGAAAGCGTAGAAGAATTGCTCCAAAGTTTCGATGGACATCGTGATTTCGACCGTCGTACCTTCACGATTATTTTGATCCTTAAAGGTGAGACAACTGACAGAAATGGGCCTGCCGGACTCGGGTAATATTTCCGCGTTGACGGTAATTGCTTTGTGCGCGGCACTATTGCGAAGATGCTGCGCGACTTGACGGAGACTGCGCGGAGGCAGCGTGGTTGAAAAGGTACTGCACTCGGAAAGAATATTCTCCAACAAAGATTCGCCGATAATGTCTTGCGAGATTTCATCAAACAGCGTTTTGCTTGGCAGGATAAGAAGTCCGATCAGGGAGTCGATGAGGGCTGTCGTAGGGCTGCCGCTGCTTTTCAAAAGCTCGTAGTTCTCTCTGCTGCACTTTGCGTGGTCCCGAATGAATTTTCTTTCTTCCATAGATGAAACACTCCCTTACTGATTGGCAATAATTGCCTTAATGCTGGCGCAGACCTGCTGTGCAAAAGCGTCTCGCTCATTGTCAAAATCCCAAGTGTCATTTTTCTTTGCGTATAGGTCAATGGTTACAGATGGAGTTGTGATATCACTTGTATAGATAACGATTTTTGCAATGCCACTTTTCGCTGAGGAAGCGCCAATAATGGCACCTGCACCGCCGCCTATAACTCCGCCGACAACAGCGCGGCTGATTCCTTTTCTTGAAAGCCAACCGTTTTTTGAGAGCACTTCACAATTAATGATTTTTTCGAATGGGATTTTTTGAGGAGAAAAAGGATTGGAAAGGTCATTGCAGATCACGATTTGCCGATTTGCAACGTCTACAATGAAGCGGAAAGCAACCGCTTTAGACCAATCCAACTGCTTGAACGCAGTGTCCTGATAGGTATACACGGTGTCCACATTGATCCCTTCGGATTTAAGCTGATTGGTGTGGCTTTCGATCAGCCCGTTAATTTGCTCTTTGATCAATTCCTGCTTCTCTTTTTGCTTTGCATCAAATATCCAGTAGTAAATGACGGCGAGACAAGCCACTATAAAAATTGCTATAAGAATCTCCATAAAATTTCCCTCCCACATTATTCTCACCGGTGCCGCCGCGGAGCGGGGGAGTGCAAGCCCGCTCCGCGTGGCAAGCACCGCCGAGAATAACAAAAGCAGTGCAACGGATCTGACAAATCCATCACACTGCCCGATAAAACGATCAAAGCAGACACAGCTACCATAGCCTTTCTCAAAAGGGGTACAAGCCGCATGAACGAAATCAAAAGAACGGCTTGAATATGGAAAGAGAAAAGGATATAATAGCCTTGTAGGTACAGCAATGCTGTTGTGTGGAATGGTCACGACATTCCGCATAGCCCTGCGGTGAGTTGGCGCTCGCCGCAGGGAGCCTGCAAATGTTATTCTCTTACCATTATCTTACAACAGACTTTCCATAAATGCAAGCAGAAAAAGCGGGGATATCCCCGCTTTTCCGTATTTTTAGAGAAGTGCCCTCCTTCTCTTATCCCATCAAAAGCCGCACCGCGGCGGCGGAGGCGAGGAACATCACCGCGTCCGCGCAGAGCGAGGCGGGAATGGTGTAGCGCGTTTTTACGATGCCGACCGAGCCGAAGTAGACGGCGATGGTGTAGAAGGTAGTCTCACTTGACCCAAGCATCACCGCCGCGACGCGGCCGATATAGCTGTCAGGGCCGTAGGTCGCCATCAGTTCGCTGCCGACGGCCAGCGCGCCGCTGCCGGAGATAGGGCGGATGAAAAGGAGCGGCGCGACTTCCGGCGGGATGCCGAGCCTTTCAAGCACGGGCGCGAGCAGCGCGCCGAGGTATTCCATCGCTCCTGACGCGCGGAACATAGAAACGGCGCTCAGCAGCGCGATGAGGGAGGGGAGGATGTGCACCAGCACATGGAGCCCGTCCTCGGCGCCGTGGGTCAGCGCGGCGTAGACATCGACCTTTTTGCCCAGCGCATAGCAGGCGGTGAAGCACAGCAGGAGCGGGACGAGCAGGGAGGAGAGCGACATGGCCTCACTCCCTCCAGACGCGCGCGAGCAGCTTTGCCGCGGCAAGCCCCACGAGGACGGAGAGCGCGGACGCGAGCCATACGGCGGGCAGAATGTCGAAGGGATCGGCGCAGCCGAGGGCGCTGCGCACGCCCGCCACGGTCGTCGGCAGGAGCTGGATGGACGCGGAGTTGAGCACCACGAGCAAACACAGCTCGTCGGAGGCGACGCCGCCGCAGCCGCAGGCCATGCGCCGCGCGGCGCGGAGCCCCAGCGGCGTCGCCGCGTTGCCGAGACCGAGGAGGTCGGCGGAAAGATTGGCCGAGATCGCCGCGAGCGTTTCGGGATCGCGGCTGGCGCGCGGCAGCAGCCGCCGCAGCAGCGGGCGGAACAGCCGCGCGAGCGCGGCGGAGAGCCCGCACTGCTCCATGACCTCCATCACGCCGGTCCAGAGCGCCATCACGCCCGCCATGGACACGCACAGCTCGACCGCGGCGGCTGCGCCCTCGAGTGCGGCGTTCCCCAGCGCGCCGAGCTGTCCGGTCAGCGCACCGAAGAAGAACGAAACGACCGCCATCCCCGTCCAAAGCCATGCCATCGCCATAAAAATGCCCCCTCAAAAGCCGGTTTCGGCCTATTCTATGCCCGCGCGGGGAGGGAGTATGACCGCAGGGCAAGGGTGACAAAAATTCTTTGAAATTTTCTCAAAAAAATTCAAAAATATGCTTGACATCAGCGCCCGTATCTTGTATGATAGGCAGGTCCGCGAGTGGGGGTATCCTGCTCAAATGCGGGCAAAACTGCGATGAACCGGGAGATTGCTCGGGTTTTCTGAGGTAACTTTCGGGGAGTATGTCCGAGAATCGGGCGGCTGAGATGAGTATCTGTACGTTGCGTAGATCGCTGCGCCATGTGTGGACCGGCCGTTTATTCGTGCCGGTTTTCTTATGAGCCGGAATGATACGCACGGATAAGCGTATAAGAAAAAATCTCACCGTACGGCTTCGACAACCAGTGAAAAAACCGTACAAACATGAAGGAGAAACCGAAAATGGCAAAAGAAATGATTCGCATTCGCCTCAAGGCCTATGACCATCAGGTCATCGACCAGAGCGCAGAGAAGATCGTCGAGACCGCCAAGCGCACCGGCGCGACCGTGTCCGGCCCCATCCCTCTGCCCACCAAGAGAGAGATCGTCACCATCCTGCGTGCTGTTCATAAGTATAAGGACTCCCGTGAGCAGTTTGAGCGCCGCACCCACAAGCGCCTGATCGACATTACCAACTCTACCCCCAAGACCGTTGAGGCCCTGATGGGGCTTGAGCTGCCCGCCGGTGTGGAGATCGAGATCAAGCTGTAAACCCTCTCAAAAACGACGCCGTCGTTTTTGAAGCAAATTTTGTTGCTCTACCCAATCGCTCATCGACTTGCGTGAGATGAGCGGGGTCATGTCGGCAGAGCAATGCGGCAAGACCGCAACTAAGCCGACCAATAACCTAACAGGAGGATCATACATGAAAGCAATCATCGGCAAAAAAGTTGGCATGTCTCAGATCTTCGACGAAAAGGGCCACGTGATCCCGGTCACCGTGATCGAGGCCGGTCCCTGTGTCGTCACCCAGAAGAAGACCACCGAGAAGGATGGTTATGAGGCTGTTCAGCTGGGCTATGAGGACGTTGCTGAAAGAAAGCTGTCCAAGCCCGAGGTCGGCCATCTCAACAAGGCCGGCGTTTCCCCCAAGAAGTACCTGCGCGAGTTCAACCTCGACAACGCCGGCGAGCTGGAGCTCGGCGCCGTCATCAAGGCTGATATGTTCCGGGTCGGCGACTTCGTTGACGTGACCGGCACCAGCAAGGGCCACGGCTACGAGGGCGTTGTCAAGCGCTGCGGCTATGCCATCCAGCGCAAGAGCCACGGCGGCGGCCCCGTCCATCGTCATGTCGGCTCCCGCGGCTCGGGCACCGATCCCAGCCGTATCTTCAAGGGTACCGGCGGCCCCGGCCAGATGGGCGGCGACACCGTCACCATCCAGAACCTTGAGGTCGTCAAGGTCGATCCCGAGCTCAATATGCTCGTCGTCCGCGGCGCCATCCCCGGCCCGAAGTACAGCCTCGTCACCGTGAAGAACACGGTCAAGACCCACAAGGTCAAGCAGGCGGGCGCCGGCATCAGCAGCAACCCGCAGAAGGCTTCCGGCCGCAACCCGCAGAAGGCTTCCGCCAGAACGAAATAAGGAAAGGAGTGCTTAAAGAATGTCTACGATTAAAGTTGTCAGCATGACCGGTGCCGAAGTCGGTACCGTGGAGCTGAGCGACGCGATCTTCGGCATCGAGCCGAACATGAGCGTTGTTCACGAGGTCGTGAAAAATCACCTTGCCAACTGCCGTCAGGGCACCCAGAGCGCTCTGACCCGTGCTGAGGTTTCCGGCGGCGGCCGCAAGCCGTGGCGCCAGAAGGGCACCGGCCGCGCCCGTCAGGGCAGCACCCGCTCTCCGCAGTGGACGCACGGCGGCATCGCGTTTGCCCCCAAGCCCCGCTCTTACAGCTACGTGCTCAATAAGAAGGTCAAGCGCCTCGCGCTCAAGTCCGTTCTCTCCGCCAAGGCACAGGCTGGTGAGATCGTCGTCGTCGACAAGATCGCGATGGACGAGATCAAGACCAAGAACTTCAAGAACTTCCTCACCGCCGTCAACGCGGAGGGCAAGTCCGTCGTCGTGACCCCCGAGGTCAACGATACCGTCGTCAAGAGTGCCCGCAACATTCCGGGCGTTGTCACCAGCCCTGCAAAGCTCATCAATGTCTATGACCTGATCAACGCCAAGAACCTGGTCATCGACAAGGATGCCCTCGCAGTGATCGAGGAGGTGTTCGCATAATGGCTAACGTTTACGATATCGTCATCCGTCCGATCATCACCGAACGCTCCATGGCAGCCGTCGCGGACAAGAAGTATGTCTTCGAGGTCGCCAGGGATGCCGGCAAGATCGAGATCAAGAACGCGGTCGAGCAGATCTTCGGCGTCAAGGTCGCCAAGGTCAACACCGTCAACGTCGCCGGCAAGGCCAAGCGCATGGGCGCGGGTCGTCCCGGCACCACCCGCAGCTGGAAGAAGGCTTATGTCCAGCTCACGGAAGATTCCAAGACCATCGAAGTGTTCGAGGGCATGGTGTAAGGAGGAGAATGAACAATGGCTATCAAGACTTATAAGCCCACTACCCCCTCCCGCCGTCACATGACCGTGTCCGCCTTCGAGGGGATCGACAAGAAGGCCAAGCCCGAGCGCAAGCTGACCAGAGTTCTCAAGAAGAACGCCGGCCGCAACAGCTATGGCCGCATCACCGTCCGCCATCACGGCGGCGGCAACAAGCAGAAGTACCGCATCATCGACTTCAAGCGCGACAAGACCGATATGTTCGCAACGGTCCTGCGTCTGGAGTATGACCCCAACCGCAGCGCCTACATCGCTCTCGTCGAGTACGAGGACGGCGAGCGCCGCTATGTGATCGCTCCCGTCGGCCTCGCCGCCGGTGACAAGATCATCTCCTCTGCTTCCGCCGATATTAAGCCCGGCAACTGCCTGCCCATCGCCAACATCCCTGTCGGTACGGTCATCCACAACATCGAGATGCACCCCGGCAAGGGTGCCCAGCTCGTCCGCTCCGCCGGCACCGCCGCGCAGCTGATGGCGAAGGAGAACGGCGACGCGCAGATCCGTATGCCCTCCGGCGAGGTGCGTATCGTGCGCACCAACTGCACCGCCTGCATCGGTCAGGTCGGCAATCTCGACCACGAGAACATTCAGATCGGTAAGGCCGGCCGCAAGCGCCACATGGGTTGGCGTCCGACCGTCCGCGGCAGCGTCATGAACCCCTGCGACCACCCCCATGGCGGCGGCGAGGGCAAGGCGCCCGTTGGCCGTCCCGGCCCTGTCACTCCTTGGGGCAAGCCTGCGATGGGTTACAAGACCCGCTCCAAGAAGAACCCGACGAACAAGTTCATCGTCAAGCGTCGTAATGAGAAGTAAGGAGGCAAAGGAACAATGAGCAGAAGCGTTAAAAAAGGCCCGTTTGTTGCCCCTGAGCTGATCAAGCGAGTCGAAGAAATGAACAAGACCGGCGAGAAGAAGGTCCTCAAGACCTGGAGCCGCAGCTCCACGATCTTCCCCTCCTTCGTCGGCCACACCATCGCGGTCTATGACGGCCGCAAGCATGTGCCCGTTTATGTGCAGGAAGATATGGTCGGCCACAAGCTCGGCGAGTTTGCCCCCACCCGTACCTTCCGCGGCCACGCCAAGAAGTCTTAAAGAAGGAGGATGCAGAATATGGAAGCTAAAGCTTATCTGAGATATGTCCGCATCTCTCCGCGCAAGGTCCAGATCGTCTGCGATCTGATCCGCGGCAAGGATGTCGGTACGGCCATGGCGATTCTGATGAACACCCCCAAGGCTGCGTCCGAGCCCCTCATCAAGCTGCTCAAGAGCGCTGTCGCCAATGCTGAGAACAACTTCAGCATGGACACCGGCAAGCTCTATGTGAGCGAGGTCTACGCCACCGGCGGCCCGATCCTCAAGCGCATGATCCCCGCCAGCAAGGGCCGCGGCTATCGCATCAACAAGCGTACCTCTCATGTCACGCTCGCCGTGGCGGAGAAGGAATAAAGGGAGGAGACAGTTTTATGGGACAGAAAGTTAATCCCCACGGCATGCGCGTTGGCGTCATCAAAGACTGGGACTCCCGTTGGTATGCCAAGGACGAGAAGGTCGGCGACCTGATCGTTGAAGATTACAACATCCGCAAGTTCCTCAAGAAGACCCTGTACGGCGCGGGCGTGCCCAAGATCGAGATCGAGCGCTCCAACGACGTCGTCACCCTGTTCGTGCATTGCGCGCGTCCGGGCATGGTCATCGGCAAGGATGGCGCCGAGGTCGAGAAGGTCCGCGCCGCTGTGGAGGCCATGATCGGCAAGAAGGTCAAGCTCAACATCGTTGAGGTCCGCTCTCCCGACATGGACGCTCAGCTCGTCGCTGAGAACATCGCCCAGCAGCTTGAGAAGCGTATTTCTCACCGCCGCGCGATGAAGAACGCCATGGGCCGCGCCATGCGCGCCGGCGCCAAGGGTATCAAGTGCTGCTGCACCGGTCGTCTCGGCGGCCGCGAGATCGCGGGCGTTGAGCACTATCACGAGGGCACCATTCCCCTGCAGACCATCCGCGCCGACATCGACTACGGCTTTGCCGAGGCTGCGACCACCTTCGGCCGCATCGGCGTGAAGGTCTGGATCTACAAGGGCGAGGTCCTCACCCAGACCCTGCGCACCACTCCCCGCACGCTGGATACCACCAAGCCTTACGAGGAGCGCCGCGAGCGTCGTCCTCGCCGCGACGGTGACCGTCGTCCCCGCCGTGACGGCCAGGGGTTCCAGCGCCGCGACGGCCAGGGCGGCTTCAACCGCACCGGCAACCGTCCCCAGGGCGACCGTCCGCAGGGCGGCTTCCGCAAGCCCGCAGAGAATAAGGAAGGAGGGGCTCACTAATGCTTCTGCCGAAGAGAGTAAAGTATCGCCGCGTGCAGCGCGGCCGCATGACCGGTAAGGCCATGCGCGGCAACACCGTCACCTACGGTGAATTCGGTCTTGTCGCCACTGAGCCCGCCTGGATCACCAGCAATCAGATCGAGGCCGCCCGTATCGCCATGACCCGTTACACCAAGCGCGGCGGTCAGGTGTGGATCAAGATCTTCCCCGATAAGCCCGTCACTCAGAAGCCGGCTGAGACCCGTATGGGTTCCGGTAAGGGCTCCCCTGAGTATTGGGTTGCTGTTGTTAAGCCCGGCCGCGTGATGTTCGAGATCGCCGGCGTTCCCGAAGATGTCGCCCGCGAGGCGCTTCGTCTGGCCAGCCACAAGCTGCCCATCAAGACGAAGGTCGTCCGCCGCGAGGACACCGAGACCCAGGAAGTAGGTGAATGAAGATGAAGGCAAGTGAAGTTCGTGCAATGAGCGTCGCTCAGCTCAATGAGAAGCTCGACGCCCTGAAGAAGGATCTGTTTTTCCTGCGCATGCAGCACGCGACCAATCAGCTTGACAATCCTCAGAAGCTCGTTGAGACCAAGCGTGATATTGCCCGAGTCAAAACCATGATCCGTGAAAAGGAGGAGAAGTAACATGGAAGAGAAGAGAATTTCCTCCCGTAAGGTCCGCGTGGGCAAGGTCGTTTCCGACAAGATGGATAAGACCGTCGTCGTTGCGATCGCCGACCGCGTCGCGCACCCCCTGTATAAGAAGATCGTCGGCCGCACCTATAAGCTCAAGGCCCACGATGAGAACAACGAGTGCGGTATCGGCGATACCGTCAAGGTGATGGAGACCCGCCCCCTGTCCAAGGACAAGCGCTGGCGCGTGGTCGAGATCGTCGAAAAGGCTAAGTAAGGAGGTACCGGAAGTATGATTCAGCAAGAGAGTTTCCTCAAGGTTGCCGATAATACCGGTGCCAAGGAGATCAAGTGCATCCGTGTGCTCGGCGGCTCCAGCCGCAAGTATGGCAACATCGGCGATGTCATCGTGGCGTCTGTCCGTAAGGCCCAGCCCGGCGGCACGGTCAAGAAGGGCGAGGTCGTCAAGGCCGTGATCGTCCGCAGCGCCAAGGGCGTCCGCCGCAACGACGGCACCTATGTTCGCTTTGACGAGAACGCCGCCGTCCTCATCAAGGACGACAAGAACCCCCGCGGCACCCGTATCTTTGGGCCCGTCGCCCGTGAGCTGCGCGACAAGGATTACATGAAGATCCTGTCCCTCGCTCCCGAAGTTGTGTAAGGAGGGCTTGAAGAAATGGCTATGAATGTGAAAAAGGGCGATACCGTTATCGTCCTGTCCGGCAAGGACAAGGGCAAGCAGGGCAAGGTGCTCGGCACCGTTCCCAGCGAAGCCAAGGTCGTGGTCGAGGGCATCAACAAGGTGACTTGCCACATCAAGCCCCGCAAGCAGGGCGAGACCGGCGGCATTGTCGAGCGCGAGGCCGCGCTGTATGCCTCCAAGGTGCAGGTGGTCTGCCCCAAGTGCGGCAAGGGCACCCGCGTCGCCCACAAGGTCGAGGGCGGCAAGAAGACCCGCGTCTGCAAGAAGTGCGGCGCTGAGCTGTAAGAAAGGAGAGTTGTAACACTATGGCAAGACTGAAAGAAAAGTATGTTGCGGAAGTGGCGCCTGCTCTCTTTAAGAAGTTCGGCTACACCTCCATGATGCAGGTCCCCAAGATCGAGAAGGTCGTCGTCAACGTCGGCTGCGGCGAGGCTCGTGAGAATGCGAAGGTTCTCGAGGCGGTCGTGCGTGACCTCTCCACCATCACCGGCCAGAAGGCCATCATCACCAACGCCAAGAAGTCCGTTGCGAACTTCAAGCTGCGTGAAGGTATGCCCGTCGGCGCGAAGGTCACCCTGCGCGGCGAGAAGATGTGGGAGTTCCTCGATCGTCTGTTCAATGTGGCGCTTCCCCGTGTCCGCGACTTCCGCGGCATCAGCGCCAACGCCTTCGACGGCCGCGGCAACTATGCCCTGGGCATCAAGGAGCAGCTGATCTTCCCCGAGATCGAGTACGACAAGATCGACAAGATCCGCGGCATGGACATCGTCATCTGCACCACCGCCAAGACCGACGAAGAGGCCCGCGAGCTGCTCACGCAGGTCGGCGCTCCCTTTGAACGCTAAGTAGGAGGATATGTGAAATGGCTAAGAAATCTATGATTCTCAAGCAGCAGGCTCCTGCTAAGTTCTCCACCCGTAAGTACAACCGCTGCAAGATCTGCGGCCGCCCTCACGCCTATCTGCGTGACTACGGCGTCTGCCGTATCTGCTTCCGCGAGCTGGCCTATAAGGGCGAGATCCCCGGCGTCCGCAAAGCCTCCTTCTGATCTTTTTCCGCTATGCTTCGTTGGCGTGACTTGGCGTACACAAAGTACGCCGGCGTCCCGCCGCCTCGCCTAACGAAAAATCTCAAGAAGGACCGATTTTGGAGAGCCTGCTCTCCGATGAACTCTTAACCAGGGGCGTTGTGATATGGACGCCCTGGCGATAAGGATCGCGAAAGGTCACTGTCAATTACGCGTGGTCACACGCGTGTGGGCACGCTCCAAATTGGCAGTGATACCTCGTGACCGAAACGGGGGAAACTCCGTAACTCTAAATTAGGAGGATTTACACTATGCATATCACCGATCCCATTGCGGATATGCTCACTCGCATCCGCAACGCCAACAGTGCCCGTCATGACACTGTTGATGTCCCCGCCTCCAACATGAAAAAGAGCATTGCTCAGATCCTGCTGGACGAGGGCTATATCAAGAGCTATCAGATCGTTGACGACGGTACGCAGGGCGTCATTCACATCACCCTGAAGTACAACGGCAAGGACAAGGTCATCACCGGCCTGCGCCGTGTCAGCAAGCCCGGCCTGCGTGTTTACGTCGGCGCGGACGAGCTGCCCCGCGTGCTCCGCGGCCTCGGCATTGCCATCGTCTCCACCTCTAAGGGCGTCATGACCGACAAGGCTGCTCGCGCGGCTCATGTCGGCGGAGAAGTCCTTGCGTTCGTGTGGTAAGGAGGGTATTGAACAATGAGTCGAATCGGAAGAATGCCCGTTCATGTCCCCGCCGGTGTTGAAGTTACCATCGGTGCGGGCAACCTTGTCACTGTCAAGGGTCCCAAGGGTTCTCTGACCCAGCAGCTTCATCCCGCGATGACTCTCACGCAGGAGTCCGGCGTCGTTCATGTCGCCCGCCCCAACGATGAGAAGGAAAACCGCGCGCTCCACGGCCTCACCCGCGCTCTGCTCCACAACATGGTGGTCGGCGTGAGCGAGGGCTACAAGAAGGAGCTCGAGATCAACGGTGTCGGTTACCGTGCCGCCAAGGAGGGCAACAAGCTCGTCCTGACCATCGGTTTCTCCCACCCCGTTGAGATGTCCGAGATCGAGGGCATCACCATCGAGGTCCCCGGTCCGAACAAGGTCGTTATCTCCGGCTGCGACAAGCAGAAGGTCGGCCAGTTCGCCGCGGAAGTCCGCGAGAAGCGTCCTCCCGAGCCGTATAAGGGCAAGGGCATCAAGTATGTTGACGAAGTCATCCGCCGCAAGGTCGGTAAGACCGGCGCCAAGAAGTAAGGAGGTGTGCCGATATGATTAAAAGACCCGATACCAACGCGCAGCGTCTGAAGCGCCATAAGAGAGTCCGTGCCAAGCTGTCCGGCACTCCCGAGCGTCCCCGTCTGAACGTGTTCCGCAGCGAGAAGAACATCTATGCCCAGATCATCGACGATGTCGCGGGCAACACCCTCGTCGCTGCGTCCTCTTTGGACAAAGAGATCGAAGGCAACGGCGGCAATAAGGCCGCGGCCCGTGCGGTCGGCAAGCTGATCGCCGAGCGCGCCAAGGCCAAGGGCATCGGCACGGTCGTGTTCGACCGCGGCGGTTACCTGTATCATGGCCGTGTTGCCGAACTGGCCGAAGGCGCCCGTGAGGGCGGTCTGGAATTCTAAGAAGGAGGAACAACGAAATGCCCAGATTTGAACGTGAACCGAGCGAATATATGGAAAAGCTCGTTGCCCTCAACCGTGTTTCCAAGACCGTTAAGGGCGGCCGTGTTATGAAGTTCTCCGCGCTGATGGTCGTCGGCGACGGAAAAGGCAAGGTCGGCTACGGCCTTGGCAAAGCTGCTGAAGTTCCCGAGGCGATCCGCAAGGGTCTGGAGGCTGCCAAGAAGAACATGGTCACCGTGACCCTGTCCGGCACCACCATCCCCCACGAGACCATCGGTGAGTTCGGCGCGGGCCGCGTGCTGCTCAAGCCCGCCGCCCCCGGTACCGGCGTGATCGCCGGCGGCGCCGTGCGTGCCGTCGTCGAGGCCGCGGGTATCAAGGATATTCGTACCAAGTGCCTGCGCTCCAACAACGCCAACAACGTTGTCGGCGCCGCTTTCGAGGGCCTGAAGGCTATGCGTAGCCCCGAGCAGGTCGCCAAGATCCGCGGCAAGAGCGTGGAAGAAATCGTGGGATAAGGAGGCAGTAACATGGCTAATCTGAACGTCAAGCTCGTCAAGAGCCTCAATGGCAGACTGGAAAAGCACATCGCCACTGCCAACTCCCTCGGCCTGCGCCGGATCGGCGATGCCACCGTGCAGCCCGACAACGATCAGACCCGCGGCAAGATCGCCCAGATCGGCTATCTGCTGCAGGTCACCGAAGAAAAGTAAGGAGGAGCTGTCTAATGAAGTTACATGAACTGTCTCCTGCCGCCGGCTCCACCAAAGAGGCTTACCGCAAGGGCCGCGGTGCCGGCTCCGGCAACGGCAAGACCGGCGGCCGCGGTCACAAGGGCCAGAAGGCCCGCAGCGGCGGCGGCGTCCGCATCGGTTTTGAAGGCGGCCAGATGCCTCTGGCTCGCGTCACCCCGAAGCGCGGCTTCAACAACATTTTTGCAAAGCCCTATGAGATCATCAACCTCAGCGCGCTCAACGCGTTTGAGAACGGTGAGACCGTCAACGCCGAGGCGCTGCTTGCCAAGGGTATCCTGAACAAGTGCGAGTATGGCTACAAGGTCCTTGGCAACGGCAAGGTCACGAAGAAGGTCAACGTGGAGGCTTCTGCTTTCTCCGCTTCTGCCAAGGAGGCTATCGAGGCAGCAGGCGGAAAGGCAGAGGTGATCTAAGTGATCCAAACGATCCGTAAGGCTTGGGGTATCCCCGAACTGCGCAAGAAGATCGTCTTCACTCTGCTGATCCTGCTCATCTTCCGCGTCGGTAACGCGATCCCCACCCCCTATATCAACACGGAGCTGCTCGGCGCCTATATCGAGTCCACCGGCGGCAGCCTCCTGAACCTCTACAACGTGATGTCCGGCGGCGCCTTCGCGCAGGCTACGGTCTTCGCCCTCGGCGTACAGCCCTATATCAACAGCTCGATCATCATTCAGCTTCTGACCATCGCCATCCCCGCCCTTGAGCGCCTTGCGCGCGACGGCGGCGAGGCCGGCAAGAAGAAGATCGCTTCCATCACGCGCTACGCGACGGTCGCTATCGCTCTTCTTCAGGCCTTCGGCTACTATATGATCTGCAAGAACTACGGCATCCTTGAGCAGACCGGCATCTGGGTCGCTCTGGTCATCATCGTGACGCTCGTCGCCGGTTCTTCCTTCGTCATGTGGCTCGGTGAGCAGGTCAACGAGTTCGGCGTCGGCAACGGCATCTCCATGATCCTCTTTGCCGGCATCCTCGCCCGCGTCCCCACCGCGATCACCACCGGTCGTTACTTCGTCGCCCAAGAGGGCAGCATCGGCTACCTGTGGCTCGCTTTGGTGCTGCTGGGCATCCTTGCGATGATCGTTCTCATCGTCCATGTCAACGGCGCCGAGCGCCGCATCCCCGTGCAGTATGCGAAGCGTCAGGTCGGCCGCAAGATGTACGGCGGCCAGGCATCCACCCTTCCCATGAAGGTGAATATGTCCGGCGTTCTGCCTATCATCTTTGCGCAGTCCATCGCGTCTCTGCCCGCTACGGTCTGGGCCTTTGTCGGCACGCCGAACAAGGAAACCAGCCCTGTCGCTTACTCTATTTACAGCGCGATCGACACGAAGTCCGTGATCTACCTGATCGTTTACTTCCTGATGATCATCGGCTTCAGCTACTTCTATGCCACCATTCAGTTCAACCCCGTTGAGATCTCCAACAACCTCAAGAAGAACGGCGGCTTCATCCCCGGCTTCCGTCCGGGCCAGCCCACCAGCCAGTTCATTGCGAAGGTGCTCAACAAGGTCACGCTGTTCGGTGCGATCTACCTCGGCATCGTGGCCATCGCGCCGCTGATCGTCGGCAAGAGCCTTGGCAACTATTCGCTTGCCATCGGCGGCACCTCGGTCATCATCGTTGTCGGTGTTGCGCTGGAGACCGTACAGGCTTTGGAATCCCAGATGCTGATGCGTCAGTATAAGGGCTTCCTCGAGTAAGAAAGGCGAAAAAATGAAACTGATTTTATTGGGCGCTCCCGGCGCGGGAAAGGGCACACAGGCCGCGATCCTCGCCGATGAGCTTGGAATTCCTACGATTTCAACCGGTAACATTCTGCGCGCGGCCATCAAAAACGGCACGCCGACGGGAATGAAGGCCAAGACCTATATGGACGAAGGCCATCTGGTGCCCGATGAGGTCATCATCGGCATTATCACAGAGCGTCTTGCCGAATCCGATTGTGCGAAGGGCTACATCCTTGACGGTGTGCCCCGCACGATCGCGCAGGCGGAGGCGCTTGAGGCGGCCGGTATCGCGTTTGACCATGTCGTTTCCCTAGAGATCTCCGACGAGACCATCATGGAGCGCATGAGCGGACGCAGAGTGTGCGAGCACTGCGGCGCGAGCTACCACATCAAGGCAGTTCCGCCGAAGGTCGAGGGCGTCTGCGACGCCTGCGGCGGCAAGCTCGTCACTCGGAAGGATGATGCACCGGAGACGGTGAAGAACCGTCTTGCGGTCTATCATAGGGAGACGGAACCGCTCAAGGACTTCTACCAGTCCCGCGGCGTTCTCTATCCCGTGGAGGATATGGGCACAGTCGAAGCCACCTCCAAGGCGATCCTCGCCGTGCTGAAGTAAGAGGGATACCATGATCACTTTGAAATCGGCCCACGAGATCGAACTGATGCGCCGAGCGGGAAAAATTACCGCGGCTGCCCGTGCTTTGGCAGGGGAAATGGTAAAGCCCGGCGTAACAACCCAAGAAATCGACAAAGCAGTGTTCAAATTCATCAAGGCACAGGGAGCCGAGCCGTCGTTCCTCAATTATGGCGGCTATCCGGCCAGCGTGTGCGTCAGCGTGAACGATGAGGTCATCCACGGCATCCCGGGAAAGCGGGTTCTGCGCGAGGGCGACATCGTCAGCGTGGATGTGGGCGCGTATATCGGCGGCTTCCACGGCGACTGCGCGGCTACATTCCCCTGCGGAAAAATTTCCGCCGAGGCAGAGCGGCTCATCGATGTCACCCGGCAGAGTTTCTTTGAGGGCATCAAGCTCGCCCGCGAGGGCCAGCGCCTTTCAGACATCTCTGCGGCGGTGCAGCAATATGTTGAGGACAATGGGTACAGCGTTGTGCGCGAGTATGTCGGCCACGGGATCGGCAGAAAGATGCACGAGGCGCCCGAGGTGCCGAACTTCGGCGCTCCGGGCCACGGTCCGAGGCTGCTGCGCGGCATGACGATCGCCGTCGAGCCCATGGTGAACGCGGGCGGCGCGGCGGTTCGGGTCATGCCGGACGGCTGGACTGTCAAGACACAAGACGGTTCGCTCGCCGCGCACTACGAGAACACGATCCTCATCACCGACGGCGAGCCGGAGCTTCTGACGGCGCTTGAGATCTGAGGATATGTGAATGGACATTGCGAGAAACGACCTTGTTATAGCGACGGCGGGCAGGGAGAAGGGCAAGCTCTTCCTCGTTGTGGATGTTCAGAAGGAATATCTGCTGCTCGCAGACGGCAAAGCCAGACGGCTCCAAGCCCCCAAGCGCAAGAAGTGCAAGCACGCTCGGCGCGCGGGAGCCGCGCCGGAGGCCATTGCCGCCAAACTCAGAAGCAACGAGATCATCACAGATAGTGAGCTTCGTAAAGCCCTCGCCGCCTGTCGCGGCGAGCATGGTAATCAAGACCAGGAGGGATCAGCACTTTGGCAAAATCCGACATGATCGAAGTGGAAGGCGTTGTCGTCGAGGCGATGCCCAACACCACATTCCAAGTAGACATTGGAAATGGACACACGATATTGGCGCATATTTCCGGAAAGCTCAGAATGAATTTCATCAGGATCCTGCCAGGTGACAAGGTCACGGTGGAGATGTCTCCCTATGACCTGACTCGCGGTCGCATTACCTGGCGCACTAAGTAATGGAGGTTTATCGACATGAAAGTAAGACCGTCCGTGAAGCCCATGT
>OIXG01000791.1_pt1 | contig 35996 bp, 30 predicted proteins | sample 1587731 | NCBI WGS metagenome assembly OIXG01 (sample SAMEA3888908, study PRJEB22519) | human gut metagenome | biome: human gut; feature: human-associated habitat; material: faeces | place: Denmark | collected 2010 | reverse complement strand
CAAGACGCCAAACGCTGAAACCCCTTGAAAATCAAGGAAAATCGAAGGAGAATGAAGATTTATGAAATTAGGTATCGAGGGCGATTCACCTGATTCTATATCTCAATAGTACTCCATAAATACCGATAATTCTTGATTTCAGCGTATTTTCTGCACAAATGTCCACTATATAACTTCATGCAATTCCATACTACTCCACGCCGAAATGGTGTAAAAATGGTGTATGGAAAATCGGATTGCAGATGCGAAAATGACACACTACTACCGCCCTCCAAAATCGAATGAAAGCTCTGATGGAACACACAGCCATCGGCATGACCGTCCAACGGATATGCCGATGGTTGTTTCATTTTCTGCTGCATTTCGGGGCGAATATGGAGAAGAATATCGCCAGTACGTCGCTTGGATTTCCTGCCTATCTTGCCACTCCGCCTTGTGATAACGGCATTTCGTGTGCCAATAAAGGGTGGAATCTTACATTTGCAGGGCTTTGCTTGAATAGCAAAGCCTTATCTGAAATCATTTGTCGAATTTTGTATTTTATCAGCTATAACTTATGTTTTTGTAATTTCTCCATTGAGTTTCAATCGTAAATGTGATATACTGTGGTCAGCCACGGAAGGAGGGTGAAGTTTTATGATTAAACGCGAACTGTATATGAGTCGTATCCGTCCGTTCATCGGAACGGAGCTGGTCAAGGTCATGACCGGTATCCGCCGCTGCGGAAAGTCGGTCATGTTGGAGCTGATTCAGCAGGAGCTTGCGGAGTCCGGCGTCAGCCGGGCGCAGTTTATCTCCATCAACTTTGAAGATATGAGCTATTCCCACCTGCAAACCGCGCAGGCTTTGCATGATGAGATCACCGCAAGAGCCGCAGAAATAGAAGGCAAGGTCTATCTCTTTTTCGATGAGATCCAGGAGGTCAAGGACTGGGAGAAGTGCATCAACTCTTTCCGCGTCTCATTGGACTGTGACATCTACATCACCGGCTCCAATGCAAAGCTGCTGTCCGGTGAGCTTGCGACCTATTTAGGTGGACGCTATGTGGAGTTTGTGATCTATCCGTTCTCATTTGGGGAGTTCATGGAGCTTTACCGTTCGATTGCGCCTGATGCGTCCATCCAGCAGCGTTTCCAAAAGTACCTGCTTGCCGGAGGGATGCCCTATCTTGCAAATCTCCGATATGCGGATGCGCCGTCCAAGCAATATCTTCACGATCTATTCAACTCTGTCCAGCTCAAGGACATCGTGAAGCGGAATAAAATCCGGGATGTAGATTTGCTGGAACGGATCATTGCCTATGTGATCGCCAATGTGGGAACGACCTTCTCGGCGACCTCTCTTGCAAAGTTCCTGAAAAACGAGCAGCGCACCGTCGCCCCGGAAACAATTCTGAACTATATCAAATACTGCTGCGAGGCGTACCTTTTCTATCAGGTGAAGCGGGAGGACTTGCAGGGCAAACAGATCCTTGCCTCCAATGAGAAGTACTATATTGCCGATCACGGCATCCGCGAGGCTGTTTTCGGCGGCAATATGCGGGACATCAATCTTATTTTGGAGAATATCGTGTATCTGGAACTGCTGCGCCGGGGCTATGAAGTGACTGTCGGCAGAACGGGAGATAAGGAAATTGATTTTGTATGCGACAAGCGCGGCGAAAAGCTGTATGTTCAGGTCACTTATCTGCTGGCATCGGAAGAAACGATCAACCGTGAGTTTGGCGCGTATGATAATATCCGCGACAACTTCCCGAAGTACGTTGTTTCGCTCGATGAGTTTGACATGAGCCGAAACGGTATCAAACACCGAAATATCCGCGATTTTCTTTTAGCTGAGGAATGGAATTAAGTAAGAAGCCCAGCATCGCGCCGTTTGGCGTGATGCTGGGCTTCTTAAAACTCAAAATGGCAAATCCAAATGATAGGCATCTTTGACTTTTTGCAATTCCTCCATAATCTTATGGGGACAATTAAAAAGGAGTTCCTGTAGAGAAGGGAATAAAGTATACTCTCGCGGATTTCCATAGCTTGTCCAACTGCTTGCATATACAAGCTCATTTTGAACAAAAAATTCAAGGCAACTTCCATAGTTGTTTGAAAGTGTGGAATCAAGTGTGTTTTTGCTCTCCCACTGCCTTATATTTTCGATTTCTCCTTCTGCCATCCAACGGTCACCAAACTCGCGCATTCTCTCTTCCACGATATAAGCAATAAACAGCCGTATATTAATATCAAGCGTGTCATCTGACCAGATTTTTTGAAGATGTTGACGGCTAATTCGATATGCTGATCCACGCATTTTTTAAGTGGTGGAAGTATCTGTGCTGCGTTTGCAGAGTATTTGCGGAAAGTGTCGATGCCAAACTCCAGAGTATACCGCCTGTGCCTTCTGCGCGGATATTTCGAGTGATTCAGAAAGAACGATTGCCTGTACGCCCTGTCGCACATCGCTTTCCGGAACGCCGCATACAACAGCACGCTCATGTGCGTCATTCAAATCGCGGAGTTCGTATCCGCACCATCCGCGCATGATTTCCAACATTTGATCTTGCTGATAGCGCCAACAAGCACCGTTACTCGGATATAACATTTTCCCTGTAAACGGATGCTGGATTGTATAAACCATACCTTGATGCGTGGCAGCTTCCGGTGCAAACGCGTTATCTGTTCGCCAGAGTGTTCTGTCATTGTCTGGATTTTTGTATTTTGCATCCATTTCCGCTGTGCGGGGTAGTTTGTTCGGGTTCCAATCAGGCAGTTTGCTATACACCACAAGATGTTCTACCTCGTTCACAATACCCTTGGAGTCATTGCGGGTGGAATATGTACGCTGCCAGGAAATATTGGAAACAAAGCAGTTACTGCCGAAAATCTCATCATAAATCAACTTGAGATTGGCATACTCCGTATCATCAATGCTGATGAAAATAACTCCGTCGTTCGCCAGCAGCTTTTGCAGCAGCTTCAAGCGTGGGTACATCATGCACAGCCACTTGTCATGGCGGGTCAAGTCCTCGCCCTCCTTGCCGACAACCTCGCCCAGCCATTTTTTGATCTTCGGGTCATTGACATTATCGTTATAGACCCAGCCCTCGTTGCCGGTGTTGTAGGGCGGATCTATAAAGACGTAATCTTTGATACAAGCCCGGTCGCCGGAAAAGTGTAAAAATAGCGAAAACCGCAGGAAACAAGGCGTTTCTTGCGGTTTTCGCTGTATTTGTCGGTGTTCAATTTGCCCCGTCAGAGCACAGCCATGGTGTGCCCGATGCTGACATCTGGGCTCCAGCACAGCTGGCTCAAGGAATAATTAAAATGTATGCCAAAATTAAATGGTTCCGGCAAAATTAAAAAGTATTAGTCGACGACTTCAATCCAACCATTATTCAAGCACATGGTCAGGTTATACCTGACATCCTGACCGGCTTTATCCCCACTCTCGAAATTCAAGACCACATACTCTCCGTCGCATCCAACAACACGAGCGTATGCTTTTTTCGATTTGTGGAACACCCGTCTACCAATGAGCTCGCCATATGCGCTTGTATCGCTCTGCAGTCCTTCCTCTTCCGGCTCCGGAGTAGAAGGTGGAGTTTCTTCCTTAACAGGCTGCACAGGTGCAGCTCTATTCGACTCCGGCGCTTTTGCCACTGCCTTCGCATTGGGCTTACTGGCAGTCTGCGGTTGGGCTTTGCGCTCCTCTGCAGCTTTTTTCTTCAGCTTAAGAAGCTCTATAATTTCCGCGATATGAGTAGGTGTGAACCAGAAATCATAGTCGTTGATAGCAACTGAAACGTGGTCGTTCTCCTCAATCTCATTTTCCGACACATCAAGGATAGAATCTATGAGCCGGTCTGCCAGATACTTATCATTTCGCAGCGTTCTAAACTTTGCGGCGCAATTCGGACAAAGGCAGACATTCAACGGGTCGAGCTCTACATCCGGCTTCTGTTCCAGCTGGCACATTTCCACATTGGAGAACGGCTTGTGGCACAGCTGGCAGGCATACCGATAAGACGAGTTTACGCGATACATATTCATCAGGTATGCGCGGACATCGTCTTGCGGTCGACTGACGCGGATACGCCTGACGACAGTCGCATATACGGTTGGGCTGGCATAGGACAGTATTTGAGCGGCATACTTCTTCAGCGCCTCCCAGTTCTTAATGGAACCGGTCGGGAACTCAAATTCGTCCTCCTCAGATTGACCAGAAGAGCCTTCCTGTAGAGACAGACCACCAAATTCACGACTGAGCTGCTCAGGTGTAATGTGGAAGCGGCGCTCCAGCTCAATTTCAAAGTAGGACTGTTTCTTCTCATCCGGCAGAGCATCGTAATCCTTCACAATGGCCTCATGCTGGTCAATTTTCCCTTTCTTAAAGCCCAGAATGTCGTACAAATTTGAATCGAGGCTGACTTTTCCGTATAGTGCCTTGTTCAAATCGTGTTTTGATATAGCCTTGTGCGAGACCAGCTCCCCAGACTCAGTATAGAGCCATTTTCCGTTCCAGTCAGAAAAACGCCAATTAAACCCATCCCTATTCAGAGTATGGATTACATCTGCAGGCTCGTCATATTTATTTGGCGTTCCTCCGCCGATATAAACCGTACCAGCAAGGCGGGACATGTTCTCCTGCAGTGTCTTAAAAATCACCTGTGATTTTATTAAGGCGTCTTTAGCTTTCGCATGCTGGGAGATGTAGAGAAGGGCCTCTTCCAACTTATCAATGCCGAGTTTCCAGCGAAAGTCTCCGGTCGTTCTCCACTCAGGCTGTCGGCCAGGATTGCCGGTATAGTATTCACCCCAGGTTTTTTCGTCCCCGGTGATGATTTTGTCTGTAACGCCAAGCGCCCGTAGGTCATCAAAGGTGATTCCGGCTGACTGGTATGCGTCAAAATCGACAAAGTAGATATCCGGCGCAATGCCTTTGTAGTATTGCTCCAGCATTAGACCGGTTTCGGACTGAGGGAACCGAATAACCTTTGAATGTGGCCGTGCCCAGTATGCCTTTCCTCCTGACCTGCACTTTATGTAGAACGCTTTCCGAACAATCTGTCTCAGGTCAGCCTCGTAGTCAGAATTCCTGAGATACTTGACAAGGGCGTGAATGTCTTGTACGTGCTCCTCAAATGAACCGCTAAAATCTGTACCAGCATACCGCTTTTCAAGAGATTTTACAAAGTGCTCGTACTCGTTGGGCGTCTTCAGGTGCAGCACATTTTCAAAGAAGGCGCGGCACTTCTCAAATAGATATGGATGGACAAATTCCACCTCGGCCTGCATCGCCTTCTTCGACGGAAGAAATACATTGGGCAAATAAGAAGACTGCGATTTTCGGTATGGAGCAACCATGCAGTTGGATGCTGTGCGGACAATCACAGCGTCGAGAATATTTCTGTAATTTGATTCGGAGAAAATATTCGGGACAGTCTCATACAGCTTGTAAAGCCTAACGAGCCAGTCATTATCTCGGTTTTCCAAAAAACTGTGATTGTCGTTGAAGTAGCTTCTAAGGTCTTCCGGACGGATAACCTCTATTCCCAAAATGCTGGAGAAATAAGAGAGCACATCTTTGTACGGGCCTGTCTCCGTCAACGAAACCGGAAGCCATTCATAATGTCTTTTGCCGTTAATAAGTTCCGAGATTAACTCGCTGGGCAATAGCTCTGCAATTTCTCTGCTTCTCGCAATAACTGCATTGGCAGCCTTAGTGTAGCCCTTCCCATCCTTAACCGGCAAAACGCGCTCCGACGAAAACAAATCTCGCATTTCTTCGTATAAAGGATAGAAAAGCGGATAGACATCAAAGTCGTCCTCATCAAGAGGCAGAATCCGAATCAGACTCAAGTCGAGGAGCCCCATATCGCGCAGCTCAAGGACACTCTGCCTGAGGAGCTTGGCCGTTTGTTCAGCCAGAGCCTCGTTTTCCTCTTCATCGGCAGGAACACTGCTCCGGTTTGGAGTAGTGCGGAACGGGCCTTGGACAATGAAGTCAAGTTTGCTTTCGGTCTCTGTCGGGAAGTAAACGGAGATATACGGATTCTTTGCTTTTTGGAAAGTGGTTTTTCCTTCTTTGTCTGTTGCGACAGTGAACGCAACGTCAATTGTACGGGTAGAAACCATCGAATCAATCGGCATCGAAAATTTGATGAATGACAGAGACTCGTCCGTCTTATCATCCTCGGATTCAATTGCCGACACGCGGGTGCAGTGATCATTTACCGGCTCAGCATCCAGTAAATATTCCCCTGATGCTTCTTTGCCCGGAATCTTGATTTCGTACTCAATGAGTTCGAGGTGCCGCATGAAAAGGAGCGTAGTCACTCCGAGATTTTTGAGTCGCTTTGTAATAGCTTCATTCAGCGCAGCCAGATTTTTAAATCCCGAAAACTGGAATCCAACGCTATATGGGAACACGAAGAGGGTCGTATAGCCAGCCGGAACATCAACGGCAAGGATATCTACGGGCTTCGTGAAGTCCTTTATCTCAACAGCGAAGGGATGGCAATTTTCTGCCAGCTCCTTTTTGCGCGGCGAGCTATACAGCCTGACCGTTTCACATATGCCAAAGACTGATTTGAAGCCGACACCGAATTCGCCAATCTGGTTTAAATCATTAACCTTGTCCGACTGCCCTATGTCGCACAGGCCCTGCAGGTTCTCCGTAGTGAAGGATTTTCCATCGTGCATCACTTCAAGCCTGTCAGAGTATTGGACAAACCGAATTCCGGTAGCTCCTGCGTCTTCCGCGTTCTGGAGCAGTTCGTAGACAAAGTGTGATTTATCGGTATAGAGCTGAATTATCCGTTCGAGCGACCGCCTGAGCATGCCGTCCCTATCTTGATTCTGGAGAATCTCATCAGCTATATTCAAAGCGCTCACCTCTTTACTTTACCGTGATAACCCCGTTTGCAATCAACGTAGTATGTATATCTGCCTTCGCAATCTTCGCTTCAATCTCTGAAACCTTCTGCTGATAACGCTGTGTAGCGTTTTCCAATTCAGAGCGATGCATAGTTGCAATTCGTTCATCCCCGGCCTCAGCAATTTTTCTTTCCAAGAGCAATTTCCGGTTTCGGTAATTGTTCTTTAAGCTCTCTAATTTATAGCGAGCGACTTGCCTTGTAGACTCTATATGCTGGGCTTTCTCAGCTTGCCACATCCGGACATGGTGTTCCTCCAAAGCATCCCATGCCTCCGGCTTTAGCTTTGAAGAATAGTCAACTGCGGCAGCTGTCAGGATGTATTCCGGGAGCTCTGCTGCAATTCTCGGCTCTTCACAGATTGCTACCAATTTGAAATTTGAACGAATCCCAACATAATCCCACGCATAAATAGACATCGGGTAATCACCGGCTGGAATCTCGTCAGAGTAGTATTCCAAGTGAATATAAACGAGCTTGTTGGTGGCAAAATAGAATGCGGCTTGTTTGACCAGCGGGTGCACCGGAGTAACGAAAAAGGCGGTTCGGTTTTTCTCGGCAGCTTCTGAATCAAAAGTAATCGGGTGGTTCGGATTGTTGCCCTTAAGATAAACCTCCCATTTCCTACGCAGGCTGTTCCGCAGGCCAGTCAGATTTCTGAGGTCAGACAGGATTTCAGAACGCGCCACTGCACTTAGGCGCAGTGTTTTCAGAGCACCATCACCAAGGATATAATTGCTACCACCTAATCGGTGATTGAGATACATCTCGACAAGGTGCTGAATGCTTCTGGCCGACAGGAAGGGACTTTCTGCCTCCTGAATTTCCTTTGACATCGTATAGTTCGACAAATCGAACCCGAATAGCTCCTTCTCCTCGCTTTCCAGCTTGTTCAGCTCCTGGGCCTTGCGCACCTCATTATCGGCCATCTGCTCCAGCTTTGCTTTTCGCTCTGCATCCGTAAGGCTGGTATCCAGTGCTATCAGCTCAATTTGCCTGCCGATTTCGCCGAGAATCTCCTCGCATTCACCGATGCTCCCTTCAAAGACACCGATGCGAGAGAGGCAGCGGTCATAAATGTCAGCATCCACAGTATCACTGGTGATAACGTTATAGATGTTTACAACTTCGCTCCCTTGGCCTCGGCGGTCGATACGACCAATGCGCTGCTCGATGCGCATGGGATTCCAAGGCAGGTCATAGTTTATCATCATGTCACAGAACTGATAGTCCAAGCCTTCAGAGCCGACTTCTGTGAAAAGCATGATGTCAATGGCTTCCGGGTCATCCTTCGGGAGTTCAAACCGAGCCCGGAAATCCAGCCGGTCATCATTTTTAACGCTACCATCGATTTGCTCGACACGAAATCCCGCTTCTCGCAGCTTTCTTTTGATATAATACAGCGTGTAGCGGAATGTGCTGAACAGGATGATTTTATTATTTTCAGATTTCTGCTTTTCTCGGATAATCTGGAGCACCCCATCGAATTTCGGGTCGTCCTCCGGCAGGTTATCCGCCATTTCCAGAATGTTCTTTGCGATGGAGTGGAATGTCTCCAAGTCCATCTCACTGAACTCGCCTTCATCAAAATCAAATTCCGGGTCGTCCGTCATCTGCTCGAATCTGCGGTCAATGATACCCCGAATGTGCGGAGCAAGGCCAAAGATGCAGCTTGCAGCCTGACGGCGAATCGTTGACATCATAAATTTGACGCCACGGCCACCGTGCAATTTGGACAGCGCAGCGACTTCAAAAGTCAAGAGAGCATCATGGAGCTCCCGCTGTTGGTCAGTAAAATCGCTCTCCAGCGTATGCGTTCTCCGAATGCAGAAATCTTGGATATCCTTTCTGCGCGTCCGGTTGAGCATCATATTGAAGCTATGGAGAGACTCAATATCGGTAATGAGTTTTACCCGCTCCTCACGGGTGATGGTGTCCTGTCTGAGAACCTTCCGGATTTGCTCAAATACCGGATTGTTTGCGATTACATTTTCGCCCCATTGGGTCGTGAGAACACTATCCAGCGTTTCCAGTGCTTCTGCTTTCCAGTTTTCCTTCGCAGCTCGAACGATGTGGGCGCACTGAGAGATATACGGATTCGGACGCGACATCATCGTGAAGCTCTTCTTGTCGATTACGACATCCGGGCGCAGCAGATTAAGCAGCGTGTACAGGTCGTCGTCACTTGTCTGCAACGGAGTCGCGGTCAGCATTACGACAGCGTCTGCGTGTTGACAGAAGTAGTGGACGCACTTATATGCAAATGCCTTGTCCTTCTCCATGCTGCCATTGCGCAGATGGTGGGCCTCATCAATGATGACCAAATCAAAATGCGGTGCCGGGTCTAATTGTTGGAGGCCGAAGCTCTTATGGCTCTTGGATTGGTTCCCTTGGTATGTCCTCGCATCCAGAATGGAATACGGGACGATGACCTTTCCATAGCGGGTAGGCCATTCGCCGTCACGGTCGGTATCAGAGATAATCTGCCGAAGAGTATCGCCATCCAAGGGCGTGAATTCCTCGTCAAAGCGCTTCATCTCATTTTCCCACTTGCGGTCTGCGACAAGCGGCTTCGGGCAGATAATCATGATGTTTTCCAAATCGGAGCGGGCCTGCAGCTCCTTGATAATCAGACCGGCCTCGATGGTTTTACCGACACCGACGCTGTCTGCAATCAGAATTCTTGGTTCGTCTGCCTTTATCAGCTTCAATGCCGGTCGGAACTGATAGGGCACGAAATCGATACGGGCAGCATTAAGGGAATACAGATTTCCGGCAGACGGATTGTTAATCTGGTAGGCAGAAAGGTAGCTTCGCAGGGTCTCAGAATCCACCCACTCATATTCAGGTGTGCTGCTCACCAGCGCAATCTGACCCTCATAATAGGTCTTTAGCGCACCTTCGACGAACACCTCGTACTTCTTGGTGTCGCCAAGCTGCGTAACAGAAAATACCATACCCTTGGTGTCCGGGCTGCCGACGATGTAAACGAGGCTTCTTTCTGTGATATCGTTCTCTTGCACAACCTCCGGTTCCACGATGACATCTGCCTGCTTGGGCACGGTAACGGTTGGGCGAAGCACTGGCTGCGGAGGTGTTTCATCCTTAAATGCTTCGGGCCGCTCCACCCTTGCTTTGAACTGTTCCAAATCAGGAATCAGTCCGCTCCGGTTCATCTGGGTGAAGAACCGGATGAGGCATTCAATGTCCGATACGATGGTATCCTTGCCGGGAAGTTCCGCGCTGACATGCGCCCAGTTGTTCCGGACGCCAATCATATCGCGGATGCACTCCCGCTCACTGGTCGGAAGATAGGCGTAGCCGCGCATCGTGTACCAAGACTTGTTGGCAACACGAAGAAGCGCTGCAAGGTCTAATTCCTCCAGCTTGGAAAGACCCTTTTTCTCAATGAGCTCTCTCTGGGGATAACTCAGATTGGAGAGTACGCACTCCTCCCACCAGTCTTCGCCGGATTTGGGCAGCATCACAGAAAGCCACGACGCCAGTGCTTGCGCGGCCTTGTGAAGATAATCGTTCATCCGGGATATGATGTTCTCGTCGTACATTCTGCTTCACCAGCCTTTAACCAAAAAATCCATCCTCATCAAAAATATGGTCAAGCTCGTCATTGGACATCGCGTGAGAAACGCGGTCACGGACGGCGCTGCGGGACATATCCAGTCTCTTGATGCGCCCGTTAAGCAGTCGGATAAGCTGAAGCCTGCCGACACCGGGATTCTGACGGGCATACTCAGCAAAGCCCTTAGCCTTGCCCAGATTGTCCGTTCTGGTGCCATCGTGAGGCTCCAAAATATCAATGACAAAGCCCATCTCGTCCTTCCGGATAATCAAAAAATCGGGATACATCGATTTCTTCTCCGCGTTCTGCTCATAGGGGATGCACAGTGACCATGACTTCCTCGGCGGATTGCGGAGCCAGCAGATATAATCCGATCGGCCACGTTCGGCCTGAAGGACAGCCTTTTCCCAATTGTTCAGGTTGATGACCGCCTTGCCGGTCGCATTGTCCACAAACAGATGGTCGGTATAAGCCTCGCCGACATTACTGCGCTCGATGCTGATGGTCTCCGGCAGCCGGAAGTTATGCTTACTGATGATGTCGCCATCGGAAACGATGCTGTCATACTTCTTCCGGTACCGCTCAGTCAGGCCGGTGATACGGCGGCGATTTGCGTCATTTATATCGTGGAAGCGACTGCGGGCATAGTTATGGAGCATATCCATGCAGTCTGCGTCGGCAGCAAAGATGATAACGTCGATTTTATATCCGGCAGGATTATCGTCATCTGCGTATTGGGTGCCATAGCGGATGCCGACACCCTCATTGCCCAGCTTGAGCTCCGCAAGACGGAACTGACGGTCGAGGTCGGTGTCCGTGGTGGAGAACAAATCCATCTCCGCGTGGTCGTCCACAGACTCGCCGAACACATCAAATGTCTGCGTTTTCAGCTTGAACTGCAGCACCTGTGTGGCCAGTTCGTCGTATTTGCCCTCGTCCTTTGTCTTTTTGATGAAAGTGCGAATCATCTCCACGATTTCATTCACAACATCATAGGAGGCAGAGGGCTGAAGGCCGGACTGCGTCAGGAGCCGGGTGAGGCTGAACAGGGATTTCAGATAGTCGTTGATTCTGACCCTGCGCACATCGTAGGTCAGAAGTCCGGCATCATTGATGGCCTTTACGATGGCCTCGCGGTCAAGCTCCGGCTCTTCGGGAACGTCTTCCGGAGCAGGCTGCGGTTCCGTTGCACCGGAAGGCTCTGCCCCTGCAGCAGCTCCATTTGCAGGCGTTTCGGTGCTCACGCCACTAACCGGGCGCATGGTATCCGTGGTACCGGAAGCAGGTGCCGCTGGTGCGCCGAATGAGGTGCTACCACTTTGCGAGGGCGTCTGCTGCGTCGCCTCCTGCGCGGAAGGTTCATTGCCGGTCTCAGGGGAAGGGCTGTCTCCCAAAGACATCTGGCCGGGAACCTGCGGCTTCGGCCTCGCGGGACGCTGGGCGGGAGCCGGTCTGGTAGGCCGGACAGTCCACGTTTCAATGGTACTGTTCTCGAAGGAGTCGCCGATAACATTGGTGGGAATCTCACCGCCCTCGGTACTCTGAAGGGCCTTAACCACATCCTCAACGGTCTGTGCATCAAAGTACGGCAAATAAAGGTGCACGTCGTTCAAAACATCATCCACCTGAATATGCATCTGCATGGGCGTTCTGACCATTCTGCCGAGGAGCTGCGCGATATAGGTCGCGTCTGTGGCACGACGGAAAGACATTATGGTTTCAGCGCGAGGGCAGTCCCAGCCAGTGGAGAGATTCTCCTTGAAGAAAACCACCTTGACATTCTTCTCATCCGCGATGCGGGATGGCTCCAGATATCTGACTGCGACGCCATTGATTTGGATGGTGCTGGTCGTCTGGCCAAAGGTATGTACGACTTCTCCATCCTGGAAGTGAAAGCCTGTCCGCTCCTCAATCTTCCGGAGGCAGTCATCCAAGTCAGTATCGGAAATGCCGCTGCCGGTCTGGTTTTGCACCTGAATCACGAAAACCGGATTCACATAGGCGTAGTGCTGCTCCTGACAATACTGAGACCAGTGCTCCCATTTCTGCTTCCAGTCATCAGCGGCAGCCTGCAACACGGCCATATCCTTGCTTCCGGAGGCATCCTCCGGATAGGCGATGATGATTCTGTCTTTCAGCAGACCGGATGCCCGAACATCGTCGGCGGACACGATGACCTTCTGGATGGTCGACTCTGTCCCGGACACCAGATTGTTGAAACGCTCCGGCGTAGCGGTCACGCCAAGCACGACGGGAACGGGAGCCAGACGGTCTTCCCGGCTGCCCTTGAGGAACTTCTGCATGATGGTGGTGGCCTGCGCAGCAGCGCGTCCCTGCATGCCACGGTGGGCCTCGTCAATGATGAAGTACAAGCGGTCGTACTTCTCGTCCATCGTGTTCTGCAGCGTTTCCCAGATGGTGAAGGTGCGTCCGTCGCCCTTCTTTGTCAGATTACTGCTCTTACCCAGCTTCTGGGTATTCAGGAAATAGATATGCCCATCATCCAACATTTCCTGGTCAAAGGATTCATCGGTGATAGTCACACACTGGTCGAGCCGAATCTTGTCCGCCTTTAGGTCGATTTTGCTGCGCGACTGCTCGTTGAGCTCCGGAGAATCCGAGAGCCAGACAAAGATGGCATCCGGCTGGTCGGGATACTCCTCATCACCGAAATAGATAGATTCAATCAGAGACGCCAAGATGATGGTCTTACCCGCGCCGGTAGGAGCGGTGAAAGAAAGTACCTGCGGTGTATGGGTGCGCTGGTAGGAGCCGAGGGCCTCAGCAGTCTTTCTCCGCAGCTGGAATAGCGCCATCTTCTGGAACGGAAATAATTCTACTTTCATCTTAGCGTCCTCCGTGGTTAATTCGGAAGTTATCCAGATAGTCTCTGTAAAGCTGATAGGTGTCTTCAGCATGCAAGCCGGAAACCATCTCCCGATAGCCCGGTTCAGAATCGGTCACGATATATACCGTCGTAATGGAGTCCTCGCCGTTCACCCGCGCAGCAAACTCCTCATACTGCGATTCGTCAGTCAGCACGGCGAAACGGTTCACCGGCAGCACCAGCATGTCGGGCGCTTCCGCTGTCTCCTCAAGCGCGGGACAAGGCCCGTGAGCACCAGCTTTCAGCCAGAGCACCGGAAGGAGCTCTTTAAACTGGCGTCCCAGCGCCACGGCGTTCTTATCGAGGAAGCCCAGCTTGAAAAAAGCAGCATTGGCCTTGAAGCCATCGGCCATGTGCATCGGTTCCTCTCCGCTGGTAATGTAGTCTCCCTTGAGTGGCTTTCCATTCACATCATGGCCCTCGATGGAGCAGACGGTGCGCGGCCATGTCACATAGCGGGCGATACCGAGTTTGTTCCATTCCTCGTCTCCGGGCTGAAAACCTCTTTCCGTAAGAGCCTTTGCTTCATCTGCGGAAACCTCATTATTTGTGACCAAGATACAGCGCCGATGTCCACCGTCTTCTGCGTTTAAAAGATTGACCGCGTGAAGCGTCGTGCCTGAGCCAGCAAAGAAATCTATAATAAGAGCATCGGGGTTTGAAGCAACAAAAAATCGAATTGCGTCATGCTCAGCATATAGTGACTTAGGAAAAGAAAACCGTGAATTGCCTATGATTTTAGCTATAAGATTTGTCCCATTTGCTGTTGCATCATGAGTAACTTTATTCCAGATAGACTTTGCAGCAACAGATTTTGCCGAACTGCGCTCGACAATCAGCACACCATTTGCATCTCGACCTGTAACTACAAGCGTTCCTTCATCGATTTCTTTTAGTGCACCTTCATTTAGATATTGAATTGTCCAAGTGCCATTGCTTTTGGGAACTGCCTTAACGGTACCCATGCTAACACGCGACATAACTGTGTCGCCTTGTAGTTGCCATCGTCCTTCGTCCCCATTGGTTTTGACTGGCCATATTTCTACTAAGCCATCTGTAATTCGGTAGTTATTTTCTATTTTTTCTTCAGGTGGAAGAAACTCACCCACTTTAACGATTCGCTCGGTTTTGACATCAGCATAAATTGGATAACACAATCTCGGCCTATCTTTACGGAGTGAATTTGTACCTGCTCGCCTCATAGGGAGCCAGGTAGTCCCTGATGGCGTACTATTACCCTCACTATCGAGCATGTTATCATCCGTTAAGGCTGGGCCAGCTTCGCCCATCATTACGAAAAACAAATACTCATCGCATCTTGAAAACTCTCTCGCTTTTGCAACACCTTTTCTATTAATAACGCTACTAACCATTTGAATGCGTGCTTCCGGGAAGAGTTCTTCTAACAAGCAGCCTAAATGCAGGTACTCTTTTTCGTCGATGGTTACTATCAAAACAGATTCGGCGGGATTCAGTAGTCGCTTGGCAATTCTCAGTCGCTTCTCCATCATCGAAAGCCACTTGCTATGTCGATAGGTATCGTTGCCATCCACATAGTCGTTATTGTATTTCCAGTCTCTCGCCCCTGTGTTATAGGGCGGGTCGATGTAGATACAATCCACCTTTCCGGCATAGAGGTATTCCAGCAGCTGGAGCGCATGGTAGTTGTCCGCCTCGATCAGCGTGTGCCACAGGTCGCTGTCCGGCGCATTGCAGACGGTATCCAGCGGCTGCAGATAGGGATAGATGGGTTCACCGAATTGGGCCACGCAAACCAGCGCATCCACAGGAAGCACGACGCGCTCCTTCGTCGCCTTGTGGAAACAGGCAGCCTGTCCATCCTCGATTTTCTCTACATAGTAGATGTCTGTGACCTGCCCGTCCTTCGTGGCCACGACGGAACCGCGCTTTACCGGGATATCGTAAAGCGGTGTGGCCTCCGGCAGATGCTCTTCAAATACCAGACCGAATTTTTTCTGGCGATTTGCCCTCTTTACCTCTGCACGAATCCGCTCACGCAGAGACTCGTCCGGAATCTGGCTAATCAAATCGTCTAAAGCAGCCATGCGTTTTTGCCTCCTGTATTTTTCTCTGGAGATTACTCTTCCGTGATTGTCTTCTCTTTGATGTGATAGCTGATGTTTCGCTCCTGGCAGAATTGAACCACCTCGGCAGCACATTTATTATAAAAATGTTTGTGTGCAGTGTATGCGCTCACTTCTTTGCTATAGTTCGTGCGCCCAAATATAATCCGGTCAACAAAACCGACGGACTCAAGCAGGTCATGAAGGTTCTGCTCTATGAGATTTGGTGTTGGATAAGGCTCAATACTTACCCATGTCCTGCACCCGGCCTCATGTAATGCCCGTAATGCAGCGAGGCGCTCTTCACACGAGGCTGCTCCGGGCTCCATTTTACGACGATAATCCTCATCAAGCGTTATTAGTGTGATACCATGTTCGTTTCTCAATGAGCATTCTTTCAGCTCTATCGGAAGGATACCTTTCGTCAATGTAGTACAGATAATGCCTGCCTCATTTAGTTTCCTAATCGCGGCAATGCTCATGTTCCTTATCTCGTCATATCCATACATGAAAGGGTCGGTCGTGAAACAGAGCTGTACCGATTTGATTTTGTCTTTCAGCTTTGGAATTTCTTTGTCCAAGAGCTCCAACGTGTTTGAAACGAGATATGGTTGTAACCATTCCTCATAACTTTTTACGTTACCGAACCGTTTTTTCTGTTGGAACGCATAACAAGGATACTTGCATCCGTGCGCACAGCCGAGCACATGATTCATGGTGTAATCGCCATACTCCACCCCCGTCTCATAGAGCATGGTTTTCCGCGTTATGAATCCTTTTACGTGCTTCATTATGTGTGCCTCCTAACAATTACGGTCTGGCCAGCTTTCTCTTCCCAGAACATTCTTTTCTTTCCTGCGGCTGTTAACGCTGGGTCTCTTACGATATCAATCGTTCCAGCATTTTCGAGTTTTGTGAGAATCTCGTATATCATCCTGAATGGGCAGATAACTCCGTATTCATTACAAAAATCAGCAAGAAAAACCGTGATATGCGTCTCACTTGTCATTTGATAGATATGGGCCAGAACCATCTGCTCTATCTCTTCTTGCGTCAAAATATCATTTTCCACTGTGGATGTTACGGTGCTCATCATATTAAAGAGGGACAATTGACCGTTTTGCTGGATGTTGACAAACAGCTCATCTTTTCGACGCTGCATGTTTTCAGCCATAAGAAAACAGCCGTCTTCATGGTCGCAAACATGTATCATCCGGTACTTGGGCCTCTGACCAGGTTTCAGTCTGATGGGCATGTCCAACACATATTTGTACTTCTGCTTCAGGTGCTGTTTGTATTCTGCTGATAACCTGCGTTCTGCCTGATACCCGTCGATGCGACCCATTTGAAAATCCCTGACGATATCCATCCAGTAGTTTCCACCGGCGATTCGCGTCAACAAATTCTCTGACTGAGGAGATGCTGTTACCGTTGTTGGCTCATATTCAACCAAGTCATCAAGGCCCATCAAGGCATCATCCTGAGAAATATCTACTTTCATCACACGGCAGGCATCTCGGAAGAAACCGAAGGAATTGAAATTGATGAGCATCTCAAAGGAACGAAATCCGTATGTGCCAATCTCATCAAAGAGCTGCGAATCAAGTGCTTGTATTCCATATGGGTCAATGTAAAGGAAGACATTGTATCCGCGTTTATCCTTTAATAAGCCACGGATATTATCCTCGAATTTCCCGTCAACTACCTGTGGTGTCCCATACTGATAAGGATGCAGCATCAGGTTCTGTTCCAAGTCTGCAGCGTGATTCAGCTCAATAAAGCAAGGCACTATTGCATTGTTCTTTCGGGATATTCTGCTCATGCCTAACCGCTCGTTTATGATTTGCATTGCTATCAGTGGGGAGCCATCATTTCCATCGTCAAACTTGCCTTTGCCAGCAAAGCAATCAATATAGAAAATCGGCTTCCCTGAAACAAGGAGCTTTTGGAAATACTGGGGCAAGTAGCATCTAAGAAGCGTATCCTTAATTTCAGACCACTCGTTTTTCTTCTTGAAAAAATCACGTTGATTTTTCGCCATACAAACCTCTCTTTTAGGATTCTGGAGCTTCCTCCGGTAGTAGCTCCATGATGTCTCCGATGTCGCAGTTGAGAACCTTGCAGATTTTCATAAGGACTTCCATGCTGACCGTTTCGCCCTTGGACAGCTTTGTCACGGACGACCAACTAATTCCTGCCGCCGACTGCAAATCTTTCTTTTTCATATCTTTATCGATAAGCAGTTTCCACAGTTTTTTATAACTTACTTCCATAATGGTCACCCCAAAATAATAAACCTGTTCCTGTACATCGAGCCTTGGTTTCGCCGAAATCTTATAAGTGTGTTTCCATGATACCACGTTCCTGTCGAAAAAACAAGATAATTCTCTGCAAACGCAAGAATATTCTGCGACTGTTATTGAAAGTTCTCCGTTTAGATGCTATAATAGATACGCTTTTCGACAAACGGTGGATTGCAAAAGTAACTTCCAGTTTGCACGATTAACTTCCGGGTTTCCAAAAGCCTCGCAAGATTAAATTCCGGGAAAGTAGTGCCGCATGTGAAAAGCCGGAAGTAAGTTTTACAAACATTGGCCAAACCGGAAGTTACTTTTACAAAGGGAATTGAATATTGCCAGCGGATGTGTTAACATCCTGTCGAATGAGAAATACAAGGGCTGCGCTCTCCTGCAAAAAACCTACACCGTCGATTACCTGACGAAGAAAAAGAAGGTCAATGAGGGCGAAATCCGGCAATACTATGTGGAGGACAACCACGAGGCTATCATCGTCCCGGACACCTTCGAGATGGTGCAGCGTGAGATGGAGAAGCGCGGCAAGGGCCGGAAATACCATAGTGGCGTCCACACCTTCTCCAGTAAAATCCGCTGCGGTGAGTGCGGCAGCTGGTACGGCTCAAAGGTATGGCACTCCAACAGCAAGTACCGGAAGGTCATCTGGCAGTGCAATCACAAATTCGACGGCGACAAGCATTGCAGCACTCCGCACCTGACCGATGACATCATCCAGCAGGCTTTCCTGTCAGCGGCAAATAAGCTCCTGGCCACCAAGGATACAGTCATCGCGGATGGCCGGGAAATGATGGCCCTGCTCTTTGACACCACCGACTTGGAGCGAGAGCAGGAAGAACTCCAGCAGGAGACGCAGGTGGTCTCCGATATGGTTCGGCAGTGCATCTACGAAAACGCACACGTTGCCCTCGACCAGACCGAATACCAGAAACGCTACGACGGCCTGACCGAGCGATTCGAGAAGGCCAAGGCCCGACTGGACGCGGTCACAGCGGAAATCCATCAGATGCAGACCCAGCGGGCCAGCATTGAGGATTTCCTGAAAGCCTTTGCAGCCATGCCGGATAAGCTGACCGAATTCACGCTGGAGAGCTGGCACGGGCTGGTGGACTACGGCACCGTCTACGCTGCCGACGACATCCGCTTCACCTTCAAAAACGGGCAGGAAGTCAAAGCCTGACCCCAGAAACGAAAACGACTCCCTGCCGCTGGAGGTTATCTCCGGTAGCAGGGAGTTTCGTTGATTATTTACGCCTGTTTTCTGTAGTCGCTCAGGTTGATGACGTTTGTGTTTTCCACCTCGGCTTCGAGTAGTTCAGTCGCCTTGATGGTCGCTTTTGTTTTTGACGGATTCAGCCAGGAATGGACTTTCCCCGAAAGGAAGGGGTAAACCTCTTCATGGAAGAGGCGCTTCACCATGGGCAACCCAATGCCAAAGACAACATAGTCGGTTGCACCAACAGCCATGTCCGCGCCAGCCCGCTTTAATTGTTCCTTGATATGATTCTTTTCCCTGTAAGAGGGCTGTTTAGGCCAATATGACCCCTTGGGAGAGCGGAGACCGTTGTTGTCGATTGCCTGACCACTCTTATAGGCCATGTAGGTTTCCTCGTCTAAGACAGCGTCCAGGACGTATTCTTTTTTCTTGTTTTTTCCCATCTGTACCTCCGTTATTGTGGTGATATTTTAATTTCTTCCGAATCGAACGCTCCAACAGGGTATTCGCTTATATGGCCCGACACTCTGAAGAGCTTCCCACAAGATGAGCACTCGCAATCTTCAATGTCAAATTCATAGAGGATTTCTTCGCCCATCTGCCTTTCATAGGAGCTTTCACTACAATCATCGCTCAGGTCAATTCTGTTGGGCGACCCGCAGTGCGGACAATCCACTATGCGTTTTAAGGAAATGTGGTCTGTTGTCCAGCCCTCTTCCTCATGCCCATCCGGCGTATATTCGTTTAGACGAACGTTCTGATAGTATAGCGCCAGCGCTCGTCTGAATACGTCGGATTTTTTTATTCCGATAGCGGAGCAGATGTATCCTAACATCTGTTCCTCCTCGTCGTTGACCCGCACTCGGTACAATTTGTCTCTTACGTCATCTATCTTAGGACGACCTCGCATATCCATCATCTCTTTTTGTGGCCACATTTAATCGCTTCATCCATATAATAATCGTAGCCACGAAAACTGTCAAGCTATATTTTGCGTTTTGCGCAAAAAAACAGCGCCGGTTCCTGAAAACCGACACCCCTTTGACCCCTGCGACACCCCTTTGGTCAGGCCGCTGTGCTTTGTATCAAATTTTGCGTCTTAATTTCAATGTAGATGCACTTGATGCGCCCCTCATACCGGGGCAGCAGCGCTTTCAGGGCTTCCAGATTATCGCCCCGGATGATCATGTTTTCGCTGCCATTATCTTCGTTGTGCTGTCCGTTTTCGTCAAAGCTGTACTTGCGCTCCAACACCCGAAACGGCACGTCCTGATGGTGATTGATCACCTTGCTCTTTCCAATCCATTCAAGTGTTGGCATGGCTGAGTTCCTCCGTAATCGTGTTATCCTCATTTCAAATGAGGGTTTTCTGCCCTAACCCTCAGCAGTAATGAGGGTCACTTCTGGCTATGTCTGTATAGCGGTTATTGTGGTGAAAGACCTTTCCTGCCTCGGATGGACTAAATTTTTGTCCAACGCTGTCATCGTTTGTCGAATCGACGATTTAGGTAGATTCGTGACAAGAGGTCAGTGCGCCCATTCGCACCCGCGAGATGGAATAGACCCCATTATTTCGAGTCAGAGTCGTTTAACTGCTTATTGACCGTCATCAAGGACAAAATCTTTCTGTGGGTAGAATAAATTAGTGGGAACTCTGTAGAATTCATCCACTGCACATAACAGAGATTTTTCGATATTTCCTTTGAAAGCAGCAGCTTCGCTGGCATCTATACTGAACTTGAATTTATACTGCTGAGTTTTCGTATCGTTGTACGTAATTGTAAGCTCAATTACGTAGTCATCCGCTTTCCAATAGAAGTTCTGCAAAAGCTCATCTCTAAAAGCTTGGTAGCTGCTTGAATTGGCAAGTGCATATTTGGCTTGATCGATTGTAATGCTTGGTTGCATAATACGAGCAAGTTCAAGAGCTATCGTGTTATAGATTTCAGTCAGATGATTGCTCTCTTGAATGTTTGTTGAAGCAAATTCTACGAATACCGGATAGAGGCTACCTGCTTCCACCTTAAATGGTCTGGCGATTTCACTGGTTGTTACTGCGTTGCCGCCAACAGATTGAAACACAGGAATCATAAAAGAAGACCAATCCAGCAGCAATTCAGCCTTGTCCTTTTTACGAACAACTTTGACTGCAATATCTTTAACAATGGCTGCTTTGTTTTTGGTTTCAATAACACCACCCAAATAAACATAAGCACCGCTGCGGTTATAGTAAAGTTTTATTTTTGCCGAAGGGATAAAGTTTACACGGATTTTTCGACCAAAGCGATCCCAAAGCTTTATAATCCATGGTTGCAGCAACGCCAATATAGCAATAACTGTCGCAATTATTTCATATGGGGTCATAACATTTGTGGTCATAACATTCGCGGCCTCTTGTGGCATACAACAACCTCCTAAATTGTCATTCTGATTTTTGCTTGATATACTTCCCGTTCTTGATTCGCGCGTCCGCTGGCTTCTCTGCGTCCTCTGGGATCCCCCAGACCGAGCCAATGCGGATAGCACCGGGGACGCGCCCCTCGCCGCACAAAATCTGAATACGGCGGGTGGAGATGCCCCAGCGTTCGGCGGTTTGCGCGATAGATAAATACTTCATGGGCGGTACTCCTGTTGCAGTTCATTTCTGCGTCTGCTTATAAAATCACAATATAATTATAATCGTCAAAGCGAATAAAAGCAAGGGCTTTCCCGAAAAGTTCAGGAAGTATTTTCAAATTCGACACGAAAGGGGTGTGGGGATTCCCCAACAACAAAATGAGCAGTTCGGACGCAGGGCTGAACCGCTCATTTTTCCGGTGTGTACGGACACCGGATGTGCTTGCTACTCTCTCAAATCTCATATCCGCAGATACAACGCGCTCCCGCTTTCGCAAAAGCAGGGGCGCATATTTTTCGAAAATTTTTCATTTCGATACCTGCGTTTCGACGAAGAAATGTCCGTTGTAAAGTGAGGGGCAACGAATCGCCAATGCCCTCGTCTTCAAAATTTTCTTTTCGTCACTACCAAGTTTTTGAGAAAAAATGTCCGTTGTATTGTGAAAGGAGTGTTTCAATATGCCAGACCGCACACGACCCATCCGCAAGGAAATCTGCCTGAATGAGCAGGAATTGAGCGTAGTTCGCCACAAGATGAATCAACTCGGCACCCGCAACTTCGGCGCGTATGCCCGGAAAATGCTGATTGACGGGTACATCATCAAGGTCGATTACACCGAGCAGAAAAAGTTAGCTGCCGCTGTCAGCAGAATTGCCACAAACATCAACCACGTCTGCCGCCGCATTAACAGCACCGGGCATTTCTACGAAGATGATGTTGCCGAGCTGAAAGATCGGCAACTGGAAATCTGGGAGCTGCTAAAAGTGCGGCAGAGAGATGAGCTTTGACCACAACGGGATTTTCCATACGTGGGTTTTCCATCACCGGTTTTTCAGACGGTGGACAAGTTGACGCTCCGGAGCGTACCGCAACCGGATTTCAGGACGCCGGTTTCCATAACGTTCATCGGGACTGAAATTCATCCTCTAACTAATAAGAAATAAATCAAGATACAAGAGAATCAATCTATCAATCAATCAACACAAAAATGGATGGATTGATGGATGGGACAGGAGGTCAGATGAAAACTTTTTGCAAGCTCACGACGCAGAGCCCAGCGGCGTCCTATGTGCCGCTCCCGAGGTTCCTTCTCCAAGACGAAGCCCTGCGGGGCATCAGCAACGACGCGAAGGTACTCTATGCGCTGCTGCTGGACAGAGCAAGCATTTCCCGGCAGAACGGCTACGTCGAGCCGGACGGCACGATCCGGCTGTACTTCACCTTGGAACAGGCGCAAACCAAACTCCACCGCAGCCGTCAGAGCGCCACGCGGATATTCCGAGAATTGGAGTACAGCGGCTTGATTGTTCGGCGCAAGCAGGGCTTGGGCAAGCCCGCGCTCATTACGCTGAACTACCCAGCGGATGCAAAGCTGATTCAGCCAAGAGAGGATGGCGCAATATCGCACGAATAAAGGTCGAAAACAAGGTGTTTTCCGCCCCACAAGCGCTGAGAAAGCACAGGGGAATATCTTTTCTTATGATCGTCCCCAAATGCGCCTAAATGTTCTACAGAAGCGATAAAGGAGGTACTATGTGAACGCAGAAAAAGCGAATATTCAAAACAGCATGGATGCAGCCGAAATCCCGGAATACGTCTTCGAATCGCTGGCACGGAGTCTGCTTCCGGTAATTCAGAAGTACTACGAAAGCGAAGGTGGCAAAAAGGCATTTGCCGAATGGAAAGCAAAGAAGGAGATTTCAGACAGTGCATCTACATAAAGAAACCGGGAGGATTGCCCTGATCGGCAGTCCTCCCGGTTTCTTTATTACCAGTCTTCAACTTCTTCTACAAAAACAATAAATCCGAACCCATGACCAATCGGTACAAGGTTCGGATTATATTGTTTTGGTGGAGGCGGCGGGAGTCGAACCCGCGTCCGAAAGCGCTTAAACAGGACCTTCTCCGGGCGCAGTCAAGATTTGAACATTCCCTCCACGCAAGGACACTTGACAGACCTTACGCTTTAGTAGAGTCATGATGCGTGGGCGTGTCAACTCTTTCGCGCCTCACGGACGCCGCGTTCACGACGCCTTCCCCGGCCCGCGGCCGCTCCGGTTCAGACGGCTGCCTTTACTTAGGCAGCGACAGCAACAGTGTTGTTGTTCTTTAATTTATAAGTTGCCCGTTTTATGGAGGTCAGGCGCCTCCGCCCGCTTATCCTGCCTCCACACCCCCGTCGAAACCGGTACGCCCCCGTATGAGCGGCGCGTCGGACGCGCCGCGAATGGGCTCTCGATTTTTGGCGCTGCGAAAGCAGATGAAAAATCTTTAGTGCTTGTTGGGTTCGGGATAGTCCACGCCCTGCGTATCCACGCGGATAGACTTGATGGTCTGCGGCTTTTTCGGCTTGTCGGTGAACATATCGCGGTCAACGCGGGAGATGTCCACCGCCGCCTGCGCGTTCTCGGTGATCTTGCCGAAGGCGGCATACTGCCCGTCAAGGTGCGGCGCGTCCGCGACCATGACGAAGAACTGGCTGCCGGCGCTGTTGGGCGCCATCGTGCGCGCCATGGAGAGCACGCCGAGCGTGTGCTTGAGGTCGTTCTTGTGGCCGTTGGAGCTGAACTCTCCGTCGATCTCGTAGCCGGGACCGCCCATGCCGCTGCCCTGCGGGCAGCCGCCCTGGATCATAAAGCCGGGGATGACGCGATGGAAGATGAGGCCGTCATAAAAGCCGGAATTGGCCAGCGCGATGAAGTTGTTGACGGTGTTGGGGGCCAGCTCGGGGTAGAGCTCGCCGCTCATCACCGCGCCGCCCTCCATTTCAATGGTGACGATAGGGTTGGACATATCGGTTTTCTCCTTTATCGGTAGTTTTTCATGTGGCGGTCGATCTCGCGCTTCGCGTCGCGCTGCGCGCTCGCCTCGCGCTTATCGTAATTTTTCTTGCCCTTGCACACGCCCAGCTCGACCTTCACCCGCGCGTCCTTAAAATAGACGGAGAGCGGAATGAGGGCATAGCCGTCCTGCTTGACGAGCGCGTGGAGCTTGTTGATCTCGCGCTTGTGCAGCAGCAGCCGCTTGGGGCGGTCGGGATCGTGGTTGAAGATATTGCCCTTGTCGTAGGGCGAGATGTGCATGGAGTAGACCATCGCCTCGCCGTTTTTGACGATGCAATAGCTGTCCTTGAGGTTGAGCGTGCCCGCGCGGATGGACTTGACCTCCGTGCCGCGCAGCTCGATGCCCGCCTCAAGGCGGTCCTCGACGAAGTAATCATGATGGGCCTTGCGGTTCTGCGCCGCGATCTTGATGCCCTTTTTCTCCACGGCACAGCACCTCCTCTCCGCCGGAGTCGTATAGCAGTATAGCACGATTTTCCTTTGCATACAAGGGCTGTAACGAAAATGTAATGTTGCAAAATAAGGGTAGCAATCACCGCCCCCTTATGCTATACTTAGCGTGATAAGGTATGCGATCGAAAGAGGGCGAGAGAATGATTTTATCCGAAGAATTTATCAGCCGCGAGGAAATTTTTCACGGGCGCATCGTCGACCTGCGCGTGGACACTGTGCGCCTGCCCAACGGCCACCTCACCACGCGCGAGGTGATCGACCACCCCGGCGGCGTAGCCATCGTCGCCATCGACGAGGATGACAATGTGCTGACCGTGAAGCAGTATCGCTACGCCTTCGGCACGGTGCTTGAGGAGCTTCCCGCGGGCAAGCTCGAGCGCGGGGAGGACCCCGCCGCCGCCGCGCGGCGCGAGCTGAGCGAGGAGACGGGTGCAAGCTGCGAGGCGCTCACGCCGCTCGGCGAGATCCTCGCCTCCCCCGGCGGCTTCACGGAGGTGCTGCACCTCTATATGGCAACGGGACTGACCTTCGGCTCCCAGCACCCGGACGAGGACGAGTTCATCGATTTCGAGCGCGTACCGTTCGACACGCTGCTGCGCCGCTGTCTCTCCGGCGACATCCGCGACGGCAAGACCGTCGCGGGCGTTTTGAAGGTCTATGCCCTGCGGACACTGCACAAGGAGGAGCAATAAGGAATGGAACCGAAAAAGACCGTCCTCATCGTGGAGGACGAGAAGAACATCGTGGACATCGTGCGCTTTAACCTCCAGCGCGAGGGATATGATACGCTGGAAGCCTATGACGGCGAGGCGGGCCTTGCGCTTGCGCGCGAGAGGAAGCCCGACCTCATCCTCCTCGATGTGATGATGCCGAAGATGATGGGTTTCGACGTCTGCCGCGCCCTGCGCGGCGAGGGCGACAATGTACCCGTCATCATCCTCACTGCGCGCGAGGAGGAGGAGGACAAGATCCTCGGCCTTGAGATCGGCGCGGACGATTACATCACCAAGCCCTTTTCCATGCGCGAGCTGATGGCGCGCGTGAAGGCGAATATCCGCCGCACGGCGATGGTCTCCTCCTCCGCCGAGAGCAGCATGAGCGCCGGCGGCGCACTGACGATCAATACCGAGAACTTTCAGGTCTACAAAAGCGGCCGCCCCATCGAGCTGACACAGCGCGAGTATGAGCTTTTGACCTTCCTCGCCAGCCACCCCGACAAGGTCTTCTCCCGCGTCGATCTGATGGAGCAGGTGTGGAACTACGGCTATGTCGGCGACGATGTGCGCACCGTGGATGTGACGGTCCGCCGCCTGCGCGAGAAGATCGAGGACGATCCCGCCTCGCCGCGCTACATCCTCACCCGACGCGGCGTGGGCTACTACTATTCTTCGCTCTGATTTCTTCTGAGACCGCACGAAGGGAGGCGTCCTTGTGTTTCGCTCGCTGCACATGAAGCTGGTGCTCATCATGCTGCTGCTCATCACCTCGCTCATGGCGGTGGTGGGCGCGTTCCTGATGACCAGCGTGACCAATTTCTACATCGACGACTTCTACTCGCAGATGGCCAGCACCTTCGGCGAGAGCAACGCCGCCTTTGTCAATTCCCTGCGCGCCGAGGCCGCGCAGGAGGGCGGCGCGGCGGTGATGCAGTCCATGCTCGAGACCTATTCGGGTACGCTCGGCATCGACTCGCGCAACCGCAATTACTATATCCTCGACGCCGCGACGGGCGAATGTCTCGCCGCGAGTGACGAGCCGGGCGGCGAGCATCTGGAGCAGACCGCGAACCTTCTCACCGCCCGCAACGGCGCAGTCGGCGACGAGAGCGACATCGCCGCAAGCTATATGGATGTCGCCATTCCCATCTCGGGCGGTGACAACCATTATATCATCTATATCCGCGACAACCGCAACACGGTCTCGAGTCTGAACAGCGAGCTGATGATCATTATTTTGCAGGCGCTGCTGGTCGGCCTTCTGATCTCCGTGCTGCTGAGTTTTCTGCTCTCGAAAACAATGATCAACCCCATCGAAAAGCTGACCGAGGGCGCCGAGCGCGTGGCGAGCGGCGACTTCAGCGAAAAGCTGGAGGTCGATTCCACCGACGAGATCGGTATTCTCACCACTACCTTCAACGACATGGCAAGCGTGCTGCACACCACGCTCGAGACCGTCGAGGCCGAGCGCAACAAGCTCGACACGCTCTTTCTGCACATGACCGACGGCGTGGTCGCCTACGACCGCGACGGCGTACTCATTCACTGCAATCCCGCCGCAAGCGAGCTTTTGGGCCGCAGCGCGGACGAGTGCGTGTATTCCGAGCTCTTCGAGCCGCTGTGCCCCTTTGAAACCGTCATGACGATGCAGCGCAGCGACTTCGTCTCCTCCGAGCTGACGGTCGGCGAGCGCACGGTCGAGCTGTACTTCGCGCCCTTTTCCGACGAGGAGCGCGGCGGCGTGCTGGTCGTGCTGCACGATGTCACGCAGCAGCGCAAGGCCGAGGACCGCCGCCGCGAGTTTGTGGCGAATGTCTCCCACGAGCTGCGCACCCCGCTGACCAATATCCGCTCCTATGCCGAAACGATCCGCGACGCGGGTGTCGAGCTGCCGCGTGAACTGGAAAACAACTTCCTCGACATCGTCATCAACGAATCCGACCGCATGACGCACATCGTGCAGGATCTGCTCACGCTCTCGCGGCTCGACAACGGCAGGAGCGAGATGAACATGGCGCGCTTCGACTTCGGCGCGGCCATCGACGCCGTGCTGCGCTCCATCGCGCTGGAGGCGCGCCGCCACGGCCATGAGCTGACGCACGAGTACCGCGACCTGCCGATGATCATGGGCGACCGCGGGCGCATCGAGCAGGTCATGCTCAATGTGCTCGGCAACGCCGTGAAGTATACGCCCGACGGCGGCCACATCCGCGTCACCGCGGGAGCGGAGGGCGAGAAGGTATGGATGGAGGTCGCGGACGACGGCATCGGCATCCCGAAGGAGGACCGCAGCCGCATTTTCGAGCGCTTTTACCGCGTGGACAAGGCGCGCTCGCGCGAGTCCGGCGGCACGGGCCTCGGCCTTTCCATCGCCACCGAGATCGTGCAGCGCCACCATGGCACGCTCTCGCTCGTAGACCGTGACGGCCCCGGCACGACGGTCCGGCTTGAGCTGCCCGTTCAGCAGGCCGAGGGGCAGGAGGCCATCCATGGATAAGAGGGCCAAACGCTTCGACCGCCTGCAAAACCTCACCATCTTCGTGCTGGCGCTCTCCTTCATTCTGCTGCTGGTGCAGACGCCGCTGTTCGGCAACGCGGGCGGCGCGGCCATTTCCTCCGCTGTGCGCAGCTGGCTCACCGGTCAGACGGCTGCCGGCGCGGAGGAACCGGACTCTCTCACCGCGCTTGCGGTTCCGGTGCGCATCGTGCAGACCAATGACTTCATCCGCAGCGGCGCGGACGCGCTGACGACCGCGGATGCTGACTTTGAGACCGCCGGCTCGTTTCTCGGCGAAGCCATCGGCTCTGCCCACAGCATTTCATCCGTTTCCGAAAATAGCTTCCTCTCTGCACTGGACGGCTCGGGGCTTTACTTTGCCTTTCCCTGCGGCGTACCGCTCGAGGTGCTTTCGGCGCGGCTGGGCATACAGCCGCCCACCACGCGCCAGCTTGATGTACGCCGCTGCCTGCTCAGTGTGAACGGCGAGGACACCGCCGTGCTGTTTCTGCAAAGCGAGAAGCAGGGTATCTACCGCTTCTCAACTGCGGTGAGCGCCTCGTCGCTGAAGGAACATTTGGAAACGCAGGACGGCAGCGGCGTCGATTTCGTCCGCTCGCTCGGCGAGGAGTACGCCTCTCTCTCCCCCTACACGCTCGTGTTCGACAGCGTGAGCACGCGCGCCGCGCTCTCCGCGGCGAACGCCCTGAGCGATTACCCTTCGGACGAACTGCTGCGCCGCGCCGAGTTCAATCCCCACACCAAGGACCGCTATGTGGAATCCTCCGGCACAGAGGTCGTCATCGAGGGCCAGCGCAAGCTCTACCTCCACCCTGACGGAACGCTCTCTTACAGCGGCGGCGCGGCGGAGGAGCCCTCTCTTTTTGCTGTCGCCGCGGCGGACGCCGCGCACATCTCCCGCGCAGAGCTCTGCGCCGCCGCGCGCAGCCTGATCGGCGCACTCACGCAGGGGCGCATCGGCGATGCCGCGCTCTATCTCAGCGGCATTGAGGCCAAGGAAAACAGTGCGGTCGTCACCTTCGATTACATGGTGGACGGCACGCCCGTCCGCTTCGCCAACGGCGCCCATGCCGCCGAGGTCCGCATCGAGGGGCAGAGCATCACCGCCTTTTCCCTGAAGCTGCGGCGCTATGTGCTCACCGAGCAGGATTCCCTGCTGCTGCCGCTCGCGCTCTCACGCGCCATCGCGCAGCGCTATCCAGGCTGCGAGCTGAGCGTGGCTTATATCGATCCCTTCGGCGGCAGTGTCAGCGCGAGCTGGGTCGCCGACTGAGCCCATCGGAAAGGAGGACGCGCCTTGAATACCGCACGGCTCAAAAATATCGTCATCATCATTCTGCTGCTCGCCAACGCCTTCCTGCTCGTCCTCCTGCTCTCGCGCCGCGCGGAGGAATATGCCGCGCAGGAGCGTTCCCTTGCGCAGCTCACCGCGCTCTATGGCTCCAACGGCATCGCCCTTGACGGCGCTCTTTTGAACGATCTGCCCGATTCCGTGCTGAATGTCCAGCCCTCGCGCGACCTCGCCGCCGAGCAGGCGCTTGCCGAGGGCATCATCGGCGCGGTCGCCTCGATCGACTCCGGCGGCGGCATCTACCGTTATTACAGCTCCGACGGCCTCGGCAGCGCCGTATGCCTCATCCGCTCCGGCGGCGCGCTGGAGGCCACGCTCAGCCGCGCGGTGGACGATCCCGCTAAATTCTGCTCCGAGCTCTGTGTTCCCTTCGGCTATAAGACCTTTGAGCTGCTCGGAGACGGCACACGCACGGTCGTCACCGCCAAGCGCAGCGTGGACGAACTGGAGGTCTACAACTCCTCGCTGATCTTCACCTTCTCCGGCAGCACGCTTACCACGGTCAGCGGCAGCTTTCTCCCGCTCATCGACACGAGCGAGAGCGGAAAAATCGCCCTCGATGCCATGACCGCGCTGGTGCGCTTTCTCGACTACCGCAGTACCTCCGGCGCGGTGTGTACGCAGATTACAGGCCTTTCCGCGGGCTATCTGATGCAGAGCACGACCTCTGCGCCGCTCCGTCTCGTGCCTGTGCTGCGCGTGGACACCGATGTTTACAGTTATTATGTCAATGTCATTTCCGGCGAGGTCACGCGCGTATCAGCCTGAACTGTGCTTTCTTTCGCATTTTAGGGATTGCATTTTGGGGATTTTTTGGTATACTGAGGTTGTATTATGTGAATACTATCGCCATTCGGCAGCAGGGGTTTCTTGCGCTCTGCCGTCGGGCGTATCGTCCTCTATCTGAAATGAGGTGCTTTTTTTGACAAAATATATCGTTCAGGGCGGCTCGCCGCTCTTCGGTGAGGTCCATATCAGCGGCGCGAAGAACGCCGCCGTCGCCATCCTGCCTGCCGCACTGCTGGTGGACGGTGTGTGCCGCATTGAAAATATCCCCCAGATCAGCGATGTGACCGTGCTTCTGAAAATCTTGGAGCAGCTTGGCGCGAAGGTCCGCGTACTCAACAAGAGCGATGTGGAGCTGGACTGCCGCCATATCGCCACCACCCGCGCCCCGCAGGAGTTGGCGCACAAGCTGCGCGCGAGTTACTACCTCATCGGCGCGCTGCTGGGCCGCTTCGGCACCGCCGAGGTCTCCATGCCCGGCGGCTGCAACTTTGGCGGCACCCGCCCCATCGACCAGCATGTCAAGGGCTTTGCTGCGATGGGCGCGACGGTGCGCGAGGGCGACTACATCCGCGCGGACGCCGAGGGCGGGCGTATGAAGGGCGCGAACATCTATCTCGATGTCATCTCCGTGGGCGCGACCATGAACATCATGATGGCCGCCGCACTGGCCGATGGCACGACAGTCATTGAAAACGCGGCGAAGGAGCCGCACATCGTCGACCTTGCCAACTTTCTCAACTCCATGGGCGCCGATGTCAAGGGTGCCGGCACCGACACCATCCGCATCACGGGCGTGGAGCGGCTGCATGGCGGCACCTATGCCATCATTCCCGACCAAATCGAGGCGGGCACCTACATGGCCGCCGTCGCCGCTGTCGGCGGGCAGATCCGTGTGCGCGGCATCATTCCCAAGCACATGGACTGCATCACCGCAAAGCTGCAGGAGATGGGCGTGGAGGTCGAGGAGCAAGATGACGACCTGATCGTCCGCCGCAGCGGCGCGCTGCGCCACGCAAATGTCAAGACGCTGCCCTACCCCGGCTTTCCGACCGATATGCAGCCGCAGATCACCACCGTGCTCACGCTCGCAGAGGGCACCAGCACCGTGACCGAGGGCGTGTGGGACAGCCGCTACCGCTATGTCGGCGAGCTGACGCGCATGGGCGCACAGATTCGCGTCGAGGGCCGCACCGCCGTTGTCGAGGGTGTAGAAAAGCTCACGCCGGCCAATATTCAGGCTTATGATCTCCGCGCGGGAGCCGCCATGCTCATCGCCGCGCTCGCCGCCGACGGTGTGAGCGAGATCTCGAATGTGCAGTATATCGAGCGCGGGTATGAGGACATCATCGGCAAGCTCCACGCGCTCGGCGCACGGATCGAATGTGTAGAGGAAAACGACGAGCCGCCTGTCCGGCAGCTTGGCTGAGGCCATGATAAAAAGCACCGACTTTCGTCGGTGCTTTTCCTGTTTTCGTTTCATGCTTTTCAGTTCATCAGATAGCCAAAGCCCATAATGAGATAGAGCGGGCCAAAGCAGTATGGCATAAACAGCTCGTTGTGCGGGATCCTGACCTTGAAGCAGTCCGTCAGGACCAAAATCTCGCATACATAGGCGATCGCGCCGAGAAGGTAGCCCACCGCGCGCAGCACCGGGTATCCGTTCAACCGGATGGAAAGGATGAACAGCAGCACCGCCAGCACGACCATCGTGTTGCGGATGCGCAGGGCGATCTGCGCCGGCACACTTTTGCCGTGGCCAATCAAAAGATCCTCGTCTCCGAAAAAGCCCTCAACGGCATTTTCAATTTTCTGATATTCGTTCTGCATGGTGTGTTCTCCTTTCTTTTATTTTGCAGATCAGTCATTCCTTTTTGTTGTTTTAAGTATACCAAAAGATAATCTATTTGTAAAGATGCCGTTAAGAAAATTATGCGTAAAAATTTAACGGATTTTTAGCGCTCGCTTCTGTGCAACTTGCACGACTTTTTCTTTTGACTATTGACCTGCACTGTGGTATCCTTGAAATAAGATCACACAAAGGATGCATTTCATGGAATTTTACACCCTTGCCAGCGGTTCGAGCGGCAACTGCACGCTCGTGTGCGCGGGCAACTCGTTGCTGCTCATCGACGCGGGCATCTCCTGCCGGCGTATCGAGCAGTCTCTCAAGGCGCTGGGACTGGCGCTCGGCGACCTGAGCGCCGTTTTCATCACGCACGAGCACGCCGACCATGTCGGCGGCCTTGCGACGCTCACGAAAAAATGCACCGCTCCGGTCTATGTCACGCGCGGCGTGTCGCATGTCCTCACCTGCCCCGTCGTCGCCTTTACCGCGGGCGACGCGCTGGAGCTTTCCAGCTGCACGGTGCGCTCGTTTTCCATCTCGCACGATGCGATCGATCCGGTCGGCTACCGCATCGACGCGCCCGACGGCTCGCTCGGCTTTCTAACCGACACCGGCTTTGTCACAGATGCGGCGCGCGAGGCACTTCTGGGCGTTGACGCGCTTTTGCTTGAGGCCAATCACGACATCGCTGCGCTGCAAAACGGCCCCTATCCCTACTTTCTCAAGCGCCGCGTTCTCAGCAGCGAGGGGCATCTCTCCAACGACGCGGCAGCGGAGTTCGCGCTGTGCGCCGTGCGGAGCGGTACGCGCGACATCCTGCTCGCACACCTCTCCAAAGAGAACAACACGCCCGAGCTGGCGGAATACGCCGTCGCCCGCGCGCTCCAGTCCGCCGGCTTTCCCGTGCGGCTCGGCGTCGCGCCACGCGACACCATGAGTGAGGTACACCTATGCAGAAGGTCACCGTCCTTTGCGTCGGCAAACTGAAGGAATCCTTTTACGCTGCGGCGGTCGCGGAGTATCAAAAGCGCCTGCAGCGCCACTGTAAGTTAGAGATCGTCGAGCTGCCCGAGCAAAAGCTGCCGGACACCCCCTCCCCCGCCGAGATCGATCAGGCGCTCGCGCGCGAGGCCGCGACGCTTGAAGAAAGGCTCCCCAGGGGCGGCGCGCTCATCGCGCTGTGCATTGAGGGCACGGAGCTGAGCAGCGAAGCGCTCTCGAAAAAGCTCTCTCAGCTCACCGCGGCGGGGGCCTCACAGCTGACCTTTCTGATCGGCGGCAGCTTTGGTCTGCACGAGCGCGTGAAGGCGCGCGCCGACCTGCGCCTTTCGATGTCGCCGATGACCTTTCCGCATCACCTCGCGCGGGTGATGCTGCTCGAGCAGATCTACCGCGCGTACCAGATCGACGCCGGAACAAAATACCACAAGTAACGCCAACTTTTTTCAAGGAGGTTTCTTATGGACTATCGCAAGGAATACGAAAAGTGGCTCGCCTCCCCCGCGCTGAGCGAGGACGAGCGCAAGGAGCTCAAGGCCATCGCAAACGATGAAAAAGAGATCAAATCCCGCTTCTATGGCCCGCTTGAGTTCGGCACGGCGGGCCTGCGCGGCACGATGTTCACGGGGCTTCACAACATGAACCGCCATGTCATCCGCTGGGCGACGCAGGGCTTCGCCAACGTCATCCGCGCCGAGGGCGAGGCGGCAATGAAAAAGGGCGTCGCCGTGTGCATGGACTGCCGCAACCACTCCGCCGAGTTCGCGCGCGAGACCGCCTGCGTCATGGCTGCGAACGGCATCCATGTTCGGCTCTTTGAGTCCCTGCGCCCCACGCCCGAGCTTTCCTTCGCCGTGCGCGAGTACGGCTGTCAGGCGGGCGTGAATGTCACCGCCAGCCACAACCCCAAGGAGTATAACGGCTACAAGGTTTACTGGGCGGATGGCGCGCAGCTCCCGCCGCAGCACGCCGCGGCCATCGCCGCGGCGCTTGAGAAGATCGACATCTTCACGGGCGTAAAGTCGATGGATTATGACACTGCCCTTGCCGAGGGGAAAATCGAGCTGCTCGGCGAGGACTGTGACCGCCGCTTTATGGCGAACGTCATGGACATGGTGAACGACTACGAGACCGTCAAAAAGGTTGCGGACGACTTCGGCATGGTCTATACGCCCTTCCACGGCTGCGGCTATAAGCTGGTGCCCGAGGCGCTCACGGGGCTCGGCATCAAGCACCTCTACTGCGAGCCGCAGCAGATGGTCATTGACGGCAACTTCCCCACCGTCGCCTCCCCGAACCCCGAAAATCCCGAGGGCTTCTATCTCGCCATCGACCTCGCCAAGGAAAAGAATGTCGATTTTATCCTCGGCACCGACCCCGACAGCGACCGCGTGGGCATCATGGTGCGCAACAAAGCGGGGGAATTTGAGCCTGTCACCGGCAATCAGACAGGCGTTCTCCTGCTCGACTACCTCATCGGCGCGATGAAGCGTGCCGGAAAGCTCCCCGCCAAGCCCGCCGCACTCAAGACCATTGTGACGACCGAGATGGCGCGCGCCGTCGCCGAGGCCAACGGCCTCGACTGCTACGACACCTTCACCGGCTTTAAGTTCATGGCAGAGAAGATGAACGAGCTGGAAAACGCGGGCAAAAACACCGTCATTTTCTCCTATGAGGAGAGCTACGGCTACATGATCGGCCACTACGTCCGCGACAAGGACGCCGTGACCGCCTCGCTGCTCCTCACCGAGATGGCCGCGTGGTATCACGCGCAGGGCATGACGCTCTTCGACGCGCTGCAAGCCCTCTATGAAAAGTACGGCTGGTACGGCGAAAGGACGCACAACCTTGTCATGCCGGGCCTTGACGGGCTTGAAAAGATGGCGGCGCTGATGCAGTCTCTGCGCGCGCAGCCGCCCGCCGAGATCGGCGGCGTCAAGGTCGCGGTCTATAAGGACTATGCTGACGGTACCGTGCGCGACGCTGCGAGCGGCGCGGTCACAAAGATGCCCCTCTCCGGCTCGAATGTCCTGCGCTTTGAGCTCTCCGACGGCACGCACATCCTCGTGCGCCCGAGCGGCACAGAGCCGAAGATCAAGGTCTATATTCTCACAAAGGGCGCGGATGCCGTGCAGCGCGACGCAAACATCGAAAAATACAGCGCGTGGGTGAAAACACTCACCTGAGCAGCCCACAGCGATCTTGTTTTCTTCCATAGGGATGAGCAAAGCTCTGATTTGCTCGCAGTGTCATACAATGTATAGACACTGCAACAATTTGTAACTCAAAATATTGTCTCATGATTTTGTAAAACTTGCGTTTTGCTCATCTCTATTTCTTCCATAAAAAGGAGGCGGCACTCAACTTCGGTTTGGTGCTGCCTGTTTTTGTACATCTAACGGTCGAAAACCGCTTATTTTCTGCCCTATAAAGCAAGGGTAATGAAAATGGTGAAATAGTTATTTGAAAATTGAGTGATATATAAGAGACTACACATGTAGATATTCCGGGTGGTTTTCATGGTATACCCTGTTTTCCGGCTCTTTTCAACAGATATGGGAGCTTTTCCGGCATTCCGGCGTTTTTCTCAACTCTCCAGCCGGTTTCCGAGCTCGGTTATGTACCGGAGCGCTCTCTCATCTGCTGTCAATCATGTCAATAGCGGGTCGCCGCTACTGATAACATTGGCACGAAAGACCTTGTCCGGACGCATTTTTGCACTCTGGACGATGGTAATGGTTGAGATATCTCCCGTGCCGTTAGGAAAATTTACGGTATCCTCCACGATAGCCATGGCGGCAACGGAGTCCTCCTCATGCGGCAGCTCTCCGCAGCGGAGCAGACAGTCAATGTCGGCTTT
>OIXG01000787.1_pt1 | contig 36112 bp, 33 predicted proteins | sample 1587731 | NCBI WGS metagenome assembly OIXG01 (sample SAMEA3888908, study PRJEB22519) | human gut metagenome | biome: human gut; feature: human-associated habitat; material: faeces | place: Denmark | collected 2010 | reverse complement strand
CTCCGCATGGTCTAAGCCATACGGAGGATTAACTGTTTTACGGACACCCGTCTATGCGTGTCCTCTCTTTTTATGTGTCGGTTTACTCGTGCTCCTTGTCCATGACGAACAGCTCCGGCTCCTCGCCGCCTGTCGCCACATAGATGTCCTCGCACTTCTGCTGTGCCGCCTGTCGGCGTTTTACGGCGTCAGCGTGGACTACCTGCTGGGCCTGACGGACGAGAAGAAGCCCTATCCGCGCAGGAAATAGCAAGTCGATTTATTTCATTATACAACATTTTCGAAATATACGCAAGCGCGTACACGCATTTGCGTATATTTTTCTACAATCATCTCAACTATAATCGGTGAGGTGATGGCATGACGGCAAAGGACGCGGTGGCCGTGCGTCTGCAGGACATCTGCACCCGGCGCGGCATCCGGATCAACGAGCTTGCCAACATTTCCGGCGTCACGCCCTCCACGGTGTACAGCCTGCTGGACACGCGCCGCCGGGATGTCTCCGTTACCACGGTGAAAAAGCTGTGCGACGGGCTGGATATGACGCTGGGCGAATTTTTTGCCGCGCCGGTTTTCGATGAGCTGGAGCAGGAAATACAGTAAAAGAGAGGACACGCTCTGCGTGTCCTCCCTTTTTACGCTTTATGCCTTATTTTCCAGCTTCCGAAGCTGCGCCAGAAACTCCTCCGGCAGCGGACAGTGCAGCTCCACCACCTCCCCGGTGCGGGGGTGGATGAACCGCAGCCCCACCGCGTGGAGGCACTGTCCCGTCAGCCCCGGCACCGGCTTTTTCGCGCCGTACACCGTGTCCCCCAGAATAGGGTGGCCGATATAGGCCATGTGTACCCGGATCTGGTGGGTGCGCCCCGTCTCCAGACGGCACCGCACATGGGTCACACCCGGATACCGGGCGATGACCTCCCAGTGGGTCACGGCGGGCCGTCCCCCGGTGATCACCGCCATCCTCTTCCGATCCGACGGGTGCCGTCCGATGGGCGCGTCCACCGTGCCGCTGTCCTCCTTCAGGTTGCCCACCACCAGACACTCATACGTCCGTGCCAGCGTGTGGTCGCTGAGCTGGGCGCTGAGCCCCAGATGGGCGGCGTCGTTCTTGGCGGCGATGATGAGACCGCTGGTGTCCCGGTCGATGCGGTGGACGATGCCGGGGCGTTTCTCCCCGCCGATGCCGGACAGCGACGACCCGCAGTGGTGGAGCAGCGCGTTGACCAGCGTACCGTCCGGGTGTCCCGGCGCCGGATGGACCACCAGTCCCGCCGGTTTGTTGACCACGATGACGTCCGCGTCCTCGTACACCACGTCCAGCGGGATATCCTGCGCCGTCAGCGCCGTGTCCTGCACCTCCGGCACGTCCACTGTCACCGCTTCGCCGCCGGTGATGCGGCAGCTCTTGGCGGCGGGCTTGCCGTCCACGGATACCCGCCCCTCCTCGATGTACCGCGCCGCCTGCGAGCGGGTCAGGCCGTTGGCGCGGGAGGCCACAAAGGCGTCCAGCCGCGTCCCGGCGTCCTCCGCCTCAGCTTTCAGATGCAGCGTCATCCTTCGGCTCCTTCTTGTCGTACTTGTCGTAGAACCACAGGTAGTACACGGCGCCCAGCACCACGCCGATGACCACAAAGCAGTCCGCCAGATTGAAAATGGGGTAGTCGATAAACAGCAGGTCGAACATATCCACCACATACCCCCGGCACACCCGGTCGATGACGTTGCCGATACCGCCGCCCAGAATGAGCACCCCCGCCGTTACGCCCAGCGGATGGCGGACGATCCTTTTCACCAGCAGCCACGCCACCGCCAGCATCAGCACGATGGTGACGATGGCCAGCAGCCCGGTCTTGCCGGAAAAGCTGCTCCATGCCGCGCCGGTATTGTGCAGCCGCGTCAGCTGCATCACGCCGGGCAGCAGCGGCGCGGACTGCCCCACCTCCAGATGGGACACCACCCACCACTTCAAAAGCTGGTCGCCCGCCACACAGGCCGCCAGCGCCACAATATACCACATAGGGCATCCTCCCTGTTTTGGATTCTCCCCCCATCATATCCCATTTGCCCGCCGTTTGCAACTTTTATTCCGCGACTTTCTTGTATTGCACGGCGCCGCGTGGTATAATAGAGTATTCAAATATCGCCCCGCATCGACACGGGGCAGGGAGGCCCGACTTGGATAGAAAACAGGTGTTGATCCCGGAGGAGCAGACGCTCCGGCAGCGGGATTTTGAACGGAAAATAAAGGAGCTGCACGCCCAGCGGGGCAAGCCCGTCCGCGCGCTGGTGGACACCTTTGGCTGCCAGCAGAATGTGGCGGACAGCCAGCATATCATGGGTATGCTGGAGGCCATGGGCTGCACCTTCGTCATCGCCCCGGAGGAGGCGGATATCGTGGTGCTGAACACCTGCGCCATCCGCGACCACGCGGAAAAGCGGGTCTACGGCACGCTGGGCGCGCTGACCCATACGAAAAAGGCCAACCCGGAGCAGATCATCTGCCTGTGCGGCTGCATGGCCCAGCGCCCGGAGGTGGCGGAGAAGGTACGCCAGTCCTACCGCCATGTGGATCTGGTGTTCGGCCCTCAGGCGCTGTGGAAGTTCCCGGAGCTTTTATATCAGGTCTACACCCGCCGGGGCCGCGTGTTCTCCGTGGAGGACGAGCACGGCGCCATTGCCGAGGGCATGCCGGTGGTGCGGGAGGGCCGCACCCGGGCGTGGGTATCCATCATGTACGGCTGCAACAACTTCTGCTCCTACTGCATCGTCCCCTATGTGCGGGGCCGGGAGCGCAGCCGCGAGCCGGCGCGCATCATCGAGGAGGTGCGCCAGCTGGCCGCCGAGGGGTATAAGGAGATCACTCTGCTGGGGCAGAACGTCAACTCCTATGGTAAGGATCTGGATACGCCGTGGGACTTTGCCGACCTTTTAAGCGAGCTGGATAAGATCGAGGGGGACTATCTCCTCCGCTTCATGTCCTCCCAGCCTAAGGACGCCAGCTATAAGCTGTTTGACACCATGGCGCGCTGCAAGCACGTGGCCAAGCAGCTGCACCTGCCGGTGCAGTCCGGCTGCGACCGGGTGCTGCGGGCCATGAACCGGCCCTACGACCGGGCCAAATATCTGGATCTCATCACCTACGCCAGGAGGGTCATGCCCGATTTGGTGCTGACCAGCGATGTGATCATCGGCTTCCCCGGCGAGACGGAGGCCGAGGCCATGGAGACGGTGGCGCTGGTGGAGGAGGTACGCTTCGACGCCCTGTTCACCTTCATCTTCTCCCCCCGTCCCGGCACCCCCGCCGCCAAGATGGACGACCCCGTACCCCGCGCTGAAAAGCAGAAGTGGTTCGACCGTCTCTGCGACGCCCAGAACAAGATCTCCGAGGAGATCCACGCCGGGTATGTGGGCGACACCCTGCGGTGTCTCATCGACGGCGAGAGTGACGACAGCCGCTGGCCGCTGACGGCCCGCACCGCCGGAGGACGGCTGGTGCATCTGGTGGGCGACCGAGCCTCGATCGGCACCTACCGCGACGTAAAGATCACCGACAGCAACACCTGGGCGCTGTTCGGCGAGCTGGTATAAATTTTCCCACGAAGGAGGCATCCCCATGGCAGAGCTGACCCCCATGATGCGCCAGTATATGGAGATCAAGGAGCAGAATCCCGACTCCATCCTGTTTTTCCGTCTGGGTGACTTCTACGAGATGTTCGGCCCCGACGCCCGCACGGCGTCCCGCGAGCTGGATCTGGCTCTGACCACCCGGGACAAGGACAAGAACAAGTCCTTTGACGACAAGATCCCCATGTGCGGCATCCCCTACCACGCCTCCGACGCCTACATCGCCCGTCTTATCGCCAAGGGCTACAAGGTGGCCATCTGCGAGCAGACGGAGGATCCCGCCGCCGCCAAGGGGCTGGTGAAGCGGGACATCATCCGCGTCGTCACCCCCGGCACGGTCATCGACGAGTCCTGCCTCAGCGCCGAGCGCAGCAACTATCTGTGCGGCGTGTATCTGGACGATACCGGCGCGGGTCTGTGCGCCTGCGACGTGTCCACCGGCAAGGCGCAGGTCACGGTGTTCACCGGCCCTGACCGGGTCCGCGCCCTGCTCAACGAGCTGGGGCGGTTCGCCCCCGCCGAGGCGGTGATGAACGAGGCCGCCTATTTTGATGAGACGCTGCACCGGACGATGCAGGAGCGCTTTTCCTGCCACATGGAGAAGCTGTCCGCCGCCCGGTTCACCCCGGAAGACGCGGAGAAAAAGGTACGCACCCAGTTCGGGCAGGAGGCGCTGGAGCGCCTGCCCCGGGACAACATGACGCCGCTGCTGGCGCTGGGCGGTCTGCTGGGGTATCTCTATGAGACGCAAAAGACCGATCTGGGTCACCTCGACCAGCTGACATGGTACCGCACCGGGCAGTACATGGAGCTGGATCTCACCGCCCGCCGCAATCTGGAGCTGACGGAGACGCTGCGGGGCAAGGAAAAGCGCGGCAGCCTGCTGTGGGTGCTGGACAAGACCAAGACCGCCATGGGCGCCCGGAACCTCCGGGCATGGCTCCAGCAGCCGCTGGTGGACGTGGCCGCCATCGACCGGCGGCTCAGCGCCGTAGCGGCACTGGCGGAGCACACCGTGGTCCGGGAGGAGCTGACGCTGGCTCTCAGCGGCATCGCCGATATGGAGCGGCTCATCGGCCGGGTGGTCTACGGCTCTGCCGGCGGGCGGGATCTGGTGTCCCTCCGCGCCTCCATGGAGCGGCTGCCCGCCGTCAAGGCGCAGCTGGCCGCCTTCCCCTCCGGTGCGCTGCACCAGCTGGATCAGCAGTTGGAGGATCTCAACGATCTGGCCGCCCTGATCGGCCAGACGCTGGTGGACGAGCCGCCGTTCTCCGTCCGGGAGGGCGAGATGATCCGGGACGGCTTCGACCCGGAGGTAGATCGTCTGCGGAGCATCCTCCACGGCGGCAAGAGCTTTCTGGCGCAGATGGAGGCGGAGGAGAAGGAAAAGACCGGCATCCGCACCCTGAAGATCGGCTACAACAAGGTATTCGGCTACTACATCGAGGTATCCAACTCCTTTAAGGATCAGGTGCCTGACCGCTATATCCGCAAGCAGACGCTGGTCAACGGCGAGCGCTACATCACCCAGGAGCTAAAGGATCTGGAGCACGACGTGCTCACCGCCAAGGACCGGGACGCCGCGCTGGAATACGAGTTGTTCTCCGCCCTGCGCGCCAAGCTGGCGGAGTCCGTTACCCGCGTACAGCTGGCCGCGTCCCTTATTGCCCAGCTGGACACCCTGTGCTCCTTTGCCGCCGTGGCGGTGAAGAACAACTACTGCCGGCCCTCTGTGGACGAGTCCGGTGTCATCGAGATTCAGGCCGGACGGCATCCGGTGGTGGAGAAAATGCGCTCCGACGCCCTGTTTGTCCCCAACGACACCCTGATGGGTGCCAAGGAAGATCGGGTCAGCATCATCACCGGCCCCAACATGGCCGGTAAGTCCACCTATATGCGGCAGGTGGCGCTGATCGTGCTGATGGCGCAGGTGGGCAGCTTTGTCCCCGCCCACGACGCCCACATCGGCGTGGTGGACCGCATCTTCACCCGCATCGGCGCCAGCGATGACCTGTCCGCCGGACAGTCCACCTTTATGGTGGAGATGACGGAGGTGTCCGACATTCTGCGCACCGCCACGAAGAACAGCCTGCTGATCCTGGACGAGATCGGCCGCGGCACCTCTACCTTCGATGGGATGTCCATTGCCCGTGCGGTGCTGGAGCACTGCGCCGAAAAGCTGAAGGCCAAGACGCTGTTCGCCACCCACTATCACGAGCTGACGGCGCTGGAGCAGACGCTGCCCAACGTCCGCAACTACAATATCGCGGTCCGCGCCCGGGGCGAGGACATCATCTTCCTGCGCAAGATCATCCCCGGCGGCGCTGACCGCAGCTACGGCATTGAGGTGGCCAAGCTGGCGGGGCTGCCCGACAGCGTCCTCAAGCGCGCCCGCGCCATTCTGGAGGAGCTGGAGAGCCAGTCCGGCCGTCCCGCCCCCGTCGCCGCGCCGGACGACCAGCTCTCCCTGACCGCCATGGCCGAGAGCGAGGTGGCAGAGCTGCTGCGCCGGACGCAGGTGGACTCCCTCAGCCCGCTGGAGGCGCTGAATCTGCTGTACGACCTGAAAAAGCGCCTGAGCTGACGCTTCATCATGCACACATGATGAAGCCATCCTGAAGCAGACATGAAGTGATCCTGCAATTATCCGGAAATTTTCCCGTGCCGTCCGTTGGGCGGCGCGGACCCCGCCCTTGAAAGGAGGCCCTCCCCTATGCCCCAGATCCAACAGCTGCCCCCGCACCTTGCCGACCTCATCGCCGCCGGCGAGGTGGTGGAGCGTCCCGCCTCCGTGTGCAAGGAGCTTCTGGAAAACGCGCTGGACGCCGGCGCCTCCGCCATCTCCACTGAGCTGGAGCGGGGCGGCCTGACCTATATCCGCATCACGGACAACGGCTGCGGCATCGCGCCGGAGCAGCTGCCCACCGCCTTCCTGCGCCACGCCACCAGCAAGCTCCGCCGCCCGGAGGATCTGGCCGCCATCGGCACCCTGGGCTTCCGGGGTGAGGCGCTGGCCGCCATCGCCGCCGTGTCACGGGTGGACATCTTCTCCCGACAGACCGGCGCGGACTGCGGCGCCATGCTCCATCTGGAGGGCGGCGTGCCGGAGATCGTCACCGAGGCCGGATGCCCCGACGGCACCACTGTCTGCGTCCGGGATCTGTTTTACAACACCCCCGCCCGGATGAAGTTTATGAAGAAGGACTCCGCCGAGGGCGCTGCCGCCGCCGGCGTGGTGACCCAGCTGGCGCTGAGCCACCCGGATGTGTCCTTCAAGCTGCTGCGGGACGGGCAGGAGATCCTCCACACCCCCGGCGACGGCCAACTGCTGTCCGCCATCTACGCGGCGCTGGGCCGGGACTTTGCCGCCGGGCTGATGCCCGTCAGCGGCAGCGGCGGCACCGTGCGGGTGGAGGGCTTCGTCACAAAGCCCCTGGCCGGGCACGGCACCCGGGGCCGCCAGCTGTTCTTTGTCAACGGGCGGCTGGTCAAGAGCCAGCTGCTGTCCGCCGCCGTGGAGGAGGCCTACCGCAACCGGCTGCTGAAGGGCAAGTTCCCCGGCTGCGTCCTGCACATCACGCTGCCGGTCAGCGAGGTGGACGTCAACGTCCACCCGGCCAAGACCGTGGTGAAATTCCTGTCCGACAAGACCGTGTTCGACGCGGTGCACTACACCGTCAAGGACGCGCTGGACCGGGAGGGCCAGCCCGCCGCCGGGGAGAAAAAGCCCTTCTATCAGGCTATGACGGCGCAGGAGTTCCGGGAGACGACTCCCGCTCCGCAGGGCGTGAAGCTGCCCTTTGTCAGCGGCAGACCCGTCGGCTCCGCCGGAGCCGACCGTCCCACCGTCAAACGTTTTGCGCCCGCCGCGCCGACGGTGCAGACGCCACGCCAGACGGTACGGCCCGCCGCTGCGCCGCAGGGCGACGTATGGCAGGTGCGGGACGCCGTACCGGAGGCCGGGAAAGCCTTCACCGTCCCCAGCGGACGGGAGGGCGTGGTCTACCGCATCACGCCGCCGGACGTGCCGGAGGATAGCCCTGCCCGTGAGCAGGCTGCCGCCGAAGCGGAGACAGTGCCTGCCGCCGTGATGCCGGAGGCGGCAGGCGCGAACGATACGACCCTTTCCGCGCCGGAGGCCGCTCCCGTCCAGCAGGAGCTGGAGATGCCGGAGACGGCGGACAGCGGCGAGACGCCGTGGCGCATTGCCGGTGAGGTGCTGAAGACCTACATCATCTGCGAGGACGGGGAGCAGAACGTGTGGCTCATCGACAAGCACGCCGCTCACGAGCGCATCCGCTTCGACGCGCTGAAGGCGGACCCCGTGCCGCCCATGGCACAGCAGCTGCTGACCCCCGCCGCCGTGACGCTGAGCGCCGAGGAGTACGGCGCGGTGCTGGAGCAGCTGGACGTGCTGGCCGGCTACGGCTTTCTGTGCGAGGACTTCGGGGACGGCACCGTGCTGGTGCGGGAGATCCCCGACTACATACGGGCGGAGGACGCCGCCGCCACGCTGGAGGAGCTGGCCCGGAAGCTGCTTTTGCAGCGGGCCGACCCCGACGGTGCGCGGGACGAGCTGCTGCACACCATGGCGTGCAAGTCCGCCATCAAGGCGGGCATGACCACCGACGCCGCCGAGCTGGCGGCGCTGGTGCGGGAGGTGCAGTCCGGCGCTGTCCGGTACTGCCCCCACGGCAGACCCGTGGCGGTGAAGCTGCGGAAATACGAGGTGGAGAAGATGTTCAAGCGGGCGTGACCCCTTGGCATACAGGAGGTGAAGCGATGGCACAGCGGGTTGTCTGCGTGGTGGGCCCCACCGCGTCGGGCAAGACGAAAATGGGCGCGGCGCTGGCCAAGCGCTTCAACGGTGAGGTGGTGTCCGTGGACTCCATGCAGATCTACCGGGGCATGGAGATCGGCACCGCCGCCCCTACGCCGGAGGAGATGGAGGGCGTGCCCCACCACATGATCGGCGTGGCCGACCCGGCGGAGAGCTGGTCGGTGTCCCGGTTCACGGAGGAGGCCGACCGGTGCATACAGGACATCCTGCGCCGGGAGAGGCTGCCCGTTCTGGTGGGCGGCACCGGGCTGTATCTGGACGCGCTGGTGCGGGGCCATACGTTTGCCGCCGGACAGCAGGGCGGCGCGGTGCGCCGGGAATTGCAGCAGCGGCTGGCCCGGGAGGGCGCGGCGGCGCTGCTGGCAGAGCTGGCGCAGGTCGATCCGGAGACGGCGGCGCGGCTGCACCTGCGGGACGAAAAGCGCATCCTGCGGGCGCTGGAGGTCTACCGCGAGACGGGAGAGACCATCAGCGAGCACGACCGGAAAAGCCGGGAGGCCCCCGACCGGTACGACGCGCTGTACATCGGGCTGAGCTTTCAGAACCGACAGGATCTGCGGGACCGCATCGACCGGCGGGTGGACGCCATGGTGGCCCAGGGTCTGCTGGACGAGGTGCGGCAGCTGCTGGACAGCGGGCTGCCCCGGGAGGCCACGGCCCTGCAGGCCATCGGGTTCAGGCAGTTTCTGGCGGTGGCCGACGGGACGGCCACCGAGGCGGAGGCCGTGGAGGAGGTCAAGCTCCGATCCCGGCAGTACGCCAAGCGGCAGCTGACATGGCTGCGGCGGAATCCCGACATCCACTGGATCCTGTGGGGAAAAGAGCCTGATTTTCCGCAGGCTCTCCAAAATGCGACAGAATTTCTCACCGCCGCCGGCGTATGCTGAGAGCGGCGGACGGAGGACAGGCCTATCGTCCGCACATAGATATAAAGGAGCAGACGATATGCAAAAGACAAACAACCTTCAGGAGATCTTTCTCACCCGCGCCCGGAAGCAGAACATCCCCGTGACCATGTTCCTGGTCAACGGCTTCCAGCTGCGGGGCACCATCACCGGTTTTGACTGCTTCGTGGTCATTCTGGACTCCGAGGGAAAGCAGCAGGTCATCTACAAGCACGCCATTTCCACCATCGCGCCGCTGCGGCCGGTGGAGCTGCGGGAGGACGAGGCGGCGGACGCCGTGTGACCTCCCGCAGGCGCAGACAGACGATAAAAGGAAAGCACCATGAAAAGATCATCGCCCCTTATGAAAATACTGCCCATCGCCGTGCTGGCGGCGGTGCTGCTCTATTTCGCCGTGCAGCTGTACAACTATCTGTCCGACCCGGTGAGCACCACGCTGGTGACGGAGGGACAGGCGGAGGACACCATCTCCCTCAACGGCTGGCTGCTGCGGGATGAGGAGGTGCTGCCCGCCCAGAGCGGTACCCTCAGCCGGGAGCGGCAGGAGGGGCAGCGCGTAGGCGTGGGGCAGGTGCTGGCCACGGTGTACGCCGACGACGGGGCTTTGCAGACCGTCAGCCAGATCGAGACGCTGGAGCTGCAGCTCCAGCAGCTGCAGTTCGCGCTGACGTCCTATCTGGACCCGGACGCGGCGCTGAAGCTGGACACGTCCATCACCGGCGACATCCTGGCGCTGCGGCAGACCCTGACCGGCGGCGACTACACCGCCGCGGACAGCGACATCGCCCAGCTGAAGGCCGCCGTGCTGAAGCGGGATCACCCCTACACCTCCCAGGAGGAGATCGAGACGGAGATCAAGGCGGTGGAGGGGCAGATCAGCAGCCTGAAGGCATCCCTGTCCGGTGCGGCCACCATCACCGCCAAGGCGGCGGGGACGTACTCCGCCGTGTGCGACGGGTATGAGACGGTGCTGACCACGGCGTTCCTGGTGGACGTGACGCCGGGGAAGCTGGCGCGGCTCCAGCCCGCCGGGACGGAGAGCAACATGGGCAAGCTGATCTACGGCGACACATGGTACTATGTGGTGTCGCTGCCGGAGGCGCAGGCCGCCCAGCTGAAGGCGCTGGGCACCGTGACGCTCCGGTTCGCCAAGGGGTTTGACCAGAACCTGCGGATGCAGGTGGTATCCGTGTCCGCGGCGGAGAACGGACAGGCGGCGGTGACGCTGTCCTGCCGGAAGTATCTGGCCCAGACCACGCTGCTGCGGCATCAGGCGGCGGACGTGATCCTGCGCACCTACGAGGGGCTGCGGGTGCCGTCCAACGCCCTGCGGGTCAGCGAGGAGGGCGTCACCGGCGTGTACTGCCTGGACGGCGTTACCGCCGCGTTCCGGCCGGTGACGGTGCTGTATCAGGGACAGGGCTACGCGCTGGTGCGTCCCGCCGACGGCGCCTCCGATACGCGGACGCTGCGGACGGGGGACGAGGTCATCGCCTCGGCCGGCACGCTGTACGACGGTAAGGTCATTCGATAACGGACATACATCCGGACAGAAATACAAGCGAGGAGGAGCTTCTCATGTCTATTGCGGAAAATATTGCGGCGATCCGCCGCCAGATCGACGAGGCGGCCCGGGAGACGGGGCGCACCGGCGCGGACATCACGCTGGTGGGCGCCAGCAAGATGAACGACGCGGCGGCCTGTCAGGAGGCTATCCGGGCGGGCATCGACGCCCTGGGCGAGAACCGGGTGCAGGAGATGACGGCCAAGCTGGCGGAGCACGCCTACGACGGCGCGCTGCTGCACTTTATCGGCCATCTGCAGCGCAACAAGGTCAGGCAGGTGGTGGGCAAAGCCGTGCTCATCCACTCCGTCGGCTCCCTGGAGCTGCTGGAGGAGATCCAGCGGCAGGCGGAGAAGCTGGGCATCGTGCAGGATATCCTGCTGGAGGTGAACATCGGCGGCGAGGAGGCCAAGAGCGGCTTCGCGCCGGAGGCGGTGGCCGAGGCCGCCGCACGGGCCAGGGAGCTGGCAAACGTGCGCCTGCGGGGCCTGATGACCATTCCGCCGGCGGACGCCACACAGACGGAAAATATGGTATATTTTCAAAAAGTACATGCCCTATATGTTGACATAAATCAAAAAATGTATGATAATAAGTTAGATTGTCTTTCCATGGGCATGAGCGGCGATTTCGCCGACGCCATCCGCGCGGGCAGCAATATAGTCCGCGTGGGCACCGCCATTTTCGGCGCCAGAGACTACACAAAATAACGCGGGAGGTACTTTTCGATGAGCTTCATGGACGAGCTGAAAAAGATCATTCATCCCTACGACGACGAGGATTACGACTACGAGGACGATTTTGAGGAGCCGGTCAAGGAGTCGCGCTCCCCGTTTGAGGACCGCAAGGAGGATCGCCGCAGCGAGGAGCGGCGCAATGAGGACCGCCACAACAAGGTGGTGAACATCCACGCCACCACCCAGCTGAAGGTGGTGCTGGTAAAGCCCGAGCGCTTTGAGAACGCCTCCGAGATCGCCGACCACCTGAAGGAGAAGCGGACGGTGGTGCTGAATCTGGAGTCTACCAACAAGGACGTGGCCCGGCGGCTCATCGACTTCCTCTCCGGCGTGGCCTACGCCGGCGAGGGCAAGATCAAGAAGGTGGCAGCCAACACCTATATCATCACGCCGTACTCCGTGGATATCATGGGCGACCTCATTGATGAGCTGGAGAACAACGGCCTGTACCTGTAAAACAAAGAAAGGGATCGGAGGGATCATCCATGTTTACACCGCAGGAAGTTTCTGATAAGGTATTCCCCAAGGCGTCGTTCGGCGGCGGCGGATACAGCATGAGCGCCGTGGACGAGTTCCTGGACGCGCTGACCGAGGACTACACCGCGCTGTTCAAGGAGAACATGACGCTGAAGGCCAAGCTGAAGGTGCTGGCGGAGAAGGTGGAGGAGTACCGCTCCACCGAGGATGCCATGCGCCAGACGCTGCTGACGGCCCAGAAGATGGCCGCCAAGCTGGTGCAGGAGGCCCAGGCCGAGAAGGATCAGATGCTGGCAGACGCCAAGGCCGAGGCCGAGACGGAGGTGCGGCGGCTGGAGGACGAAACCAAGGCCGCCCAGCAGAAGCTGGTGATGGCACAGGAGAAGCTGGCGGACTTCATCCGCCGCTCCGACGAGCTGTGCCAGGCGCAGTCCGCGTTTTTGCAGACGCTGCCGGAGCTGGAGCTGGTGCCCGCGGCGCCGGCGGCAGAGGCTGTCCAGGCTGACGAGGCCGTGGAGGCCATCGAGCAGGACATCCTGACCCAGTTCGACGCCCCGGCGCAGGAGGAGGCGAAGCCGGAGGCACCGGCAGCTGCCGACGAGCCTACCATCAAGTTCCCGCCGGTGAACGGCAGCGCCGTGCCCAACGAGTTTTCCTTCGATCTGGGCGAGCTGAAGTTCGGGCGCAACTACAAGGGTAAGGAATAACACGGGACAACCGAAAAGGCGGCCTTCGGCCGCCTTTTTTCAGGAGATACCGCCGCCGGGCCGCGAAAGCGCAGACGGCTGCAGGGACATGACAAGGAGGAGAGCGGATGACGGACAGACCCATTATCGCGCTGCTGTACGATTTCGATAAGACGCTGTGTACCACCGACATGGAGGACTACGCCTTTATCCCGGCGCTGGGGTACACGCCGGCAGAGTTCTGGTACAAGGCCAACGCCTTCGGGCGGGACAACCGGATGGACGGCCTGCTGGCCTACATGTACACCATGATCGAGGAGTGCCGCGCCCAGGGGAAGCGGCTGGACCGGGAGTTTCTGGTGCGCTGCGGACACAGCATGGAGCTGTTCCCCGGCGTGCGGGAGTGGTTCCGGCGCATCAATGCATTCGGGGAGACGCAGGGCGTCACCATCGAGCACTACGTCATCTCCTCCGGTCTGCGGGAGATCATCGAGGGCAGCGGCATCGCCCACGAGTTCCGGGAGATCTACGCCTGCGAGTTCTTCTATAACGAGGAAGGGCTGGCCACATGGCCCAAGCTGGACGTCAACTTCACCAACAAGACCCAGTTTGTCTACCGCATCAACAAGGGCGTGCTGGATGTGTCCGACGACAAGACGCTGAACGACTCCATGCCCGACGACAGCAAGCGCATCCCCTTCACCAACATGATCTATGTGGGGGACGGTCTTTCCGACGTGCCGTGCATGAAGATGATGCGGGCCTACGGCGGGCAGGCCATCGCCGTGTATCAGGCCAGCAACCGGGCCGGTGTGGAGGATCTGCTGAGCAAGGGGCGGGTGGACTTCATCTTCCCCGCCGACTATCGGGAGGGCACGGGACTGGACAGCACCGTGAAGAACATCATCCGGAAAATGGCCATCAGCGACGCTCTTACCGCCGAGAACGCCCAGCAGCTGCAGGCCATCGGGTGGGGCGACCTGCCGGAGCAGGTGGGGCTGTTTGAATGAAGCAGCCAATAAAAAACAGGGTCTGCGCATGATGTGCGCAGACCCTGTTCTTCTTATTCAAATAAATGGATGCCGTCCACGGTGCGGAGGTGGGTCTGGAGATCGGCCAGCAGCTGCTCCGACGCGTCGGAGAGGGCGCGGCCCTTGGGCGTTACCAGATAGAAGGTGCGGTCGGCGGGAGCCTCCTCCAGACGGAGGGAGCGGACGGTGCCGAACTGGCGGACGGAGTGGGCCGCGGCGGCGGCGGGACAGATGACCCAGCGCCGCCCGCAGGAGGGCAGCGTCTCCGCCAGCTGGGGGATGTCGGTATACAGCAGCGGGCGGGCGTCCATGCCGAACCAGCAGTCGTGCCACTGGAGGATCTCCGGCTGGCCGGAGACCAGTATCTCGTCCTCCACATGGAGCATGAAGGGGTGCACCGTGTCCGGCAGCTCCAGATCCAGGGGCACCACCAGAAAGAAGGATTCGCGGAACAGGGGGCGAGCCTCGATCTGCAGGTCGTAGTGCAGGCCGCCGTCCACAATGGCCATGTCCGCGTCGCCCCGGGCCACCGCCGTCACCGCCTCGTAGGTGCGCATGGTCTCCACCCACAGGGACACCGGCAGCTCACGCTCCAGAAAGCGCTGGTACACCGGGGGCAGGATGTACTGGTTGGCGGTATAGGCCGCGATAACGTGGAGAAATTCCCGGCGGCCGGCGGAGGAAAAGGTCTGCGTCTCCGTCAGCAGGTTCTGCCACCGGCGGGCCAGGGGCAGGAACCGCTGGCCTGCCTCCGTCAGGGTGATGTGGCGCTGACCCTTGCCTCGTTGGAACAGGGGTGCGCCGACCTCCGCCTCCAGCGCCTGGAGGCGGGCTGTCAGGGTTGGCTGGGTAATGAACAGCGCTTCTGCCGCTGCCGTCATGGTGCCGTGGTCCAGCACAGCGAAGAAAGTTTCAATATCCAGTGTGGTCATCTGCGCCCTCCAATTATAGTTTCAGTCTATATTATACACGTTAATAATCAATTTTACAAGCATAAATTTTGGTGCTATGATAGGGACACAAACAAGAAAGGAGTTGTTCCCTATGACAAAAACCAAGTCTTCCGCTGTTACCCTGCTGGCCATCGCCGCTGTGGTGGTCACCGCCATTATCGTCTATACGATGGCGTGCCTGCTGACGGGGAACATCACCCCGGTGGCCCGTGTGTGCGCCATCCTGTTCCCGGTGTGGTTCGTGGCAGAGCTGAACCTGCTGTGCACGCTGCTGTAACGCTTATCTTCCTTTTTTCTCTACCATACGGAAGGAGCCGGACGCCCAAGGCGTCCGGCTCCTTCTGATTTTTTCGCTTACTGCATGACCTGCCGGATGACCCGGATAAAGCGGCCGCGGTCGTAGATCACCGGCACAGGGTAGGTGGGATTGGCTTCCTTGGCCGCCCACGCCGCCATCTGGGGCAAATCCTCCTCCCGGATGCAGGAAAAGCCGGTGGGGATGCCCAGCCGGGCGTTCATGGCCAGAATGGCGTCGATGAAGGCGTCGGCCTTCTCCCCGTCGGTACCGCCGGGGAGGCCCACCAGCTCCGCCAGACGGGCCAGCTTCCGGTAGGCCGCCGGGCCGTAGTCCCGGAGGACCACGGGCAGCAGCACCGCGTTGGCAAGGCCGTGGCCCACGCCGTACAGGCCGCCCAGGGTATGGGCGATGGCGTGGACGTTACCCACGCTGGCACGGGTAAAGGCGGCGCCGGCCTGATAGGAGGCGGTGAGCAGCGCCTGCCGGGCGTCCACATCGTCACCGTGGGCGCAGGCGTGCTCCAGCGTACGGAAAATGGTGACAACGGCCTCCTCCGCCAGACGGTCGGTCTGGCGGGTGGGGTAAAAGCGGCTGAGGTACGCCTCCACCGCGTGGGTCAGGGCGTCCATGCCCGTTTCGGCAGTGGTGCGGGGCGGCAGGGACACGGTGAGCAGCGGGTCCAGCACGGCGCAGCGGGGGATGAGGCACAAATCGCTGACGGCGTACTTGTGGTGATCCGAGCCGGTGACGACGGCGGCGATGGTGGTCTCCGAGCCGGTGCCGGCGGTGGTGGGCACAGCGATGAAGGGCGGGATGGGGCGGCGCACTTTCAGGAGGCCGGCCAGCTGGGAAAGTGTTCTGTCGGGCCGGGCCAGCAGCGCCGCCGCGGCCTTGGCGGTGTCCATGGGGCTGCCGCCGCCCACGGCCACCAGACTGTCGCAGCCCTCCCGGCGGTACAGCGCGGCGGCGGCCTCCACGGCGGACACCGGCGGGTTGGGCTGTATGTCGGAGAACAGGGCATAGCCCTCCAGTCGGGAGAGCATCTGCTGAAAGGCGGGGTCGGCACACTGGCGGCGGCTGGCCGCCACCAGCGGGCGGCGGGTGCCGCACTTCGTCAGGAGGGCCGGGATGCGCGCGAGGCTGCCGGGGCCGGTGACGGTCTCCGGGCGGCGCCAGGGCAGCAGACGGGCGCCCAGGCCGAAAACGCATTGGTAGGTGCGGTACCAGAGGTGGAGCAGGTTCACGGGGATACCTCCTTTCGTTTCCCCTATTATGGCGGATACGCGGAATTTTTGCAAGAAAAAGGGGCGGCTGCGCCGCCCCTTGGGAATGCGATCTATTACTCCACCGCCTCGATGAGGCCGTAGCCGCCGTTGTGGCGGTGGTACACCACGCAGATGACGTTGTCGTCAATGCGGCGGAACACATAGAACGAGTGGTCCAGCAGGTTCATCTGCAGGATGGCCTCGTCGGTGGTCATGGGCTTGACGGCAAAGCGCTTGGTGCGGATGATGTCGAAATCGTTGTCCTCCACCACGTCGAACTCTGCGGGAACGGAGGAGACCAGTGCGTCGGGCCGCAGGTTCTTGGCCAGCCGCGTCTTGTTCTTGCGGATGCGGCGGTCGATGAAGCTGACAGCCTCGTCAATGGCGCCGCGCATGTCGCCGTCGGGATCCTCCGTCTGGGCGCGGAACAACGTGCCGTTGGTGCTGCGGATGGTCAGTTCTACCACGCAGCGGTTCTTCTTCTCCACGGCAAAGGTCACAAAGGCGTCTGCCTCCTCCGGAAAATACTTATCCAGCTTGCTGATCTTCTTTTCCGCGTATTCCTTGATGGAGTCGTTGAGGGAAATCTTCTTGCAGGCGAATGTGAACTTCATAATACTTGCTCCTTTCGTCAGTGCGGTAAACACAGGGTAGGGTCGGGGAGCCGTTTCCCTTTATCCTTGCCCGTATTATAGCAAATCGCAGTAGGTTTGAAAAGCGGTTTTGAGAGAATTTGTGAAAACTTCACAAATCGTTTGCAATTCGGACACATTCGACAGCGCTCCCCAAAAGTCGCGGAAATGCGGCAAAACCTCCTATTTACACGGGGACGGGCTTGCGTTACTATAATAGAGGAAGCTTTCCAATATCCCACCCGCTTGGGCCGCTCTGCTTGCAGGGCGGCTCCTTTTTTGTGAAAAAGAGAGACGGCGGGGCCGGGTGCGCATGGGGTCATGCGCAAAACCGGCTCTGCCGTCTCTGTGTGCGGGCGATACCGCGTCAGGCCGTCTCGCCCGGGTCATCCAGCTTTTCCGAGAGCGTCCCGTCCAGGCGTACCGCGCCGTACAGGTTCTTGGCGGAGCAGCCCGCACGGCCGCCGCCGGCACAGGCGCAGGCGCAGGCACAGGCGCAGCTGCTGGCGCAGGCACAGTGCCCTCCGCCGCCGAAGCCGCCTCCGCTGCGGGGCGGGCGGGGCCGCGTCTTGGTGCCCACGCTGCCGGGACGGGGCTTGCCGTCAGGCCCGGCGGGGTACCAGAGGTGGTTGACGAACACATACCGGGTGCCGAAGCCGCCGGCATAGCCGTCGCCCCGGCTGCACACCACCACCACGATGCAGATGACGATGAACAGGATCACCAGACCACCGAAAAGCGCCTCCAGATCCAGATCGTCGTCGTAATAGCCGTCGTCATAGTCGTACCAGCCGTCGTCCGGCGCGTTGTCGGCGCTGTTGTCGGCGGACAGGGCGGTGGGCCAGTCGGTGTAGCGCACCTTCACGTTCATCTTGTAGCCGTAGGACTGGTCGGAGGCGGTGATGGTCAGTCCATCCGCCACCGTCACACTGTCCGCGCCGGAAACTGTCCCCTCGGTGAAGTCGCCGCTCAGACCGGCGGGGTCGTGCCACGTCAGGGTCATGGCCCCCATCTTGGCCTCGTCGAACCAGCCGGGGGTGTAATCGTAGAGCACCGTGCCGCCGTCCAGCGTGTACATGTACTCCTGCACCCAGCGGTAGGAGAAGGTGAACGTCTCGCCCTGGTCGTAGGCGCGGTCCAGATAGACGTACATGTAGCTGTTGTCGAAGGACAGGCGCTCGATATTGTCGGTGAGGGCCGTCTCCTCCCGGATGGAGCCGTTGGGCACGCCGATCTTCAGCTCCTGCCCGTAGGGCAGCTCCTCCAGCGCCGTCCACGTCAGGGAGACGGTGATGGTCAGGCTGCCGTCGTCAGTGTTGGGCAGCACGTCCACGTCGTAGCGGTCGATATAGTCGTAGTCCGCCCAGGCGGTGACGGTGCAGCACAGCGCCGCCAGCACCGTCAGCAGCAGGATATGCAGTTTCTTCAGCATGTGGCGGCCTCCTCCCTGTTGCCGGTGCGCAGCTGGCAGATGTGATCCATTTTCGCGCTCTCCGCCCGGATGACGGCGCAGCGCTCGCTGTTCCAGATGGTGCGCCAGTCGTCGGTGCGCATATTGCCCAGCGGCGGGGCGCTGAGCCAGCTCTGACAGGGGATGACGCTGCCGTCCGGGGCGATGGCCATGTTGGAAAGACAGGCGCCGCAGCTGGGGATCAGGTGCAGTCCCAGCGTTCGCAGCGTCTCCTCCGGCAGCCAGCCGGGGCTGGTGAAGTCCAGCTCCACGCCCAGCTCCTCCACCACGGGGACGGCGGCGCGCAGCACGTCCGTCAGCTCCTGCTCCGTCAGGCAGGTGGCGCGGCTCTCCGCAGCCTGCGCACTGCCAGAGGGGATAAGGCCGGAGCAGGTGGCGTAGCGCACGCCCAGCGAGGCGGCAAAGCGCAGGGTGGCGGCGTAGTCGGTATTCAGGCTGCACAGCGGCGTGTTCACGGAGACGATCAGCCCCGCCGCCACGGCGTTCCGGATGCCCTGCACCGTTTTTTCAAAGCCGTCGGCGCCCACCAGCGCGTTGTGGGCGGCGGGGTCGGCGCTGTACAGCGTGACCTGCACGCTGTCGAGGCTGGCATCGTACAGCTTGGCGCACAGCGCCGGGGTCAGGAGCTGGCCGTTGGTATTCAGGCGGGTGACGAACCACTGGGCCGCGTCCACCAGCTCCACCAGATCGGCGCGGAGGGTGGGCTCGCCGCCGGTAAACGTGACCTGCGGGATATTGGCGTCCCGCAGGCGGCGGAGGATCTCCAGCCACTGCTGGGTGGACAGCTCCGGCGCATCGGCCAGAGACTGGCCGGCGGCGTAGCAGTGGAGGCATTTCTGGTTGCAGTGCCACGCGCCGTCGCGGTGCATGGCGCTGACCATCAGATCCATGCGGTGGGGTGCGGTCATCTGGGAGGCGTACTCGCCCAGTGAGAGGACGCCCACCTCCGCCTCCGGCTCCTGGCCCCGGGCGATGGCCACCAGCGAGGTGAGCATCAGGGTCAGGTCATCGGCCAGGTCGGCCTTTTTCGTGAAGGGATAGGTCTTATGTGTCTCGGCCACGGCGGCGTCCGCCATGGCGCGCCAGTCGGACTCGCCGATCTCCAGACCGGCAAAGGGCTCCAGCCGGTCCATGAAGTTGGCCAGCAGAATGGCCCAGGACAGGTTCAGCGGCACCAGCTTGTCGCCGTTGAGCAGCAGCAGGAACGGCGCGGACGGCGCATCCTCCCGGGGTGGGATCATGTGGATGCGGACGGCGCCCCGGCCCTTGGGGTCCAGCGTGATGTGCCGCACGCAGCGCAGGTGCTGCCTGCGGTAGCGCTGTTCCAGAAACGTAGGCATAGGCGTTCCTCCTTTCGTTGCCGCCAGTATAGCATACGGGCGGAAAAATGGCAACAGAAACGCCCCGCCTTCCGGCGGGGCGCGGTGTACATATGGGGATCAGTCGTTGACGTCGTAGAAGATGCGCTCGCCCTCCTCGGCCAGGCCCAGCAGGTCGCGGGCCAGCGCCTTGATGAAGTCGGGATCATCCTTCTTGTCCAGGTCGGACTGGAGCGCTTCGTTCTCCTGGGTCTTTTCCTGCAGCTGCTGGGTCAGGGACGCCTCCTGCGCCCGGACGTCCCGCAGGCGCCCGTAGACGTTGACGATCTCCACGCCCACCACCACGATGAGGACGGCCAGCACCAGCAGCAGTACGGTGTTGGACTTTTTCTTGCGGGTCTTTTTCTGCGCCATGGCTGTCCGCTCCCTTCCGCGGCCGGCGGGGCCGCTTTCTTATCCCCATTGTAGCGCAGACGCGGCGAAAAGAAAAGTGTTTTTTCAGAAAAGCGGCGGCTTTTTTCAGCCAGCGCGCCGCCAGCACCGCCGGGCGGCACAGCAGACGGCACAGCGCCACCGCCGCGTCCAGCCAGAAATCCCACAGGGGACGCAGCAGCGACGGCAGCGTCAGGCTGTACAGCAGGGCGCCCAGCGCCACGCCGGTGAGCATATACAGCCGCAGCTCCCCCTGCCCTATCCGCAGGGCGAACCACAGCAGCAGCAAGCCCAGCACGGCGGTGTACAGAACGTCCAGCAGGCCGGTGAGCCGCCGGTCCCGGCGGCGGCGGAGCCGCACGGTGCGCAGCAGGTCGTAGACCATGGCGGAGGCGGCTCCCAGCGCTGCGGCGGTCAGGTAGGCGGTGAGCTGCTGGGGCACATGGTTCTCCATGTCAGCCGAACAGGCGGGACAGGAACGAGCCCTGCCGCACCTCCGTGTCCTCGTAGGTCACGGCGTCGATGCGGCCGTCCACCTGCATCTCGCCGCCGTCCAGGGACAGCTTGCCGATGTGCAGCTCCTCCCCGGTGATGATGAGCGTGCCGGCGCTGGTGGTGGTGACGATGCAGTTCTCATCGAACCGCACCACGTCCTCCACGCCGGAGACGCTCAGCTTCTCCCGCCCCTCCAGCTGGAGGCGGTGATAGGCGGCTGCGCCGCCGTCGGTCATGTCGTAAGGCATCAGAAAAGCGCTCCCTCCCACACAGTTTTCACTGTATCGTATGAGGGAACGCTCCGGTTTATGACAGTTTGTCCGGCTGGGGCGCGGCCTCGCGGTACATGGCGGCCGCCGCGTCCTTGCCCACGTTCTCCGCGACGCTCAGCACCTCCACCGTCAGGGTATTCTGGCCGAAGCGGATGGAGATGACGTCGCCCACCTTCACGTCGTAGGACGCACGCTGCACACGGCCGTTGACGGTGACGCGCTCGTTGTCGCAGGCCTCGTTGGCCACGGTGCGGCGCTTGATGAGGCGGGAGACCTTCAGGTATTTATCAAGTCGCATAGTATCCTCCCAGAAACGGTAAAGGAGCCGGTGTGACGTCACACCGGCTCCCGTGAAAGCATGTTACTCGGCAACGGCGTCCTTCAGAGCCTTGCCGGCCTTGAAAGCGGGCACCTTGGAGGCGGGGATCTCAACGGTCTCCTTGGTACGGGGGTTCAGGCCGGTACGGGCGGCGCGCTTCTTGGTCTCGAAGGAGCCAAAGCCCACCAGCTGCACCTTCTCCTCGGCCTTCAGGGTCTCGGTGATGGTCAGCAGGGTCGCGTTGACGGCGGCCTCGGTGTCCTTCTTGGACAGGCCGGTCTTCTCTGCCACGGCGGCGATCAGTTCGGTTTTATTCATGATAGTTCCTCCCAAATTTTTTTCATTTGTTGGCGCCGTCCCACCGGGCGGCGTATCTCAAAACGATCGAGATCGCATTAAGAACGTTTTGCCTCGTTCCACAGGGCGGTCATCTCCTCCAGCGAGAGCTGGGAGACCTCCCTCCCCCGGGCCGCCGCGCCCTCTTCCACGGCGCGGAAACGGCGGATGAATTTTTCGCAGGTGCCGTTGACCGCGTCCTCCGGATCGCAGGCGCAGAAGCGGCCCACCTTCACGGCGGCGAACAGCACGTCGCCCAGCTCGTCCGGCACATCGCCGCCATCCTCCACGGCGCGGCGCAGCTCGGACACTTCCTCCTCCAGCTTGGCCAGCGCGCCCTGCACGTCCGGCCACTCGAAGCCGGCGGAGGCCGCCTTCTTCTGGAGCTTTTCGGCGCGCCAAAGGCCCGGCAGGCTCCGGGCTACACTGTCCATACTGTCGGTCACGGTCTTCTGGCCTTTTTCCCGGCGCTTCAGCTTGTCCCAGCTGACCAGCACAGACTCCGGCGAGTCCTCGTGCCCGTCCCCGAACACATGGGGGTGGCGGAACAGCAGCTTCTTCACCACGCCGTCGCACACGTCGTCCATGGTGAAGCGGCCGGCGTCGGACTCGATGTCCGCGTGGAACACCACCTGCATCAGCACGTCGCCCAGCTCCTCCTTCAGAAGGACGGGGTCGTCGTTGTCGATGGCCTCGGCGGCCTCGTAGGCCTCCTCCAGGAGGCCGCGGCGGATGGACCGGTGGGTCTGCACCTTGTCCCAGGGGCAGCCATCCTCCGAACGGAGGAGACGGATGATCTCCAGCAGGTCCTCGTAGCCGTAGCGCGGTTTCCTAACAAAATTTATCATACTTACGCTCCCATTGCAAGAGGTTTTCGCGTTGGTACATTGAAAAGTTCAGTGTAAATGCAGAATCCGGGCGATTTTCTCACCCTTGGGCAGGCCGGCGACATCGGCGCGGGTCACGGCGCCCAGCGCCAGCGCCAGCACGCAGTAGACCACCGCCGCAGCCGCGATGGCGGGCAGCACGGCCCAGCGAGCCGGCAGCACACGCGCCAGCAGGTCATAGGACGAGCGGGCAGCCAGCGCCATCACCGCCGTGATCAGCAGCGGCTTGGCGAACAGGCGGAAGTAGGAGGGCCGTTCCGGCACACAGCGGGCGATGGCGATGAGGTTCAGCACCACGATCAGCGCGTAGCAGTACAGTGTGCTGACCGGGGCGCCCCGGACGTTGGTGGCGGGGTCGCCCACCATCAGGTAGTTGGTGACGATCTTCAGGATGCCGCCGCACAGCAGGGTGACGACGGGGATGTACTCCTTGCCGTAGGCCTGCAGGACGCCGTTGGTAGCCACCATCAGGCACACGAAGATGCAGGCGATGCCCAGAATGGTCAGGTGGTAGGCGGCGGCCTCGGCGGTGGCGGGCACCGCCGGGTACAGCAGGTGCAGGATGGGCCCGGCCAGCACCGACAGTCCCGCCCCGGCGGGCAGGGCGATGAGGGTGGTGAGCTTCAGGGCGGCGGCGGTACTGCGCCCCGCGGCGGCGCGGTCGCCCCGGGCCAGGGCGGCGGCGATGTCCGGCACCAGGCTGACGGTGACGGGGTAGATGAACGACGGCGGCAGGGCGAACAGCGTCATGCCGAAGGTGTACTCGCCGTACAGCGCGGTGGCGGCGGCCTCCGTATAGCCCAGAGTATTCTGCAGGGTGGACATCACCAGCGCCTGATCCAGCAGGGTGATGAGGCTCATGCCCGCCGCGCCCAGCGTGATGGGGATGCCGGCGGTCAGCAGCTCACGGAGGACGGCGGACCGGGCGGGCGGCGTGTCCGAGGCGATGATGGGCCGGCGGCGGCGCAGCAGGTACACGGCCAGCACCGCCAGCGACAGCAGGGAGCCGGCGGTGACGCCGGCGATGGCCCCGGCGGCGCACAGGGACGAGTCCGCGCCCCGGTGCAGCAGCACAAGGCACAGACCCAGGCCGATGACCAGCTTGCCGGCGGACTCCGTCATCTGGCTGACGGCGGTGGGGGTCATGTCTCCCAGCCCCTGGGTATAGCCCCGGACGGCGGAGGTCAGGCAGACGAACAGCACCGCCGGTCCCAGCGCCCGGATGGCCGGGGCGGCCAGCGAGTCGTGGAGCAGGCCGCTGAGCCACTGGGGGTACAGGCACATGACGGCGCTGCACACAAGGCCGATGGCGGTCAGCAGCGCCAGCGCCGTCCGGAAAATGCGGCGCTGGGCGTTGAGACGGCCCTGGGCCGCCGCCCGGGACACCAGCCGGGACAGAGCCAGGGGCAGGCCCGCCGTGGACAGCACCAGCAGCAGGCTGTAAATGTTATAGGCGGCGTAGAAGTGGGCCATGCCCTCCTTGTCCAGCAGGTTGCCCAGCGGGATCTTGTAGAGGGCGCCCAGCACCTTGGTCACCGCCACGGCAAAGGCCAGCACGGCGGCGCCGCTGATGAAGTTGTGGCGACGCTGGGCCATGCCGCACCTCCCGTTTACTTCAGCATATTCTCGTGGAACCGGCGGAACGTCTCCAGATCCTGCCGGATCTTCTCGGGACGGGCGATGTACTCCGTGGGAAACTTGGGGTGAAACACCCGCTCGATACGGTCGCGCACCGGATCCACCATCTTCGTGGAGCCGCCGGCGCCCAGGGACAGGATGCTGTGCAGCTCCTCCATGATGTAGATATTATACAGTCCCTCCGCGCCGGATATGCACCAGCCTACGTTCTCGAAGCTGCCGGACATGTACTTCTGGCGGTAGAGATAGTAGGGGGTGAAGCCGGCGGTGCGCAGGGCGTCGTTGGCATAGTCCAGCATGGCGGACACGTCCTGCGCCGATGGGATGGGCAGACCCTCCAGCAGGATGCGGCTGCCCTTCTTCAGGCTGAGGGTGTGGACGGTAATGTTGTCCGCACCAAAGGTCAGGCACTTGTCCAGTGTGCGGCGGAAGCCCTCCGGCGTGTCGGCGGGCAGTCCGGCGATAAGATCCATGTTTACATGGGGGAACCCCATGGAGGTGGCCAGCTCCATGGTCTGCTCGATGTCCGCCGCCGTGTGGCGGCGGCCGATGGCCCGCAGCACCTCGTCCTCCATGGACTGGGGGTTGACGCTGATGCGGTCGGCGCCGTGATCCAGCAGCACCTGCAGCTTCTCCCGTGTGATGGTGTCGGGGCGGCCCGCCTCGATGCAGTACTCCGCGCAGCCCGTCAGGTCAAAGCTCTTGTTCAGGTGGGTCAGCAGGTGATCCATCTGCTGTGCCGACAGGGTGGTAGGCGTGCCGCCGCCCATGTAGAAGGACTTGACGGACAGCCCCGTCTCCGCCACCATGCGGGCGGCGTCGGTGATCTCCTGCTCCAGCGCCGCCAGATACGGCTCCATCAGGCCGAAGGACTTCTCTACCGACGCGGACACGAAGCTGCAGTAGGCGCAGCGGGTGGGGCAGAACGGGATGCCCACATAGAGAGAGATCTCGTTGGGACGCAGGTCGCGCTTGGCAGTCAAGCCCGCCTGCGCCGTCTCGATGGCCAGACGGCGGCGCTCCGGCGAGACGAAGTAGGTGTCCCGCAGGATGCGGTCTGTCTCCCGCGCCGTTTTGCCCTGCTCCAGCATGGCGCGGGCCAGCTTGCCGGGGCGGATGCCGGTGAGGGCGCCCCAGCTGGGGGTGACGCCGGTGATGTCCCGGGCCGCCTTGAAGAAGGACAGCTTCAGGGCGCGCTGACGCAGACGCTCCCGCTCGTACTCGTCGGGGGCGTCCGTAAGAACGGCGCGGGAGACGCCCCGCGCCGTTTTACCGTGATAGTGAAGGGTGGTGACGCCGGTGGCGTAGCGCTTCCCCTCCGTCAGGGAGACGAAGGCGCAGTCGTCCTCACCGGGGGCGGGAGCCTCATAGGCGGGGCGCTCCTCCGGAAAGAAGGCCAGCAGGCTCTGCTCGATGGCGTAGCGGTCGTCGTGGCCGTGGAATTGCAGCTTCATTGCTTCGCCCCTTGCCGCATGTAGGGGTTGACCCGGCGCTCGTAGTCCAGCGTGGTCTCCCGGTCGTGACCGGGCAGCACCCGCAGGTTGCCCTCCAGCGCCGCCAGACGGCCCAGGGAGGAGAGCATCTTCCGGTAGTCGCCGCCGGGGAAGTCGCACCGGCCGCAGGAGCAGCGGAACAGGGTGTCGCCGGCGAACAGGACGCCCTGCCCCTCCACCAGCAGGCAGACGGAGCCTTCGGAGTGGCCCGGCGTCTCCAGCACGCGGAGGGTCAGCCCGCCCAGCGGCAGGGTGTCGCCCTCCTTGTAGTAGCGCTGGTTCTCCGGCCCCACCTTGCGGAACAGCAGCTCGCCGCGCTCCGTGTCCGCGGTGTCCTTTTCATGGATGTACACCGGTACGTCCGGGTACTGCTCCAGCAGAGGGCGGACGGCGGAGGTGTGGTCAAAGTGGCCGTGGGTCAGCAGGATGTACCGCAGGGCGCAGCCGCTGCGGGCCACCATGTCCGCCACCTGCGGTGCATCGTCGCCGGGGTCGATGAGGGCGCAGACCTTTGCCTCCTCGTCGCACAGCAGGTAGCAGTTGGTCATGATGGGCCCCACCTGAAGGGATGTGATGTGCATGGCGCGCTCCTTTCTTACAGCTGGTCGGTGTCCACCACCAGCGTTACCGGGCCGTCGTTGAGGCTCTCCACCTGCATGTAGGCGCCGAACTCGCCGGTCTCGGTGTGGAAGCCCTTGTCACGGCAGAGCTGGACGAACTTCTCGTACAGGGGGATGGCCACCTCCGGCCGGGCGGCGGCCAGGAACTCGGGGCGGCGGCCCTTTTTGCAGTTGCCGTACAGCGTGAACTGGGAGACGATGAGCAGCTGGCCCTTCACGTCCTCCAGGCTGCGGTTCATCTTGTCGTTTTCATCTTCAAAAATGCGCAGGCCCGTCAGCTTGTCCGCCAGCTTGACGGCCTGTGCCTCGGTGTCCTCGTGGGTCACGCCCAGCAGGATGAGGAAGCCCTCTCCGATCTGGCCGTGTACCTTGCCGTCGATGGTGACGGATGCGTGCTTCACGCGGGTCAATACTGCTCTCATGACGTATGGCTCCTTTTCTTCATTTCGTGGGGCGGGGATCAGCCGGCGGGGCGGGTGACCCGCATGACGCCGGAGATCTGCTCGATCCTCCGCATGACCGTCTGCAGCTGCTGGCTGTCGGCCACGTCGGTATCCAGCGTGATGAGGGCGAAGCCGTCCGGCGTGCTGCGGGCGTTCAGGGAGGAGACGTGGGTCTTGGTGCTGGAGAGCACCGTGGAGATGTCCACGATCAGGTTCAGGCGGTCCTTGGCCACCACCTCCAGCGTGGTGCGGTAGCTCTCCCGCGTGTTGCCGCCCCAGGAGACCTTGATCCAGCGGCCCGCCTCCTCCGGCTTGCGGCGGGCAGGGTCGGCGTTGGGACAGTCCGCCCGGTGGACGGAGATGCCGTAGCCCCGGGTGATGAAGCCCACGATCTCATCGCCGGGCACGGGGGTGCAGCACTTGGAGAACTTCACAAGGCAGTTGGTCAGCCCCTCCACCACGATGCCCTGCTCCCCCTTGGGGCGCTGGGGCACGGCGGGACGGGTCTGCTGGGGCTGATCCGCCACCGGCACCTCCGCCTGACGCTCGGTCTGGTGCTGGTGGAGAATGCGCTGGATATCCTCCCGCAGGCGGCCCATGACCTTCAGGGCGGACACACCGCCGTAGCCGATGGCGGCGTACATGTCGTCCAGGCTGTTGTAGCACAGCTTCTTCAAAACGCTGGGGAGGTTCTCCTCGTTGGTCAGCTCCTTCAGGGTGACGCCGGTGCGCTTCAGCTCCGCCTCGAAGCTCTGGCGGCCGTTGACGATGTTCTCGTCACGCTTTTCCCGCTTGAACCACTGGCGGATCTTGCTGCGGGCATTGCTGGAGCGGGCGATCTTCACCCAGTCGCGGCTGGGGCCGTGGGCGGATTTGCTGGTCATGACCTCCACCACGTCGCCGTTGCGCAGGTGGTAGTCGAACTGGACGATGCGGCCGTTGACCTTGGCGCCGGTCATGTGGTTGCCCACAGCGGAGTGGATGGTGTAGGCGAAGTCGATGGGCGTGGCGCCGGCGGGCAGGTTGATCACGTCGCCCTGCGGCGTGAACACGAACACCTCGTCGGCGAACATGTCCACCTTCAGGGAGTGGATGAAGTCCTCGGCGTCGGCGTCCTCCTGATTCTCCAGCAGGCGGCGCACCCACTCGTAGCTGCGCTCGTCGCCGGCGCCCTGGCCGTTCTGCTTGTACTTCCAGTGGGCGGCCACGCCGTATTCGGCGATCTCGTGCATCTCCTTAGTGCGGATCTGCACCTCGAAGGGGATGCCGCTCTCGCCCACCACCGTGGTGTGCAGGCTCTGGTACATGTTGGGCTTGGGGGTGCCGATATAGTCCTTGAAGCGGCCCAGGATGGGCTTGTACAGGTCGTGGATCAGGCCCAGCACGTTGTAGCAGTCCGCCACCGTGTCCACGATGACCCGGAAGGCGAACAGGTCGAACACGTCGTCCAGCGACTTGTTCTGGGTGTACATCTTGCGGTAGATGGAGTAGGGGTGCTTCATGCGGGCCTGCACCGCGGCGTCGATGCCGGCCTCCCGCAGGCGGGTGGTGATCTGGTCGTGGATGGAGGACATAAAGCCGTCGTACTCCGCCGCCTTCTCGTCCAGCGCCTCGGTGATCTCCCGGTAGTCCACGGGGTCCAGATATTTCAGGGAGAGATCCTCCAGCTCCCACTTCATCTTCTGCATGCCCAGGCGGTGGGCGATGGGGGCGTAGATCTCCATGGTCTCGAAGGATTTCTGCTTCTGCTTCTCCGGCGTCTGATACTCCATGGTGCGCATGTTGTGGAGCCGGTCGGAGATCTTGATGAGGATGACCCGGATGTCCTTGGCCATGGCCATCAGCATCTTGCGGAGGTTCTCCATCTGCTCCTCCTCTTTGGAGGTGTAATGGACGCGGGTCAGCTTGCTGACGCCCTCCACCAGGTCGGCCACCGTGGGGGAGAACAGCTTGCTGATCTCCTCGTGGGTGGCGGAGGTGTCCTCGATGGTGTCGTGGAGCAGCGCCGCCACGATGGACTCCGTGTCCAGATGCAGCTCCTCCGCCACGATCTGGGCCACGGCCAGCGGGTGGGTGATAAAGGGCGAGCCGTCCTTCCGGTTCTGGCCGGCGTGGTGGGCGGCGGCATACTCGTAGGCGGCGTGGATCTGATCGAACCCGGCGGACGGGTTGTAGGACTTGACGGTTTCAACAAGATGGTCGTACATTTCCTGCGGCGTCACTGTCCAACGCCCCCTTTCTCAATATTCTTGTGGAGCCACAGCAGGTGGGGCGACTGCCCCAGCACCACCTTCAGGCCCCGGTGCAGCCGGATGGTCACGTCGTCCCCCTGCCGCTCCAGCGTCAAAAGTCCCCGTTCGGCAAAGACGGACAGGCACAGGGCGGCGCGGAGGAACGGCTCCGCCTTGCCCAGCTCCGCTGCCAGCGCGCGCAGCAGCGGCAGATAGCCGGTGGTGAGGCCGCCCTCCGGGACGGTACGTTCCAGAAACCGCCAGGCGGCGGCGAACTGGTCACGGGTGGGCAGCAGGCGCCGGGCGTCCCGGGCGGGTATGGACTGGCGGGCCGTGCAGCGCGCCGCCAGCGCCAGCGCCTCCTGCTCCCGGCCGCTGGCCCACAGGGACGGCCGCAGATCCACCATTTGGAGCTGCACCGTCCGGCTGCCCCGGAACTCGTTGACCTGCAAATAGAAGGCGGCGTCCACCCGGTCGCCGGCCTTGCAGCCGCAGTCCTCGGCCACGGTGGAGAAGAAAATGCCATCGAACTGGGCGCTGCCCTTGCCGAGACGCAGCTTCAGGTGCCGGTTCTGGCCTACGTTCTGGGTGCGCAGCAGCGTGGCCCCCAGCAGGCAGAACACCGGGCGGGCGTTGCCGCTGCCGTAGGGCTCCAACGCGGACAGGGCCTCCAGCTCCTCCAGCGTCACGGCGGAGGGGTGGGTGATGGCCACGTCCACGTCCAGCACCGATACCGGGGCCTCGCCGCCCCGGAAGCTGCGGGCGTAGTCGTTCATCCGTTCACGGAAGGCGGGGATGTTCCCCTCCTCGATGGTAAAGCCCGCGGCCAGCTCGTGGCCGCCGAAGCCCAGCAGCAGATCCTTGCAGCTTTCCAGCGCGGCAAAGAGGTTGAAGCCGCCCCAGCTGCGGCAGGAGCCTTTGCCGGTGGCGCCGTTGAGGTGGATCATAAAGCTGGGGCGGGAGTATTTCTCGGAAAGGCGGCTGGCCACGATGCCCACCACGCCCTGATGCCAGCGGCTGCTCTCCAGCACCAGCGCGCTGCGGTCACGGTCGGGCAGGCGGGCGATCATCTCCTCCGCCTGGGAGTAGATGGTCTGCTCCACGTTCTGCCGCTCCCGGTTCAGGGCGCAGAGATCCCGGGCCATACGCTCGGCCTCCGCAGGGTCGGTGCACAGCAGCAGCTCCGCCGCCTTGTCGGCGGCGCCCATGCGGCCCGCCGCGTTGATGCGGGGCGCCAGCACGAAGCCGATCTGCACGGAGGTGATCTCCCGGCCGGCAAGACCGGCCTCCTTCAGAAGGGCGTGAAGCCCGATAAAGTCGGAGTGCTCGATGGCGGCAAGACCACGGGACACGATGGTGCGGTTCTCGCCGGACATCTGCATCACGTCGGCCACGGTGCCGATGGCGGCCAGCGTGCAGTAGCGGGAGAACAGGGCCTCCTCCCTGTCCGGGCCGCCCAGCGCCAGCGCCAGCTTCAGCGCCACGCCGCAGCCGGCCAGATGCTTGAAGGGATAGGGACAGTCGGGCCGGTGGGGATCCACCACCGCCACGGCGCGGGGCAGCGTCTCCTTGCACTCGTGGTGGTCGGTGATGACCACGTCCATGCCCAGGGAGTTGGCGAAGTCCACCTCCTCCACGCCGGTGATGCCGCAGTCCACGGTGATCAGCAGCCGGGCGCCCTTCTGGTACAGGCCCTCGATGGCGTCGCAGCTCAGGCCGTAGCCGTCCTCGATGCGGCGGGGGATATAGTGCAGCACGTCGGCGCCCCGGCCCTGCAGGTAGTCCACCAGGATGCAGGTGGCGGTGATGCCGTCCACGTCGTAGTCACCGAACACGGCGATCTTCTCGTGAGCGGCCAGCGCCTGCTGCACCCGCGCCACGGCCTTGTCCATGTCGGCCATGAGGAAGGGGCTGTAGGTCAGGCGCTGCTCGTGCTCCAGGAAGGCGGCGGCCTCCTCCGCGGTCCCGATGCCCCGGGAGGCCAGCACCGCCGACACGAGACAGGGGTAGCCCGCCGCCGTCAGACGGGCCGCCGCCTCGGGATGCGGGTCGGCAATGTGCCATTTCTGAAATTTCACGGCGGGTCACCTCCCTCCTGCCGGCGCCAGGGACTATGCCGCCAGTTTCATCATTATAATAATACTTTATTATAACAAATGTTGAGGAAAAGGTAAAGGGTAAAATGCGCGGCGGCGGGCGGTGTGCAGAAAACGCGGCTCTGCGGGTTGCTTTTGTCGAAAGGATGGGGTACAATGAGCGTAATTCAGACAGAATCGAGGGTTTGCCCATGCGTCCTGACGGAACGAGAGTAAAGAACCTGCCGCCGATCGTGGCGGCCGTCCCCTACATCATGCCCAAGCGGTACGACGCACAGAACACCATCACCGAGAACATCGATGAGGAGGTCATCAAGGCGTATATCCGCGAAAAGCGGCGCAGCGGCATCCGCATCAGCCACATGGCCGTGATCATCGCCGCGTACTACAAGGCGGTGCAGACCAATCCGAAGCTGAACTACTTCGTGATGAACAGCCGTATCTACAAGCGCAACCACTTCTGCGTGTCCTTTGTGATCCTGAAGAAGCTGGCGGACGGCTCGCCGGACGAGACGACGCTGAAGATCTATCTGGAGCCGACGGACACGGTGTTCACCATCCAGCAAAAGATCAGCGACGCCGTCGACGCCAACAGCCAGACGGAGCAGAAGAACAGCACCGACAAGTTCGCCCGGATGATGTTCTCCGTGCCGGGACTGCCCAAGTTCGTGCTGTGGCTGGCCTACCATCTGGACAAGCACGGCCTGCTGCCCCGGAAGATCATCGACCTCAGCCCGTTCCACACCAGCATGTTCATCACCAACCTGGCCTCCATCAAGACCAGCTACATCCACCACCACTGCTACGAGTTCGGCACCACCAGCGTGTTCGTGTGCATGGGCAAGCCGGTGCCCAACTATATGAGCGGCGACCTGAGCAAGAAGATGATGCCGCTGGGCATCGTCATGGACGAGCGCATCTGCACCGGGTACGAGTACGCGGCGTTCTGCAACGACTTCCGCAAGTACATCCGGCGGCCGGAGCTGCTGGAGACGCCCTTCGACGGCAGCGATGCGCCGGAGGCGGCGGCAGCGGAGGCGCGGGAGACGGCCACGGTGTGACCGGCGGCAAGCACCATATATACATATAAATACACACAAAAACACAGGGACGGCGCCGAGGCGCCGTCCCTGTGTGCGGGTCGGGGGGATATTGTGAGGATGGTATCTCTCAGAAGAATAGTGCCCAGCCCAGGAAGCCCAGGCAGGCCACCACGCCGGTGAACAGCAGGACCACCACCAGGTAGCCCATGATGTCGCGGGCGGACAGCTTGGCGATGCCCAGCGCAGGCAGCGCCCAGAACGGCTGGATCATGTTGGTCCACTGGTCGCCCCAGGCGATGGCCATGGCGGTGCGGCCGTTCTCGATGCCCATCTCCAGACCGGCAGGCATCATGATGGGGCCCTGGACGGCCCACTGGCCGCCGCCGGAGGGGACGAAGAAGTTGACGATACCGGCCGCCAGGAAGGACAGCATGGGGAACGTCACGTTGGTGGAGATGCTGACGAAGAACTGGGAGATGACGCCGGCCAGAGACACGCCCTGGTCATTGGAGGCCACCATCATGCCCATGATACCGGCATAGAACGGGAACTGCAGCAGGATGCCGGCGGCACCGGCAGCGGCATCGCCGATGGCGTCCACATAGCGGCGCAGGTCGCCGTGGAGCAGCAGACCCAGGAACAGGAAGATCATGTTCACGATGTTCAGGCCCAGGGTGAAGCCGTTCTGCACGAAGTAGTACACGATGTAGATGAAGCCGAACACCACGGTGATGAGCCACAGGATCTTGGAGTGCTCCAGCTTCTCAGCGGGGGTATCCATCACATAGGTACGCTCCTCCTCGTCCACCAGCAGAGCCGGGTCGACGGTGACGGTGCGGTCCTTGTCGGGGTGCATGGCGTAGTTCACCAGAGGCATCACCAGCAGGATGGCACCGCACATGATGAGGTTCATGGGATGGAACACGGTGGCGGTGATGGGGGCCTGATAGACCACGCCGCCGAAGTCCTTGCCGGCCACCAGATCCAGGGGGATGGAGCCGGACAGACCGGCGTGCCAGATGACGAAGCCGGAGTAGGCGGAGGCGATCAGCAGGGGATAGTCCACGGTGGGCACCCGGCGCACGACCTCCTTGGCCAGCAGGGCGCCGATGACCAGGCCGAAGCCCCAGTTCAGCCAGCAGCAGATGGTGGACACGAAGGTGGTGACCAGAATGGCCTGCTTGTTGTTGTGGCACAGGCCGGCCACCGCGCGCAGCGCCTTCTTGCAGGGCTTGGCGGAGGCCATGGCAGAGCCGAAGACCAGCACCAGGGCCATCTGCATGGAGAAGGCCAGCAGATTCCAGAAGCCGCCCTTCTGGTCGCCCCACTTGGCGATGATCTCAATGGGGCCCATGCCGGTGGCGCACATGGCGCCCACGAATACCACGAGGGTCAGGATGATGGCGAACAGGAACGCATCCGGCAGCCACCGGTTGACTACGCGCACGCAGCCGTTGGTAAATTTCTTGAACACAGCGACACTCTCCTTACAACACGATTTTCTTTTTGGGCACGGATGAGGGCCTGACCGCTCCCCTCCAGAACGGCCGGTGTCCGGATAACAACAGTCTACTACGTTAAGATTTTAACTGCAAGCCGAAAAACGTTTATTGTTAAATTTTTAATGAACTGCTCGTGTATGAGAAGTGGTAGTTATGCCAAAATTTGTGTAAGATAAACAAAAAAAATCATGGAGACAACCGCATGGTTGTCTCCATGTTCTTCTGCGAAGCACATTACAGGCCGGAATTGTCCGTGCCGTCAAAGGGGTCGTTGGGGTGGAAGGTATGATCCTCCTCCGGGGCGTGGGGCGTCCAGCCGATGCCCTTGGCGGCCTTGATCTGCTGGAAGTAGCCGACGTTGGTCTGGGTGACATAGGGCTGGACCCAGATGGAGAGGATGCCCAGCGTCAGGGCGCACAGCAGCTGCCAGCCCAGGAAGCTGAGATCCAGCACGAACAGCTGCCACTTGAAGCCGTTGGTCTGGGCCTTGCTCATGTTGAGAGCTTCCATCACGCCCATGTCCGGGTTTTCGCACAGGTTGTAGTAGGCGAAGCGGTAGCGGTAGGCGGCGATGATGCCGGGGATGACGAACAGCAGGCTCCACAGGAAGATGAAGATATACTGGACGATGTACAGCAGGATCACCTTGCCGGCAAAGGAAAAGCTGTCGAACAGCGTCAGGTAGGGCATCTCCTCACCCCGGCGGATGCCAAGGTGGTACAGGATATAGCCTGTGTCCAGCAGCATGCCCAGCAGCGCCGTCAGGATGCTGACGAACGTCACCAGCAGGGCCGGGAAGGCGCGGTGCAGGATGAGGAACGACAGATCCACGCCGGTGGCATAATAAATATTGTATACCAGCTCCTCATTCAGGGAGACATAGTCCGACGTGCCGGTGAGCAGCCACGAGAGGGCCAGGAACAGCAGAGTGAACAGATACGCGGAGACGCTGGCATTTCTGACGATGCCCTTCGCCTCATTCTTTATAGATATACGGTCAAGCAGCATGGCGCCGCCCTCCTTTCTGCACGGGGCGCATACGCATTTCCGGCCCAGTGCGGTAATATTCTAACACAGTGCCGGCGGAAACACAAGTACCGTCCGGGGCGCAGCGGCAGCGGCAGAAAACGGCAGAACCGGGGTTTTCCGGCAGCCGCGGCCGTCAAGCGGGCGACAAAAACGGCAAAAAACCGCAGGAATTGCGCCGTAGGACTGGACAAGAGAAAAGTTTTGTTGTAATATCTGAATAGTATGCGGTGGCATAGCGCCACCCGGTAGTAAGATGAGGTGAAGACAATGGCACAAGCTTTCTTTGGCGGCGTTCATCCCAACGATATGAAGGCCGCAACCAATGAAAAGGCCATCGAACAGCTGGCAGCCCCGGCTGAGGTGGTCATTCCCATGTCTATGCACATCGGTGCGCCTTGTAAGCCTATCGTTGCGGTGGGCGACAAGGTAAAAATTGGACAGAGGATCGGCGAACCCGGCGGATTCGTTTCCGCACCCATCCACGCCAGCATCTCCGGCACGGTGAAGGCCGTGGAGCCGCGGCCCTTCTCCATGGGCGGCAAGATGATGTCCGTGGTCATCGAAAACGACTTCCAGAACGAAGTGTCCGAGGAAGTCAAGCCTGTGGCGGACCCCGACAGCCTGACGCCTGAGCAGCTGGTGGAGATCGTCAAGAACGCCGGCATCGTCGGCCAGGGCGGCGCAACGTTCCCCACCCATGTGAAGATCAGCTCCGGTCTGGGTAAGGTGGACTACGTGATCATCAACGCCGCAGAGTGCGAGCCGTACATCACCGGCGACCACCGCACCTGTCTGGAGCGTCCCGAGCAGGTCATCAAGGGTGCGACCCTGCTGGCCAAGTGCTTCGGCGTGGACAAGGTGTACATCGGCATCGAGGCCAACAAGCAGAACGCGGCTGACGTGCTGAACAAGACCATCGCGGAGCTGAATGCCCCCGTGGTGGTGGAGGTCCTGCACACCCGCTATCCCCAGGGCGCTGAAAAGCAGCTGGTCCAGGCCGTGTCCGGCCGTCAGGTCCCCAGCGGCAAGCTGCCCGCCGATGCAGGCTGCTGCATCTTCAACCTGAACACCACCTGCGCCATCTATCGCGCGGTGTACACCGGCATGCCCGTGGTGAACAAGATCGTCACCGTGTCCGGCTCCGGCGTCATCGAGCCCAAGAACATCGAGTGTCCTATCGGCACCCCCATCACCAAGCTGTTCGACGCCTGCGGCGGCCTGAAGGATGAGACGTACAAGCTCATCATGGGCGGCCCGATGATGGGTCTGGCCCAGTACGACGTGGACGTCACCGTGGGTAAGGGCACCGGCGCCATGCTGGCCTTCGCCGACAAGGAGGAGCAGTACGTCGAGGATCCCCAGTGCATCCGCTGCGGCAAGTGCGTGGGCGTGTGCCCCATCCGTCTGGAGCCCGTGTTCATGTACAAGTACCTGATGAAGGGCGACGTGGACACCTGGCAGAACGTGCTGC
>OIXG01000784.1_pt1 | contig 36193 bp, 30 predicted proteins | sample 1587731 | NCBI WGS metagenome assembly OIXG01 (sample SAMEA3888908, study PRJEB22519) | human gut metagenome | biome: human gut; feature: human-associated habitat; material: faeces | place: Denmark | collected 2010 | reverse complement strand
TGAGGGCGCCGTCCCCGGTGCCAGTGAGGTGGAGTGCGGCAACTACCGCGATATGGACCTGCCCAAGGCCAAGGCGGAAGCAGCCGCCATGCTGCCCGTGCTGGAGGCTCTGACCGCTGACCAGCTGCACTACTGATCTCCCCGGAACCTAACATAAGATGCGGAAAAGGCACGTTCTCCCAAAGAGAGCGTGCCTTTTTGTAATATCTGCATAAATTATTCCGGTTTGGAATCTTCAGGAAGCCGTCTCCACCCGGGTACAGCGCACCGCGCAGCGGGCACTGCCGCCGGTGGTACAGGTGAAGAGGGTCAGATCCCAGTCATCGCCGTCCGCCTTGCCCACCATCTCTTCGATCTGGGTGGGCTGCAGGGTCTCCACTTTGGAGACGGTGTAGTCCCACTCCCGGCCGTCCATATCCACAAACTGCACCGTGGTGCCTATCGCCAGCCGCTTGACAGGACTGAAATGCCGGGCATAGTTGTGGCCGCAGATGACCAGATCGTCCGTGAAGACCGAGCCCGCGTACCGCCCCGGGGCAATTTTAAGGCCCGGATAGCTCCACTCGCTCATCACGGGCAGGGCCAGCCCGATGGACGGGATGGAGAGATACCCGATGTAATCCCAGCCATCAATGGCGGTAACGGTCATCTCCCGGGTGGTGTCGTCCACCTGGGTGGGCACCAGAAGCTGCAAATGGTTCTCCTGCTCGTCCAGCGTCGTTTCCAGCTGATCCAGCACCTGTGCCGCCGCTTTCTGGGCGCGGCCATTGTCCCACTGGTTGTAGCCCAGCAGGCCCAGCGCCCCGGCCAGCAGCAGCGCTCCCAGCAGGATGAGGATGGTTCCAAGTCGTCTTTTCTGCATGGCTCAGTGTTTTTTGCGGAGCAGGATGCCCGCTGCAATGAGGCAGGTGCCTGCCGCCGTCAGCACCGGGATGGGCCAGTTCAGCTGGCCGGTCTGGGGCAGGGTCGGGCGGCCATTCAGCACCCAGTCGTCCGGGTTGCCCGGATTGGGAGCCTTGTTCTTATCCGGGCGGCCGTTCAGCACCCAGTCATCGGGGTTGTCGGCACCCGGAGGGGTGTTCTTGCCCGGTTCCTCGGGGAGATCCGGAGTCTCCGGTTTGTCCGGGTTTTCCGGCGTGGTCGGCTTTTCTGGCGTGGTCGGCTTCTCCGGCGTGGTGGGCTTCTCGGGTTCCGTGGGTTTGTCCGGTTCCTCCGGTTTGTCGGGTTCTTCCGGAACGTCCGGCGGGGTGGTGGGCGTCAGCGTGCCCACCTTGGGCAGGGCGTCCACATCGTAGAGGTACGTGTCCTCCTCCACCAGCGGCACCGACACCAGGAACGGGTTGATCTTCTCATACCCGGTGGAAACGGTGCTCTGGACGACGAGATACAGGCCCAGCGGCAGCCGTGAAAAGACGGCCTTGCCATCGGTGTCCACGGTGAGCGTCTCCCCTTTGCTGCCGGCCGGGCGCTTGTCGTCCAGGGTCCGGGCCAGGTCGCTCTCCGAGAGATCGCCGAGGGAAACGCCGCAATTTTCAAAACCATTTGTATAATCGTAGCTTAAATTTCCATTTTTGCGGCTGATGGAGGCCACCTGATACAGGGTCAGCTTGCCGCCCGAGACAGCGCTCCCGCTCTCGGAATCCCGGAGGGTCACAGTGATGCTGCCTTTCCGGGTGAGCTCAATGCTGGCGGCCGTGGCGGCGGCAAAAGCCGGGGCCGCGCACGCTGCCGCCAGGGCCACAGCCAGCAGCAGCGCCGCCAGCTGTTTACGAATTTGTTTCATGGGGGTCACCTCTCGTCATTTTCTCATGTTTGCCTGCTTTCGGACGCTTCCGTGTGGTCACCAGCAGCCAGATCAGCAGCACTGCCAGCATGGGCAGGGCAATGACAGGCGCCGTGATGATGGGGTCGATCCGTGTCGCGTCCGCCGTGACACGGACATGTTTCTGGCTCTCCCGCGTGTTGACACGGTGGCCGCGCACCAGCAGGCGGTGGGTATTGATGCCGTAGGGCGTGCAGGTCATCAGGGTAACGTAGTCCTGCCCCTCTACGGGCTGTAATAAATCCGTCTCGGTGGGGAGGACAATGGAGATCCGGTCCACCTCATAGGTCAGCACCCGGTCCAGCACCGTGATGGTGAACGTGTCGCCCGCTTCCAGCTCGTCCAGATTGGTGAACAGCTTGGCGCTGGGCAGGCCGCGGTGGGCCGAGATGACCGCATGGGTGCCCGCCCCGCCCACGGGGAGGCTGCTGCCCTCCAGATGGCCTGCCGCCACCTGCAAAACACCATCGCTGGTGCCGTGGTAGACGGGCAGCTCCACGCCGATCCTGGGGATGGTGATATACCCCATAATGCCCGTGCCGGAGACGTCCAGCGTCTCGTCATAGCCGGAGACCTGCTCCGGCGTGAAGAACGAATTGGGCGTGGCCGCCAGCCGTTGGTTGTAGGCGTCCGCCGCCTCAAAATAGGCGGTATAGTCCGCATCCGACATCTCGTTGACCGTCTCGTCATAGCTGGCCAGCGCGCGGGACTGGTGGCGCTGGTTGACATAATCGCTGACGGTGGGATATAACATCACGGATAGACCCACGAGAAAGATCAGGATTAAAATTATGGTACTGCGGTTCTTTTTCATGGGCTACTCCCTAATGTTATCAGGATATTTTTTGCTTTGGGGTTTGGTTTAGCGCTTGTTCTCCATCCGCTTCTTGGTCACCAGCAGGACCACGGCCACAGCCATCAGGCCGCCGCCAACGACGTAGAAGACCGTGGTGCCCATGCCGCCGGTGGAGGGCAGGGTGGTGCCGGCGTTGTTTTCAACTTCTACTTTATCTGCTTTTGTTACATTACTATACGCAAAAGACGCTGTACCAACATTGGTGCTCTCGTTATACTCTTCTGTCAATACAACCTTGATATCGTCGGTCAGTTTGTTATAGCCATCCGGTGCTTTGGTCTCTTTCAGATAATACTCGCCGGCATCCAGACCAGAAATCGAAACATTACCATTATTATCAGAAGTAAACTTCGTCGCCGAATTTTCTTCCGTCGTCCAATCCGTCAGCTTATTGTCCTTTGCAGTCAGATAGCTCTTCGTTGCGCCACTCTTTTTGTAAAGCACAAACTCTGCACCCGGAAGGGAAACTGTCTCATTTTCTCTAGCACCCTTTGTGTACTTATAAATCTTAAACTCCCAGACATAAGTACGTGTAGTGTCATGCGTGGTATGCCCATCGCTACTATAGTCCAGCCAAGTTTCATTTGTGTTGCCTGTACCTGCAACTACAGCATTCGCATTTACTGTTGCGGTATAAGTAACAACCACCACGTCGCCAGCATTCAGCTTGCCATTAACAAATTTAATCTCAAAGCTACAGCCATCCGCCGGTGTTTCGATGGTATAATCAGTACCCTTAGTCAGTGTCACTGTACCATTTTCTTTTTTGATTTGAATGCTGTTTGCCTTATAAGTAAGGCCTGTCATCGTATCGTGCAGAACGTAATTCGTTGTGTTACCAGCAGTAACATTGATTGTTGTCTTGAAATTTACTTCCTGGCCAATTTCGGCGTCATTCTTGTCGCCCCAAGAATTATCCGAATCTTCCTGCACCTGCTTATCAACAGACGGCACTCCATTTTTTTCTTTAATTGTAACTGCTGTTGAACCAGTCACATTGCCAACACTGCACAAGCTGCCCGTTGTAGTATCAACAAGGTAATAGCCCTCTTTCAGGCCAGTAAATCTTGCATCATTGTTGTTTGCCGTAACGCTGGCAACTGCAATATTCGACTGAGTTTTCGCCCATGCAAGTGCTGCTGCTGCAAAGGCCTTTGCATTTTCCGAATCGTTTGCAAAACTCTCTTTTTTCAGGTTTTTCACCTGACCAAGGCTATCGATTTCAACATAATCTTTGCCTGCACCGCTGTCCACAAAAAATGGCTTCCATGCAGTCGTAACATTGTAGACCATCCCGTCGTCCGTTTTGCTGGCGACGTCAAAAATACGATACAGCGTATACGTTTTTCCATCTACTGCACCATCAATCGTAATCGAGCTACTACCAGCGTTATCACCTGTCGCTGCTGTGCTCGCCGCAAACGCCGGGACGGCCATGGCCAGCACCAACGCAAACGCTGCAAGCAGCGCCAACACGCGTTTTACTCTTTTCATATTTCTTTACTACCTTTCTTACGTCCCCTCTCTGAGACGCCAGAGAGGGGATTTATTTTCCTACGTTCGGTTTGTTGCCGGGGTCAGAGCTGCAGGAGTCACTCTTCCCCCCTTTTCCGCTTGCGCCTGGAGTTATATCCACACAGCACCGCGGCCAGCGCAATGGCCGCGCCGCCTGCCGTGTAAGGAACCGTGCCGCCCGGGGAGCCGGTGGAGGGGAGCTCGTAGGTGGGGGCCTCCTGCTCCGGGGTTTTGGTGTTGACCATCGTGATCAGGCCGCTGGTCACACCGTTGGTGGTGCTGTAGCTGACCTTATAGTCCGTGCTGGTGTTGATTTCTTCCACTTTGTAACTGTAGTAGACCGTACTCCCTGCCTCATCTTTGTCAGAACGCGGCAGATTAGGAATCGTCATACGCCACTTGTCACTGGAAGAGAGCGTATAGGGTATACGTTTTACCGCTGTATTAGTTGGCTGCGTCGGCGATTGATAAGTTGCCTCAATGTTGTGGCTATCGCCATTATGCACAAGCTTACCATAAATCTGGTTTTCGCCCGCTTTCAGTTTACATTCATAAACCCAGGTAATGCCCGATTCATTTTCAGGTTCTTCTGTTTTAACAGGGCTGATCGTCTGGTTGTTCCAGTATATGACCGGGACGATACCTCCATTATACTGAATCTCACCTCTCTGTGGATAAGTAACCTTAAGCGTCATGACCGTATCTTCTGTATACAGCGTATCTCCCGCAAAAGTCATCCTTACCTTGTTGTTCGCCGTGTTGACAATTTGGCCTATTACAGTAGCAGACTTTCCGCTGACAGGCTTCTCCTTACTGGAATACATTACCAAATCAAAATCAATTGAATCCGGCGGAGAAGCAAGCGGCGTACCATCGGAATTATTCCACTTCTTTTCCACGGTTACAGAGGTCAGGTTTGGCTCGTTTTCCACATAGACCAGCTTGGACTCGCTGTTCAAATCCACTGCAGACGCCGGGATATTCTCTGGCAGAATATGCGTTGTATCCGAATCATCTTCAAAGTAGAAGTAAACGGCTTCCTCTTCCGGATTTTCCGGCAACGCATAACCATTCGGCGGAATAATTTCTACCAGACGGTATAGCGTATTCGTAAGGTAACCCGCTCCGGACTTTTCTATAGTAAACTGGCCTTTCTCGTTTGTCGTATAGGTTTTACTCTCTACGTCCACGAACTGCGTACCATCGTATTGTTGCAGCTTAAACTCTGCACCCGGCAATACATTGTAGTATTTGCCGCTTTCCACTTTTTTGATGGTCAGGGCATGGTCTCTGTACACACCACCACCGGCACCGGCGTTACAATACTCATTCTTGTCTTGATACTCCGCACTCTTATAAGAAGTACCTTCCAAGCTTGCCGTATTGGTTACAACACCTTTCCAATATCCATAGCTCAACCAGTTTGGATATACCGTGTCAATATTGCTTTCGAGCTCATAGGTATAGCTGAGGAGCATGGCATAGCCGTCTGGCAGATCACTCAGCGTGATCTTATACAGCATTCTGCTGCTATTTTGTGGGTCTGTGTAGGTTTTGATCTCCAGCCCATAGCCCTGGACAGCACTTCCCGCTACCAGATTTCCATTTGCATCTTTGCTCGCATAGCACAGCTTGATGTTCTTTTCATCCAGTGACGCATTTACAGTTACTTTTTCACCCGTTGGCGTTTTTCCATCTCTCAAACAGATATAATCCGGGTGCACTTGCACGGAGAGTATATCCGTTACGGTAAGCGTAGAGCTGTTCTCTCCCTGCAGGAGGTTCACTCCATCTGGGTTGATTGCCACGGTATAATTCATTTTTCGGCCGCCGTACTGGTCACCCGCCGATTGTGCGCTCTTGCTCAGGGGCTCCACTTCTGTCTTGTTTTCTTTTTGAGACCAGTTCTGCGTCTGAGAAACTTCCCCAATCGGGGCATCATTCTGGGCATCAAACCAGCCGGAAGCTTTGTTTTCAAACTCGTACGCCTCGCCTGGAACAATTGTGCCGCCCTCTTTGTCGGAGACGACTTCGCACCGGACGGTAAACTCATAGGTAAAGCCTTGCTTCAGCTTTCCATCAGGGTTTTCCAGCACCATGGTCAAGACATTCGTTTCCGGATCATAAGTACCTGTTAGTTTATCTCTATTATGACTTTTCGTGACCGTCGTTTTATCTGCACTAAATTCCAGCGGGCCAATACTTCCGTTATAGGGCAAGCTGACCTGGATGGATTTGAGCTTAACACCTGCGGGCAGCACATCCTTGACCGTGAGTTTTTCATGGAGGCCGACTGAGTTGGTCTTGACTTTGATCTTCCAGGTGATGGAGTTGTCATCACTGATAACAGTCGATATCCCGGTTTTGCCCTCACCGTCCGTTTTGGTGATGGTCGATTTGCTATAATTGTAGCTGTACGGGATATTTTCAAAGATATTTCGGTACTCAGCTTTATCTTTCACATCCGAGATATCAGCCGTTGTACTGTAGTTGATCTTCAGCACCTTTTTGCCATCCGGCGGCGTGACATCCTTGGCCGCGATGATCCGGAATCCGTAAATTTTGGCATCGTCCGCAAGCTCAGATAGTTCTACACCAGACTTTTTACCGCTTAAGTCACTACTGACCGAACTGGCATTGGTATAGAACTCCACCCGGAAAGCATCCTTATCCACATTCGTATCTGAGGCACTCTCGCTCAGGTTTCCACTTGTGTATGCTGTATCGGACCATCGCAGGCTTTCTACCAATTTCTTTGCCTGCGCTTTGGTCAGCCAATGAGTATCCCGTATCTTAGCGTTATCGCAGAAAGCAGTTCCTTGGGCAATGGATGCCGTATTGGTAAAGTCGATTGACATTTTCCACGGAATGGTCAGGCTATTGTTTTCTTCCGTAACACTCGACTCATCCGCAAACTTTCCAACGTTGTACTTGGGGACTGTTACCTCCTTACCCGTGTCAATGTTTCCGCCACCGGGCAGCTCTGCATGAGCCGTATTGTTTACTTTGTAATCCGAACCAGTCTGCTCATGCTTCGTGGTATAGGTGATCTTATATTTTTCGGTGTTTGTTTTTCCGTCTTCTGCAGTAAACTTGATACCGGTGATTTGGCCACCTGCATCTTTGATATATTCCCAACCTGTTTTGGGCTCAATCTTAATGTCCTCAGCCGTAGCAAACACGTCAGAAATCTTCGTACCGTTTACCGTCATGCTGTCGCTCAGGACTGCACCGGCGATGTCACGGTTATTTTCATTGAACGTGATGGTCCACTTGATCTTACCATCTTCGTAGCTTGCCGTCTTCTTGAGGGTATACTGATTGTTGATTTCTACAGTTTTATCTGCATCTTTCTTGATTTCAACGCCGTTATCATTCCTAGAAGACGTCGATACTTTATTTTTCAGAGTATAATCCTTATCGCCCAGATTCTTTACATCATAGGTATAAGTAACTTGATACTCTGTATAGGTACGCACCAAACCATCGTCTGAAACCACTGTTTCCATCTTCGGGAGTGTACCGCTGATCTTGCCATCTGCAGTGCCATCCAGCTTATCGCCGGTTGTAGCCGCCCAGACTGATGGATCACTATTGCCCCACTCGTCTTCTTTACTGGCGCGGGTCTCTGTAACCGTACGCTCTTTCACTACAATGGTCGGTTCTCCAAGGGTCAAGCCGTCCAGATTTGTGATGGCATCCTCATAGTTGACTTTGCCCGGCGTGCCTTTCTTCGAGACGATATTCACCGTATAGGTCAGCTTGCCATCTTCTGTATAAGAGCCTTTTTTGGTTACACCAATATCGTAGATATTCGTTTCATTATCCGGATGCTTAATTTCCTTTGACTGAATTTCGAGCTTCGTTTCCTCATTAAACGGAATTTCTACCGTACCCGTTTTGGTTTCATATCCAACGCCAAATTCGCTCCAGAAATTGATATAGCCTCTGACAGTCGTCGTATGATCGAGATATTCTTTGTTAAATTTCAGGAGGATCGCATAAGTTCCATCTTCCTTTTTAACAAATTTAAAATATCCCTCTTTTACACTGCCCTCTCCCGCGATCTCAAGCTCTTGTCCCAAAAGCTTATCCGCCACACTGGAGTCAAGAGCCACACCATCCGGCAGCTCAAACAGATATTGATACTCATCTGCAACAAGTCCCTCTTTGGGGATTTTAAAATCCATTTTGAGGTTGCTCTTATAGCCCTCTTTTCCGTCTGATTTATAAGATGTTTCCGTTGCGGTTACGTTTGTAATGCAATTCGTCAGATTTTTTGCCTCCGCTACCAGCGCAGCATCGTCCTCCTCCATCAAATCGCTGATGCCATACCCCTCCGCGGCATTGACGGACACAAAGCTGGTGACATCGTTCAGGGCAACTTCCACCTCGGCCACCTGGTCGATGGTGGTCTCGCCGTCGGACTCGCAGCCGGTGGCGACATCGCCGGAAATGACGGTGAGGGCCGTGGTCAGATCGGTCTCCTCGTCCACCGCCGCGTCGGACATCACGCCAATGGTCTCGCGGCCCTCGGCATTTTTGTACATGACGATATCACCCGGCAGGATGGAGGCAAACTCCTGCGGGTCATCGGTATAATATTCAGAGTTCATGCGGGCAAGCTCGCCACGCAGGGCGCTGATGCTGGCGTACTGGGGGATGATATCCTGCGGCACGCCCGCGTGGTACAGGCAGTAGGCCACAAAGGTGCTGTCCCAGTCGGCATACACCATGGGCTTGTCCTTATAATACTGGTCGGCATACATGGTGTAGCCGTTGCCGTCCTCGTCCACGTCGGCCTTGCTCTCGGTATAGCCAAGCTGGCTCCGGGCCACGAGCACCATGTCCTGGGCCCAATCCACGCTGGTGCGGTCTGGGGTCTTGGCGTCGTACTCCGCGTCGATCTCGGCGTTGGGGTTGACGAGGCAGGCGGCAGTATGCTCGTGCTCTTCCTTGCCGCAGATCAGCACCTTGCCATAGCACTCGTCGGTGTGGTGGTGGACGGTATAGCCCGTGTCGATCTTGTCGTCCGTTTCGGGTTTGGTAGCTTCTTTTTCGGGTTCCGGGTCGGCTGCTGTCTCCGGTTCCTCGGCAGAATCGCTCTCCTCCGCGCTGTTTTCGTCCGTGTCGTACAGAGCGGCGCCGTCATCCGTTTTCTCCGGCTCGCCCTCTTCCTGGCCGCAGACCAGAACCTTTTCGAGGGTATAGCAGTCGTCGGTGTGCTCATGCTCGGTGCAGAGCAGTTCGCCGGTCTCCTGGTCGTAGCAATAATCCTGATGGACGTGGTCGCTCTCGATGCCGCAGGTCAGCACCTCTTCTTCCTCGTAGCAATCCGCGGTGTGGTGGTGCAGCACCACTTCCGGCTCCGGCTCTTCCTGCGTGGCGGGCTCACTTTCCGGCTCGCTCCCGGCTTCGTCCCAGTCCGCAACGCTGGAGTCATCGTCCCCTGCGTCATCAGCCGAATCCATCGTTTCTTCGACGATTTCGCCCTCTTCATAGCCGCAGACAGGCTCGGTGCCCTCGATGTAGCAATCGTCGGTATGCTTGTGTTCTTCTTTCCCGCAGTAATAGCGCGTGTCATCGGCGGCAAGCGCGATGCCATCCTGATGCAGCCGCCAGCTGACGCTCATGGCGGTCAGCATCGCCAGCACCAGAACCATTGCCACCGAACGCCGGGCCAAATGACGCTGCCGCTGGACGTTCCGAATGGCTTCCTGGAAGCGATTCTTCATTCCCATAATGGATTCCTTTCCTCAGTGGATCAACGAAAAACCGGACAAGGGCCAGACGCGTAAAAAGACCTTGCCCACGATTTGACTTTTTTCGACACAGCCGATCACCGTACTCCGGCTGTCGATGGAGGTGACGCGGTGGTCGCCCATCACAAAATAGCGGCTCTCCGGCACCTGATAGGGGAACTCGATGTCGCACTCGCCCAGCGCCAGCTCATCCACATAGGGCTCGTCGAGCACCTCTCCATTGACGCTCACGACACCTTTGGTGTCGATGGAGATGACATCGCCCGGCCCGCCGATGATGCGCTTGAGCAGCAGCTTGTTCTGCCAGTAAAAGCCACACAAGTCGCCCGTCTTCCAATCGTCCGTTTTTACCAGCAGGATCACGTCCCGGTCCTGCAAGGTGGGGTTCATGCTGTCGCCCGACACCTGCAGCACAGGCAGCAGCAGCGTGGCCAGCAGCACCGCAATGGCCGCCACCACGATCAGGGTGCTCACCGTACCCCGCAGCACCCGCCAGAAACGCCGCCGCTCGGTCAGGCGCTCCCGTTCCGCATCCACCCGCCGCAAAGCCTCGGTTTCCTGCGGCGTCTCCTCCTGCCGGAGCGTGTCGATGACGTCGATCAGCTCCGTGCGGCTCATCCGCCGCAATTTCCGCTCTGACATAATTCCTCCGCAAAGTCTTCTGCAAGGCTTTGTCTTTCATTCCATTCCCAATTTATCTCAATCGCCGCCCTCTGCAAAGCGCGGCACAATCCACGAAAACATTTTCGTTCTTTTTCCACGAAAAAAACGTTATAAAGATAAGTGATATTAGCAATGGTATAGCACCAATACTTCCTGTTTTCAATCAATTTCCTAAGATTCTTTGCCACGATTCCTGCTTTTCATGATTTATTCCTTTTGCAAAACATCTTTTTGTATTTTTACAACAAAAGAGCACCCCAGGGCAGGAAACCCGGAGTGCTCTTTGATTACACAGTGTTGAACCGCGCGTTTTATTTACTTCTTGGTGCTTCCCATATCGGGGACGAAGCTATTGATCTTCTTGACGGTGTCCACGATGGTGACCACGTTGTTGATGATGGAGCTGCCGGCGGAGAAGACACGGGCAATGTAATTGAACAGGGTGCCGATATCCTTGAACATCTGCCAGCCGGTGGTTTCACCGCCAACCAGATAGGTCATCTCCTCTGCATCAATGGCTGCGTAATTGGCGGGCATTTTGAGTTCATAGTTCGTCATAGTAATTTTCCTTTCTTCAGTAAACTCAATAGAAAAGCAAATTCATCAGGAACCCTGTGCGGCGACCACGGTAACCACGACAGCGACCACCGTTGTGACCACCAGCACCGTGCCGAGGTTGTCTTTCAGCTTCCAGCTCTTCTCTGTGTCAGCGGCTGCCGGTGCTGTCGTCGTTGTCTTGGCTGCAGTGGCTGTGGCTGTGTTCTTTTTGGCCGTCGGCGTCCAGTGCGCGTAGATGGTGGTATCGTCCTTGAAGTTGTACCGCGTGGTGATCTTGGTGCCGCCCACCACATCATCGTACCAGCCATCAAACTTATAGCCCTCCATGGTGGGGGTGGGCGTACTGGTCAGCCGGTAATTGGAGCCGTACTTGTAGGCATACAGCTGCATGACATCACATGTACCGCCCTGTGCTTCCAAGTAGACGTTGTAATAGCTTGCGTCCGCCGCAAACGCCATGGGCACCAGGTTGCAGCACAGTGCCAGCGTCAGTACGCAGAGCACGAGCTTTTTCCAAAGCTGCTTCATAGACCGCGTCCTCTCTTTCCAAGCGTATTTCCCCGGGCGCTTTCCGGTGTTCCGGGAGCGGCACGTTCCACCCAGCCGCCGGGCGGTTTTCCAGCGCTCTCCCATGGAACAATTATGAATCGGAACTGGTGCCTTGTCAAGCCCGGATCGCAAAATCGAGGTGGGAATTTTTATGGCATTTTCCGTCATTTTCCGCGTTCCCGGACAGATGTCGCGTTTCCGCGGCCATTTCCCGCCGGTTTCCCGTTTTTGCGCCCCTCTCTGCCGTGCAGGAAACAGCAGGGAGGAAAAGCTCACAGCCGATTCTTTTTCATCAGAAATATTTTACCAGAAATGCCCGTGTCCGCGCAAGTGTCCAAATGGACACAAATCACAGATTTGCGCCTGTTTTATTGGGTTCTGCACAAAGCCGCCCACAAAAGTTCGTGAAGAACGCACAAAAAACACGGCACAAAAATCCACCACAGCCGAGCAGGCCCTCGGCGTACTTGTTGGTCAGGATGCTGCCCATGGCCGCCATGACGGCAGGCGAGACGATACAGCTTCCCCCTCTCTGAGATGTTTCTTTCCCAAAAAGCGCGGCCCCGCATTGGGCCGGACGGATTTTTTCCATGATCACAAAATGCCAGCCCAACCGCAATTTCGACAAAAACGCTTGCTTTTTGAGCCCGCATTGCTTATTATATTCCTATAAAAATTCTGGGTGTTTTTTGTGCAGATCGTCTGCATGGGCACCGCCCGGAAGAACGGAGGAAGCCGCATGACCCTTGCGGAAGAGAAACAGGTTCAGCGCAAAGCGGGCATTGCGGCCCGCCGGGCACTGGCACCGGAAACCCGTGCCGCTGCCAATGCAGCTCTCTGCGCCCGGCTGGCGGCGCTCCCCTGCTTCCGGCAGGCCCGGACCATCCTGCTTTACGCAGCCTTTGGCGGCGAGGCCGATCTGGCCACCCTGGCCGAGACGGCCCGGGGCCTGGGCAAAACGCTGGCCTATCCCGTCTGCGGGGAAAATTTCAGCCTGACCGCGGCTGTGCCCGGCGAGGATGGCTGGGAGGCAGGGGCCTACGGCATCCGCACCCCCATCCTGAGCCGGGCAGAGATCCTGCCGCCGGAGGCACTGGATCTGATTTTAGTGCCCTGCACCGCCTTTGACGCCGCCTGCGGCCGGGTGGGGATGGGCAAAGGCTACTACGACCGCTACCTGCCCCGCTGCACCCGCGCGGTGAAGCTGGGCATTGCGTTTGAAGCACAGCGCGTCCCCCACGCCGCTCTGGACGAACACGACCAGCGGCTGGACGCGTTCATCACCGAGGGAGGAATCTATCGTGGAACTGACAAAATCGAGCTGTGAGGGCTTTTTGGAGAGCCTTGCCAGCAAAGCCCCGGCCCCGGGCGGCGGCGGTGCAGCGGCCCTTGTGGGCGCGGCCGGCGTGGCCCTGGGCAATATGGTGGGCAGCCTGACCGTGGGCAAAAAGAAGTACGCGGCGGTGGAGGCGGATCTCCGAACCCTGAATGCCCGGGCGGAAGCCCTGCGCAGGCGGCTGGAAGCGCTGGTGCAGGCCGACGCGGAGGCGTTTCTGCCGCTGGCTGCCGCCTACGGCCTGCCCAAAGAGACGCCGGAACAGCAGGCCCATAAGGCCGCGGTGCTGGAGCAGGCGCTGGACGGGGCCTGTGCCGTGCCTCTGGAGATCATGGAAGCCTGCTGTGAGGGCATTGCGCTGGCGCAGGAGTACGCCGCCAAGGGCAGCGCGCTGGCCGTCTCCGACGCCGGGTGTGCGGCGCTGTTCTGCAAGGCTGCCTTACAGGCTTCGGGCCTGAATGTCTCCATCAATACCAAACTGATGGCAGACCGCGCCCACGCCGAGGCCCTGAACGCCAAGGCAGACGCACTGCTGGCACAGTACGTCCCGCTGGCCGATACGCTCTACGAAAAAATGGCAACACAATTGAGAGGGGAAGTTTAAATGGCAACGATCTTAAAAGGCGCGCCCGTGGTGGCGGCCATGAACGAGGCAAACGCCGCCCGCTGTGCGGCATTGGCCGCCAAAGGCATCACCCCTACCCTGGCCGTGGTCCGGGTGGGCGAGCGGGAGGACGACCTCTCCTATGAGCGGGGCGTCATGACCCGCTGCGGCAAGGTGGGCGTAGCCGTCCGGCAGTTTTTGCTGCCCGCCGATGCCACTCAGGACGCCCTGCTGGAAGTCATTGAAAAAATCAACGCGGACAAGTCCATTCACGGCTGTCTGCTCTTCCGCCCGCTGCCCAGGCAGTTCGATGACCGCACCATCCGCGCGGCACTGGCCCCGGAAAAGGACATTGACGGCATCACGGACGGCTCGCTGGCCGGCGTGTTTACCAACACGGCGCTGGGCTACCCGCCCTGCACCGCCCAGGCCTGCCTGGAAATTCTGAAGTATTACGATATCCCCCTCTCCGGCAAGCGGGCCGTGGTGGTGGGCCGAAGCCTTGTGGTGGGCAAGCCTGCCGCCATGATGCTGGACCGCGAAAACGCTACGGTCACGATCTGCAACTCCCGCACCCAGAACCTGCCCGCCCTCTGCAAAGAGGCTGATGTGGTCGTGGTGGCCATGGGCAAGCGCGGCTTCATCGGAGCCGACTGCCTGCGGGAGGGCCAAACCGTTGTGGATGTGGGCATCCATGTGGGCAATGACGGCAAGCTCTGCGGGGACGTCCGCTTTGCCGAGGCCGAGCCCGTGGTGGAAGCCATCACCCCCGTGCCGGGCGGTGTGGGCACCGTGACCACCTCCGTGCTGGTGGGCCATGTGGTGGAAGCAGCGGAGAAGACGCTTTTATAAAAGTTTCATCTATTTTTAATTTTCAATCATAAAGCACAAAACGAAGCACAAAACGAAAAACGCGCCCGGGCGGTGAGGAACCGCCGGGCGCGTTTTGCGCTCTAGGGTTATGCCGGGAGGTAGAAAAGAAAATAGGAAAATAGGAAAAAGATAATGTCAGATGTTACGCGGCGTTCTTTGCCGGGGCAAAGACCAGCGCTTTTTTCCGCTTGTTCTGCATCGAACGGACGATGCAGCTGAGCGTGAAGTTGATGATGAAGTAGATAACGCAGGCGGCACCGAACAGGACCATGACGTCGGAAACATTCACGGTGCCCAGACCGTTGTAGGTGCCCGCGGCACTCAGCAGCTGGCGGATGCGGGCCATCAGCTCGATGGTGGCCACGTTTGCCAGATAAGACGAATCCTTGATGGTGGTGATGACCTGGCTCAGCAGGGTGGGCACGATGTTGCGGTATGCCTGGGGCAGCACGATGTAGAGCAGCACCTCAGCGGTATTGAAGCCCTGTGCGTAACCGGCCTCAAACTGGCCCTTGGCCACACCATTCAGGCCGCCGCGGACGATCTCCGCAATGACGGAGGAGTTGAACAGGATCAGAGCCAGCGCTGCCTTGAACAGGAGCTTCATCTCCACGCTGGTCAGGCCGAACATTTTCCGGGCAAAGAATGCCGGGCAGGGGCAGAAGACCACGCAAACGAAGATCCACAGCAGGTAGGGCGTGTTGCGGAACAGCTCGATGTAAGCGGCGCTCAGCCAGCCCAGGACGCGGGCCGGGCCATGCTTGCAGTAGGTGCGGGCCAGTGCCAGCAGGCTGCCGACGATGAGGCCCAGAATAACGCCCAGCACCGAGATGATGCAGGTAAAGGCCACGCCGCGCAGCAGGTAGAGCATCACACCCTGCTGGGTGAGGATGGAAAGGCTTGCAGCAAGTGTTTTCATGTTAAGCAGCCTCCTTGAGTTCCACCTTGGCGGCGGTCTTGAGGGCGGTGTTCACACGGCCCTTGCGTGCCTTGAGGGAAGCCTCCCAACGGGTCGCCAGCGTGGACAGCGGGAAGCAGACCACAAAGAAGATGAGGCCGCAGACGATGTAAGCGGGAGCGTAAGCGCCGCCGGTGGAAGCACCGGTGACAAAGCTGTAGGTCACACTGATGAGATCCGCACCACCCACGATGTAGAGGCAGGAAGTGTTTTTAAAGAGGTTGACCACCTGGTTGACCATGGGAGGCAGCATCACGGGGATGCTCTGGGGCAGGATGATGTAACCCATCCGCTGCAGATAGTTGAAGCCCTGTGCCTGTGCGGCCTCAAACTGGCCCTTGGGCACCGACTCAATGGCCGCGCGGACCACCTCGCCCATGTAGGCACCGGTGTAAACGCCCAGTGCAATGATGCCGGTGCGGATGACGCCGAGGCTCAGGCCCGCAAAGGCCAGCGCGTAGTACAAAAAGCAGAGCTGGAGCAGCAGCGGGGTGTTCTGGATGAACTCCACATACACGCGGGCCACAAACTTCAAAATCTTATTGCCGCTGGTGGCCATCAGGCCCAGCAGAGCGCCAATGGCAAAGGCCAGCGCCAGTGCGCAGACAGCGGTCTGTAAGGTATTGCCCAGACCCAGCAGAAAGCTCTCTTTATGGTTCCAAACCGTACTCCAAGCGTCCATCGAAAATAAACCAGACATGGCAAACGCTCCTTTCCCTTTCTATCCCTCAATTGCAAAAGTGGTCTTTTAGCTCAGGCCGTTCTCCTTGATCAGGCTCTCGACCGTACCATCGGCCAGCCAGCCCTGTACCAGCTCATCGCACAGGGTGGAGAAATCGCTGCCTTTCTTGGTGGCGATGCCGTACTCCTGCGGGCTGAACTCCGCATCCACGTAGCTGCGGCCATCGGTCTTGTAGATGGCCAGAATGGACTTATCCACGCAGAAACCCTGGATCTCGTTTGCGCTCAACGCGGTGCTGATGGCGGGATAATCGTCGTACTGACGGAACGAGATGCCCTCTTTCCAGGTATCAGCGTTGAACGTGTCGGCGTCAAAGTTTGCACCGTCCAGCACGCCCGCGTCGATCATGGCCTTGACCAGAGCACGGGCAGAAGTAGAACCGGAGGACACGCCCACGACCTTGTCTTTCAGGTCTGCCAGATCCTTGATGCCGTTGGAGTCCTCGACCAGAACGGAAACATAATCGGTGTAGTAGGGAGTGGTGAAATCCCAGCTCTTCTTGCGCTCCTCGGTGATGGTGAACGTTGCCAGAACGGCGTCGATGTCGCCGGAGTCCAGCAGCTCGCCGCGGGTAGCAGCGGTGACGGTGGTGAACTCGACATCCACACCCAGATACTCGGCGATCATCTCAGCCAGGCTGTCTTCCAGGCCTTTGTACTCACCCGTCAGGGTGTCCTGGAAGCTGAAGCCCTGCACGGCGTTCTTGACGCCGACCTTGAGGACGCCGCGATCCACGATGGCCTGGGTATCCGGGCCAAAGCTGGCGGCTGCCGCGCTGGAAGCACCGGCGGTGCTGGCGGCAGTGGAAGCGGTGGAAGCAGCGGTGCTGCTGGAAGAGCCGCCGCAGGCGGCCAGCATGGAAAGGACAGCGGCCGAGCCAGCGGCCTTGACGAAGCTGCGACGAGAGATCTTTTTCATAATCATACACTCCTCTATGTTTTTTGCAGCCTGGGCGGCTTTCCCTGCCCGCCCCGAAACCGGCTGCGTTTTATCAACAACGGCGGCGCACCACAACTTGTGCACCCGGCCGTGTCAACCAAAATAAGATGTTACCGGACGATCTTGCTCAGGAACTGGCGGACACGCTCGCTCTTGGGGTTGGTGAAGAAGTGCTCCGGCGTGCCCTCTTCAATGATCTGTCCGTCCGCCATAAAGACGACCCGGTCTGCCACCGAGCGGGCAAAGCCCATCTCGTGGGTGACGACCACCATCGTGATGTTTTTCTCGTGTGCCAGCCGGACCATGACGTCCAGCACTTCCTGAATGGTCTCGGGGTCCAGTGCACTGGTGGGCTCATCGAACAGGATGATCTTGGTCTGTGCACAGAGGGCCCGCGCAATGGCGATGCGCTGCTGCTGGCCGCCGGAGAGCTGGGGCGGATAAACATCCGCCTTATCCCGCAGGCCGACTACCTCAAGATAATGATATGCAAGCTCCTCCGCCTCGGCCTTTGTTTTGTGGTGGAGCTTCATGGGGGCCAGCGTCAGGTTCTTGAGCACGGTCATGTGCGGGTAGAGGTTGAACTGCTGGAACACCATGCTGATGTTCTCCCGCACGACACGGGTCTTGTTTTTGTTGGTAAGCTCCTCCCCGTTGATATAAACATGGCCGCTGGTAGGCTCCTCCAAAAAATTCATGCAGCGGACGGTGGTCGATTTGCCGCTGCCCGAGGGTCCGATGATGACCAGCTTCTCGCCCTCAGCCACTTCCAGGTTCACGTCTTTCAGAACGTGCAGGTCCCCGAAGTATTTATCCACATGTTCCAGTTTGATCATGAAGTATTCCGCCTTTCCCTATCCTCTTTTTGCCTGTGCACATGCACCACAGACCAGTGCGCCCGGGGGTTGTCTTTTAGCATGAAAAGAAAAAAGGCGCAGAGTGAATAAGCTTCACTCAAGCGCCTTTGCTTTCGTTAATAGAAGTATACCTGTTTTTCGTCAAACTTTCAATAAGTAAAGTGCAACAATTTACCACGCACTCTTTTATGCATTTTGGAAAGTTAGACAAATATCATACTTAAAATCATTCATTCAGCGGGCCAGCAGCAGCAAAAGTGCCGATGCCACCGCCTGCAGGATCAGCCAGCGGGCCACCACCTGCTCATCGCTCCAGCCCATCCGCTTGCGCACATGGTCGTGCAGCGGGGTCAGCGTTTTTTTCAGGATGCTGATGTGCAAAAAACGCTTGAAGCTGATTTTGAGGATGCCCAGACTGCCGTCCATGATAAAGACCAGTGCCGCCAGCAGGAATGCGAACGGGTGATTGCTCTTGAGGGCCAGGATGGCCAGGAAGAAGCCCATGGCGCGGCTGCCGGCATCTCCCATCAACAGGGTGGAGGGTTTGGCATTGGACCACAGGTAGGCCAGCAGGGCACCGGTGAAGATGATGCCTGCCGTGGCATACTCGCCCAGCTCCTCCCAATAGGCCAGCAGGAACGTGCCGATGGACACCACTGCCAGGCTGGCCGAGAGGCCGTCCACACCGTCGGTACAGTTGACCACATTGATGCTGGCCCAGATGAGCACGACGATGAGCAGCAGGTAGACCGGGTACGGGATGCTGAACGCCCAGTTCAGCAGCTGCACGCCGGTGCCGTTGAAGTTGAGGTAGGTGACACCTGCCACCACCGCGATGACAAAATCAATGAGGCCCTTTTTGTATTCGTTCCAGGCCGTATCCGCCGCATCGTCAAAATAGCCCGAGAGCATGGAGGCGATGAGGAGGGCGGTATAGATCAGGTACTCCACCCGGAACGGGACGACAGCCAGCGTCACCAGCGCGATGCAGAGCACAAAGATGAGGCCGGAACCACGGGCCTTGCCCTTGGACAGCTCGCCGTTGACAGCGAACGCGCGGCCATGGTCATGAGGCAGCCGCTCCCGGAACATGGAGTCCATCAGGGCGGTCAATGCAAACGCCAGCAGAAAGCCCAGCGCGTCCACGGCACGGGTGCCGATGGTATCAGAAAGCATTTCGATCATAAGATTCAATTCCTCTTTCATAGTATTCTTCCCATGGTGAGAGTGTATCACGCGGAACAGTAAAAATCAATTGCCCTGCCGCAAAATCGCCCTTGATTGACAATCCTCTTCCCTCTTATTATAATAGGTATTGCTTTTCCATTTTGTATTTGCAGAGGAGACATCATGACACTTTCACTTGATATTCTCGCGGCCCGGATGCGGCAGGGCGAGAGCATCCCGCTGGGCGACACGGCCCGCGTTGCCGTTGCCCTGAGCGTGCCCGCCATCCTGCAGCAGCTGGTGGTCACGGCGATGGAGTACATTGACGCGGCCATGGTGGGCCACATCGGGGCCGAGGCCACGGCGGCCATCGGCATCGTCAGCTCCAGCACCTGGCTGCTCCACGGCATTCTGGTGGGGCTGTTCACGTCTTTTGCCATCCAGATCGCGCAGTATCTCGGGGCCGACCGCCAGGATGACGCCCGGGGCGTGCTGCGGCAGTCCATGATCTTCAACATCCTCCTCGGCTGCGGCATGGCGGCGCTGGGCATCGGCATCTGCCGGTTCCTGCCCGGGTGGCTGGGTGCGGACCCGTCTTTGCAGGGCAATGCTTCGGCCTACTTTGGCATCTGGTCCGCAGCCCTGCCGTTCAGCATGGCCATGGGGATGTACTCCGCCATGCTGCGGGCCACGGGTGACGCCCTGACGCCCAGCCTCATCAGCGTGCTGGTCTGCGTGCTGGACATCTTCTTCAACTTTTTCCTCATCAATCCCACCCGGGAGATGGAGCTGTTTGGCCAGACCGTCACGATGTTCGGTTTTGGCTGGGGTGTGCCGGGCGCGGCGCTGGGCACGGCCCTTGCCACCCTGATCGGCGGGCTGGCCGCACTGGCGGTGCTCCTGCTGCGGGAGAGCCCACTGGCCATCCGCTACCCCGGCAGCTGGAAAATCACCCGCTCCTGCCTGATCAACCTGTGGCGGGTGGGTGTGCCGCTGGCGGCAGAGCGCGCCGCCCTCTCCTCGGCTCAGGTGCTTCTCGTCCGCATCGTGTCCCAGCTGGGCACTGTGGCCATTGCGGCCAACAGCCTGGCCGTAAGCGCCGAGGGCCTGTGCTACATGGCGGGCTACGGCATCCAGGATGCTTCCATCGCACTGGTAGGGCAGGCCGTGGGTGCTCACCGCCGGGACATGTCCAAGCGGTTTGCCTGGCTCTGCACCGGGATGGGCATGGGCATCATGGCTCTTTCCGGCGTCTTGATGTGGCTGTTTGCCCCGGCACTGATGAGCATTTTTACGGCCGACGCGGCTGTCATTGCACTCGGGGCCCAGATGCTCCGCATTGAGGCTTTTGCCGAGCCCATGTTCGGGGCCTCCATCGTGGCCAGCGGTGCCATGCAGGGGGCTGGCGACAGCACCGCCTGCTTTGTGCTCAACCTGTTCAGCATGTGGGGCGTCCGGCTGACGCTGGCATTCCTGCTGGCTCCCCGCTTCGGGCTGGCCGGTGTCTGGACGGCCATGTGCGTGGAGCTGTGCACCCGGGGTGTGCTGTTTCTGCTCCGCCTTGCCCGGGGCAAGTGGCTGGAGAGAGGCGCGCTGGCATAAGCGATATAAAAAATACTCCTGTGCGGATGCACAGGAGCATTTTTCTTTCTGATCGAGTGGAATCAGCGGCGGCCATGCAGGATGGGCGACAGCGGCTTATAGATCAACATACAGAGCACAGCATCCAGCAGGCCCTTGACCAGCGTGAACGGCAGGTTGAAGAGGATGAGGCACTTGATGAGGCTGTCTGCCGAGGGCAGGATCGCCTGATACATGCCCAGGATGGCTTCCAGCGGCATGTGGTAGAACTGCACATAGGCCGGGTAAACGACGAAGTAGTTGGAGGGCACGCTCAACACACCCATGGCCACGGCGCCTGCCACGGCACCGATGATGGCCGTCTTGCGGCTCTTGTGGTGCTTGTAAAGATAACCGGCCACGGCAGAGAAGATGGCACCCAGGATAAAGTTGGAGAGCTCACCCACACAGGCCGTGGAGGTGCCCTTGATGACGATGTGGAGCAGGTTCTTCATAAAGCTGATGATCACACCATACACCGGGCCCAGGGCAAACGCGCCCAGCAGGGCGGGCAGGTCCGAGAAGTCCATCTTGATAAATGCCGGAATCAGCATCGGGATGGGAAACTCGATGAACATGAGGATGAATGCCACCGCGCTGAGCATGGCGGCAACGGTCAGGTTGTGGGTCGTGTCTTTTTTCATGATTTTTCCTCCCGGGGCGGCTGGCCCCACTCAAAATAAACTGTGGAAAGCCCTTTTCGCACCGATGGGAACCGGGAAGACAAACCAAAAGCGCCCTGCTGCAAAAACACTGCAACAGGGCGCGTAGACAAGCAATTTGTCTGCCGTTTCTTGCATCCGGACTATACCGTCGGCCTCGGAGTCTCACCGAGTCAGCACCCCATAGGGGTGGTCGCGGGCTATACCGCCGGTGGGGAATTGCACCCCGCCCTGAAACGAACTTTCTGGCACACAGTATAGCGCGGCAGCCTGCTGTTGTCAACCCTTATCCACAAAAGTTTGTTTTCTTTTTCACAAGTGCGACGTTTGCTTCTGGACGACTGCCCCTGCACTGCGGCAAAGAAAATTTGAACCCTCTGCCGGAGTATGCTATACTGAGACCAATGTGTTCGACACAATCCACCCGAAAGGAACCATTTCTGTATGATCTTCACCATCCAAAACCTGGGCTTTGCCATTGGCGGCTTTTTGCTGGAGGGCTGGCTGGCCTTTGCGGCCCGGTGCGTCTGCGCTCTGGTGCTGCTGGCACTGGGCGCTGTGGCCCGTGCCCTGCTCCGCAAAAAGATCTTCCCGAAGCTGCTGGCCCACAGCTGGCACTTTGAGGCCACCGGCATCCTGCTCCGCAGCTTTGCGCTGCCTGCCGAGCGGATGGTCTGGCTCACGGGCATTTACTTTGCCCTGGCCAGTCTGCCCTGGGCCATTGCCCCCGTGCCCAAATTCCTGCTCGTCGTCTACCAGATGGCCATGACCCTCTGCATCTGCAAAGGCCTGTACCACGCCTCGGATGTCGCCACCCTGCTGCTGAAATCCTGCGGCGAGGAGATCCGCTCCAATAAGACGCTGCTCTCCCTGCTGGACACCACCTATAAGGTGCTGGTGGTCATTCTGGGCGTGGCGACCATCGCGCAGGAGAGCGGCTTCCCCATCGGCAGCATCGTTGCCGGTGCCGGCCTCATCGGCCTGACCATCTCCCTGGCTGCCCAGGAGACGGCCAGCAACATCTTCAGCGGCATCGTCATCCTTGTTGACAAGCCCTTTGCCGTGGGCGACTGGATCCTTGTGGGCGATGTGGAGGGCGAGGTCATCGACATCAACTTCCGTTCCATCAAGATCCGCTCCCTGGATAAGACCGTGAGCGTCATCACCAACAGCAAGGTGTGCAGCTCCACCATCGTCAACTGCGCCATGCGCTCCACCCGGCCTTATAAGTTCACGCTGGGCGTCACTTACAATACCTCCCGTGCCAAGCTTGAGCAGCTGATGGCCGACCTGACCGCCATGCTGGAAGCCAGCCCTTATGTGGAAAAGGGCTCTGCCCTTGTCCGGCTCACCAGCTTTGGCGATTCCAGCATCAATCTCCTCGTCTCCGCCTACCTGCTCACCAATCAGGCCGGAACGTTCCTCCAGATGCAGAACGATCTGAACCTGAATGTCATGGACGTGATGCAGAAAAACAATGTGGACTTCGCATTCCCCTCCACCACCGTCTATCTCTCCCAATAATTCTTTGCTCCTCCGTGCGGAGGAGCTTTTTTTGTTTACAACGCCACATCCAGCGCCATCATCAAAGCAAACCCTAACACAATGCTGATGACCCCCGCCGATTCATCCGGTTCAACGGCCTGCGGGATCATCTCCTGCGCCGTTACGCAGACCATGCACCCGGCGGCCGCGCTCATCAGCCAGGGCAGAGCCGCGCTCACCCAGCCTGCCACCGCAAGGGCCAGCAGCCCGCCCAGCGGTTCCACCAGCCCGGAGGCTGCCCCGGCCAGAAAGGCCCTGCCCCGGCTCTGACCAGATCTCAGCAGCGGCAGGCTCACCGCCGCGCCCTCCGGGATGTTCTGTAACCCGATGCCAAGGGAAAGGGCCAGTGCCCCGCTTACGGCTTCCGGGCTGCCCTCCAGCGCCAGCGCGGCGGCAAGGCCCACTACCATCCCCTCCGGCAGGTTGTGCAGGGTGACAGCCAGCACCATGTGCCCGCAGTGCCCCGGCCCGGCCGCAAACCAGCGCCCGGCCAGCGCTTCCAGCCGCAGCAGCCCCACGGCCCCCACAACAAGCCCCGCCGTGGGCGGGAACCACCCGGGCCAGACGCCGCCCTGCTCCGCCCGCTCAATGGCGGGCAGCAGCAGGCTCCACACACTGGCCGCCAGCATGATGCCTGCCGCCATGCCGGAGGTCATCCGCTGGGTGCGGGGCTCCTGCGCGCGCCGAAACAAAAAGGCACCTGCCGCCCCTACCGTGGTGCACACGGCAGGCAGCAGCAGAATGCCCGCTGTAAAGATGATTTTTTCCACACCGCATTCCTCCTCTTCCCGCTGATGTATGCGGGAAAAGCGGCGGATGTGCAGCTTTTGGGTTATTTTGCCCAGGTGGGCTCCTGATCTTTGCCGGAGTAATCAAACAGGCCGTCGTTTTTCTCCTCCAGCGCCTTGATCATGTGGTAGGTGTACTCGTTGTAGGGGGTAGGGATGCCCAGCTCTTTGCCCATCCGCATCAGCGCCCCGGAGAACATGTCGATCTCCGTATGGCGGCCCGCGTCAATGTCCTGCAGAGTGGAGTACCGGGCGTCCGGCGGCACCGCACTGCCCCGGCCGGAGTTTTTGTCCACAATGGAGAGGTCGATGCCCTTGGCGGCGGCAATGGCCATCAGCTCTTTGCGGAGGCCGTCACTGATGGCTTTCATGTGGACGCTGTCACGGTAGCAGCCCACACCGGCCCCCAGAATGGCCTGGGGCAGGTTGTTGCAGACGTTGAGCCGGAATTTGCTCCACATCTCCTCCCGGATGTGCTCGGTGGCGCGGAAACGAACGCCCGTGCCCTCAAACAGGGCCGCGACGGCCTGTACCCGCTCACTTTCAAAGGGTGCGGCCAGCTCGCCGTAAATGATGCCCAGTGTGGTGTCCGGGTCAAAGCGGAAGCCGTCCGCTTCCTTGTGGGAGACCACCTTGATGAGCGAGTAGAGCAGGTGATCCGCTCCTACCTCGGCCGCAATGATCTCCTCGCTGTCCACGCCGTTCATCAGGCTCATGACGATGGTGTGTTCCCCCACCACCTGCCGGATGCTGTCCAGCGCCCCGGGCAGGGCACCGTATTTCAGGGCCACAATGAGCAGATCAGCCCCGTGGGCCTCCTCCGGGGTCCAGACCTCCGGGTGATACACCTTGCCGTTGATGCCGATGCCGTTTTGCAACCGCCGGGCACGCTCGCCCTCGGCCACCACGCCCAGACGGATGCCCGGTTTCTCAGACAGCCCCCAGAGGACATAGGCCCCCACGGCTCCCGCGCCCAGAACGGCCACTTTTTCGAGTTTCATACTGCTTCCTCCCCACTGTTTTGACGATTTTGTTCTGACTGCCAGGATAACAGATTTCTCCGGTTCCGAAAACCGGGTACACATCCCTGTCCGATGGCAGGAGCAGACGCTCTTTTTGCTTGCGCTTATTTGCGGCGGGACTTTTTCCGCCGGGGGAACGCGGCATAGGTGTAGCCGAACACCGTACCGCACACGCCGCCCACGATGTGCATAAAGTTGGCGACGTTGTCCCGCACAAAGATGACATCATACACCTGCTGGCCCAGGTAGAGCACCGCCACCAGCAGCATCGTGACCGGAATGCCACCCGAGAAACCGGACAGGGACGCCAGCATGATGAGCATGAACACGATGCCCGACGCCCCCAGCAGGGCCGAGTGGGGGAAGAGCGCGCACTGCAGAATGCCCGAGATGAGGGCCGTAAGCAGGATGCCCCTCAGCAGCGGGATGCTGCCGTATTTTTCCTCCATAGGCGGGCCGATGACCAGCAGCAGGAGCATGTTGTTCAAAAAATGGTCCCAGCTGCCGTGGCCCAGCACATGGCCGAACAGCCGGACATAGAACAGCGGATCTTTCAAAGAAGAGCGGTAGACACAGAACAGATGGGTCGTTGTCCAGCCGCCGGTCCACTGCCCCAGGAACAGCACCCCCAGCGAGAGCAGAAAAAACGTGAGGATGACCGGGGAGTTGTATTGCAGCTGCAGCGTAAATTTTGGCTTTTTCGTAAGCGCTTCATCCTTTCGCAGCCCACAGCGCTGCCGCAGGCCCTTCAATTTGGTCTTAACAGATTTATTGTAGCACACTCCGGGTAGGTTTTCCACGGGTTTCTCTGCCGGACGTTCCGCTCTGCTGTACAGCCACTCTCCATGTTCAGTAAGGTTAAACATCCATTTTTGTCTTTTTCTGGGATGAAAATTGTATTTTCGGGAAACATCTGTTATATTCGGCCTGAAATTTTTCACTTCTGCCACATCGTTCGAGCACTTTGCACAACATATCCGTTCATTATTTGTTTACAACATGCATTGTAATTGAACAGATATGCAGTATAATTAAACACAGAATAAGCGTCGCTTAACGGTAGGTATGATGCACGGCTTCAAGCAGCGCCCCGGCCCGGTGCTGCGCCGTGCAAACGTGAAAGGAGAAGTTTTTCCATGGCAATCAAAGAGTATGCAGCAAAGCTGATCGAGCAGGACGCTACTTTAAAGGAGATCGCGGAGCAGAAAGAGACTCTGTGGGTCAACCCCAAGTTCCTGCCCTTTGAAATGACCGACGCTGTGTGCCAGCTGGTCGTCTCGGACGCAGACATTGCAGATGCAGAGGCGCGTCTGGAGCGGTTTGCCCCGTTCATCCGCAAGTGCTTCCCGGAGACCGAGTGCACCAATGGCATCATCGAGTCCCCGCTGAAGCCCATCCCCGAGATGCAGAAAGGCCTGATCGAAGCAACGGGCAGCCCCATCTCCGGCAATCTGTTCCTCAAGATGGACAGCCATCTGGCGGTGGCAGGCTCCGTCAAGGCCCGCGGCGGCATCTATGAGGTGCTGAAACACGCCGAGGATCTGGCCATTGCAGCTGGCAAGCTGAAAGTGACGGACAACTACGAGAAGCTGTGCAGCGACGAGATGCGCGCATTCTTCAACCAGTACACCGTGCAGGTGGGCTCCACCGGCAACCTGGGCCTGTCCATCGGCATCAGCAGCGCCGCCATCGGCTTCAAGGTCAAGGTGCACATGTCCGCCGACGCCCGCCAGTGGAAGAAAGACCTGCTGCGCAGCAAGGGCGTTGAAGTCATTGAGTATGCCGACGACTACTCCAAGGCCGTGGCCGAGGGCCGCAAGCTCTCTGACGCCGACCCCATGAGCTACTTTGTGGACGACGAGAAATCCGTCAACCTGTTCTTGGGCTATGCCGTGGCCGCTTCCCGCCTGAAGAAGCAGCTGGAGGAGCAGGGCGTTGTGGTGGACGAGCAGCACCCGCTGATCGTTTACATTCCCACCGGTGTGGGCGGTGCTCCCGGCGGCGTGGCTTATGGCCTGAAGCGGGTGTACAAGAACGCTGTCCATTGCTTCTTTGCAGAGCCCACCCTCTGTCCCTCTGTCCTGCTGGGCTTTGCCACCAACCGGTACGAGAACGTCAATGTGCATGACTTTGGCATCGACGGCCTGACCGAGGCCGACGGCCTGGCCTGCGCAAGCCCCTCCGGCTTTGTCACCCGCATTGACTCCAACCTCATCTCCGGTGATTTCACCATCGAGGATGCAAAGCTGTACGACTTTATGCGTCTGCTCCACAAGACCGAGGACGTCCTCATTGAGCCCTCCAGCTGCGCCGCGTTCATCGGCCCTGTCCATCTGGAGAGCACCGAGGCCGGCAAGGGCTACCTGGCAAAGCAGGGCCTGACCGCCGACGTGATGAAGAACGCCACCCAGATCTGCTGGGCAACCGGCGGCCGTCTGGTCCCCGATGAGGTCTGGAAAGAGTACCTCGTCAAGGTCGTCAAGTAAGAGGAGGTTTGTTTATGGGCTCTACTGTATCTGTGATCCTCGGCCTGGTATTGGCCGTTCTGGTGTTGGTCCTCTTCACCGTTAAACTCAAGATCCACCCGTTCTTCGCACTGATCGCCACCTCCGCCACCTTTGCCATCGTGGCCGGCATGAACATGCAGGACATGCTCAGCGCCTTTACCGGCGGCATGGGCGGCACCATCGCTGATATCGGCCTGGTCATCGCACTGGGCACCGTTACCGGTACCCTGCTGGAGAAATCCGGCGCTGCCGAGACCATGGCCAAGACCATCCTCAAGATCACGGGCAAAAAGCACGCTGCTCTTGGCCTGGCCATCACCGGCTACTTCGTCTCTATCCCCGTCTTCTGTGATTCCGCATTCGTTCTGCTGAGCCCCATCGCCCGCCGCCTGTCCAAGGACACCAAGATCTCCATGACCACCATGGCCATCTCGCTGGCAATGGGCCTGCACGCCACCCACATGTTCGTGCCTCCCACGCCGGGCCCCCTGGCTGTGGCCGGCATCCTGAACGCAGACTTGGGCATGGTCATCCTGTTTGGTGCATTGGTCTCCATCCCTGTCATGCTGGTGGGCTACTTTGCTTCCCTGACCGCAGGCAAAAAATACTACTACATCCCCGAGGATGACAGCGACGTGACCGAGGAAGAGGACGAGAACGCCAAGCTGCCCAGCGCGCTGGCTTCGTTTATGCCCATCCTGGTCCCCATCCTGCTCATGCTCCTCAAGACCGTGGGCGACATGGTCGCTTCTGAGAACATCCTGCTCTCCATCCTGAACGTCATCGGCACCCCTGCCGTCGCTCTGCTGATTGGTATGCTGCTCGCTGCTTACACCTACCACAACATCCACCCCGAAGACAAGCTGGCCTGGAGCTTTGACGGCCTGGTGGCCGACTCTCTGAGGACCGCTGGCCAGATCGTCCTGATCGTTGGCGCGGGCGGCGCGTTCGGCGGCGTGCTGAAAGCTTCCGCCATGCAGTCCGTCCTGACCGATGCATTCTCCGGCCTGACCATCGGCATCCTGGCTCCGTTCCTCATCGGCTTCATCTTCCGTACCTGCGTTGGTTCCGCTACCATCGCCATGGTCACGGCAGCTACCATGATCACCCCGCTCATCGACGTGCTGGGCTTCTCCAGCCCCATGGGCCGCGTCATCGCCATGCTGGCCTGCGCTGCCGGCGGCATGATGGTCTTCCATGGCAACGATGACTTCTTCTGGGTCACTACCACCACCTCCAAGATGGATACCTCCGTTGCTTACAAGACCATTCCCATCATCAGCGTGCTGCAGTCCCTCACCGCTCTGGTCGTCGTCTTCGTCCTGAGCCTGATCTTCCTGCACTAAGCACTCTGTAATGAGAGCTTTCTTCTAAACAAAACCGGCAGACAGGGCTGTACCTCTCCCTGTCTGCCGGTTTTTTCTGTTTGATTCTAATTTGTCATGGGTTTGCCCTTGGTCTTGCCCGCCAAACATGCTATAATGATACTGTTGAGGTGTGTGCCCACATTCTATTTTGATTTGGGCTGCCGCCTCGAATTCTAAAATAAGGAACATGTTATGGTCAATTTAAATATCGGACAAAAGATCCAGAGATATCGGAACCAGCGGGGCCTGAGCCTCCGCGGCCTGGCCGAGAAAACGGGCATTACCGCTTCCATGATCAGCCAGATCGAGAACAATTCCGTCAACCCGTCCATCAACACCCTGAAGACCCTGGCCGAGACGCTGGACTTCCCGCTCTACGTCCTGTTTCAGGAAGAAAACGACCCGGAACAGGAGCTCATCGTCCGCAAGGGCGAATACCGCTCCATCGGCAACCGAAACAGCGAAGTCGCCTACAACCTGCTTACAGCGGACACCCGGGGCAGCATCGAATTTGTGCTGATGGAGATCCCGCCCCAGACCTTTACGGCGGACAAAGAACACCCCCACACGGGGGAAGAGACTTCTTATGTCGAATATGGCGATGTTGACATCTGGCTCAACGGTGAGAAATTCCGCCTCCATGCTGGCGATGCCGTCCGCATCCCCGCCGGGACGCTCCACCGCTGGTTCAATCCTGGCGACGAGATGGTCCGGGTCATCTTTGCGGTAACGCCGCCCAGCTTCTGATTTTTATGTTCGGGTCTGCTCCCAGTAGGCCCCCATGCTCTGGCCGGGCTGGTCCGTCACGTCGTCGTTGAGGTAAGCGGCCAGGCCCACCGCCTCCGGCCGCCAGGAACGGGCGGCCTCCACGGTGGGGTATTCCACCTCGGCATACCAGAACTCGGTAGGCTGGCCCTCATCCACATGGTTCACTTCCAGCACCATGCCGTCCGGCAGCTGATAGCTGCGGCGGAGCTTGGGGATGAGCGGTTTACCGATGATCTTCTCTTCGAGCCGGGTGAAGAGCTCTTTGTCGATCTCCCGCTCGATCTCCTCCCGGGCCAGCCCGCTGCCGGACTTGAAGCAGAGGATATACTTCGTCTCGCCGCCGGTCAGGGCTTCCTCCCGGATGCGGACCGTGGGCCGGACGCTGATATAGCCCTGCCGCATGGCAAATTCTTCTTTTAAGGGCAGCGGCTGCTCCGGCCAGCCGTTTACCATCCATTTCCGTTCAATTTCCATTGTGGTTTCCCCCATTTCGTTTTTGCTTATTCTAGCACAATTTTTCAGGATTATGAAGAGGTCTATCGAATGAAAGAACGCGCTTATCCCGTCTACCAAGTCAACAAACACGCCGAGGGCCTGCTGGTGGGCGGCCACCCCTGGGTGTACGAAAACGATATTACCGCCGCGCCGGAGACGCTCCCGGAAAACGGTACCCTGGCCGATGTGGTCAGCCCCAAGGGCGCTTACCTCGGCACGGGCTTTGTCTCCCACCACAGCAAGATCCGGGTGCGGCTCATCTCCCGCAACGCCAACGATCCCTTTGACGCCAGCTTCTGGCGCCGCCGGGTGGAGTACGCCTGGGCCTACCGCAAGACCGTGCTGGAGCCCGCCGATCTTTCCGCCTGCCGGGTCATCTTTGGTGAGGCCGACCAGTTTCCGGGCCTGACGGTAGACCGCTTCAACAAGATCCTCGTCACCCAGACCCTGAGCGCGGGGATGGAAAAGCTCAAGCCCGTTCTCTTCCCCATCCTGGCGGAAGTCCTGCGGGCCGACGGCCAGACCATTGACGGCATCTATGAGCGGAATGACGAAGCCCTCCGTGCCAAGGAGGGGCTGGAGCAGAACAAGGGCTGGTTCGAGCTGTCCGGTGAGACCCACCCCGACTCCACCCAGACAGAGATCCGCGAGAACGGCGTGTATTACCACGTCGATTTTGAAAACGGCCAGAAGACCGGCTTCTTCCTGGACCAGAAATATAACCGCCGGGCCGTGGCCCGCATTGCCGCCGGGCACACCGTGCTGGACTGTTTTACCCACACCGGCAGCTTTGCGCTGAACGCCGCCATGGGCGGGGCGGCCCGGGTCACTGCCGCCGACATCAGCGCGGAGGCCATTGCCATGGCCCAGCGGAACGCCCAGCGCAATGGCCTGACCAACATGGATTTCCTCTGTGAGGATACCTTTGAGCTGCTGCCCCGGCTGGAAAAAGAGGGCCACCCCTACGATTTTATCATCCTGGACCCGCCCGCGTTCACCAAAGCCCGCCGCACGGTGGAAAACGCCATGCGGGGCTATAAGGAGATCAATTACCGTGCCATGAAGCTGCTGCCCCGCGGCGGCTACCTGGCCACGGCCAGCTGCTCCCACTTTGCCACCGAGGAGCTGTTTATCAAGATGCTGCGCGCCGCCGCGAAAGACGCGCACCGTCAGCTGCGCCAGATCGAAGTCCGACAGCAGGCACCCGACCACCCCATCCTCTGGGGCGTACCCGAGACCAACTACTTAAAATTCTTCCTGTTCCAGGTCATTTAAGTAATACTTATTAAATAGAATCGCGTCTCACTTCGCAAAATCAAAGCGTTTGCTCCAAAAAACCAATTTTGGGTTTGGGCAAAATCGTCAGTTTTGTCAATTGCGTTTTAGCCCCCGGTGGGCTATAATCATCGCATAGACAGCAACGGCGCTGTGAGTCACCTCCTGACTCGCAGCGCCGTTTCGTTTCAGCAGAACACTGCTCTCATTTTCTCGTTCCTGAGAAAGTTTTTGCGGTATTTGAATGGAAATTAAGATCAAGTAAGGAGTAGGATTTATGGCAGCAAATGTTATGGAAATCTACGGCAGCAAGGTCTTTAACGAGCATGTAATGAAGGAGCGCCTGCCGAGCGCTACTTACAAGAGCCTGGAGCGCACCCTGCACAAGGGCGCACCCCTGGATATCGAGGTGGCAAATGTTGTGGCCAGCGTGATGAAGCGCTGGGCCATGGAGCTGGGCGCCACCCACTACACCCACTGGTTCCAGCCGCTGACCGGCATCACCAGTGAGAAGCACGATGGCTTCGTCAGCCCCGTGGGCGACGGCACCGCCATCATGGAGTTCTCCGGCAAGGAGCTGGTGCGTGGCGAGCCCGATGCTTCTTCGTTCCCTTCCGGCGGCCTGCGTGCCACCTGTGAGGCCCGCGGCTACACCGCATGGGACCCCACCAGCTACGCGTTCGTCAAGGACGATGTGCTCTGCATCCCCACCGCGTTCGTCAGCTACACCGGCGAGGCTCTGGATAAAAAGACCCCTCTGCTCCGCTCCATGAACGCGCTGTCCAATCAGGCCATCCGCATCCTGAAGCTCTTTGGCAAGGACGTGGATTACGTTTCCACGACTGTCGGCCCCGAGCAGGAATACTTCCTTATTAAAAAAGAGGACTACGAGGCACGCCAGGACCTGATCCTGACCGGCCGTACCCTGTTTGGTGCTCCCTCCGCCAAAGGCCAGGAGCTGGAAGAGCATTACTTCGGCGTCATCCGCCCCGAGGTCTCCGCGTTCATGAAAGAGCTGGACGAAGAGCTGTGGAAGCTGGGCGTTCCCGCCAAGACCAAGCACAACGAGGTTGCTCCCTGCCAGCATGAGCTGGCCCCCATCTTCGACACCACCAATGTTGCCATTGACCACAACCTGCTGACCATGGAGATGATGAAGAAGATCGCTCCCAAGTACGGTTTGGTCTGCCTGCAGCACGAGAAGCCCTTTGAGGGTGTGAACGGCAGCGGCAAGCACAACAACTGGTCCATGTCCACCACCCACGAGAATCTGCTGGATCCGGGCGACACGCCCATGGAGAACCTGCAGTTCCTGGTATTCCTGGCCGCCGTCATCAAGGCAGTGGACGAGTACGCCGATCTGCTGCGTACCTCCGTTGCCACCCCGGGCAATGATCACCGTCTGGGTGCCAACGAGGCTCCCCCGGCCATCATCTCGATCTTTGTGGGCGAGGAGCTGGAAGCTGTTATCGATGCCATTGCATCTGATTCTCCTTATGCCGGTCCCGTCAAGATGAAGATGGATCTGGGCGTGGATGTCCTGCCCAAGTTCAGCAAGGACACCACCGACCGCAACCGCACCTCGCCTTTCGCCTTCACCGGCAACAAGTTCGAGTTCCGTATGCCCGGTTCTGCTGAGAACCTGAGCGATGCCAACACCATCCTGAACACTGCTGTTGCCAAGGAGCTGAAGGGCTACGCCGACGAGCTGGAGGGCGCTGAGGACTTTACCAGCGCTGCCATTGCTCTGATCAAGCGCACCATCCGTGACCACCGCCGTGTGATCTTCAACGGCAACGGCTACACTGCCGAGTGGGAAGAGGAAGCAGCACGCCGCGGCCTGCCCAACAAGAAGAACACGCCCGCTGCTCTGCCCGCACTGATCGACCCGAAGAACATCCAGCTGATGGAGGATTTCGGTGTTCTGACCAAGATCGAGATGGAAAGCCGTTACGAGGTCGAGATGGAGCACTACTCCAAGATCATCAACATCGAGGCTCTGACCATGCTGGAGATGGCCCGCAAGCAGCTGCTGCCCGCCATCAACGCCTACATGAGCGAGGTTGCCAACACCGCTGCATCCAAGCTGGCCGTCAGCGAGGCCATCAGCGTGCGCAGCGAGACCAAGACCCTCACCCGCCTGTCCACCGATGCCGATGCCATGAGCGATGCCATCGATGCCCTGCAGGCTGCCGTGGACACCGCTGAGGCCATGACCGATGAGAGTGCCAAGGCTGTCTCCTTCCACGATGACGTTCTGCCCAAGATGGATGCTCTGCGCGCCGCTGCTGACGATGCCGAGACCATCTGCGGTGAGGACTACTGGCCTCTGCCCAGCTACAGCAAGATGCTCTACTACGTCTGATCTTTCTGACATAGCTTGATAAGCATCGCTGGGTTGTTGGATTTTTAAGCCATTCCCCTTTTCCTATTTCTTACACCAGCCTAAAGACCTGCTTTGCGCATACGAAGCAGGCCTTTAGGCGTTTTTTAAGAACGCAAGCTGATTTTTCCAGTTTTGCACTGATGTGCCATTCGCCGCACCCTGCGGCTCGGAGGGAACCACTATGAGCTATAATACCCAACAGGACATCCTTGATTTTGTGGAGGACAACAACGTCAAATTCGTCCGCTTTGCCTTCTGCGATATCTTTGGCACCCAGAAAAACATCGCCGTGCTTGCCAGCGACCTGCCCAAGGCCATGGAGGATGGTGTCTGCTTTGACGGCAGCTCCATTGCCGGTTTTATGAAGGTGGAGGAGAGCGATCTTGTGCTCCGGCCTGATCTTTCCACCGTGACCATCCTGCCCTGGCGGCCCACCGAGGGCCGGGTGATGCAGTTCTTCTGTGACGTGGAAAAGCCGGACGGCGCTGCCTTTGGCGGCAACTGCCGCGGCTTCCTGCGCCAGATGAGCCGCAGCTTCCGCAAACTGGGGCTGACCTGCAACGTGGGGGCCGAGTGTGAGTTCTACCTGTTTGAGAATGACGACCGGGGCCGCCCCACCCGCATCCCCATCGACTTTGGCGGCTACTTTGATGTAGCCCCGCTGGATGCAGGTGAGAACCTGCGCCGGGACATCTGCCTGACCATGGAGCAGATGGGCATGAGCCCCCAGCACAGCCATCACGAGAGCGGCCACGGCCAGAACGAGATCGACTGCCACTACGCCGGCCCCCTGAAAACAGCCGACAATGTGATGATGTTCAAGCAGATCGTGCGGGCTGTTGCCATGCGCAACGGCATCCACGCCAGCTTCCTGCCCAAGCCCCTGCCGGATCAGGCAGGCAGCGGCCTGCACATCAACCTTTCGCTCTGCATGGACGGCCGCAATCTGTTTGAGGGCGACATTGCCCCGGACAGCATTGCAGGCAGCTTTATGGCGGGTGTTCTGGCCCACAGCCGGGAGCTGACCGTGTTCACCAATCCCCTGCCCAACAGCTACCAGCGCTTTGGCTGTGACGAGGCCCCCCGCTATGTGAGCTGGAGCCGCCAGAACCGCAGCCAGCTGGTGCGCATCCCGCAGGTCAAGGGCAACAACTGCCGCATGGAACTGCGCAGCCCTGACCCTGCCTGCAACCCCTATCTGGCCGTGGGGCTGGTGCTGGCCGCCGGTTTGGATGGCATCGAGCACCGGATGGTGCTGCAGGCCCCCATCAACAAGAACCTGTTCGATCCCGCCGAGGCCGCAGGTCTTGGGCTGGAAAGACTGCCTTCCACGCTGGAGGAGGCCGTGCAGGCCGCGCAGGAGAGCGAATTTCTGCACCGCGTGCTGCCGGAAGAGCTTTCGCATCGGTACTATGAGGAAGAACTGAAGCGCTGTGCCGCCCTGAAAGCTGCCGCCGACCCGGCAGAGTACGAGCGGGTGCACTACTTCAACGCCATTTGAACCGCTTTTGAGGGAAAGTACGAAGGGGCAATGATTCGGCCCCTTGCCTGGATGTAAGAGAAAGGAGCGATTCAAATGGGACGTGCTCTGATCGTGAGCGCCGGAGCAAGCTCCAACGAGTACATCTCCGCGCGGCTGGCAGAACTGGGATACACCCGGCCTACGATCATCCCCAGTGGTGCCGAGGCCCGGCGCAGGATGCTGGAATCCGATTTTGAGTTGATCGTGGTCAACGCGCCTCTGCCGGACGAGTTTGGCCACGAGCTGTGTTCCTCTGCCGTAGAAAAAACAGACGCAGGCGTGGTGCTGCTGGCCAAGGCAGCAGCCGCCGAGCAGCTGCTGGCCCCCATGAGTGAGCAGGGGGTGCTGTTGCTGAGCAAGCCGTTCTCCAACACGCTGTTCCTGCAGGCCATCCATCTGGCCGCGGCCAGCAACCACCGCCTGCAGCTGCTCCGGCAGGAAAGCGCGCGGATGCAGGAAAAGATCGCACAGGTACGGCTGGTCAGCCATGCAAAATGCTGTCTGGTGGAGCGGGAGCAGATGAGCGAGGATGCCGCCCACCGCTACATTGAAAAGCGCGCCATGGACACCCGGCGCAGCCGTGCAGAAATTGCACAGGAAATCCTTGATTCTTATGAGGATTAGGATTATAATCTGGTGTTGTATGTTTTGTTCCGGATGCGGTCGCGTCCGTATTGGGAAAGAATGATCTCTGAAAGATAAATTAGAGGAGGACTGAACAAATGGCAAAATTCATCTTTGTGACCGGCGGCGTTGTCTCCGGTCTGGGCAAGGGCATCACGGCGGCTTCTCTGGGCCGCCTGCTCAAGTGCCGCGGACTGAAGGTCGCCAGCCAGAAGCTGGACCCTTATGTGAACGTGGATCCGGGTACCATGAGCCCCCTGCAGCACGGTGAGGTGTTCGTGACCGATGACGGCACTGAGACCGACCTTGATTTGGGTCACTATGAGCGCTTCATCGACGAAAATCTGAACAAGTATTCCAACCTGACCACCGGCAAGGTGTACTGGAACGTGCTGAACAAGGAGCGCCAGG
>OIXG01000782.1_pt1 | contig 36225 bp, 34 predicted proteins | sample 1587731 | NCBI WGS metagenome assembly OIXG01 (sample SAMEA3888908, study PRJEB22519) | human gut metagenome | biome: human gut; feature: human-associated habitat; material: faeces | place: Denmark | collected 2010 | reverse complement strand
AGAATGCGAAGTCTTCAAAGATTCTGTAGTCACGATTCTGATTAGCATAAGCGAGGGTGGCTTTGGCTATTGGATTGCGTCCCAGACCAAGATGATATTGCTTGGCTTGATGCGCTTCAAAAGCTACAATTAAGTCGCGAAGACTCTCACGATTGCTCAGTTGTCCGAACATCATAGCAAGTAACTGATTCCAGCAGGTGAATTGTTTCACGTAGCGATTACCATTATACTTGCGAACAAAGTTATTGAATTGTGTTCTGTTCATAAAAGCGGTAAGTTGAGCGAATACGTATTTATCTTGGTTCATAAGCGGCATTCAATTTGACCGCTAAGCTACGAATTCAAATCCGTTTCATTCTAAAACACTGCTTAAAAGACTGTATTTCAACAATTTCAAAGGCCCATTAACCAACTTTTATTGGACAGTAGTGAATTTCAGATATAATCAAATAAATAATGAGCAATATGAAGAAACTTTTTGTTTTTATCATGTTCTTGGCTTGTACGGCATGCACAACAAATAATCCATACATATTGGATTTAGGAGAAGAAATCCCCATTGAAGCCGTCAGTTATCCCAATGAAGTAATTATGGGGAATCCTTTGGACATAAACTTAATAAATAACAACCTGTATATTTTTGTTTATCAAGGAGACTATCCAATTTTAATCTTAGATCCGGAAGATGGACATCTGATTAAAGAATGGGGAGCACGAGGTAACGGACCCGGTGAATTTGGTGATTATCCGATCCCTTGGGGTAGATGTAAAGATAAACTATTTATCCATGATGAAAATCGTTTTATAGTCCACCAATATGATATTAAGGAGCAAGAAGGTATTTCCAGTTTATCCTTTGTAAAGGATTTTGCTTTTAGCCGTTTTAAATATACATTTGGTTATGGAACTTTTTTGGAGAATGGAAAAGTAGTGGTTAACTCTATCAACAATACCCCGCAGCCCCTTATGCTTATGAATTTACAACTGGACTCTCTAAATAATTTTGGAGGTGTCGTACCCGATCAAAATGAGTACAGTTTGGGACTTTTCACATCTGAATTGGCTTCTTATGGTAACACCTTCGTACAAGCTATGAAAAATTTCGGTTATTTGGCTTGCTACGAACAAACCGGAGAAAAAGATGTCACCCTGAAATGGAAATATTATTTACAACCCCTCAAATTTAAGGACAATCAGTTAGATAAATCCATGAAAGAGGGATTCTGTAGCATCAAAATGACGAAGAACTATATCTTTGCCGTGTATAAAGGTTGTTTGCCAACAGATGAGAAACGCATATTCAACCATATACTCATGTTTGATCACAATGGAAAATTACTGCGTAATTTCCGGGTTACCAATAACGATTCATTAGGAAAAATAGAGATTTCAGAAGATGAGAAAACTATCTATGTTTCTTGTTATGAGCCTGAACCCGCTATCTTACGTATTGATATATCCGAATATGTTTAAATCCAATAAAAAAAGGACAATGAAAACAGCAATTCTATCTTTAGTCTTACTTCTCCTTGCCTCCTGTCAGGACAATAAGAAAGAACAGCTTCTCCACTTGGTCAAGGAATGGCAAGGAAAAGAAATCCGTTTCCCGGAGAAACCGGTATTCACCCGGTTTGTAACGGACACAACCGATTACCGCATCCGGATGTGACCAACTGCAAAGTACACAATCCTATCATCATTATAAATTCAGTTATGAAAATAGTAATCATCTTCATCATCATTAGCTTATTACCTTGCTGTAGCGACATTGACAGCCAATATTTCAATGGCGAAATAAAGGAGGTAAATGTCAAGAATGTTATATCAAAGAATATCAATAGTACGCATGTACCCATAAAAGGAATTGCCACAGGAATAATCGCAGCATATGATTCCTTATTGATCTGCTGGAGTCCGAGTTATCCCGAGCACTTTTTTAATATCATCAATATAGACACGGGTAAAGAAATTGGTTATTTCTGTAAAAAAGGACAAGGGAATAAAGAAATAATATCCACAAATTGTATCTCGCAATTGTTTAAGAAGAATGATAAACTAATGACATTGTTGCATGCTCCCAATGAAAAAAAGCTACTTGTTTGGGATTTAAGTAGTTCTATTAAAAAAGGTACAACAACATACGATACCATCATTCCTTATGATAATAATCACATCCTTTTTTCATTTTACCAGATTGAGAATGTTTTATTTGCTTATAAGCCTGCTGAAGAAATAAATTCGCAAGAGGCAACCACTCCTCATTATGAAAAACGAACGATTTACACCAACCAACTGATACAGGATTTTCCTATCTACAAAACAAAATCAATACAAAATCCCAATGCGAAGAGTCCGTTAGATTTCTTTTTTTATACTTGGGACGCAATAAAGCCCGACGGTTCAAAAATTGTACAAGTCATGAGACATTTACCTCAAATAAATATCATAGACACTCAAACAGGCAAAATTACCAGTTACCGGATAAAAAACAATCCCAACTTTTCTCTTTTGGAAACATCTATGGAATCTATGAATGTTTTCTATAACCATGTACATGCCGATGATAATTACATCTACGCCACTTATTGGGGCAAAGAACCGTGGGACGACCGTTTTGGGGTAGAAGTACCCATCTTTAATACGATACATGTGTTTGATTGGAACGGGAATTTACTCTATAAGCTTACAACCGACAAATCATTTTTCCGTGTATGGAGCGATCCGGTAAGAAAACGATTATATACGATAGATATGAATACAGATGAGGTGTATTATATTGATTTGAAGGAGTTATAAATAATCAGGGAAACTACTTATGGCCTTTCAGGCACAGATCATTCGGATTTCTCAGGTCTATGAATTCTTTTCTACGCAATCCATACCTAAAAAATGGAGGATAAAAGAAGGAGGATTTTAGGCTGAAAACCTTATATAAAGATTCTTTTCTTTACTAATAAAAAAAATTGTAACATGAAAACAAAAAAATTGTTCAGTTTATTACTTCTATCTATTTTCTACTCTTGTCAGGAAAGTGATAATGCGATCTATACCCCTTTACCTGAAGCTAAGGTACTAACAGATTGCGAACTAATATTCAGATTTGATACTGAGTATCCACTGCAAGTACAAGAGAAAGACTCATTATTATTCTTAACAAGTCGAAAATCAGATAAATGTATTACAGTCATTAACAAAAATACAAAATCCGTCTCTCAAAAATTTGCGAACAGAGGGATGGGACCTAATGATGCTATCGACCCGGTATTTATTGTCAACAATTATTTATACAATGACAGCCTTTTATTGACAGATGCCAACAGCGGACGTTTTTTCACTATAAAAATGGATTCTACAAATCATTTTCAGCTAAACGGAAATGGATTTTTCCCAGACAAAATATACAGATCATCGAATCTGAATTTTTGCGATAATCTCATTATTGGCAGAGATGTAACATCCAATCAAAATATGTTTTTCATTTATGACCAAAATAATCAATCAATAAAAGAGATAAAATACAGACCTTTCCTTGAAGGATTAAAAGCTAATATGAATTATTATTCCGCAACAAACATTGCAGCTAATCCAGAACGAAACGTGATCGTTACTGCCATGTATCATATGGACTTAGTTCATTTATACGACTTTCAAGGAAACCTGAAGAAATCTATTCAATTTTCAGAAAACCCAGTCCCAAGGGTAAATGAAGAAAGAGAAGCACTTGCTTTGGAAGAAGGATACAATGGAACATCCTTTATCTTTCCTTCCGAAAACTACCTTTATTTAAAACGGAGTCACGTTGAAGTCGAAAAAAAGGGTGGTTCTTATATTCCTCATGAGACATTTACAATTGTTAAACTTGATTGGGATGGTAACGTTATCGGACACTATTCTTTTGATGAAGAAATAGGATTTTTCTGTGTCAATGAAAAAACCTCCGATTTATATATCATTGTGCATACAATAGAAGGAATGAACGAGTATTACGACTTAAAGAAATATAAAATATGATTGTTGTGCCGTTCAAATTGATGGACATTATTATAAGTCTCAATGTGAAGAATCTATCTGTAACACAACTTCAAATAAGAATATCTGAATTAAAAGTGAAGTATTAATTGATCCATAAAAAAGTCAGGGAATCAAGCTTTAACAGACTTAATTCCCTGACTTTTTATGAGCCGAAAGCGGGACTCGAACCCGCGACTTACTCATTACGAATGAGTTACTCTACCAACTGAGTTATTTCGGCTTTATCTCTAACGCTCTCTTGGAAAAGCGATGCAAATTTACTGCTTTCTTTGAAGTTGCAAAACGAATTCGGGATTTTTTTTCATTCCACAGGCGTTTTTTGCTCTTTTCTTCTCAGGCAGCAAGCACTTGCTGAACAAATAAATTCAAATATACCTTCTTTAAAACGAATCCTCTTTCTAAATGCTTTTTTCTTTATTTTTCTTATAAATATTACATTTATTATCCATTCCAAAGGTATTTCTGCATAATATGCATTTTTAATTGTATTTTTATTTGAAAATATAAAGTGATATTTTACTTTTGTGCCCGAAAAAAAATACAACGACAGCTAAATTATGAATTATCCTTTTCTAACGGCAGCCGAAGCTGCCAGCATCATACGTCACGGGGATACAGTCGGAATCGGAGGATTCTCTTCGGTAGGTACCCCAAAAGCTATTCCGGCAGCATTGGCCGAACGTGCCCGGGAACTGCATGAGCAGGGCCATCCTTTCCAGGTGGGACTGATCACAGGCGGAGCTACGGGAAATCAGATAGATAAGGCACTGGCAGAAGTACAGGCGGTTTCTTTCCGTACTCCTTTCCAGTCCAACAAAAGTATGCGTGAAGCCATCAATACTAACAACGCACGTTATTTTGATGTGCATCTCTCGCTGATCGGACAGGACGTACGCTATGGATTTCTGGGAAAAATCAATATAGCCATCATCGAAGCCTCAGCCATCACTGAAAATGGAGAAATTATTTTGAGTACATCCGTAGGCATCTCACCTACACTGGTGGAAATGGCCGACAAGATCCTGATTGAGCTTAATGAAGCGCATGAAGATCACCTGACGGGCATGCACGACATCTACTTGCCGGATATGCCGCCTCACCGGCGTGAAATCCCTGTTTATCGCGTAAACGACCGGATCGGAACAATCAGTATTCAGGCTGATCCGCGTAAAGTAGCCGGTGTCGTCCGTACCTGCGAACGGGATGCCATAGCTCCTTTTACTCCGCAAAACGAAACGACTCTTCAGATCGGACGCAATGTGGCAGACTTTCTGGTTCGGGAATGGAAAAAAGGAGCCATCCCTCACGAATTCCTTCCACTTCAGTCCGGAGTGGGCAACATCGCCAATGCCGTACTGGGAGCGCTTGGAGCCGACAAGCAGCTTCCTCCTTTCTCCATGTTTACGGAAGTGATCCAGAACTCGGTCATCGACCTGATGCTGGACGGACGTATCTGCTTTGCCACCGGAAGTTCGCTGACACTTTCTGATGACAAACTGGACTTGCTATATGACAACATGGATACGCTCGGCAAACGGATTCTGCTTCGTCCGCAAGAGATTACCAACCATCCGGAAACAATCCGCCGGCTGGGGGTCATCGCCATCAATACGGCATTGGAAGCTGACATCTTCGGCAATGTGAACAGTACTCATGTGCTTGGAAGACAGATAATGAACGGAATCGGCGGCTCCGGCGACTTTGCCCGCAATGCCTATCTGTCCATCTTCACGACACCGTCGACAGCCAAAGGCGGACTCATCTCTTCCATCGTGCCTCAGGTTTCGCACACCGACAGCACCGAACACGACGTGCGCATCCTGGTCACGGAACAGGGCGTAGCCGACCTGCGGGGCAAATCGCCGCGGCAACGTGCGGAATGCATCATCGAAAACTGTGCTCACCCGGACTACCGCCAGCTGTTGTGGGACTACGTGAAACTGTCGGACGGAACATCCTGTCACACTCCCCTCTCCCTGCGCAACGCACTGAAAATGCATCTTGCATTTGCAGAAACCGGCGACATGCGGAATACGGTTTTCGAATAAAATCGTATCTTTGTCGGCATGGAAAAGTTCGACGTTCACATATTAGGATGCGGATCGGCCCTGCCTACCCTGAGGCATTCGGCAACATCGCAAGTGGTAAACATCCGCGAAAAGCTGTTCATGATCGACTGCGGAGAAGGCACTCAGGTGCAGCTCCGCCGGTCACGACTCCGTTTCGGGCGACTGAACCACATATTCATTTCCCATCTGCACGGCGACCATTGCTTCGGCCTGATGGGACTGATTTCTACCTTCGGAATGCTGGAACGTACCGCCGACCTGCATATCTATGCCCATGCCGAACTGGAAAAACTGCTCGCTCCGCAACTCAACTACTTCTGCAAGGGAATGACTTATAAGGTGGTATTCCACGCGATTGATCCCGGAGAACAGGCCGTCATCTACGACGACCGTTCCGTCAGTGTAGAAACGATTCCTCTTCGCCATAAGCTGCCTACCTGCGGTTTCCTGTTCCGCGAAAAGCCCGTTCCCAATCACATCATACGCGAGATGATTGATTTTTATCACATTCCTCTCTATCTGATCAACCGGATCAAGAACGGAGAAGACTACCAGATGGAAGACGGAACCGTAATTCCCAATGCACGGCTCACCATCCCGTCCGACCCGCCCCGCACCTATGCATACTGCTCGGATACTTGCTATTTGCCACGCATCACCGGACAGATCAAAGGTGTCGACCTGCTTTTTCACGAGGCGACTTTCACTACCTCCGAACTGGCACGGGCCAAGGCCACCCTACACTCCACCGCAGAACAGGCAGCACTGATCGCCCGGGAAGCCGGAGTGAAGCAACTGATGATCGGACATTTCTCGGCACGCTATGAAGATGACAGCCTACTGCTGAAAGAAGCTTCAGCCATTTTCCCGCAAACCATTCTGGCACAGGAAAACCTGAAAATCGAACTCTGAAGGGAAAGCCGGAAAGTTAATAAAAACAAAACCCATTAAACCAGACAAAGAAAAAAGCATCTATTCATTGTCATGAGCAACTATAACGAACAAGAAATAGCCCAACAGCTTCAGGATCCGTCCAAATGCCGGAAAGCATTTGAGCAGGTGGTCAAAGCCTACAGCGAACAACTGTACTGGCAAATCAGGCGTATGGTGCTTTCGCACGATGATGCCAACGATCTGCTGCAGAATACCTTCATCAAGGCCTGGAGTAATCTGGAATATTTCCGGGGAGATGCCAGGCTCTCGACCTGGCTCTACCGGATCGCGTTCAATGAGTGCCTGAATTTCCTGAACAGACAACGGGCACAAGACCAGCTTTCCATAGATGATACGGAAGCAGTTATGGTCAACAAACTGGAAAGCGATCCTTATTTTGACGGTGACGAAACCCAGAAACTGTTCCAGAAGGCAATTCTTCAGCTCCCGGAAAAACAGCGCATCATCTTCAACCTGAAGTACTTTCAGGAAATGAAATATGAAGAGATTTCAGAGATTCTGGGTACCAGCGTCGGGGCCCTGAAGGCCTCCTATCATCACGCCGTGAAAAAAATTGAAGAATTTTTCGAGAAGCACGATTAAACCTTTTGAACAAAATCATATCTTAGTAATACATACATAAAAACAACAACCATGAAGGAAGAAAACGAATTACGAAAAAAATACGGCGCTCCGAATCCCTTTACCGTACCGGAAGGGTATTTTGAAAATCTTGCCGGCAAAGTGATGGAACAGCTTCCGGAAAAAGAAAGCCAGCCTCAGCCCGAAGTTACCATGTGGGAACGTGTAAGACCATGGGTCTACATGGCTGCCATGTTCTGTGGCTTGATGTTCGGCGTACGCGTCATGGTGAATCAATCCAAGCATCCGGTCTCCAGCCAGAACGGACATACAGAGACTTTCTCCGAAATTCCGGACGAATATATTGATCCCATTGTCAACCAGACCATGATGGATGATTATACGCTTTACCAATACCTGACTGATGCAAATACAGAAATTTATCAATAATTAATTCATTGACCCATGAAAAGAAAACTCTATATCCTCACCCTGATGGCTCTTTGCTGTCTGACTGGAATCCATGCACAGAAAGGGCATTTCAGCAAAGAGGAGTTCCGCAGCCGCCAGCAGGCCTTTATCACAGAAAAGTCGGGACTGAATGCGCAGGAAGCAGCTAGGTTCTTCCCGCTTTATTTTGAACTGCAGGACAAGAAGCAGGAACAAAACAAGGAAGCCTGGCAGAAAATGCGCAAGGGAAAAGATCCCAATACCACAGAAACCGAATACGCCAAGATTGTGGAAGACGTGATCAAGGCACGGATAGCAACCGACCAGCTGGAACTGGAATATGTCCAGAAATACAAAAAGTTCCTGTCGGCCAAAAAGATTTATCAGGTTCAGAAAGCCGAAATGAAATTCCACCGGGAATTACTGAAAGGCCAGCCGAGGAAACAAAAATAACAGAAACAGCATGCAGGAATCCTGTCACTCTCCGGTTTATAAGGGGAATGACAGGATTTTTATTAGAATCATACCCTTCATTCTTCCGGAATCTTTCCTTTTCCTTTTTTTCTCAAACCTTTATTTTCATATCTTAATTCTTTGTCCTAACTTTGGCGAGAAATTGTTTTTTAATCTAACACATTCGTATGAAGAATCATTTATTAACCTTTTGCGCAAGTGCATCTTTCAGTTTACTGGTAGCCTGTAGCGGCCAGCCCGGTGAAGTGAAGTCTTACAATGAAGGCATCAACATCATTCCGATGCCTCAGAGTCTCGTACAACAGCAAGGTGCTTTCCGTCTTTCAGGAAGTACTTCTTTGGGAGCAGCTTCACCCGAAGCCAAAACCATTGCAGAATTTTTTGCAGCTAAAATGAGAACCGCCACCGGTTATGACATTACCGTAGGCGAAAGTGGAAACATCACCCTGAAACTGGATGAATCACTGGACGTAAACGATGAAGGCTATCAGCTGGATGTTACCGGCGATGCTGTCAACGTAACCGCAAAGACTCCTCAAGGCCTTTTCTATGGTATGCAGACTTTCATGCAGCTGCTGCCTGCAGAAATCGAGAGTGCTCAGAAAGTAAGTGGAATTGCATGGACTGCACAGGCAGTCAGCATCAAGGATGAACCCCGCTTCGGCTATCGCGGAATCATGCTGGATCCCTGCCGTCACTTCATGCCGGCAGAAAATGTCAAGAAGTTTATTGACGTACTGTCACTCTTCAAGATCAACCGCCTGCACTGGCACCTGACAGACGACCAGGGATGGCGTATCGAAATCAAGAAATATCCGAAACTGACAGAAATCGGTTCCAAACGTGTCGAAGGCGAAGGAACAGAACACAGCGGATATTATACTCAGGAAGAAATCAAAGACATCGTGAAATATGCAGCCGACCATTTCATTACTGTAGTTCCCGAACTGGAACTTCCGGGTCACGAAATGGCTGCCATTGCTGCTTATCCCGAACTTTCCTGCAAGGGAGAAGCTGGAACACCGCGTGTCATCTGGGGCGTGGAAGACATCGTCATGTGTCCGGGTAAAGAAGACATGTTCAAGTTTCTGGAAGATGTTATTGACGAAATGGTACCTCTGTTCCCGAGCGAATATTTCCACATCGGTGGTGACGAATGTCCGAAGACAAGCTGGAAGAACTGTCCGCTCTGTCAGCAGCGCATCCGTAAGGAAGGTCTGACTGCCGACAAGAATCATTCAGCAGAAGAAAAACTGCAGAGTTATGTCATCCAGCGCATGGAAAAATACCTGGCAACAAAGGGAAAGAAAATCATCGGTTGGGATGAAATCCTTGAAGGAGGTCTGGCTCCGAGCGCAACCGTTATGTCATGGAGAGGTGAAGACGGAGGTATCGCTGCTGCATCCATGAACCATACGGTTATCATGACTCCGGGTGGAAACGGTATGTATCTGGACGCTTACCAGGGTGATTCCAAGATCGAACCGGTAACCATCGGCGGTTATACTACACTGGAAAAGACTTACAGCTACAACCCGGTACCCGACACACTGGCTGCCATGGGTAAAGGTGATTATGTATTGGGTGTACAGGGAAATACCTGGTCTGAATATATGTATAGCGAAGCTATCCGTGAATACATGATCTTCCCGCGTATCATTGCAGTTGCTGAAATCGGATGGACCAATCTGGACTGCAAGGATTACAAAGACTTCGAACGCCGTATCAACAACGCTTATGTACGTCTGGATGAACACAATGTAAATTACCACATTCCGATGCCGGAACAGCCGAACGGCTCATGCAACTTCGTGGCTTTCACCGACAAGGCTACACTGGAATTTACCACTTCACGTCCGATGACAATTGTGTACACCACCGACGGAAGCGAACCGACTGCACAGTCAACCGTTTACTCGGCTCCTCTGACATTTACTGAAAATACAACCCTGAAGATCGCTTCTGCACTTCCTTCCGGCAAGCTGAGCACTGTACGTACCATCCAGGTAGAAAAACAGACACTGGCTCCTGCTAAAGAAGTGGAAAAGACTACTCCGGGCCTGAACATGCAGGTATTCGACGGCATGTTCCTGAACGTGAAAGATCTGGAGGCTGCAAAACTTCAGCCCAGAGAAACCAAGGTAATCGAAGAAACACGCGCACTGACCGCACAGACACCGTCTCCGGAATCCATGCGTGGCGTTAAACAATATGCTTCAGTTGCTACCGGTTATGTAAATATCCCGGAAGATGGCGTTTACTACATTTCTTCTGATCTGGAAGAAGTATGGATTGACGGCAAACTGCTGGTTAACAACGGTGGTGAAGTGAAACGCTTCTCTCGTCGTGATTCATCCGTAGCTCTGGCCAAAGGTCTGCACGAAATCAAGGCAGTGTTCCTGGGACACATCATCGGCGGATGGCCTTCAAACTGGAACGACGGCAGCATCAAACTGCGTAAAGAAGGACAAGACAAGTTCACTAAGATTACAGGTGATATGCTGAGCCATTAATCGGACAACGTTCATCTGAAATTCAATCAGGCAGGGGGAAAACAGCTATCCAAGGTTTTCCTCCTGCTTTTATTTTATCCCTACTTCCCCAACCTTCTCTGGATACTAAAAAGCCCTTGTCACAATCAATGTTACAATAAAGGTAGCTTTCAGTGTTTCCACTCCATACCTTTCTTTTTCAGAAACTACCGGCAGGCTTATCATTTCATCAGCATTATCTGCTCACCCTCCTCCGGAATTTCTCCCTACTTCTCCCAGATCCAAACAAAAGCAGGATTCTTACTCTCCTGAAATCCATACCTGCTGGCATAAAAAAACAGGAGCTGTGCCTTCCGTCTGACACAACTCCTGTCACCTTTGACTGATTTCCTGAAACTACCTGTTTCTTAGTCAGGAATCAGTGATTTATTTGTATCCTTCATTCTGTTCCAGTTTCGGATTCTTGTCGATATCACCCTGACTGAACGGGAAGTAACGATGGAACGGCTGGAAGGAACGGTTTTCAATCAGCACTTCTGTCGGATCAGGATTCAAAGTAATGGTAGCACGCAATCCCGGATCACTTACAGATGCATCGACTGTACCGATTCTACGTTCCAGACGTCCGTTCAGCACCTTTTCAGCCAGCATCTTACCGTCAGCAGTCTTCCAGCGCAGAATATCTGCACGACGCAAACCTTCACCGGCAAATTCTACGGCACGTTCACGATGAATCAGTTCACGCAAAGCTTCCTTAGTGGCATATTTAGCCTGGTCTACATCCGGCATGCCTGCTCTTTCACGAACCTTATTGATCTTCTTGTATACTTCATCTGACGGACCATTCAGTTCATTTTCTGCTTCAGCCCAGGTCAGCAGCACTTCTGCATAACGGAACACGATAGGACAAGCATTGGATTTCCAGATATCTGCATACTGGGTAATCGGTGACAGATACTTGTTCCAGGTCAGACCAGTCTTGGAAGCATTATCAGCAGAAGTCATATAGTTTGCGTTGCTTTCACCATTAATGGTCTTGTCCAGGGTATTGAATACCGCAGCAGCACCTCCGGCTTTCACATAGTCAGCACCCGGATAGATAACAGACATAGCCAGTCGGGGGTCACGATCCTTGAACGGATGGGTTGCATCATAACCGGAACCCTGTTCATCAATCGTCATACCGTTCTTCATTTCATAGGTATCTACCAGATTGTAAGTCGGAACGATAGAAGACCATCCGCCGTCACCATTGTTATACATCTGTCCGATGGTGTACAGTGTATAAGTATTAGGAATATACTGAACAGCCAGAATTGTTTCCTTAGAATCCTGTCCTGCTACCTGGAACAGCTTCAGATAATCATCTTCCAGATCATATTCACCCATGGCAATGATTTCTTCGGCTTTCTGTTTTGCCATTGCCCAGTCATCATAATACAAAGCTTCACGCATTCTCAAGGCCAGAGCTGCACCCTTGGCAATCCGTCCTCTTTCAGCCGGCATCTTGTTCAGGTCAGGAGTACATTCATCCAGTTCCTTGGCAATGAAATCACGCACTTCCTGTTCCGTATTTCTGGGAACCTGAGCATCTTCAGCCGTATCATAATTATCAATGATAGGCACACCGCCATAAGCCCAGTTCATGATGAAATACTTATAAGCACGGAGCACTCTCACCTGTGCAATCAGGTCTTTCTTTACTGCTTCATCAGCAAATTCAATGCTCTGCACATTGTTCAGGAATGTGTTACAGCGGCGGATAGTTGTATAACCATAAAAGCTGGCTCCACTGTTGGCCTGTGTCATATTACCGTTGGCCAGATCTTTGTATCCTTCCCAGGAGAAATTGTTGTAACCAAAGTCAGATGTACAGTCCATGTAAAGCAGACGTCCTCCGTCTTCCCATCCGGAATAGCATCCGATGGCAAATTTCTCGGCATCCTGTTCAGTCTTCCAAGTAGTGCTTGGAGACAAAGCATCATAAGGAGTGGTATCCAAAAAGTCTGAACACGAAGCTGTCATCAGTGCAGCCGCTCCAAACATTATATATTGCTTAATTCGTTTCATATCAAAATGAGTTTTTAATAGTTATAGTTAGAATGTAATGTTAACACCAAATGCATGAGTGCGCAGCAACGGATAAGAAGACAGACGCTGGCTGGTAGCTTCCGGGTCAATGCTGATCTTCATATTATCAATTGTAAAGAGGTTTTCTACAGAATAGTAGAAACGTACGTTTTCAACACCCCAGTTGCTCAGCAGGCTCTTCGGCAAGGTATAACCGAACTGAAGGTTCTTCAAACGCAGATAGTTCGTATTCTGCAACCAGAAAGTAGACTGTGCGCTACGTGAACTGCTCGGAGAGTTTGTATCTGTAAAGATACGCGGCATGGAAGCATCCTTGTTGGTTTCGGTCCAGGCATCCTTCCAGATGCTTGCCGGGTGACCGGCATCACCGGAGAAGGCACCATATACTTCGTGTGAGTCGAACAGACGGGCAACTTTGGCTGCACCGTTGAACATCAGAGACAAGTCAAAACCTTTCCATCCGGCAGTCAGATTCAAACCAAATGTATAAACCGGTTCAGTACTGTTTGTATATACACGGTCATCACCATTCAGTTTACCGTCACCATTGGTATCCACATATTTCAGGTCACCAGCCTTGAAGCCACCGGCACCAAACGGGTTACCATATTTAGCGGTAAAGGCATCTGCTTCTTCCTGTGAATTGAAGAAACCGTCAGTCTTGTAAATATAGTAAGCATTAATAGACTGGCCGACAGCATTTCTTTGGTTATAGCCGGTATCCAGATAGTCAGCACCACCCAGGTCAAGGATTTCATTCTTGTTGTAAGCAAAGTTGGCAGCAACACCGAATGTCCAGTCTCCCCAACGGTCATTGTAGCCGATATTCAGTTCGACACCCTTATTGTTCATTGAACCCACATTGTCAGTATAAGGATTCAAGGCAAATTCGGTAGGAACAGAAACCTGCATCAGAATACCTGTAGTCTTACGGTTATAGAAGTCAAGAGATCCGTTGATCTTATTGTTCAGGAAACCGAAATCAAGACCAACACCCCAGGTCGTAGCCTTTTCCCAGGTAATTGTACTCAGTTTATAGCTAGACTGGTAATAACCGGAGTTCAAGGCACCGCCAAACGGATAAGTGGCTCCGATATTATATGTATTCAAAGCCGGATAATAGTCACTCAAAGCATCCTGATTACCCAACATACCCCAGGAAGCACGAATCTTCAGGTTGCTCAGCCAAGATCTGGCACCTTCCATAAATGATTCTTCACTGATTCTCCACGCACCAGAGAATGAAGGGAAATAGCCCCATCTGTGTCCCTCTGCAAAACGGGAAGAAGCATCCGCACGGATATTGGCTTCAAACAAATACTTTCCTGCATAATCATAATTGACACGGGCAAACCATGACAGCATTGCCAGTTCTCTGGTATAACCGGAGTTAGTCTGTGAAGCAGCATCACCGGCATTGATATCAGTCAGATCATTGTTCGGGAAATCTTTACGGTAAGCAGTCAGTTCCTTGTAATTATACTTTTCAGTATGCCAGCCGGCCAGTCCTTTGATGTTATGTTTGCCGAAAGTCTGGTCGTAATTCAACAGCAAGTCATAGTTTGTACGGTTCCAGGTATAATAACGTTCATCCAGGGAGTTCGGATCGGAAGCCTTGTTGGCATTGTACTGGATGAATTTCTGGAAATAAGTATAGTTCTGCATATTATTTACATACGAACCTGTTGCCGTAAAGGTCAGGCAATCCAGAATCTTATAATCCAATGAAGCCATACCCGTAAAGTTGTGGTTGTCACGCGTTACCTTCATACCGGAATCCAGCCATGCAATCGGGCTACCATCAGAAATCGTACCCCATGTACCGTCATCGTAGCGGGCTACAATCCACGGAGCGATCAGGTTCAGCTGACGGATAATCTGGTCAGAACTACCTCCATAGTAAGCAGAGCTGGCATCATCATATGCATTCTTGATATAGGCCAGATTCAATTTGGCACTCAACCGCTTGGTGATCTTCATATCCAGATTCGTACGGGCATTGAACTGTTCACGTCCTGCATTAGGAAGCACACCGGTCTGGTTCAAATAACCGATAGATCCCATATAGCGCACATTCTCCGTACCACCGGCAATATTCAGGTTGTGACGGTGCTGTATACCGGTCTTGTAAGCCAGGTCATACCAGTCTGTATTCGGATAAAGAGGATCTGTTCCGTCCTTGAACTTCTGGATTTCTTCATCTGTAAAACGGGGAGCCTTACCTTCTGCCTGCAAAGCCTAATTATACATGCTGGCATATTCGTAAGAACTCAGACGGTCGATCATATTGGTAGCATTCTGGAAGCTGACATAGCCGCTATACGAAATTTTCGGCTTGCCGGTCGAGCCACGCTTGGTGGTAATCAGGATAACACCGTTCGCTGCCTTAGATCCATAGATGGCAGCAGAAGCAGCATCTTTCAAAACAGAAATACTTTCAATGTCATTGGGGTCAATGGAACTCATGGTTTCAGATTCCACACCATCAATCAGAATATAAGGAGAAGCGGTATTCAAAGTACCGGTACCACGTACACGGATACTACCACTGTCCATACCCGGAGCACCGTTCGTACCGGTAATGGTTACACCCGGCATCAAACCCTGCAAACCACTGCTCACGTTCTGAATCGGACGGTTCTGCAACTGCTCTTTATCTACAGAAGCTACCGAACCCGAAAGATTGGCCTTCTTCTGAACACCATATCCTACGACAACCACCTCATCCAGTGTTTTTGTGTCTTCCTTTAAGGTAATTTTCAAAGGTTCACCATTCCATTTTACTTCCTGAGAAACATATCCGACGAAAGAGATTTCAAGGATATCGCCCTTCTTGGCACTTTCCAGAGTAAAGTCACCATCGAATCCTGTAATGGTTCCGTTTGTCGTTCCTTTAACAACGACTGAAGCTCCGATGATTGTTTCACCTTGGGCATCTTTTACAACACCCTTACACACATTACTTTGCTGTACGACATTCGCTTCCAGCATCGAAGGAGTTGCATGTGCAACACCTACTGAAATACCGCCCAGAAAGAGCAGCATACTGACAGATCTGAATCTTTTAAACATAGATTTAAGACTTTAATAAAACAGGTTAACTATTTTTCAAATATTAGTTAAAGTTTAGTTTTCATCACTTATCACATTGGCAAATATATGACTTCCTTTATTATAAAAGAAATTTTCTGATACATATTTTTACGATTTAACAAATTCGGAACGGGTTATCCCTGATAATCAAATTCCAATTCCCTTACGAAATCTTCAGATCCGTCATTCCCGTACACAAAAAAAAGCATGTGGAACAAACCGTCTCCGGTTCATTCCACATGCCGTATTTATCTGTTTCCTGACTTATTTCTCCTGTGCCTTCGCCTCATTCCAGATCGCATCCATTTCTTCCAGAGTCATATCCTTCAGGTTCTTGCCTGCCTTCAGAGTATGTGCTTCCAGATAATTGAAGCGGCGGATAAACTTCTGGTTGGTGTGCTCCAGTGCATTGTCCGGATTGATTTTATACAGACGGGCTGCATTGATCAGACTGAACATCACGTCACCGAACTCGGCTTCTGCCTTCTCCTTGTCCATAGTTTCCACTTCCGACTCAAATTCGGCAATTTCTTCTTTCACCTTTTCCCATACCTGGCTGCGTTCTTCCCAGTCGAATCCCACATTGCGGGCTTTGTCCTGAATCCGATAAGCCTTGATCAGAGAAGGCAAAGCATCGGGCACTCCGCTCAAAACAGACTTGTTACCGTCTTTTTCCTTCATTTTGATCTGCTCCCAGTTCTCAGAGACCTTTTCCGCCGTATCGGCCTTCACTTCTCCAAATACATGAGGGTGACGGAAAATCAGCTTGTCACACAGTTTATCACAAACATCCTTTATATCAAAGTCACCGGTCTCACTGCCAATCTTGGCATAAAACACCACATGAAGCAACACATCTCCCAGTTCCTTGCAAATATTCTTCCGGTCGTCCTTCATCAGGGCATCACACAACTCATACACCTCCTCAATGGTATTGGGGCGCAGACTTTCATTGGTCTGTTTTCTGTCCCAGGGACACTTCACTCTCAGTTCATCCAATACATCGAGCAACCGCCCGAAAGCTTCCAGTTTTTCTTCTCTTGTATGCATGTTCTATTCATTAAAAATCCATTATCACAGACTATATATACCATTATATAATATAAGTCCTTATTCGCGAGCAATCACCACCACCGGATTATCATCCTCTTTCAGCGTCTTCAGGAAACCGAGTTCCGGATTATCCTTACAAGACTCATGCTCTTCAACCCACTCCAGCACATCGGCCGCCTCAATCATTCCGGCCAGTTCGTGTGCGTTTGTCCGTTCCGAAAAGTCTACCGGCATAAACGGAGTCAGATCATCCATGATCTTGTCTGTCCTGCGTCCCATCACCACGGTACCCTTCCGGCGGTTATAAACTCCATAATACAAGTGATCCTCTTCAACCAGTGCATCAAAACACTCAAAGAAGATGCTTTTCTCCAGTTCATCCACTTTTCCAAGTACCAACGCCTTAGAAGCATCCTCCTCCTTCATCTTCGTCACGGAAAGGTTCCCCATATCAAACCAGTAAGCAGGTGTCAGCCGATACTTGTCAACCGTATATACAGTATCATTCCGGTAACGCATGAACCGGATCTGTTCACCTTCCTGCCACAACACCGGCGGATTGGTCAGCACGACATTCGACTGATCCTGATTGCTGACAATGCAAAACATCCCTTTCTGCGTGAAATGACAAGGTGTACTCTTGAATACACTGATACTTTTGATGTCACTCATATTGACCGGCTTCCCCTGTGCAAGTAACAAAGTATCACCTTCCTGCCGGGGTTCGGAAGTGTACCAGACAAGTCCTTCTTTCCCGTCAACCAGCCCGTTATTAAAATATTGTATATATCCTTCCTCCGAAGCCAGCAAAGATACCGAAGCACAGGCCGCATTCTCACTCATTTTCAGCATTCCCTGAAACTGTCCCTGCAAATCATACCGCAGCCACTCATCTTTCCAGCCCCTGAAACAAACCGCACCGTCATGTCCCTGAAACCAGACTTTCGAAGAAGCATATCCGGACGGATCATTTCCGTAATGTCCCAGTTTACGGACAAAATGCCCGTCATTCTTATCAAAGAGCAACGCCTGTTTTTCATCCGTCACCAGGATATAATCCGGCAACAGACCGATATGAGCCCCCTCTCCTACCAGCACACTGTCATTCGTCTCGAGTGCTACATAACGAATACTTCCAAGAAAATCAGATACTTTCAACGGCTGCAGGTTACCAAAAGCATCTGCAACCGGAATGGTTTCAAGTGATCCTGATTTCCGGTCCTCAGCAGACGAGCAGGCCGCCAGTAACAGACCGGCCATACATCCTGCCCACAATATCAGTTTTTTCATAACTCCATTTATTTTACACCATCCTATCCGGAATCCTGTCCCTCCATCCGCTCTTCCTCAGATCAAACAAAGGAAACAGATTGAAGACCAGCTCCCGCAACGGTCTTCAAAAGTACAAATATTTTTCATAATCCAACTAGTTTTATTAATTTTGCAGCCAAATATATACGATAATCAACATATCAACTATTATAGTGAAATAGAATCATGGAATTAGCAAGTAAGTACAATCCCGCAGACGTGGAGGGAAAATGGTACCAGTATTGGCTGGACAACAAACTTTTCAGTTCTAAACCCGACGGACGTGAACCTTACACCGTCGTCATTCCTCCCCCTAATGTGACCGGAGTGCTCCACATGGGACACATGCTTAACAATACCATACAGGATATATTGGTGCGCCGTGCACGCATGATGGGCAAGAATGCCTGCTGGGTACCGGGTACGGATCATGCTTCCATTGCTACTGAAGCCAAGGTTGTCAACAAACTGGCTCAGCAGGGAATCAAGAAAACCGACCTCACCCGTGAAGAATTCCTGAAACACGCATGGGCATGGACAGAAGAACACGGAGGCATCATCCTCAAGCAGCTTCGCCGCCTGGGAGCTTCATGCGACTGGGACCGCACCGCTTTCACCATGGATGAAAAACGCAGCCAGAGCGTCATCAAAGTCTTTGTAGACCTGTACAACAAAGGCCTCATCTACCGCGGCGTGCGTATGGTGAACTGGGATCCCAAGGCACTGACTGCCCTTTCTGACGAAGAAGTAATTTATAAGGAAGAACACAGCAAGCTGTATTACCTGCGCTACTATGTTGCCAACGACGATATGAGCGGAGAAACCGGAGCTGAAGGTGAAATCGTTCACCGCGATGCACAGGGCCGCCGCTATGCTGTTGTAGCCACTACCCGTCCGGAAACCATCATGGGTGATACCGCCATGTGTATCAATCCGGCCGACCCGAAGAACCAGTGGCTGAAAGGCAAGAAAGTAATTGTTCCGCTGGTAGGACGTGTTATTCCGGTTATTGAGGACAGCTATGTAGACATCGAATTCGGTACCGGCTGTCTGAAAGTTACTCCGGCTCACGACGTAAACGACTACATGCTGGGCGAAAAATACAATCTGCAAAGCATTGACATCTTTAACGACAACGGAACCATCAGCGAAGCTGCCGGAATGTATGTCGGAATGGACCGTTTCGATGTACGCGAACAGATTGAAAAAGACCTGAATGCTGCCGGCCTGCTGGAAAAAGTGGAAGCCTATACCAATAAAGTAGGTTTCTCTGAACGTACCAACGTAGCCATCGAACCGAAACTGTCCATGCAGTGGTTCCTGAAGATGCAGCATTTCGCAGATATGGCTCTGCCGCCGGTAATGAACGACGAACTGAAGTTCTACCCTGCCAAATATAAGAACACTTACCGCAACTGGCTGGAAAACATCAAGGACTGGTGTATCAGCCGTCAATTGTGGTGGGGACACCGCATTCCGGCCTACTTCCTTCCGCAGGGCGGATTTGTAGTAGCCGAAACACCTGAAGAAGCCCTGAAGCTGGCTCAGGAAAAATCCGGCAATCCTAGTCTGAAACTGGAAGATCTCCGTCAGGACGATGACTGTCTGGACACCTGGTTCTCTTCCTGGTTGTGGCCGATCTCCCTGTTCGACGGTATCAATAACCCCGGCAATGAAGAAATCAAATACTACTATCCCACTGCCGATCTGGTAACCGGTCCAGATATCATCTTCTTCTGGGTAGCCCGTATGATCATGGCCGGCTATGAATACATGGGTGACATGCCGTTCAAGAACGTTTACTTCACCGGTATTGTCCGCGACAAAATCGGACGCAAGATGTCCAAGTCACTGGGTAACTCCCCCGATCCGCTGGATCTGATCGACAAGTACGGTGCCGACGGTGTCCGCATGGGTATGATGCTTTCTGCTCCTGCCGGAAACGATATTCTGTTCGACGATGCACTTTGCGAACAGGGACGTAACTTTAACAACAAGATCTGGAACGCCTTCCGTCTGGTAAAAGGATGGGAAGTAGCCGACATCGAACAGCCCGAATATGCACGCCTGGCAACCGAATGGTTTGACGCCATGCTGACCAAAACCGCAGCAGAAGTGGACGACCTGTTCGGCAAATACCGCCTGAGCGAAGCCCTGATGGCTGTATACAAACTGTTCTGGGATGAATTCTCAAGCTGGTATCTGGAAATGGTAAAACCCGCTTACGGACAGCCCATCGACAAAGCAACTTACGAAAAGACTCTCGGTTTCTTCGATACATTGCTCAAACTGCTTCATCCGTTCATGCCGTTCATTACGGAAGAATTGTGGCAGCACATCTATGACCGCAAAGAAGGTGAAAGCATCATGACGCAGATTCTGAATGTTGCCGGAAACTACGATGAAACAATCATTGCCCAGTTTGAGGCCGTGAAAGAAGTCATCGGAGGTATCCGTACCATCCGTCTGCAGAAGAACATTGCCCAGAAAGAAGCCCTCACCCTGGAAGTTGTCGGCGAAAGCCCGGTAAGCAAGTACAATGCTGTTATCGCCAAACTCTGCAACCTGTCAGCAATCAATGCCGTAGCAGCCAAAGCAGAAGGAGCAGCTGCATTCATGGTAGGAACAACAGAATATGCCGTACCTCTGGGTAACCTGATCAACGTCGAAGAAGAGCTGAAGAAGCTGGAAGCCGACCTGAAATACCAGGAAGGATTCCTGCAGAGCGTGCTGAAAAAACTCAGCAACGAGAAGTTTGTCAGCAAAGCTCCGGCTAACGTCATCGAAATGGAACGTAAGAAACAAGCCGATGCAGAAACCAAGATTGCCGCACTGAAAGAAAGCATTGCTGCATTGAAAAAGTAAATTTATTCAAATCTACCTGATAAAAAGAGCATGCCTGCAAATCATCGCAGCGCATGCTCTTTTTTTATTTCCTATTCATTAACAAGAGAATAAATCATCCTCAAGCCTTTACACAACAAGTTTAAAAGATACTGACATTCAGTCGGTAAAAGGATAAAATTCAAATCTCAATAAATCCTAAAACTCTTTAGGATTTGTATTTTTACTTCATATATATTCATTCCTGTTATATTTTTGCGGCCCGTTTAATTAGAAGAAACACAAAAGAATAGAACTCAAAACTATAATTACTAAATTTATAACCCTATGAACGTCTTTAAATTTTTATCTGCAACATTACTGGCAGGCACCTGTCTTTTCTCAAGTTGCAAAAAAGAAAAATCAATCGTACCCGAAAATCCTTCCGTGGTAGAAATCACCGTAAGTAACTCAAAAGGAGAACTCCTGGGAAATGAAACGGTCAGAATGTATGATGAGACCTCTTATGAATCCTTCAAGAAAAATCACAGCACCAAACCATTGCTGGAAATCACAACCGATAGCAATGGCGTGGCAAGATTTACTCTGGAAAGCAATCTCTGGTTTCAGAATACAAAATCCAGAGAATTTATGTTCGTTGTTCTGAAAGCCTTTGATACCGATAACTATCAATGGTGGAGTAAAGGCGGAACAGTGAACGCCGGTAAAAAACATGCTTTCAGGATCGAAACGGTTCTGCCCAAAGCCGGAACAGAAGATCTGGTCAGGATTACCATACCCACAGGATGTATGGAAACCTACAGAAACAAATGGTCTGACCATCCCGGCTACCTGAAAAAGGTAGAAGAACGCCCCTGACAAATACAGGCCGTTTACAGAAAAAGCCCCGTCAAAGGGGCTACTCTTCATTCCACCGCCTTCAGGGCAGCATCATAATCAGGCTCACTGGATATCTCGCTGACCAGTTGCGTATAACTCACCTTACCGGCCTCATCCACCACTATGACAGCCCTGGCTGCCAACCCCTTGAGCGGCCCGTCTTCCAGACAAAGTCCGTATCCCTTCACAAAGTCCTGACTGCGGAAAAGCGACAAAGGCAGCACATTGTCTAACCCCTCTGTCGTACAGAAACGCTTCTGGGCAAAAGGCAAATCCATGGACAGACATAACACCACCGTATTATCCAGTCCTGAAGCCTTGGCGTTAAACTGCCGGACAGACATTGCACACGTCGGAGTGTCCAGACTCGGAAAAATATTCAGAATCACCTTTTTCCCTTTAAAAGACGACAAGCTAACTTCTTTCAGATCCGCATTGGTTGCCTGAAAGTCAGGAGCCGTCTGTCCCACCTGTACCATCCGGCCGGATGTATGGGCCTCATAGCCCCTGCAAATCACTTTCTCACCCTTTCCATCCGGCATTATGGTTGCTGCCCCTGCAGGCAATGTTCCCAGAGCCAGAACAGAAACTGCACATAAAATCAATCTAACTGCATTCATACACAAAATCTTTTTCTCTTTTCTATATTTGTTCATCCTCACATACCGCGTACAAAAGACGGCTTTCAAAGATATGTAATAATTACAAATATAAAAACGATCTTCAATTGTTTTATGAAACTTATAGATTTTCTTACTCTTTTGAATCTCGCTGATAATAGCGTACCCAGTCCACAGACATCTCTACTGGAAGGTCGAGCGTATCTACGGGACCTACCCAGCCACCTTCCAACTGCATGTCGACAAGCAGATAATAAGGCTTGTCAAAAGGAAACTGCCCCTCTTTATCCGTCTCTATTTTCGGATAGGCAAAAGTACGGCGGTCATTTACAAAGAACACCACACTGTCAGGATACATTTCCACAGCATACACATTATAATCATCCGGCCGTATTGCTGCGGTTCCTCCCTGCGGAGGATTGTTCCGTATGTTCAGGTGCTGAGTATATACAGAATGGACTGTCTGGTAAACAATCGTATCATGATTCAGGCGTTCCATTATATCAATCTCCCCTCCAGACGGCCATTTGTACTTCTCCTCTTCGAAAGGCTTCAGCCAGATAGCCGGCCAGGCCCCGCGGGCCCCCTGCAGCTTTGCCCTGATTTCCAGCCTTCCCCCATGAAAGGCCTTTTTATACTTGGTATACACCCCACCGGTTATAAATCTTGCGGTATCAGCGTTCCGGTCAGGATTCATCACTCCTTTCAGAATCAGATGACCGTTTTTCACTTCATAACAAACTTCATTATCCGACATGTGGCGCGCCCATTCCGGAGTCCAGCGAGGTATCTTCGACCAGGTCAGTGTATCAAAACCACTCCCTTCGAAATCGTCCTCCCAGACCAGTTTCCAGTCCGAAGTTTTCTGCGGGGACAAACAGGAAATCATTCCCCCCCATCCCAATACGACCATTACCCATAAAAAAAGTTTCTTCATACTTATCTATCGTTTTGAATGTTTAAGAATCACATATTCTTTTACTTCTGTCACTCCCAGCTGATTCCTTCTTCCGTAACAGTAAATGTACGTTCGGCAGAAGCTCCGGGCCATCCCGTATTTTTCAGCATGAGCAGACAGTGAAGAGGTACCCCTTCGAATTCCAGCCAGCCAAGTTCCGTTCCTTCCCGGGAAGCATGCCGTTTCCAACCCTTATCCCAGTAAAGCAACTCATAATGATTTCCCGTCTCGATCTGACTTTTCAAATAAGGACAGAAACCGACTCCGGTCAGCCGGTAACTTTCTCCCAAATCAAAATCCACATATCCTTCCGGAAACCTGCAACGGCAACAAGTCGCTTCCGTACCATCCGTCAAGTTACGGATACCTTCTGACGACTGTGACAAGGGAATTCCCTCCGACACCACACGCACCGAAGGCACACGTCCGTCAGCCGTATAGAAAACAATCTCTCCGGCAGCCAGCGTATCCGCCGGAAGATACATCCGGACATAGCGGCAGGAAGCAGACGAAACGACCGGAAACCTGTTCATCCCTATCCCCAGCGAGTCTGTCAGTTCACATAATTTCCCCTGAGGATTTCCATCTTCCATCACTACAAAACTTGTACCACGGAAAGCATGAAGATAAGTCAGGTTCCGGTCGTGAGTCGGCGCTCCGAACAGAGTCCGCAATCCGACTTTTCCTCTTTTCCCGTCATCCGACAAGATGCGGACAGTACCGTCGGCCTCCAGCCTGAAAGGACTGGCCGCAGGAACCACCACACCTTGCCGGTAATACACCGGCAGATATACCATGTCTTTACCCATATTACGGAACAGTACAGAACCATCGTTCCCAATCTTCCCCCATTGCACCGGATGCCATTGCTGATAGCCGAAAACCGCAAGATAAGCATACCGTGCACCTTCCGGAGCAGGTTCAGTCAATTTGATACAGACATCCTGAGTTTCGAAATATTCATTCGAGACATCCAGTTTCTTCATGTTCCGGAACAAAGAAGGAATATCAGCCCGGTCTACATCCCTGTCCGTTACAGGCCCTTCCGGATGATTGGAATAAGTATAACGGTAAACCTTTGGAAGGCGGAATTCTCCCCATAAACGATCGCAAGTCCGGTTGTTATAGATACGCTTGTATTTCCACCGGTCTTCATCCCAGAAAGCCTCGAAAGCATACGATCTGTCTCCCATCACCAGAACATTCCATGTGTGTGAATTATTCCGGTTCCCCCATGCAGGAACAAAATCAATGGCCACAGGCATTCCCAAAGCAGACAACAAAAGAGAATTATACCAGCACCTGTGAATGCACAAGCCACGCTTCAACCGTTCGAACGTAACAGCATCCACCAAAGGAATCCGGGTTCCGAAAAACTGAGAATGTACCAGAGAACGGTATTCAAAGAGCAGTGAATCCGTATCCTCCTTCCACGAGTGTCCGGCCGAAGCATAATATTTTCCCATGTGCCGGTAATAGAATGTATCCCTGATCCCGTCAGCCACCAGGCCATTCAAGCGGCGGTAAGGCAACACATACTCCAGAAAATCATCAAAAGAAATCTGCGAAGCATACACGTTTCTCTCCCAGGCATCGAAAGAACGTTCTGTTTCACTGATCAGATAAGAAGAACTCACGGCAGACAAGTCTGCCACCCAACATCCGGAAGAAATTCCGGGAATTCTTTCCTGCAGACGGTCGATTTCCTTCCCCCATTCTGCACATATCTGATAGTCAAATGTCCTGTTCACAGAGTCATAAGCCTGATATACAGAAGCCAGACCGGAAAGCCCGGATTCCGGAAAGCCATAACACCCCGGCATGTTCCTTATCAGAAAACGTACAGCCCGGAGTTTCAGACTGTCACCAGCATAATAATCCAGCACCTTTTCAAGCTCCTTCCGGTTATCACCGGCCAGCTTCAGAGCCTCATCCAACTGCCTTTCTTCACCAGTAGAACATCCGCCTGCAAACAGCAGCAACATCCAGACTACACCCCAGCCAAAGATCTTTCCCATACAATTATTTCCTTTCATTTAAAATACTTCTCACCTCCTGACGCATTTCCCTGACAGCCGTTGAGTTCACCTTCGGCTCACTATAAAGCACCTTCTCCGCTGCCCTTACCAATTTTTCCCGACTGTAATATTCCGGCACGGCATACAGTTTCACCAGCAGATAGTAAGGATAAATACGTTCCGGCAGTCTGTGAGTGGAACGTATCAGAAACTCCTCCGCCTTTTCAAACTCCCCTTTATCCTGAGCATTCCTCCCCAAAAGATTCAATATCATCGGATCACCACTCACCGTCAACGCCCGTTTCAGTTCCTCTTCCGCCTTCTCATAACACTTAAGCCGATAAAGTGCCCTCCCATATTCAAAACAATAATCATCGTTCCAGTTCATCCGGCTATACAGTTTCTCATACGCCTTCACGGCAGCCTGATAATCACCCGCCCGATACAGCCCTCTCAACGGCATCCATTCACGTGCAGCCTGTACCCGCTCCTCATATACCCTGTGTATACTTACAGAAGCTCCCAAGCCAGCCAATGCCGCAAGCAGCAAAACCACTTTTGCAAGTTTTTCCGGTCTTATGGCTACAAGCCATTCCCCCATGAGCACCATGACCGTCAATACCCAGACCGAAACAATAGCCGGAATATGCAAAGGATAAGAGAAAGAAGCAAAAACCATCAGTGATACCAGACATCCTCCCATACCGGTCAGACGTTTCCTTTTCCCGGCAAAGCCAAGCAGTACAAGCAACCAGACAACCACTGCCACAGCCACCCATATTCCCCGTTCGGCCGCAATCTGCAGAAACTCATTAAAAGCAAAATCAGGAGATCCGGCCACCCAAGCCTCCGCATCCGAAAACTTTCCCTCCATAAAATACTCCTCCTGAGCATCTCCATACAAGGCAGAGAAAGTTCTTCCTCTCTCCTCTCCCATCGGGTTATCCGCAATAGCCCGCATTGTTATCTTCCAGATCAGCAGACGCCCGTCAGCCGAGTCACGCTTCATCAGATAGGCTCCTGCGGCCAGAAAAATTCCCGACAACAGAACCCCGAGAACAGCATACTTATATTTCAGTATAAAAAATTTTATCCGGTCACCATATATACGAAAAGTAACATATCCGCAGGAAACAAAGGCTGCAAGCCATGCTGCCCGGCTCATCCCGGCCGGAAGTACACAAAGGACAAGCATCACCACGCACAACGAAACATAATATTCCACTTTCGCCCTACGGCCCGTCCGTCCATTCACAGAAAGCATTCTGTATAAAGCAACGGGTAGAATGGCTGCCAGATACCCGGAATAAGGACCGGGATTATAGAACGTTCCCGTCAGCACAAAAAGCGAATGCCCCGACGGGTATAACCCGGCAATCTGTCCCAGGCCAAGCAATGCCTGCACCGCTCCCCCAAACATCAGCACCCATTCCGCGACCTCTGATACAATATGCACTGTGAAACGAAAATTCAGAATTCCCCCTGCTGCCCAAAACGGCAATGCCACCAACAGCGCTTCTGACAGCCATATCCACTGCTTTCCCTGCAAACCGGCAGGCACAACAGGATCATCCACCATCACAGTTGCCACCACACAGCCCAAAAGTAATCCTCCTGCGAACCATGCCGCCAGTCTGTATACCCAGTTCTTCATTATACCATCTATTCTATTGCTTTCCATACTCTGTCCCAGCGTACCTTATCCGTATACCGGTCTACCGATTTCCATATCCTTGAAGCCACTCCCACGATATACTCTTCCGGAAGTAAGCCCCAGTAGCGTGAATCCTGTGAATTCTCCCCACGATCTCCGGCAACAAAATAATAGTTTTTACGGAAACGGTAAGTAGTTATCACACTGTCATTCAGTAATACCGATGATCCCCGGAAAATCAGATCTTTTCCCTGTTCCCACTCTATCAGCTTATGGTAAAGTACCCAGCCGGTACGATCCATTTTCACCTCACTCCCGGCCTTTGGAATATACAACGGGCCAAAATTCTTTATATTCCAGTTCAGTAAAGAATCATAGGGAAAACTCTGAAACACTTCCTGAGGAAAATCTTCTGCCTTCATCTGTCCAATCCGTTTTTGAGACGCAAGATTTCCCAGAGGAGAAGCCACACCGGCTATATGAAAGATCCCGCCATGAATTGAAAGCGTATCCCCAGGCAGTCCGATACAACGCTTTATATAATATTTCAGAATATGCATCTCTATATGGCTCCAGTCGTTGGGGTGCGGGAAGTTGAATACCACCACATCATTGCGCCGTATCTTTCTGAAGCCCGGAATACGGTAAATCTCTGTCTGCTCCAGATTGAGCGACTTGTGCAAATTAAAGAGACGAGCCCCCACAAGCGGCTTCCATACCAACACAAAATCTCCTTCCTTGAGTTCAGGCGACATGGAATCACTCGGTATCCGAAAAGAAGCAAAGACAAACACCTGTGCCAAAATCCATAGCAAAAACAGGCATATCCCCCCGAATACCAAATTCAACAAAACATCAAACCACTTCTTCACATCGTATCTTCCTTGCATTTTCAAATTATTTAATCACTGCAAATACGTACCAACTTATAGCCGTTTTCTTCATCCGATGCCAGTGCATAAATGACATTATGCGTCTCGTCCACACAAAAACGTGCCAAACGCTGACCGGTCCGCATTTCCTTAACAGCGTTCCCCTGCCAGTCAAACACAATGACCGATTCAGGCTCCATCGCATCTCCTTTCTCATGCAGCAGCGCATAAATAAACTCGTTTCCCGCATAAGCATCTTCAAATCCCAACTGAGTTTTTTCGTTACCTACGACAAATGCCGGGACAGTTCCTTCTGCCAATCCGTAGACCGGCTCATAAATACATAAAGTCGTATCCATGGCCAATTCCCAGCCGACCCTACACTAAACAAAAGTTCGCCAGGCCCTTGCCCTTTACGGGCAAACTTCCCTTTCGGATTCCCGGACAATGTGTACACATGAAAATAACAATCATCCATATAGTCCAGTATCACGAGTAAAGAATCAGTACATTCCATCTGCAAAGGGAAACGCCATATGGAAGAGTCATTCAATGTATGAACTTCCACGGTGTAAACGCTATCCGGTTTGACACCATTGGAATAATAGGCCGACGCATTCTTTTTAGCACATCCCGCAGCACTCAGAAATACCAATAAAAGCAAGTAAGAAAACAGCTTCTTCATTTCAATAATCGCTATGATCACCGAGAGCAAAGTTATAGAATTATTTTGTATGGCAGATGATTTAGCTTCGCAGATTTCATTGAACTCACGTTATTTTAAATTATAAAATACCAACACCGGATTTCCTTCTTCATCTGCCTGCTTCAAACAAGCCTTCAACTCTGGAGAGATAATTTTCTCTTCCATATCAAGCAACGAAAGGCTGCCAACCAGCAAATCCTCATCCGTACCGACTGGCATAGGAAACAAACCGCCCAACCCCAAATCATCCTGCACGGCAGCGGCTTTCACGTTGGCAACCTGCCCCGAAGACTTGTTATAAACCGACAAATACAGATCTTTCTGAACATAATACTTCACAGCTAAGGCAGCCCGGTTTTCATATACATACAGAAAACGGATATAATCGCTCGACAAGATCTCACGCATCACATCTCCCGAATCTTTCGATTTTTCAAAGACAGCAGTTTCGGGTAAAGTTCTATTTCCCCATTTCATCTCCCGGCACACCTTCAACGAATCATTCATCCATTCATAAATCCGGTTCGAAAAATAGGGGCAAAAACGTATCTTGCCTCCATAACTATAAAACGGAGCCGCATTCCCATGCAATATCTTTCCGGAAGCCGGTGCATCATAAGCAGTAGACAACACATTACCCTCCTTATCTGCCTTCACATATTGCTTTCCGCAGAAAAGGTCATTCTTCCGTAAAGGGAAATAATATAGGGACTGTCGTAAAAAGAATAAAACTTTATAATGAATTGATTGCCAATGTAATATAAAATTTGTATCTTAGCTAAAGATAAAAAGAATACCTCCAATTGCCCTAGAAAAGCCAAATTTGGAGGTATCGCAAAAATTAATCTGCATGGCTAAGGTACAAAATTTCTCTGAAATATCACCCGATCTTCCTTTCACGGAGTTCGATTTTTATGAATTGTATAGGCGGACGTTCGAGACTAGCGAGCTGGGAAAAATCAGGAAGAGGCTGCCGCTTGGTGAGATGGCAGAGAACTTTGGACTGATAAGCAAGAGCATGAGAGCGAAGAAAGGGCGAAAAACATACTTCACCCCGGAGGGCAAGGTTGCGCTGATGTTCCTGAAGATGTACACAGGTCTGAGCAGCCCGAGGTTGATGGAGCATCTTAACGGCAACGTCCACTATCAGCTCTTCTGCGATTTGAGAATAGACCCGATGCATCCTCTGACGAACTACAAACTTCTGGACGACGTGTTTTCGGAGCTGGCCCGCGGGCTGAAGATCCAACAGCAGCAGGAGATACTGGCAAGAGCCTGGAAACCGTACATGAAGGACCTGGACACGATGTATACGGATGCGACCTGCTACGAGAGCGAGATGCGCTATCCTACGGATGCGAAGCTTCTGTGGGAAGGAATAGAGAAGTCATATGAGATAATGTGCACTCTGAGTGCCAAGCTGAATGTGCACCGTCCGAGGACGAAGTACGTAGACGTAGAGAAGGCCAACCTGTCGTACAGGAAGCGGCGCAGGCATACGAAAGTCCAGACCAGGAAACTGACCAGACGCCTGCTCAACCTTTTGGGGAAGATACTGAAGGAGACCCGCACACTGGAGAGGGAGAATGCAGGCGCGGAGAAATTGCTGACAGCCAGACAGAAGAGCGATATTGAAATCATCACAAGAGTGTACCGTCAGCAGAAGGCCCACTTCGAGAACAACAATCCTCGCGAGAGTGTCAAGGACAGGATAGTGAGCATCAGCAAGCCGTATGTGAGGCCAATCGTGAGAGGCAAGGAAGTGAAGAGCGTAGAGTTCGGTGCGAAGTGCAACAACATCCAGGTTGACGGACTCTCATTCATCGAGAAGCTGTCATTCAATGCCTTCAACGAGGGAACCAGGCTTACGCACTGCCTGAAGATGCACCGAAAGCTCTTCGGTGTGGAGGCGAAGAAGGTCGGAGGAGATGCAGGCTATGCCGGCAGCGCCAACAGGGGGTACTGCAAGGATAGAGGAATACAGACGTCATTCGTCAAGCGTGGCCGTCCGTCCTTGGAAAAGAAAGAGAACGACATCATCCGCAACGAGTTGGCGAGGGTGAGGGCAACGAGGATGGAAGGCTCGTTCGGAACGCAGAAGGAACACTATGGCCTGAAACGCATCAAGGCAAGGACGAAGTTGACCGAAATCCTGTACATCTTCTTTGGCATCCACACGGCGAATGCAGTACAGCTCGTCCGGCGGGAAGTCAACGAAATTGCTCAGGCTGCCTGATGTTCGAGGTGAGTGAGAAACGGCCCTTTCACTGGAGTATTGGCTCCAGTTGGGTCCAAAAATGAAAAAAGGGGCTCCGAAACGGAGCCGAAAATATAAAAAGATGAGTTCGATCGGAAAAATTACCGGGACAGTCTGCCGATTGACTCATAATGACGGAATTAAACGACTGTCCCTAATATAGATAATCGCCCTCTGTAGGAACACAGAAAGCTAACGGAGCCAAGTCAGGAAGTTTAATCTCTTCCTCATAATCCAGGCTTTCCAAATCATACTTCAACAGCTTCGACATCATATGGTCCAGTATGTACAGCGAGCCATCGGAGCGGTCGATCCAAAATGAATGCGGACTGAGGAACTCTCCCGGCCCGTTCCCCCTCCCCTCTATCTTATGAATAAACTTTCCGTCCGTTGCCGAAAATACCAACACCGCATTGGTTTTATACGTATCAAGCAGATAAATCCGGTCTTTCCACACCTCCAGCTGATCTATACTTCCAAACAAAGAGCGATCGGATGTCTCCAAAGGAAGAAAGCGTTCCACTCTTATCAGTTCCGAACTTTTGCAAGTCTGCACATTACCGAAATCTACGACCTCCACTACAGACTGGCTTTCACCTTTTCGGGAAGTACAATCAACTAATGTAATCAATAAAAAAGTTGTAATAAATATAATAAATATTTTATGCATATCTATAATATTATAAATTTATTAGCCATATAGAATAAGGAATAGGAGCTATCTTAAAAGAAAAATCTCTAGACCCTATCTTAATACTTAAATTAGTTCAATTTGAATAAAAACAAAATGAATTCCTAAAATCATTAATATTTATCGTAATGGAAGACATGGCTATTCAAGTTTCTGAAGACATAACACCATCCCTTCATTCTTCAAGTATTCATTTACAGAATCCGGTACAACATACTGACAATTGTCCATAACAGCATCCAGATAAGTAATCCAATATGACTTTTCATAATCCGTTGCCGTTGTATAGGTAGGAATATCATGCCCCTCTCCCTCATAGCTGACATTGTGCAAACGGTCGTATATGAACGGTACTGTTTTTCCGAACTTCTTCAATTGTCCAGCCACAATTCTGTCTGTCACGGCTGCAAAACTTATCAGGCAACAATAACGTTCAAAGTCCCTCAGATTTTTCTCTATGTTTTTCTTCTTTTCATCCGGAACATCCATATCGCCAAAGTCAAAAAGCAACACCTGACGGAGAGTACCGTTTTTATTGAACACATATATATGGCTATCGATTTCTCTGTTGTAACTCATGCAAACGTCAGTCTCTATAATCTTGATAAAAGAAAAGATGTAGGAAGGGTCTGTATACTCATCAAAATCTATCAGCCCCTCCATTACATTCAGGTTCTTGTCTGTAACGGCAATCTTCTTGCCGCTACACTTCCCTAAATTCCAAGGACACAGTCCCCACAATATATTCCCATCCTGAAGAACCTTAATCGCTTCCGCATCAAACGGAAGCATCTTGCTTTCCTTAAAACGTAACCGGCTGTCAAAGACCAGAAGCTTCTTCTGCACTCCGTCTATCAGGTATATGTCTCCATTGTCCGACAAACAGAAGTCTGTGATACTGACATATTCAGACTTTCCCTGCCCCCTGCAACCCACTTGTCCAACTCCCTTTCCTTTACTGTCGAATACAACGACTTTAGACAGTTTAGGATCCAAAACATAAATACGGTTGTCTGTCATCGCGACTTTTGTAATCATGCTGACAAACGTATCGCTGTTCCCGTTATCCAGGAATATATACTTCTTATCTCCAAGAAGCGTGTCCGGAATATCAGACATACCCTTTATTTCCGCATGGGCATAATCGATTATTTCCACATTATCACAAGCCTGTTCAGACAAGGTTTCTGTTTTTTGCATATTATAGGCAATAATTCCTGCTCCTGCAATCAATATTATTGCTAAAGTGGTTTTTAAAAACTTTCTCATATTCATCATTACTTATTGCTATTCTTTATTTTCATTATACTCTCTGCGAAGCGACAAACTTTCCGTTTGTCCATCTTACTATTTTTCGCTAATTTTGTCGCGGTTACATCTCATTTCATCAATTTTATCTCCCACTTCAAATATTTCTTATATCATATGCATATATACAATCATCATAAGAGAGACCATATAATATGCCATGAGACATATCTACAGATATTCCTATAATATACTGATCAAAGGACAAGATTTCATGAAGTGTACCATCTTTACCAAAAACATGAAGCTCTACCTTCTTTTTCTTTTCATAGGCATCTTTATAATCCTGGTTTAAATATAAAGCATATATATTCTTGTCTGTTACTTGCAAATCCGCATAATACACCCATTTGCTCAACCCGGTTTCTTTATCCAATATATTTTGGCTTGCAGTTATACTCCCGACACAAGCAGAAAAACGTTTCCCCGTCTTATAATTGTAAAAATTTATCTGATTTATATAATGCATAGCAGACACAATCAGATTTTCACATTCATCTATGCGAGAAATGTTACTATAACAACTATAAGGTGATGACATCTTAATTTAATAACAAGGATCTTCTGTCAAAATTCTTCCATTACTAGAGGAAACCCATTTATAATTGTTTTCAGTCAATACTTCTTGCATAGCTACTGAATCATTCATATAAAAAGAGTTGGCAGACATCGGGATTACTGGCAATCGCTTATCAATTATACATCGCCCCATCCTGATACTTTCATTCAGGTCAATTCTTTTTAATTCTGCGGATGACACATCGTTTATCCATATATTACATACTCCTTTATTTACACAGGATTGACCGGTCGGCTTACAATTGACAAAATCATTTGGACCATTTCCTTTTATTCCTATTTCTGTAATGTATTTACCATTTGCATCATAAATATGAAACAAGTTGTTTAATTTTGGAGTGAATGCCAAAAGATAATTGCCAACCACTTCCATATAAGAAACACCCAAGAGTTCTGATATCAGCAGCTTTCCGTTTAATGTCCGATGTGGTACTTCTACTCCATCTGTAATTTTAATATCATCAGAATAATAGATGTCCCTGACTTCAGTACATCCGACACAAAAAACTATGAATATAAAAAATAGATATTTCATTTTAATAACAATAAAAGAGCATAACTATTTTGTTATGCCCTCATAATTATCAATTCTTATAACACTTCCCTTCTGTTCCTTTGCCACTTGCCCCATCTACATATTTACAAGGGTTACCACATCTCCAATAACCACTTCCTTTTTTTTCTTGAGACCAACATGACCATGAATTAGAACTCCCACCATCTTCATTCTGAGCCAGCGCTTCCACATTGGCCTTTGCCAGGTCTGACATTTCAACTTTCTGCTGTGATGTATATACACCATAACCTGCAATAGATGCAAATGCTGCAACGAAAGCAGCTTTTATAAAATTCTTTTTCATCATTATTTAAATTTTTGAATGTTTAAATTAAATATCCAGTTCCCTCTACGAAGCAACAAATCCCCGATTTGTAGTACTTCAAAATAATAATTATCTTTGCATCGGTAACACCTCCTTCGGTTGGACGGGTTTAACATGGAGTGGAACATGATATTCATTGTTTGCAGACACGTAATTCATGTTTCCACTCTTTTTTATCTCTCACTTTCTGACAGTTCCCCAAAAATCCAGAGTAATGGATTGGTCCGGGATATTGCCATATATCGTTATCGTACGCCAGAAATCGCCTGGCTCCTCAGCTTTATATTTCACCGTCAGAACGGCACTTTCACCGGGCTGTATCTCATCCCATCCGTATTCTACCGTCATACAGTCGCAAGAAGTGGTAACTCCCTTGATACGGAACACCTCTTTGCCTGTATTATGGAGAACAACCTTTCTGCTTTCCGTCTGATTTTCACCTACCGTTCCATAGTGATACTCCACGGAGTCAGAGTGAACTGTGGTAACGGGAAGCGGATTGCTTTTCATCCCAGTCAGTTCCTTCAGGTAAAGTTCCTTTACAGAAAGATTATGGATAGGATTACCTATCACTTTTACTCTATTACCCGAATCTACAAGAAAGGTCTGGAATGTCATTACATCTGGGAAGCGATTCAATTTATTGAAACTGTCTTCCGTGTCAATACAAATCGGAAAAGAAAAGCCGTCCCGTCTTAGAATATTTCGCAGTTCACGTACATTCTTTGACTGGAAAAAGAATACAAACGGAACAGCACCATCACTAAGCGAATCCACCTCATGCATAAACTCCTTCCACTTAGGTAGCTGAAGCTTGCAACTGATACAGCCCACAGAATCGACAAAGACCACTACCTTGTAGTCGGTTTTTGGAATCCTATAAGGAACCGTATCTGTGACGAAACGCGTGAACACCGGATTATCGGGGAAACGGATTTCTTTGTTATTCCATTCCTTGACCAAAGACTCAACCTTTGCACGATCATTCTTCTGGCAGGACATGGCAAAAAACAAGAGACAGATGAATGATATCTTTATGAGGCCATAAACAATTGAATGCTTTATTTCCATAAGTGCAAGAGTGACTTATTCGTTAAAACTCCAACCGGACATAACGTATTTTACTTTTATTGTACTAATCGGACAATCAACGCATCCCGATCCCGCACAATGAACCGGGGTTAAATTTTCTTCACCAGCTAAGGCTTCTACATTCTGCATTAAAATATTGTATTCTGTCTTCTTTGAAGAATGTAGAAACGCAACTGTACTCACAATACAAATAATAATAGCCGTTAATAAAACTAATGTTCTTTTCATCTTAGAAACTGTTTTGAATTGATTCAAGAATAATGTTATAAGCATCTTCAGATCTCAA